>Ga0070707_100007269_pt1 | contig 10282 bp, 6 predicted proteins | sample KBSK5502metaG_FD_65468 | JGI IMG/M metagenome (GOLD analysis project Ga0070707, IMG submission 65468) | Corn, switchgrass and miscanthus rhizosphere microbial communities from Kellogg Biological Station, Michigan, USA - KBS K5-50-2 metaG | ecosystem: Host-associated > Plants > Roots >... | reverse complement strand
AAGACACACCGGTAAACCGTGAGCCCGACGACCGCCACCAGTCCCAGACGCTTGACCCAGGTCAGTTCGACGTTGAAGGCGGCCTGAGACGCGGCGACGGCGACGAGCCACGTCCAGAAGAGGCTGCCGACGGTGTCGGGCTGCGTCACCTGGTTCAACCGCACGATCGGAGCCGCCGTAACAAGCTGCTGGGCAACGAACAGCCCGCCGAGCGCGACGAAGATCCACGTAAGCCGCCGAAGATGCGCCACGGAGCGGACCTGGTGACTCATCACCAGGAATAATCCGCCTGAGGCGAGAAACAACGCGAGACCTCCAATTTGCGCACGCATCGGCGCGGGGCTGGTCGGATACCACGGATACTGCCCCACGACAAAGGACAGCACCGCCGCACCCATGAAACACAAAAGCATTCTGACCACGGGCGCGCCGAACAGCGTGGCGCGGCGAGTGGTGATCAGCTCGAGCCCCCACCCGGCGCAAGCCAGGAGCACGAGGCCAATGCTCAGGAACTGGGCGCCTGATACGAGCGGTGCGACGACGGTCGAGACGATCACAAAGGTGAGCACCCTGCCCGCGAAAAGCACGTTCGACAGCATCGGCATGATCGCCGCGAGCGCCATCAACGCGAGGAGCGAGCAGTAGGCGACCAGCGTCAGACGATTGGCGACAAGCAGGATCCCTGCAGCGAGCGCCAGCAGCACCACACACCAGAACGCGCGAGCCGGCCTGACCAATCGCATGAACCGTATTACGCGCCGACTTCGAAATGGACGGGAACCGTCGAAGTGCGTCGTGCTCGATTGCCGACGCCACGCAGGACACGGGCCGGAACGCCGCCCACGACGACTCTGGGCGGCACGTCGCGGGTGACCACCGCGCCGGCCGCAATAACTGCTCCGGCCCCAATCCGGACACCGTCGGTGATGATCGCGCCAGCACCGACCCACACGTCGTCTTCGATGACGATGCCCTGCGCGGTGATCCCCTGCGCGACAAACGGCCGCGTCGGGTCGTCGAATTCATGGTTCACCGCGATGATCTGCACGAGCGGCGAGGTATAGACACGATTGCCGATCGCGACGCCTCCCTGACCGCGGATCACGTTGTATTCGCCAATCAGCGCATCGTCGCCGACGGTGATGCCGGCATGCGGCAGATTCCGGAAGTTGTAGACGTGCAGAACGGCGCCGTGCATCACGAGCGAGTTGCGGCCGATGCGTATGCCCCGGGGACATGCGTGCAGGTACACCCCCTCGTCGAGATACGCGCCGTGACCAAGCGTGATGTGACTTGCGAACCGAAGCCGGACGCCACGCTCAATCGCGGCGATCCCTTCGATGCGCAGGATCAACCGGTAGGCGGCTGCTCGCATGCCGATTCCGACCAGCGTCGGGATCCAACCGAAGAGAAGCGTCATCGCCTGCTCGACGACGTATCTGAAAGGGCTCTCTGCCTGCCGGCGGAGGTACACGCGGATCTGGGCAAGGATCGACGCGGATAGTCTGACCTCAGATGTGATCAGGGGATGTCCGCGCGAGTCAGAGTCGTTCACAGCGGTAGATATACTGCCGACCTATCCTCGAAACCACCTCGGGCGGCGAGCGAGGCTTCGATCCGCCCCACGAGCAATGCGGCTGACGAAAGCCCGACGCCGACGACGACGCTGAGCTCTGTGCTGTTGAGGAACGCGAGAACGACGGCCGGTCGTTTGAGTCGTGATGCCGCCGCCCAGATGGACAGAAAAAAGACGAGCGCACACGAGTACGCAGCCATCAGCACCAGGTATGTCGCGGGGTAGCCGTCGGAGAGCGCCTTCACGCGGTCGAGGCCCGCGACAAGCGCGTGCAATCCAGCGAGCATGGCGCAGGCGATCCTTATCGCATAAATTCAAAGGCACGAACCGAGAACGGCATCGGCTGCGGCGGTTCGAGAGATCGACGACGCTATGCGCCTGATCGGTTCGCGAGGTCATGTGTACTCGCCGAGGTAGTCCTCGGTTTTGCCTGCATCCGTGCCGTTGAGAATTGTGCCAAGCACCAGTGCACCGACCGAACCCATTGCCGCACGTACCGCGCGCAGCTGCGGTCCCTGGGACTTCCCCGCACGCGCGACAATCACGACGCCGTCGGCCAGCGTGGCGAGCACCCGCGCGTCGGCGAAGGCGAGCGCGGGAGACGAATCGAGGATGACAAAGCGATACGACGAGTGCAGGTCGGCGATGAAGCTTTTCAGCCGTTCGGAGTTGAGCAGAACGACGGGATTGGGCGCACGGGGCCCGGCGACCACAATCGAGAGCCCATCCTCGGTCTCGTGCACGAGCGGCCGTTCCACGGTAATGCCGGCGAGCCAGGCCGTGAGACCTCCCGTATCGGACAACCCGTACGCTTCGGCAAGCACCGGCCGCCTGAAGTCGCACTCGACGAGCACCGTGCGGGCGCCCCGCTCGTTGAACGCATAGGCGAGTTCCCGAGCGAGGGTGGTCTTCCCTTCCCCGGGCACGCCAGATGTCACCATCAGCGTCCGCGGTGGACGGTCCGATCGCGACAAGAGTATCGACACACAGACGTTTCGGACCGCTTCCGCGGCTGACGAGACCGCCTCGAACCTGTGGGCACGTGGCGGATCGCGTCTGAAGGAGACGATAGCGCCGGCGCTCGTGAGCTCGGATTGGTTGCCCGAACGCCACGGCGCAAAGCGACGCCCATTTGGCTCACGAAACAGCGGCACCGTTCCCAGCGCCGGCAGCGCCGTGAGCCGTTCCACTTCTTCGATCGTCCACACGGATCGGTCCCAGTAGTCGCGGCCGAGAACGAAGCAGATTCCCAGCGCAATGCCCACAATCGAGGCGAGGCCGAGGTTCCATAGCAGTTTCGGACTGTCGGCGACGGTCGGCGGCGTTGCCGGCTCGGCGATGTGGATGCCGCCGAACTCCATGCCAGAGGTGATGCTCGTTTGCCGCAAGCGCTCGAGCATCCCGTCGTACAGCTTCTTGTTGGTGTCCACCTCGCGTCGAATGATGTTGTACTCGATGGTCGCGTTGTCCATCCGGTCGACCAGCATCTGCTGTGCTGCGAATCGTCTGGCGATGCTCGCGCGCTGGTTCTCCGCAACCGCGAGATTGAGCTTCGCCTGCTCGACGGCGTTTGCAATGGTCACGCGTTTTTCGCGCAGCAGCTGGTCGCGTGTGAGTACGAGTTCCTGCTTTTTCGAGATCACAGCCGGCCAGTTCGCTCCAAAGGTGGCTTGTAACGACGTGAGGTCCTGCTCGGTGCTCAAAAGCTTGTTGCTCAATTCGGCGATCGTGGTCGTCATGAGCGTTTCGGGGAAATCGTCCACGCGCGCCTGCCGCAGTCCCGCGAGTCTGGACTGCGCGGCAAACACATCCGCTTCGGCCTTGGTCTGCATCGTTGCCAGCTCGTCGAGCTGGGTGTGTGCGGGAGACGTCGCCTTTTCTTCGAACGGAAGCTGGTGCGCCTGAGCGTAATCGACCAACCCTTTTTCGGAATCCTGCACGCGGCTCTCGAGCCCGGTCAGCTCTCGCTGCAGAAGCACGCGGGCCTTCTCGCGGGTGTCCTGCCGCGCCTCGAACCGATACTTGATGTACTCGTCGCCGTAGATGTTCGCGACCGACGCTGCCACCTGCGGTACCGGCGCGAGATAGCTGACTTGAAACATGTAGGTGTTCTCGAGCCGCTGAATCGACACGCGTTTGTCGAGCCGCGAAGTCTCCTGTGCGAGGCGGCCGTCGTGTTCCTTCGCGAGCCGCGCCCGGACACGCTCCATCAGGGTTCCGCCGCGCAGCACCGCGTCCTGCGCTTTCAGGAACATTTCGAACTGGCTGTCCACCCTCCTGTCAATCTCCTGATACGGGAGAACCTGCACCGGGTCGGGCTCGAGCTCGATCAACGTGGATGCGCGGTAGAGGGGCTCCGCGTGCAGGGTCCAGATCGCAACGGGTACGACCGCGATGGTCGTCAGCAGCAGGATGTGCCACTTATGCCTCAGTAGCGTGCCGACAGTACGCCGCAGGTCGATGGCTTCCTCCGGCGGCGGCTCGTGAAATACCCGCGCGGCGCCTGATAGCGGCGCGGTGCCTTCGATTCGCGTTAACTCATTCATCGACTTTCTCCGCGCGATTGACGGGGCGACCGCAGCCGCGATGGACGTGGCGAGTTACGCTGTGGTTCCAATGCTGTTCTTGGCTGGCGCAGTCATCACCGGCCGCTCGTCCGTTCGTCCAGTCCATCCCAGGTGCTGCAGGCCGACGTCGAGTGCCGACCGGAACGTCCGGCGATCGGACAGCAGCATCTTCAGATAGGTCATCATTGGTCCCGGCCGAAGCGCCCATTCTCTGAACGCGCGCCGCTGCCAATATTCGAGAGCCTCGGCGCTCAGGTTCGGATAGTCGAGGACGGTGGACTCGTCCATGTCCACTTCCTCCCAGCGCACGCCCTTGCGGAACCAGCCATTCCTGACGACCTCGAAGAAGAACGGCGTGCCCGGGTACGGCGCCGCAATATGGAAAAGCGCAATGTCGAGCGGAAGACTCTTCGCAAACGCGATCGTCTCCCGAATGGTGTCGACCGTCTCGCCGGGCAGCCCGATGATGAAATAGCCCCAGTTCCGGATGCCGGCGGCCTTCGCCCAGCGAAGCGACTGCCTCGCCCGATCGGGATCGACTCCCTTCCGCGCGTGCGCCAGGACCTCGCGGTTGCCCGATTCGAGCCCCCAGGCGATGTAGTGACAGCCTGATGCCGCCATCAGCCGCAGCATCTCTTCGTCCACGAAATCGACGCGGCTGTTGCACGTCCAGCGGATCTTGAGCCCCGCATCGATCAGACCGCGGCACAGGCTGACGACCTGGTCACGGTTGACGGTGAACAGGTCGGCGTACATGTGGATGTTGTGCACCCCCAGGGTGCCGAGATGCGCAATCTCCTCGACCAGCTTGTGCGCCGACCGCATTCGCATCGTGGGACCGTAGCTGACGTGCTTGATGCAGTAGGTGCACCCCGCTGGGCATCCACGACTGGTCACGATGAACGTGAACGGCCCTTTGATGAGCGGCATCAGATAGCGCTCGAGGGGCAGCAGTTCGTGCCGCGGCATCGGCAGATCGTCAAGATCCGCGATGAACGGCCTGTCTGCATTGAGAACGATGTCGCCGTCGCGCCGCCACACCAGGCCTTTGATGAACGACAGGTCTGCCATGCGACGGTGACCACCGGCTGGAAGCTTCGTCGGTTGATAGCAGGAATCGTGCTTGGAAAACAGCGTCACCAGCAAATCCGGACGATCGAACTGATGCCCTTCGAGGTGATCGATCACATCGCGCAGTGTGAGGTCGGGCTCACCCCGTAATCCGAAGTCGAGCGACGGGAATGGCCGCAGCGTTTCCCGCGGCATGGACGTGATATGGGTGCCGAAGGCGAAGGTGGTGGCGCCGACAGACTTGGCGAGGAAGGTCCCGTAGAGATCGTTCTGCAGGGTCGGGGCGGTGAGCTGCGTGACGTAGTACCGCGGCCGCTCGCTGCGGATGATCCGCTCGAATGCGGGCCAATCGAGCCGTTCAGCGACGGCATCGACAACGCGGACCGAATACTGAGGCGACAGGAGCGCAGCGAGCTGCGCCAGCGAGACCTGCGGCCAGATCATGTTCTCGCGAGACCGCCGGCCGACTCGGTGCTGCGAGCGGATCCAGATCGCGCCATCTGGCGTCGGCGGATTGACCAGCAGAACGTCCACGCCGCCTGCGAGGCGGCGCGTGTGCGCCTCCTCCGCCAGCACTGCGTCGGCATCGGGGTGCCTGGGCAGTACGACGAGGTGACGCGTCTTCGTACCGACGTTGCGCGGCGGCGTGGAATCGTGAGACATCGTCTGTGCTGCCACTCAGGGCTGGCGGGCGGCCAGGACGCGTTCGCTCAAACGCCGAAGGACGGAGGCCATCAGCCACCACACCATAAGCTGAATTGCGATCAGGATCGCCATCGCGCTTCCAGTGAGGTACAGCCACAGGCGTTCGATGGCCCACCCGCGCATCGCCATCGACAGGCTGGCTGTGCCGACGACCGCACCGATGGCTCCGATGGTCAGGCCGGCCGGGAGGAAGACCTGCTCAATCGGCCGCTTGATGAGCGGATGCTTGAACAGGCCCTGGCGTATGGGCCGCGAGTAGAAGAGCGACACGAGGTAGTTGAAACACGCGCCCAAGGCGAACAGGCTGATGCCGGCCACTCCAGACAACATCGCCGCAAATACCGCGACGACGCCGAGGGGTCCGAGCGAGGTGACATGCCGGAGACGGGCGACGACCAATCCGGCCCCGATCGCCCCCGCAATCGCGACTCCACACAACCCGAACGCACCGAGGATGCGGACCGGGTTGTACGCGAGCGCCGCCTCCACCATCGTGGCGAGGAAGCGCGCGCCGTCGCGCGCGACGCTCAGTTTCGAGGCGCCTACGCGCTCGTGATAGGGAATGGCGACTTCGGCGACCGTGATGGGCTCGTGCGCCGCTCGCGTGCTCATCACCGGCGTGAGATTGAGACCATCCGGCAGCGGCGAGAGCAGATCGAGCACGTCGCGGCGGAAGACGCGCATACCGCTCGCGCTGTCGCTGACAGGCGAGCGGCCGATCAGCGTCAGCAGCGACGCGAAGAACGTGTTCCCGAGGCGACGCACCGCAGGCATCTCGGTCTTTTCGCCAGCCATGCGCGAACCGACCACGATATCCGCGCCTGTCGTGAGAACGCTGGTGCACAGACGCGGCAGATGCTCGGGCGGGTAGGTGCCATCCGCATCGAGGAACGCAATCAGCTCGAAGCTTGCCGCCGCGAATCCCGTCTTGAGCGCGGCCCCGTACCCACGGTTGATCTCGTGGCGCAACGAGCGAACCTCCGGAAACGACGAAATGATTTCGGCCGAGCGGTCACGGGAACCATCGTCTACGGCGATGACTTCAAACGCGTCGATGCCGCACCGGCGCAGGTCGTCGCCGAGCGCGAGGCAGCGCCGCAGCGTCTCCGCAACCGCGCGCTCTTCGTTGTAGACCGGCAGGCAGATCGACAAACCGATTGACTCGATCGACGATCGGCTCGGGGACACGGCATCGACCGTGCGGACAGCGCTCGAGGGTGCGAAAGGCATGTGGTGGAGTGGTGGGGCAAGCTACCGCCCTTTTTGCCCCAGTACGACGGGCGGTAGAACGCTCAGGGCCGACGGATGTTCGTCTTGCGCACGCGAGCGCCGGCCTTCTGGTGGCGCTCGACGCCCTCTGCGATCGGCGTCACCCAGTACTCCTCGATTTCCACGGCTACTGCGCGCTGCAGCAACGTGACCGAGACAACGAGACGCGCGGGTTTCTTGATCGCAACAAGACGTCCTTCAAGACCTTCCAGCGGACCACGGTCCACACGCACCAGCGTGCCGACACGCAGGTACGGCCATGGCTCCGCCGTTTCCGACGATGCGGCGATCTGCTGGATCGCTTCCATCTCCGCATCGTCCACGGGCACCGGCATCTTGCCATGGCCGACGATGTCAACGACGCCGGGTGTCTGCAGAATCGGCAACCGCCGTTCCACACAAAATCGCGAGAACACGTAGCCCTTGAACAGCGGCACTTCGATGTCGCGCATCCGATCGGACCAGCGCCGGCGCTGACGGCTCAGCGGCAACAAGTGCTCGATGTCCTTAGTCGCAAGCGACAGAGCGACCTTGCGTTCCTGGTTCGAGCGGACTCGGAGTGCGAACCAGTGTGGCGGTCGATCGAGGGTCCCAGACATGCTGTTACCGTCGTTCTGTGCCTCCGACGTTTGCACGGAAATTACGGCTGCGGTCGGAAGCGCAGAGTTTCAGCCGCGGATGATGGCGATGTCAAGTCCTTTAGATACGTCGGTTTAGAGTCATTCTACAGGCAGACTTAAGGCACCGCCGCGCGCAAGAAAATTCACTTGACAGCGCGACTAACTGTTGTTCTTACAAGTCTGTATTTAGCGGGACCTGTTAGGCGCGAATCATCGAGCTTGAGGCATCGCGTCGACGCCCGCGGCGATGACTTCGATCTCGGCAAGACCAGCCACTCGCTTGCCTTCGAAGGTGCCCGTGACGTGATCGATCGACACTCTGATCGATCGCGTGAGCACCTGATCGAAACGTACTTCAGTGCCTTCAACCGATACGGGTCCGGTGAGCGCAACACCCACCAGTGTCTTTGTGGGACCGTAAAGACGTACCGTCGTCGACTGCACGATGAGGTCGGAGTTGTTGGCTGGCTCCGATCGAGGGTTGTACAGCTTCACCGACCGCACGAGAACCGGAACCGGAAACACGAGCTCGACCCACTGGTTCTCGGTTTCGCCCGGTGCGCTCGTCCAGCATCTCCATGCCTCGCCCTTGAGCACGCGGCGATCGATCAGGGTCGCGTTCAGACCAGGATCTCGCGTCGTCGAGACGATGACGGTCGCACCGGGCGCGAGATTTGACCACCTGGCCTCTGCCGGATCGGCGGGCACCGGAATCATCGAATGGCCAGCGTGGCACCCGATGCAGCGGGCGATCGCGTTCGGTGGAGCGTAGTTCATGCCCGCCACATGCGCCGCGCCATCGGGGCCCAGCGGTCCACGGGTCAGGGGCACCGTTCCATCTTCCGACCGAAGCTGTTCGAACAACGGAACGTTGGCGGGTGCACGGTGCCGAACAGAGCCGTCGCCATTCACTGGCTCGCTGGCGAGCAGGATCGGCCAGTCGAGATTTGGAAATGACCCTGGACTGGTTCGCTGGTGATCGAGGAAGAAGCGGATCGTCGAAGCGGAGCCAACCGGCGGCGCATTGACGATGTCTGTGTCAACAGGCGCGTTGCCATACACGTTGAGTGCATCGAACAGGAACGTGCCGTCTTGGGTGTACGTGTCAGCGGACTGCGTCGGCGGCAGCGGGCTTGCCCGTGTCGTGATGCGATCGGTCAGAATCGGCGGCAGCGACCGCGGGCGAACGATTCGTCCGCGCAGTTCTGTTGTACCGGGTGCGTCGTAGAACAGCGTCATCTGCGACGAGCTGACGTCGAACACGTACAACCCGTAATCCTGTTTGACGTCCCGGGCCCACGAGAGGATCAGCTTCCCGTCGGGCAGCACGTCCGGTTCGCCGGCATAGGAACCTCTGAAAATGCCAAACGAGGGTGGATTCGCGGGCTGGACATAATCCTTGCTGAGCGCTGTGACGCCGACGACCGGCGCATAGGGCACTGGCCCACGGCGGTACACCCTGACACCGCCAAAGCCGGCCGCCTCGCTCATGTTGAACATCGGGAAGAAGTTCGCGTACAGCTCGCCCGACGGCGAAAATGCGCCGCCGTAGCCGTGATTGTCCGGTTCCTCTCGAAATGTGCCGCTCCACATGGCCAGGTCGGTTCCGTCGGGGTTGATCGAAGCGAGTTGCCATGCGTTCCGGAACAACGCGCTTGCGCCGCCAACGTGATGATCGCGATCGGCGGTCAATCCATCTCGCTGGATGTATCCGCCCGCGGGATCGGCAACTGTCGTCCCGTCGTCGAGCGCGAAGCGATGATTGCGCCACCAGCGGGCGAACACGATTTTTCCGGTGATGGGATCGACCACGGGACGATCAGCGCCGTTTCGTTCCGATGTGATCCGATGAAGGTCGGTGCCGTCCGTGTTCACGACGTAGAGATTCGTTGCACGAACCCCGCTGTACTGTGCGAACGCCGGCCATCGCGTCGAAGAAAAGACAATGCGGCCGTCAGGCAGCCAGACCGGGTCGGTATCGTCGTACGACGACAGGTATCGACCCACGGAGCCGAACTGCGACATCTCCAGGTGCTGGTCGGACGTCGTGAGCTGCCGCAGGCCGGTCCCGTCCACGCGGATGGTGAAGAGGCGCCACTGTCCGGGTGCCGCCGTCGGCCGGGTGTCGTACTGGCCTGCTGGTAAGCCCGCGAACACGATCATCGTGCCGTCATAGGAGACGTCCGGCGCGTTCACATCGATCAGGTTGAATGTCGTCGCGTTCGGCGAATGGCCGTCCACAAGGGTACGCATCAGGCCATTGGATTCGCGGATGAGCAGCGTCCCTGGTGCCGCCGGTCTGAAGCGACTCCAGGGCCCGACGCCAGGCATATCGCCCGTGGCCTCCATGTAGACGCTGCCGCGCGCCGGGATCTGGCGCGACACGAACACTACCGAGAATGGCGACTCGCCGATCGCGCGCATCACGACCGGAACCGCGGACAGCATCAGCGCTGCCACGATCGCCACGATGG
>Ga0070707_100007268_pt1 | contig 10282 bp, 6 predicted proteins | sample KBSK5502metaG_FD_65468 | JGI IMG/M metagenome (GOLD analysis project Ga0070707, IMG submission 65468) | Corn, switchgrass and miscanthus rhizosphere microbial communities from Kellogg Biological Station, Michigan, USA - KBS K5-50-2 metaG | ecosystem: Host-associated > Plants > Roots >... | reverse complement strand
GCCGCCGAATTGGAAGCCGCGGCTCATCCTTTTTTGCACGTTAAGCTGGAGACCCTGGTAAGTAGCACTACCTCCAAAACTCATGTACCGGATACCACCGAAGTTCGGATTGATTCTCAAATCTCTCGTTTGTCCAGCCGCGTTGGGTGGATTGAACGGCCATAGATATCCGGCCGACGTTTTCGTCGGAATGACGTCATTGCCGTCATCGCCGCGTATCAGCATGTGGACGCCATGCGACCCGATGTAACCGACCGTCGCCGTCAAGCTGCCGATCTGGCGCTGGACGTTGATGTTCCATTGCTGGACGTAGTTTCGATGCGGGTTAGGTTCCATATACGCGCCGGTGAGCGAACCGGCACCCAGCCTTGCATACGCGCTGCGTGGATCGGCGGGTGGAATACCGAGCGTCCCGGCAAGCGGATTAGTGGGTGAATTGTTCACAACACCGACGAGAGTAAACGGCGTTTCGATCCCCTGCTGCGTGTAATAGTATCCCGGCAGCGGCAGAATATCGAAGATGGCGTAGCCACCACGAATAGCCATCTTCCCGTCACCACGCGGATCCCAGGCAAAACCGAACCGCGGCTCGAAGTTACGAGTGGTGGGGTTCGAATAATATGGAGCCTGTCCGGAGCAGCCCGGCTTTCCGAACACCAGAGTGTCCTCTGGTCTTGTCGTTCCGCAGTATGGCAGCGGATCCGAAATATTGCGAAGATTCGTAAGCTTGCCCTGCACCTCACTGAGCACGGTCGTCATTTCATAGCGCAGTCCCAGGTTCAGAGTCAGATTGTGGGCCATTTTCCAGTCATCCTGAACATATCCTCCCAGCAATGTCTCCCTCAGTCCCCGCGGAGTAACTCTGTCGGGAAGACCTCCCTCCAGGGAGTTGGGCTGGTTGGTCAGGAAATTTGCCAGCGATGTGAAACGCACAATGCCCTGGGGGTTATAAAACTGAAAGAAGTTGTAACGCATGTTCTCCCCGGCAAAGCCGAACTTCAGAGAGTGAGTGCCGCGGGTCAGAAAGGCGTCATCGTACAACTGATAGGAATTCCAAGTGTGGTGAGAAAAGCCTCCAGGAAAGCCCGCAGGAATCTGTGCAAAGCCCCCGGCGATACGGATGTTGGGTGAGTTGCGTCCCAGCATCATGCCCAGAGATGGATCCTGGACGGCGGGATTGATCGCCGAGACTTGCTGATAGTTAATGACGGCGTTCCGATTGAAACCAAGCCGCACGCTATTGACCAGGCCCGGAGAGAATATATGGCTGTGCTCGATGGCTGCGATATGCCGCGTGGTTTGAGACAGGATATTGACGTTATTGAAACTGTCGGGTTGATTGTAGGGCGCATCATCGTACATGTACGTCCCGAAGAGGCTGTCCTTATCGCTGATCTTGTGATCCACACGCGTGGTCCCGAAATTTTCTGTTACCCTTCGCACGCCGGCAAAAGTGAAGACGCCTTTGTCCCCGGTAACCGGCCCGTTGGCATGCGGAAGCAGCACCAGGTATTTTTGTACGAGCGGGTCGACATCGACGTGCTGACCGGACGCGAGGTTCCCCGCCCGAGCCGCGTCGGACGGGACGACTGCGGCCGAACCGACGATACCTTGCGACTGACGTATCCCTTCATAGTCTCCGAAGATAAAGGTTCGGTCCTTGCGAATAGGACCGCCCGCCGCTGCGCCGAACTGATTGCGCTTGTAGGGCGGCTTAGCCTGGTGACTCGCATTTGAGAAGAAGTCATTCGCGTCCAGCTTATCGTTGCGCAGAAACTCGTACACGTCGCCATGAAATTGGTTCGTTCCTGATTTGCCGATGGCGTTGACCACTCCGCCGGATGTCCTCCCATACTCCGCAGAATAGTTGCCCGTGAGAACTGAGAACTCCTGAATCGCATCCACGCCCAGGCTGACCCCGATCACGCTTCCGGGTCCGCCGTTGCCGTAATCGTTGATGCTCAGTCCGTCGAGCCGGTAATTGTTTTGGGTGGGGCGGCCGCCGGAGATGGTCAGTTGCGCTCCAAAGCCGCGGTTTCCGCGCACCGCTCCGCTTTCGAACGGCATCTGGGTCTCGATCGCGTTGACGCCGGGTGAAAGAGTCGCGAGTGATGCCCAGTCGCGGCCATTCAGCGGCAGCTCGCGCACCGTCGTGGATTCGACGACACCACTAATCACAGACGAAGTCACCTGTATCAGTGGCGCAGCTTCCGTCACTTCGATGAGCTGAGCCGTTTCTCCGACCTTCATTGATATGTTGAGTTGCTGCTGTGCTCCGACAGCCAGTGTGATGTTCGACTGTACTGCTGTGCTGAATCCGGGCGCGGAGCCGGTAACGTCATAGCCGCCGGCCTGTAGATTTGGCGCTGAGTAAAATCCAGCCTCATCTGTGGTGAGACTTCGAACGACACCAGTTGCTCTGTTTTTGATTGAAACCATTACACCCGGTATCACGGCGCCAGTTGCGTCCGTGACCGTGCCAGAGAGCGTTGCTCCAGTGACCTGGGCGTGCGCTGCCGAGCCGGGGAAAAGAGTGAACGCCACAACGAGACACACTTCCAGAAACGCGAAAAATGATGAAACGCTTCTCATGGAACCCTCCGCCGTCAAAGAAACAATGGGTGGACAGGCCCGACTAAACGACGGGCCAGAGTTTGTCGTGCAATCTTCTTTTGATTTTGGGCGGAGCGGAGTCTATCTCAGCGCTGCCTTCGGTGAAAGCACCGTTCGATTAAATTCAGATTAAATTCTCTTAATGTTCGGATTATTCTGGACTCAAGCACCCGCAGGGGTATAAAACGCCCTGTCAGTTCCACCCGTTTCATCAACATCGTTTCACCAAGCAATTTAGTCCTGACCAGGAGATTTCAATGAAATCGAGATTGAAGGCTTGCCTGTATTTGGGTCTCGCGTTTGGTTTCACACTCGTGTGTGCCGTGCCGCTCGTGAAAGCCATGCAACTTGACGCACCTGTCAACGCAATCGGTGCGATCTCTGTTCCAGGAGGCGTCGGCGCCGTCGACATATCGTGGGTCGATCAACCGAGGGGAAGGCTGTATGTCGCCGACAGAACAAAAGCGGCGGTCCACATTATCGATGCCATCAACAGCATCTACGTGGATGTGGTTCCCGGATTCGTTGGAGCGACTGGCATAGGCGGTGGACGCGGTGGCCCCAATGGTGTTGTCGTAACTCCGGAGAACTTTCTGTGGGTCGGCGACGGCAATAGCCTGCTCCAAGCAGTCGACCTCAATATCAGCCCGCCAAGAATCAGTCACACCGTGAGCCTCGGCGATCCCGCATCCGATGGTCGCGCCGATGAGCTGGCATACGATCCGATCGAGCGCATTATTCTGATTGCGAGCGACGCCGCACATCCCCCCAAGGTGACGTTTGTTTCTGCCGACACCTACAGCATTCTGGGCAAAATCGACTTTCCCGATGCGACAGGAATGGAGCAGCCCGTGTGGGATCCGCAGCTCCATCGGTTTCTGGTCACAGTGCCGTCGATGCCCGGTTATGTCGCGGTCATTGATCCAAGAAAAAGGAGACTCACGAAAAAACACATCATTCCGGGATGCAACGCAGGAGTGAACGGCTTGGCACTCGGACCACAGCAACGTCTCCTCGTGTCGGCATGTGGCAACGCCTACATCATGAATGCCATTGACGGCCGCATCATTACTACCATCGCACAGGTGGCAGGCGGCGATGAGGTCTGGTACAACGCCGGAGACAATCGGTTCTACGTCACCGCGGCGGATCGAACAGCAGGCCTTGGACAATCACTCGGCGTAATCGATGCCGCAACAAGTACGTGGCTGCAAAATGTCCCTGCTCCGAACATTCGAAATCTCGCGGCTTATGCAGGAAACAATCACATCTTTTCCCCTGTCAACGCTCCCGCCGCCGGGGTGACAGACACAACTTCGTGCGTCCGGTTTGGCCTCGTCGGCACCGGTTGCGTCATCGTTTTCGGCCACTTTTAACAAGGATCGCCTTCGGAGGTTCCCCCAATGAAAACAAACCATTTTCTTGCAGCGACCTTGTTTTTTGTTTTCCTCGCTGCACCAGCTCTGGCTCAACAAAGCAGCGACAAATTTCTCGACTTCTTCCGGCGCACGGAGCTGTCGGGTTTTGTCGACGTCTACTACGGGTACAACTTCAACACTCCCGCAACACGCAAAACCGGCCCCGAACGCACGTTCGACGTCCAAAACAATTCGTTCAGCTTGAACCTGGCCGAACTGTCTCTGGAAAAGAAACCAACCACCGACAGCCGCGGTGGATTCCGGCTCGACCTGGACTACGGACCAACGCAGGATATTGTGAATGCAAACGAACCGTCAGGACCGAACATTTTCCGCAACATCGGTCAGGCTTATCTCAGCTATCAGGCGCCCGTAGGCAAGGGATTACAGATCGACTTCGGGAAGTTTGTAACGCCGCTTGGTCTTGAGGTGATCAAGACTAAAGACAACTGGAACTATTCGCGGTCGTTGTTATTCACGCTCGCAATCCCGTTCTACCACATGGGCGTGCGCGCCACGTACAACGTGAACGACAAGGTGGCCCTCGCCGGCTTTGTCGTCAACGGTTGGAATAACGCGGTGACCCTCATTGATAAAAAGACCGTCATTGGCCAGGTAACGGTGAAGCCGACATCAGCGCTTACTCTTACGGAAACGTATATCGGTGGACCGCAACTACCGAACACCAACGACTGGCGTCATGTATCGGACACCGTCGGTACTTACAACATCACGTCAAAGGTAGCCGTGGCTGGAAATTATGATTACGGCCAGGATAAGGAAAGCGGTGCGACTGTGCGTTGGAAAGGCGTTGCCGCGTATGCCCGATTCCAACCGACGGATTGGTTCGCGCTCGCACCTCGTTGGGAATACTACGACGACGAGGACGGTTTCACGAGCGGAGCCGCGCAGAAGCTGAAGGAACTGACATTCACAACCGAATTCAAACACAAAGACGGTGTTGTCGCGCGGCTCGAATACCGGTACGACTACTCCGATATCCCGTTTTATCTAAAGAACACGAGGTTCAGCGAACATCAGAACACGTTCACGGTGGGAGTACTGTACGTGTTTAGTACGATGAAGTGAACGCCATGTGCGGCAACCTCGGCTTTAAGATCGCGATTCGTCGCGGTTCAGGGCGGCAGCAACCGCAGTTATTCCGATACTGGAGTGCGACCTCACGAGGAGTTTTTTCTCGGTTGCAAATAGCACGAGTTCCAGACGGTTCGACGCTCCCGTCTTATTAAATAGATTGGTCAAGTGATGCTTCACGGTCTCCGTACTGATCAGGAGGCGCTTTGCAATTTCTGCATTACTAAAACCTTCGGAGAGTGCCTCTAAAACCTGCATCTCCCGTTTGCTGATTTGAAAGGGTTGCCCTCGCCGTCTTCGATTCGGCGTGCTTGAAAATGCGGCTGCGGATCTGTCACTGATTATGCTGGACAACAACCCGACGTTACTCGATCGCCGGATACATTGAACGAGTTCTTCCATTGACGATTGTTTGGACAGGACGCAACTTACTCCCAGGTCCGATGCTTTTAGCAGGTCGTGCTCGCTGATTTGTGCGGTCAGGATTACCTTGCGCAGCGTCTGAATCGGCCGAATCCGGCGAAGGACTTCCAGCCCGGCTAATTGCGGGAGGCAAAGGTCGAACACGAAAATGTCCGGCTTGAGCAGCAAGACCTGTCGTACGGCGTCGCTGCCACCAGCGACATCACCGACGACCTCAAAACCCATGCGGGGATTGTCGAGTAAGCGCCGCAAGCCGGCTCGGAACAACGTGTGTGCATCTGCGAGTACGACGCGCATTGGCTTCTCAGCTGGACCTTTCAAATGCCCCTCCTCCTGAGGACCCGCAATGTATGTGGCTGCTAATTGCCACAAAAGTATGTGGGCACGTAAAAATATTTCAGTTTGCGATCAATTGACGGCGGAGAGCCTCCCCTACGGCAAAGCAAAAACGTAAATCGCGTTATGACCCCGAGGAGTTTTGATTTCGGGAACTTCGGCCGAAAGTTCAGGTACCTTCGCATTGTCGCCGGTCATGACTGCGATGTACTGCTTTCCGTTCACGGCGTAGGTGATCGTACTGACCGAAATGTTTCCGCCGAGAATCGTCTCCCATAGTTGCTTTCCTGTTTCCGCATCGAAGGCGCGAAAGCGTCGATTCATGTCTCCATGAAAGACCAGATTTCCCGCCGTCGCGAGCATGCCGCCGTTACCGGGGGCGCGCCCGACATCGAAGCGTGTGATTTCGCCGGTGGACACGTTGATCTTGGCGAGACCGGTAAGCGCATTGGAGTCAGAACCAGGACGAGGAATCACATTCCACGTGCCGCGGCCTTGTGGCCCGGCGAGCGTCAGATCACGGCAATTGTCGATATAGGATGTGTAGATCGAGTTTGTAGTGGGACTGTAGGCGGTTCGCCAATAGCTTCTCGTGTTCCAGTAACAAATCACTTTTCTCTCACCAGCCTGCTTGAATACAAGATCCCAATTGACGTTTCTATTTGTTTTGCTCCGTGGCGATGAGCCGCGCCACCGTGCATTCATGCGCGATGTCGAGGTAGCGCGCAAACCGCGCGTCGCCGTACAAGAATGGATTCGGAGCGCCGGGATTTTTGCGGCGCGTTTCCATCATTGTGAGTGTATCGCCATAGATGCCGGGATGGCCGCTCAGCAGCGCTACGGCTTTTTGCTTTTTGGCAACATCCAGAGCGCGCTCGAGCGCGGCCAGGGACTGACGATCGGGCGCGGCAAATCCGCCGCTTGGCATGAATGCCGTGTATTGCTTGCCGCCGTCCTTCACGGGGATGAGGATCGCGATCGAACCCGGCGTATGGCCGGGCGTGATCATCATCGTCAGGGTCGTGTCGCCTAATGTCAGCGTCTGTCCATCGGTAACGGCGACGTCACGCATCGGCAACTCACGATTCCTCTGCGGCGAGGCAGCGATGAAATCCCAGTCCTGGCCCGACATCAGTACTTTCGGCTTGTAGGTACGCTGGAGGTACGGCGTACCGCCAAAATGATCGAAGTGGCCGTGGCCGATGATGACGTATTTGATCTGCTTCGGATCCAGGCCCGCCTTTTCCATTCCGGGTATCAAAATCTTTTCGGCCTCTTCCGGCGTGTTCAACGTATCAATGACAATAATCCCCTGGCTGGTGGTGATGGCCCATGCACCGACGTCGTTGAAACCGATGTAATAGAGGTTGTCGAAAATCTTCGTCGGCTCGAGAGTCTGACGTGGGACCGGAGGCAATCCCGCCTCCTGTCGCAGCACCGCAGGCCTCTGCGGACCTCGCGCGGAACACAAGTTCCCTGCTTCCGTCAAAAGATCAGGCTTCGCTCTCGCCATCGCTTTCGTGACGTGCGCCTGCGCTTCTTTGGATTCCAGCCACTGCTTCTCCGTCAGGCCGGCGGGTTGCTGCCCGCGCTGTTGGGCAAAACCAGCGCAGGCAGCGAGAAGAAATGTAGCTAATAGTGTCTTGCGCATTGATCCCTCCCCTGTTCGCGCACATTATCACAACTCACTTCCTCAACCGAGTAGGGGAACCTTTTTCCCACTTCTCTCGTCTTTAGTCCGTGAGGTGATCCATGGGGACATTTGTTCAGGATCTGAAGCACTCCGTCCGCATGTTTGGACAGAGCAAGGCATTCACAGCGACAGCAATTGCGGCTTTGGCTCTGGGCATCGGAGCGACCACCGCGATTTTTTCGATCGTCAACGCTGTCCTGCTCAAACCGGTGCCGTTCCCGAATCCCGACCGGCTGGTGATGTTCATGAACACCTTCCCCGGCGGACAGGGCCCTGCATCCTCTCCTGCGAAATTCCAGCACTGGCGCAGTCAATCGACGATTGAAGGTGCTGCGGCGTTCCGGACCGGAATCGTGAATTACACGGGTGGTGAAGTTGCCGAACAACTCAAGTCGGCGCAGGTGTCCGCGGATTACTTCAAACTCTTCGGCGCTCCGATTATTAAAGGACGCACGTTCACGCGCGAAGAAGATCTGCCTAACGGCGAAAAGGTCGCCCTCATCAGCCACAGCCTGTGGACGCGGCGCTTTGCAAGCGATCCGGACATCATTGGTAAAAAGATTTCGCTCAGTGGAGATCCGCACGTCGTCATCGGAATCGTGGGTCCGACTTTCGACATTCGCGAGTTCGGCCCTGCGCCCGAAGTCTGGACAGCGTTCCAGTTCGATCCGAACACCACCGATCAAGGTCATTATTTCTCCAGTGCCGGGCGACTCAAACCAGGCGTCTCACTCGAGCAGGCGAAGGCCGAATTCCAGAAATCTGTCGGGGTATACCGTGAGAAGTATCCCAACGCACTCGGGCCGGCTGACGGTTTTACGGTGGAACGTTTTCAGGAAGCGTTTGTCCGCAATGTGCGCGAAACGTTGCTGGTGCTGCTCGGCGCGGTCAGTTTTGTTTTGCTGATCGCGTGCGCGAACGTTGCAAATCTTCTGCTCGTGCGCGCGACCGGCCGAAAGCGAGAGATGGCGATTCGAGCCTCGCTCGGCGCAGGACGCGGCCGCATCATCCGTCAATTGCTGACAGAAAGCGTTCTGCTTTCACTGGCGGGTGGGGCGCTGGGAATTGTTTTGGGCGTCATCGGCATGCGCGCGCTGTTATCTGTGAATACAGCCGGCCTCCCCAGGGTCGGCGAGAACGGAACGCTTGTCGGACTCGACTGGCGAGTTGTGGGTTTCACACTCCTGGTTTCGCTCGGCACCGGCATTCTGTTCGGTTTAATTCCCGCTCTTCAAGGCTCGCGCAGCGATCTGAATTCGAATCTCAAGGAAAGCGGCGGCCGCACGGGAACCGGTCTCCGGCAAAACAAGTTCCGTTCGCTGCTTGTCGTTGTGGAAATCGCTCTGGCGGTGATTTTGCTTGTTGGCTCGGCATTGTTCATTCGCGCCCAGATGGCGCTGGCGTCCGTGGATCCGGGCTTCGATACGACGAATGTGCTGACCATGCGCATGTCTCTGACCGGTCCCAAATTCCAGCAATCGGCGGGCGTCGACCGAATCGTTCGCGACGGCGTGGATCGTCTACGCTCGCTGCCGGGTGTCCTCAGCGCGGCAGCGACGTGTTGCGTCCCGTTGCAGGGCGGTTATGGCCTTCCCTTTCGAATCGTCGGCCGGCCTACGGCGAAGGGGCCATTTCATGGAGGTGGCGGATGGATCACAATCTCGTCCGGATATTTTGACGTCTTCAAGATTCCCATCAAGCGCGGGCGCGCCTTCACCGATCGTGACGACGGTTCGGCGCCGCCGGTTGTGATCATCAATGAAACCATGGCGAGACAGTACTGGGTGAAAGGCGACGATCCTCTGAATTCGCGGCTCGTGATCGGCCGCGGCATCATGCGGGAATTCAAGGACGAACCGGATCGCCAGATTGTCGGCATCGTCGGCGATGTGCGCGACGGCGGACTCAACAACGATCCCGGTCCGAGAATGTACATTCCGCAGGCACAGACACCCGATCCCGTGAATGCGCTGAATGTCCAGCTGTCTCCAATTGCATGGACAGTCCGTTCACAGATCCCGCCATCGTCCTTGAGCGCTGCAGTTCAGGAACAACTTCGGCAGGTGACGGGCCTTCCGGTTTCCGACATTCGCACTATGACCGAAGTTCTGTCGCTGTCGACCTCGCGCCAGCGATTCAACATGCTGCTCATGACGGTTTTCGGCTGCTCCGCGCTCCTCCTGGCTGCCATTGGAATCTACGGCCTCATGGCGTATTCGGTCGAGCAACGCACGGCAGAAATCGGAATCCGGCTGGCACTCGGCGCCGAAGTGGGTGGAGTCAAGCGAATGATCGTGCTGCAAGGTATGCGTCTCGCTGTGGTGGGTGTGATCGTCGGAGTTTCATTCGCATTCAACCTGACCAGCTTCATCGGAAGATTCCTGTTCAGTGTGAAGCCCTGGGATCCTGTTGTGTACGTCACCGTCCCGGCTGCCTTGAGCGTGGTCGCTCTGCTCGCGGTGTGGTTACCTGCGCGTCGCGCAAGCACCGTCAATCCGATCGATGCGCTAAGGTACGAATGAGGCCTGCCTTCAAAATCCCAGTCCAAAGTGCAGACCGAACGTAACCGGTGTGGTCGCAGGAGCGCCGGTTGTTGGGCGGCTGAAACGCACGGGCAGCACCGCCTCAACGAAATAAGCCTTGAAGAAATTATCTTCGATCGGCCAACTGTGGTTCACCAGCGGCGTAAATCCCCACTGCGGTG
>Ga0070707_100007267_pt1 | contig 10283 bp, 6 predicted proteins | sample KBSK5502metaG_FD_65468 | JGI IMG/M metagenome (GOLD analysis project Ga0070707, IMG submission 65468) | Corn, switchgrass and miscanthus rhizosphere microbial communities from Kellogg Biological Station, Michigan, USA - KBS K5-50-2 metaG | ecosystem: Host-associated > Plants > Roots >... | reverse complement strand
GATCGTTTACGAATGCATGACCTTGATTTATACAACGTTATTTTAGGAGTCTGTGCTGGACTCTGGAATTTTAGGTTAAGTTGTTGAGCGTAAACATCACAACAACTCTATTACTTTTTTTCATGACTAACCTGGCAGGAACGCCATGAAGAAGGAGTCCAGAGCCGTGCCGAAAAAGACCGCTCGTCAGACCAAGCCGTCCGCCAGTGCAATCGCGTCCGATCCGATGGCAGAAGCGGAAAGGCGGATTGCCGAGGCGCGCCGACAGAACGCCACCGATTTGGATTTATCTGGTCTCGGACTCACGGAAGTGCCTGCCGCGCTAGGCGAGTTGCAGCAGCTTGGAAAGCTTAATCTCGGCAGCAATCAACTGCGGGAAGTGCCCGCCACGCTAGGCGAGTTGCGGCAGCTTCAAGAGCTTAATCTCTACGGCAATCAACTGCGGGAAGTGCCCGCCACGCTGGGCGAGTTGCGGCAGCTTCAACGGCTTTATCTCAGCAACAATCAACTGCGGGAAGTGCCTGCCACGCTAGGCGAGTTGCGGCAGCTTCAAGAACTTTTGCTCCCCACTAATCAACTGCGGGAAGTGCCCGCCGCGCTGGGCGAGTTGCGGCAGCTTCAATGTCTCTTTCTCGAAAACAATCAACTGCGGGAAGTGCCCGCTGCGCTGGGCGAGTGCAAGAAGCTGACACATCTCTTCCTTCACGGAAATCCCGACCTCGGCATTCCGGCAGAAATCTTGGGGCCGAGGTGGCAAGAGGTCTATACTTATCCAAACCCCGCACAGCCCGCGAATCCGGCAGACATCCTCGATTATTACTTCCGCCCCAAACGCCCGCTGCTCGAAGCCAAATTGATTCTAGTCGGGCGCGGCGCGGTGGGCAAAACGTCGCTGGTCAACCGGCTAGTTCACAACACGTTCGGCCAGGAGAAGAAGACCGAGGGCATCAAGATCACTCGCTGGGATGTGCCGCTGCCCGGCGGCGACGAGGCGCATCTGAACGTCTGGGATTTCGGCGGGCAGGAGATCATGCACGCGACGCATCAATTCTTCCTCACGCGGCGCAGCCTCTACCTGCTGGTGCTGAGCGGGCGCGAAGGCAGCGCGGATCAGGATGCCGAATACTGGTTGAAGCTGATCGAAAGTTTCGGCGGCGAATCGCCCGCGCTGGTCGTGCTCAACAAACAACGCGAACATCCCTGCGAGGTGAACCAGCGCCAGTTGCAGGGCAAATACCCCTTCATTCGCGGCTTCCTCAAGACCGATTGCGATGACTGTTTGGGCATTGATGAATTGCACCGCCGCCTCAAAGACGAGATCAACGCGCTGCCGCACCTGCGCGACGGGTTCCCGTCGGAATGGTTCGCCGTCAAAGATCATCTGCCCCGGTTGCGCAAAAACTTCGTCAGCTTCGACGAATACCGCAAAGCGTGCCGCCGGTTGAAAGTGAAATCTGAGGCCGAGCAGAACCTGCTGGGGCGATACCTGCACGATCTGGGCGTGATGCTCAATTTCCGCGAAGACGAGCGGTTGCAGGACACGCACGTGCTGAAACCGCATTGGGTGACCGAAGGGATTTACACCATCCTCAACGCTCCGCAACTGGCCGGCAAATACGGCGAATTGCGCGTGCGCGATCTGAAGACGATTCTGCCCGCCAAAGACTACCCGGTGAACATGCATACGTTCGTGCTCGACCTGATGAAAAAGTTCGAGCTGTGCTTTACGTTTCCCGACAGCGACACGCACTACCTGATCCCCGAACTGCTCGGCATCCAGGAGCCGGAAGCGGCGGCGGAATTCAAACCGGCGGGGTGTCTGAACTTCCGCTACGAATATGAGGTGCTGCCCGAAGGCTTGCTGCCGCGCTTCATCGTGCGCACGCACAGCTTGAGTGAAGGCGAACACCGCTGGCGCACGGGCGTCATTCTGCGCTTTGAAGAAGGGCGCGCGCTGGTCAAAGCCGATGTGGTGGACAAGAAAGTCTTCATTCACGTGACGGGTCAGGCGGAAGCGCGCCGCCGCTTGCTGGCCGTCATCCGCTCGGATTTTGAGCGCATCCACAGTGATCTGAAATTCAAGCCGGCGGAACTGGTACCGTTGCACGAACACCCCGACGAAGCGGTGACGTATCAGGAGTTACTGGTCTATGAGCAGAACGGCATGAAGACATTTCCCAAAGTCATTGGCAAGACAGTCATTCAGGTGGGCGTGCAGCAACACCTCAACGGCGTCGACCTCGCCGGCACGCGCCGCCGTGAAGACCGCCGCGAAGAGTTGGCGGAAATGCGCGAAGAACCAATCCGCGTCTTCATCAGCTACGCGCACAAGGATGAGCGGTTCCGTTTGGCGTTGGAGCCGCATCTGAAATTGCTGCAACGGCAGCGGCTGATTGCGACCTGGCACGACCGGTTGATCAAGCCGGGTGCGGAATGGAAAGATGTGATTGACGCCAACTTGGAACACGCGAAGATCATTTTGCTGCTGGTCAGCGCCGATTTCATGGCGTCGGATTATTGCTGGGAGATCGAGATGAAACGCGCGCTGGAACGGCACGAGCAGGGCGAGGCGCGGGTGATCCCGGTCATCATCCGCGAGGCCAAATGGGACGCCGCGCCGTTCGCCAAGCTGCAAGCGTTGCCGGAGAAGGGCAAGGCGGTGGATTTGTGGAAGAAGAAAGATCAGGCGTGGCGCAGCGTGGCGGATGGCGTTGAGAAGGTGGCGGCGGAGTTGCGGAAGAAGAAAGATGCGCGCCCCGGCTGATTGCCGGCCGGCGGCGGCGTGTCGGGCTAACTCCAGGAAGCCGCAGTCAGGCGGCAGTAATCAGCCTGCCGGGCCACTCGCGTTACCGCTGCGCTGCCAGTGGTGATGGCCATTGCTTCAGATCGCTTTCGATCCGCGGCTTTAAGTCAGGGTTCAAGGCCAACCCCCGCGCGAAGTCTTGGTCGGCTTCCGCCGGTTGGCCCAGCCGCCAGCGAGCCAGACCGCGATTGATCCAGGCGGCGGCCATTTGCGGATTGAGGGCGATGGCCTGGTTGCAATCGGCGAGCGCGCCCGCAAGATCACCGGTTCTCAAACGTGCGCTGCCGCGATTGTTCCAAGCTTCGGCCAGGCGCGGATCGAGTTTGAGCGCCCGGTCGTAATCGCTGAGCGCTCCGCGCAGATCGCCCTGCTCCTGCCGGGCGAAGCCGCGATTGGTCCAGGTTGAAGCGAGGTGAGGGTCGAGCTTGAGCGATTGATTATAGTCGCTGATGGCGCCAGCGAAATCGCCTAGGTCGTGCTTGGCGTTGCCGCGATTGCTCCAGGCGCAGGCGTCGCGCGGATCAAGGGTCACTGCCCGTGTGCCATCGGCGAGCGCCCCGGCCAGATCGCCCTGAGAGCGGCGGAGCTGACTGCGCAAACTCCAGCCGGCGGAGAGGCGTGGATCGAGTTCGAGCGCGCGGTTGCAATCAGCCAGCGCTAGTTCGCGGTCGCCTTTAGCTGAGCGGACGATGGCGCGATTGAGATAAGCCCAGGCCAGGTGCGGGTCGAACGAGATCGCCAGCGTGTAATCGCTGATCGCGCGCTCGAACTCGCCTTGCGTGTACGAATCGTTGGCGCGCTTGATGTAGGACCAGGCCGACTCGGTGCGCGAAGTTAAGCTTTGCGCGGCGGCGGCACTTGGCAGCAGGAGCATCAGCGCGATGATCAGCATCGCAGGCAGGCGTGTGTGCATAGTTGTATCTCCTCGGCAAATGTCCGACAAGCTGCCAGCTTGTCGCGATCTCGATAGGACGTCTCGCGGAGTCAACGACAAGCTGGCAGCTTGTCGGACGGCGGCGCGGCGTTCTTTTCATCGTTTCAGGATGACGCGCAGCGTCGTGCAAACTCCTCAAGCTGGCCGGACGAGTGTCCGGCCAGCAGCCAGGGTGTGATTAGTTGGGTGACGTGTGTGGCGTGGCAGGCGCGCGGCGAGGGTCAACTCAACCGCGCGCCTTTCGAGCGCGTGGCCGAAACTCGTGTTCCCCTCAGGGTTGCGTTTTGGCGCGCTTTCTCGCCCAACCCCATTCACGCTGGCCAGGCGTGAGGGCATCGTTCTGAGTTGGCGAAGCGGGCTGCGCTTCCGGCTCAGGGTTGTTGCCGCTCAACTGCAGCGGCTTCACGGCGAGGCGCTGGCCTTCAAAGGTGGCGCAGCAAAGGTGAACTATCAGATGGCCGTCGAGGTCGAGAATGTCGCCGCCGATGATGCCCGTGAAGCGGTCGCCCGCATCGTTCAGCGTGATGGTGGCGCGTGCTTCTTCGCTCGCGACTTGCTGAAAAGAATGTTCATCGAAATCTTGTACAAAATAAGTGATGGTGAATTGCCGCCCACCGTTGTGCGCCCACAACCCGATTTGCGGATTGCCCAGCGCCGGGACCGGCCCGCCCGCTTGGGTGGCAATCAGGTTCCCGTCGGAGGTGAAGGTGAAGAAGCCCGGAAAGGCCGGGACGCCTGACTCAGGCGGCGGCGTGAGCCTGGTCGCCCAAGTGCCGACCAGCGCTTTTCTCTGTCGTTCGAGCAGGTCGGGCAGCCCTTCCTGACTGGCTTGAGACTGAGCGTTCGGCGGGTCTTGCGCGCGCGCGAAGCTGACCGTCAGCGCGAGCAGGGTGCAGAGAATGAGTGAATTGAAGATGCGTTTGGCGTTCATCAGACGTGCTCCTTTTAGCTTGAAAGAGGTAACGAGTTCGGGCAGACGAGCAGCTTGCCCTCCGGCGTTTCAGTGAAATGAAGCTGCTCGGCTTCCACTAGAGCGTAGATGGTGCGCGTGCTGACGCCTGCCAGCACGGCGGCTTCCTCCGGCGCAATCAATGGCGTCGGCCACGGACACGTGGCGCAAGACAAGGGAGCGCGGTGGCGAGCGCGACGCAAAACCAGCCAACTGGTTTCGACCGTAATCTCTGTTCTTCTTCTTTTCATCACGCCTCCGGTGCTTGCGAAGTCGCCCGATCAGGACCGTTCCCGGCACCGATCAGAAGCGAGTGCGAATTTGCCGCAGAAGCTGGTAAAATGTCGTTCGCGAGCGCGGTAAAATTTTGCTGGATTTGGTTAGGTCGCTCGCCCGACAGGATTTATGACCCAAGCCACGCCACGAATTTATGAGTTCGACGCCTTCCGGCTGGATGCGGTCAAGCGGTTGCTCTGGCGCGAGGGCGAGCCGGTGCCGCTGACCTCCAAGTCCTTCGAGACGCTGCTGGCGCTCGTCGAAGGCCGGGGGGAGATTCTGGACAAGGACGCCTTGCTCAGTCGCGTCTGGCCCGATGCCATCGTCGAGGAGAAGAACCTGACCATCAACATCTCGGCCCTGCGCAAAGCGCTCGGCGAAAGCCCGCAGGAACACCGCTACATCCTCACCGTGCCCGGACGCGGCTACCGCTTCGTGGCCGAGGTGCGGGAAGTCACGGATGGCGAGCCCGAGTTGATGGTGCGGCAATCAGCGAGAGTGAGCGTAGTGGAAGAAGAGTGGGAGAGTGAGGGTGTGGGAGAGGGGGAGAGGAAGAAAATGGACGATACGACTTTGACGCTCCCCCGCTCCCCCGCTCCCCCGCTCCCACTCTCCCACTCATACAAGGTCTGGCTGGCCGTCGCCCTGCTCGCCGTGCTGGTCATCGGTATTGCTTTCTGGTGGAAGGAGGGGATCAGGAACGAATCCGCCATCGGCCTCGCTGGCGGGCCGCCATCCGCCATCAAGTCCCTGGCGGTGCTGCCGTTCAAATCGCTCAATCCGCCAAGCAGCGAAGATTACCTCGGCGTCGGGCTGGCCGATGTGACGATCACGCGCTTGAGCAATCTCAACCAACTGATCGTGCGCCCGACCAGTTCGGTGCTCCCCTTTGCCGCCCAAGACCCCTTGCAAGCCGGGCAGTTGCTCAAAGTGGATGCGGTGCTCGATGGCAGCCTGCAACAGGCCGGCGACCGCGTGCGCGTGACCGTGCGGTTGCTGCGCGTGAGCGACGGCACGCCGTTGTGGGCGGAAAAGTTCGATGAGCCGTTTACCGACATCCTGGCCGTCGAGGATGCGATTTCAGCGCGCGTGGCCTCGGCACTCACCCACAGCCTGACCGGCGAGCAGCGACGGCAACTGGCGAAACACTATACCGAGAACACTGAGGCCTGGCAGCTCTACCTCAAGGGGCGCTATTTCTGGAACAAACGGAGTCCGGCTGCCATCCGGCAAGGCATTGGCTGCTTCGAGCAGGCCATTGCCGGCGATCCCCGCTTGGCGCTCGCCTTTTCCGGTCTGGCTGACAGTTACGTCGCCGGCATCCTGCCGCTGCCGCAAACCGAGACCATGCCCAAAGCCAAAGCGGCGGCGCTCGAGGCGCTGGCGCGGGACGACTCGCTGGCTGAAGCGCACGCCACGCTCGGCAAGATCGCCCATCTTTATGAATGGAACTGGGCGAGCGCGGAGCGGGAATTTCAGCGTTCGCTGGCACTCAATCCCAACTACCCGACCACCCATCAGTGGTATGCCGAATACCTGCTGTCATTGAATCGGATCGCCGAGGCGCGGCAGGAGATGAAGCGCGCGCTGGAGCTGGATCCGCTGTCACTGGCCATCAAGCTGACGGCGGGCAGGCAGGCTTATTACACGCGCCAGTACGATCAGGCCATCGCACAATTCCGCCAGGCGCTGGAGCTAGACCCATCTTTCACGCTCGGACATCGGTGGCTGTCGCTGGCCTATGAGTTGAAGGGGCAATACGCGGAAGCCGTCGAGGAGAATCTGAAGGCGACGGCCAGTCCCGAGAAGCAGGCCGCGTTACGCGGCGCCTGGGAGACCACGGGCTGGCCGGGCTATTTGCGGAAGACGGTGGAATATGGGCTAGCCGAAGCCAGGCAGACCTACATCTCGCCATTCTACATCGCCGCGACCTATGCCTCGCTGGGCGAGCCGGAGCGCGCCTTTGAATGGTTCGAGAAGGCTTATCAGGAGCGGTATCAATTCATGGTTCATCTGCATCAGGAGCCGCGAGCAGACAGCCTGCGCTCAGACCCGCGCTTTGCCGACCTGCTGCGGCGCGTCGGCCTGACTCAATGAAGCCGCAGTGAACGCAATAGGCGCGGCTGACGGCTGGACATTTCGGGCAGCATTTGGATTTGGAGGATGTGGCTTGCTCAGGCTCAAGATCAAGTGTCAGAAGCCCGACCGTGAGAGAGGGCGCTCTCGCTGCGCCCTCCCTCACGGTCGGGCTTCTGACACCGCCGGCGGTCATCTAGATCTTGGTGTGCCAGGCATAATGCTTGACGGACGCTCTCACTCCGCGTAAACAGGTTTGGGTATTTACCTGGGATTCAATTATCAAATGCAGGTGGTCCCCCTATGGACAAACCGACAGTCTTCATCAGCTACAGCCACAAGGACGAAATCTGGAAAGACCGTTTGCGTCCGCATCTAAGCGCGTTGGAACTGGACGAGCGCATCGTCGTTTGGGATGACCGTAAAATTGATGTTGGCGACCGGTGGTATCCCGAAATCGAAGCGGCCATCAAGCGTGCGCGGATAGCCGTCTGTTTGATTTCCGCCGATTACCTTGCTTCCAGTTTCTGTGTCAAAGAAGAGATTCCCGTCCTCCTGCAGCGCCGTGAAAAAGAAGGCGTCCTTATCCTGCCCGTTTTGATTCGTCCGTGTTTTTGGGAAAAGACCGAATGGCTGAGCGAAATTCAAATGCTGCCACGCGACGGCAAATCGGTGGCAGCTCATTTCAAAGATGATTGGGATACGATCTTTACTGATGTTGCCAAACTCATCTTCGAGGTGATTGACAATGCCAGCTATCAACCTCCTGCGCCGCCCGCACCCGCCTGGCCGCCGCCGGAAAAGCTGGATCTTTCGCGGTTGCCCGTCACGGGCAGCGAGCTGTTCGGGCGGCAAAAAGATTTGGCGTTGCTCGATGACGCCTGGGATGCGGCGGCGGTCAATGTGCTCAGCTTTATCGCCTGGGGCGGCGTAGGCAAATCCACGCTCGTCAACAAATGGCTGGAGCGGTTGGCCAAAGACAACTATCGCGGCGCGCGGCGCGTTTTCGCCTGGTCGTTTTACAGCCAGGGCACGAGCGACCGCGCCACCTCGGCGGATTTGTTCATCAACGCGGCGCTGGCATGGTTCGGCGATGACAATCCGACCGCCGGTTCGCCGTGGGACAAAGGTGAACGGCTGGCGCGTTTGGTGCGGCGGGAACGGACGCTGCTCGTGCTCGACGGCCTGGAGCCGCTGCAATCCTCGCAAGCCTACGAGCGCGGCAAGATCAAAGACCCCGCGCTCAGCACGCTGGTGGAGGAATTGGCGCGCGAAAATCCGGGGCTGTGCTTGATCACGACGCGTGAGCGCATCCGCGAACTGGACGAAAAGGCGGGCGGCAGCGGAATCAGTACCGGGAGCGGTAGCGACCGGGTTCTCAACGCTGATGACCCGCTTGCTACCGCGCGCGGTACTGACTCGGTGCGCCAAATCAATCTGGAATTGCTGTCGCCGGAAGCGGGGCGCGCGTTGTTGCGTATCGGCGGCGTGCGCGGCACGGACGAAGAACTGGAACGCGCGGCGGAAAGCTTCGGCTATCACGCGCTGGCCTTGAATCTGCTGGCCGTTTACCTGCAAGACCTCCCCGGCCATCACATCTCCGCCGCCGCACAGATTCCCGATCTGGACATCCCCGAAGCCGCAGGCAAACATCCGCGCCGGATGATCGCGGCGTTTGAACGAAAGTTCGGCGAAGGGCCGGAAATCGAGGTGCTGCGGATGCTGGGATTGTTTGATCGTCCGGCGGATGGCGCAGCGCTCGCCGCGTTACGCAAAGCGCCGAAGATTCCAGGACTGACCGATTACATCGGCGAACAAGCCGAAGCTGCCTGGTTGCGCGCGGTGCAGACCTTGCGGAAATACAAGCTGCTGGCGGCGGAAAGCCATCACGAGCCGGACGAATTGGACGCGCATCCGCTGGTGCGCGAACATTTCGGCGAGTTGTTGCAACACGTGCACCCGGAAGCCTGGACGGCAGGCAATCTGCGGTTGTATGAACACCTGACGCGCACGACCAAAGAATTCCCCGACACCATCGAAGAGATGACGCCACTGTTTGCCGCCGTGACGCACGGCTGCGCGGCAGGCAGACATCAAGATGTACTTTATGCGCTGTTTGAGCGGCGAATTGAGAGGAAGGAAGAATTTTTCAGTTCCTATAAGCTCGGTACATTTGGGGCTAATTTAGCCGCTTTTTCAGGCTTCTTTGATACCACTCGGAAACAGCCATTAGCCCATCTTAGCGAGACTGACCAAGCCTATATTCTCGGTAGAGTAGGCTACTACCTACGTGCCTTAGGTCGGCATACGGAGGCATCTCACCCTTTACTATTGAGCTTGGAAAAGTTAATTAAACTGAAAGACTGGGAAACCGCAGCACGCCGCGCATCAAATATTTGCATGCTTTATAAGTCTACTGGCAAATTAAGGTTAGCATTGGACTATGCTCAAAAGAGTGTAAACTGGGCTGATCGTAGTGGTGATTTGTATAACAGAATGTTCAATCGGACGAGCCTAGCCAATATCTTACATCAATTGGGAAGTCTAACTGAGGCAGATAATCTTTTCTGCGAGGCAGAAAAAATCCAAAGATTGAGGCAACCAGAGTATCAATTTCTCTATTCCGTTGAGGGATTTCGATATTGTGATCTTCTGTTAAGCCAAGGTAAATTTCAGGATGCTCAAATCCGGGCAAATCAGGCAATCAAAATTGCACGGTCAAACAACTTGTTACTTGCTATCGCCTTGGATTATCTCTCATTGGGGCGTGTCTACTTACTTCAAGTTTGTCACAAGGAAAAGAGTTATCTAGACTACGCCACATTGAATTTAGAACTGGCGGTTACGAGCCTTCGGCAGGCAGGCCGACAAGATTACTTACCACTCGGCTTGCTAGCGCATGCAGCGTGGGCGCGGGTGGCGGAGCAATTTGACCGCGCAACTCGCGATCTGGCCGAAGCCTTCACCATCGCCGAGCGCGGGGAGATGAGCTTGTACCTCGCCGATTGCCATCTGGAAGCCGCCCGCCTCGCGCTCGCGCGTCACGACCCGGCGCAGGCGCGCGACGCTTGGCAGCAGGCCGCCGCCTTGATCACCCAAACGGGCTACCACCGGCGCGATGGTGAGTTGGCGGAGATCAAGGGACAATTGAGCTAACCTGGGAGCGCACGCTTCCAGCGTGCAGGCTCGGCCAAGCGCACATTCCTTCCGGGAGGGGTTCGTCCGATGCCACGTCTGCCCGCAAG
>Ga0070707_100007265_pt1 | contig 10285 bp, 10 predicted proteins | sample KBSK5502metaG_FD_65468 | JGI IMG/M metagenome (GOLD analysis project Ga0070707, IMG submission 65468) | Corn, switchgrass and miscanthus rhizosphere microbial communities from Kellogg Biological Station, Michigan, USA - KBS K5-50-2 metaG | ecosystem: Host-associated > Plants > Roots >... | reverse complement strand
CTTTGCGGATCGAGTCGGCGCCCAGCGACGGGCCCACCGTGCGCTCTTCCAGCACCTGCACGGGCGCCGGCAGGGCGCCTGCGCGAAGCACGATGGCCAGGTCGGTCGCCTCGTCGCTGGAAAAGCCGCCGGTGATCTGGGCGCGGCCCGACGGGATGCGCTCCCGGATCTGGGGGGCCGAGTGGATGTTGCCGTCGAGGATGATGGCCAAGCGACGGCCGACGTTGGCATCGGTGAGATCGGCGAAGGCCTTGGCGCCGGCCGCGTTGAAGTCCACGGAGACATACGGCTCGCTGGTGTTCTGGTCGATGGAGACGCGCGCCGTCGCCAGGTCGCGGCCCGTGAGGAGCACCTTCTTCTGCACCAGGTAGGGGATCTTGCGCTCTTGCTTGGTCTCCTTGTCGACGCGCCGCTGATAGAGGATCTCGTCCCCTTCGGGGATCCCCGACCGAAGCGCTGTCTCGGCGTCCATCCGGTCGTCCAGCAGCTTGAACTCGAGCAGGGCCGTCTTGCCGATGAGTGCCTTCGCGCGCTCGGGATCCTGCACGCCGGGCAGCTGCACGAGAATGCGGTTCTCGCCCTGCTGCTGGATCGAGGGCTCGGCCACTCCGAACTGATCCACGCGGTTGCGAATCGTCTCCAGTCCCTGACGAACGGCCAGGTCCTTGATCGCCGCCGCCTCGCGGGGCCTGAGCGTCAGCACCACGCGCCCGGCGCCCTGATCGGCCTCCTTCGTCTCGAAGATGGCCATGTCTCGAAAGACGCTCTGGGCGTCGTTCCAAGGTTGCGGCGAGGCGAGCCGGACGACCAGCTCGGTGGGGCCGCGCCGCTCGATTTTGGCGACGCCGATGCCCTTCTTCTCGAGCTCGGCGCGCACGCTGTCCCCCGCCCGCTCGACCTGCGCCTCGACCGCCTTGTCCACGTCCACGCCCAGGACCAGGTGGATGCCGCCCTGGAGGTCCAATCCGAGGTTGATGGGCGTGGGCGCCGGACGGTTGTAGCCGAACAGTCGGGCCACCATGATGTGGACGTCGAGGTAGGCGAGCGAGGCCAGGATCACGACGACGACGATACCGATGCGAAGACGGAGGTGCTTGCGCATCAGGACGCGGGCTCCTTCTCGCCTCCCGCCGGCACGATGCGGCCGATGGCAGACCGATCGAAGTCCAGCCGCACCTGCTCGGTGACCTTGAGGGTCACGGTATTGTCATTGAGACCCACCACCGTGCCGTGCAGTCCGCCGGTCGTGACAATCCGATCGCCCTTCTTCACGGCGGACAGCAGAGCCTCGCGCTCCTTCCGCTGCTTCTGCTGCGGCCGTACCAGAAGAAAGTAGAAGATCGCGAAGATGGCCGCGAAGAAAATCAACTGAGTCATCACCGAGCTCGAGCCGCCGCCGTTGGGCATTTGGGCGGCGGCGTATGCGAGGTCCACCATGAAGATCACTCCTCCGTCTCTGCGAGAATGCCCTGCGAACCGCCCACGGATTCTACCCCATAACGGCCCAGGAACCCAGAGCGGAATGCCTCGAAGCGGCCCTCCGCGACGGCGCGCCGCATGCGCGCCATCAGCCCGAAGTAGAAGCTCAGATTGTGCAGCGAGAGCAGGCGATAGGCCAGCAGCTCGCGCGCGAGGAACAAGTGCCGGAGGTAGGCGCGCGAGTAGCGGCGGCAGGTCTCGCAACCGCAGTCCGGGTCGAGCGACGCGGGATCGCGCGTCCACGCCGCGTTGCCGATGGTCACCGGACCATCCGCGGTGAACGCCTGGCCGTTCCGCGCGTTCCGCGTCGGCATCACGCAGTCGAAGAGATCCACCCCCCGGGCGACCGCCTCGACGAGATCGGGCGGCTTGCCCACGCCCATCAGGTACCGGGGACGATCGGCAGGCAAGAGGCCCGCGACCAGCTCTGCGATCGCATACATGACGGGCTTGGATTCGCCGACGGCAAGCCCGCCGATCGCGTAGCCGTCGAGCGCCAGCGCGCAGGTGTCGTCGACCGCGCGCCGGCGAAGATCCTCATAGACACCGCCCTGCACGATGCCGAAAAGCGCGGCGTCTCCGTCGAGCTTCCCGTGGGCGGCGGCGGAGCGCGCGAGCCAGCGCAGCGTGAGCGCGAGCGAGCGCTCGGTCTCGGCCGGCGTGGCGGGATGCGCAAGGCATTCATCCAGCGGGTGCAGGACATCGACGCCGAGCGCGTGCTGGATCTCGACGCACGACTCGGGCGACAGCACGTGCAGAGAGCCGTCCACGTGGGAGCGGAACTCGACGCCTTCCTCGCCGACCTTCCGGAGCTTGGCGAGGCTGAATACCTGAAACCCGCCCGAGTCGGTCAGGATGGGACCGTCCCAGCCCATGAAGCGGTGCAGGCCGCCCAGCTCGCGAATCAGATCATGCCCGGGTCGCAGGAACAAATGGTACGTATTGGCCAGCACGATCTGGGCGCCGGCGTCGCGCAGATCGCCGGGCGTCAGGCTCTTTACCGTGCCCTGGCTCGCCACAGGCATGAAGGCCGGCGTGTCTACCGGGCCGTGCGCCGTGCGCATCCGCCCGAGGCGGGCGCGTCCGTCCGTCTTGACGAGCTCGAATCCAAACGCCGCCATGTCTTTAGAGGATGAGCATGGCGTCACCGTATGAATAGAAGCGGTAACGCCCGGCGATTGCGTGCTGGTAGGCGGTCAGGATGAGCTCGCGGCCGGCGAAGGCCGCGGCCAATAGCAGCAGGGTCGAGCGCGGGAGATGGAAATTGGTGAGCAGCACATTCATTATGCGGAAGCGGTGGCCGGGATAGATGAAGAGGTCCGCGGCGCCGGCGCCCGGCCGCACGCGACCCTGGCCGTCGCAGGCCCACTCGAGCGTGCGTGCCGTCGTGGTGCCCACCGCGATCACCCGCCGGCCCTCGGTCCGCGCGCGATTGACGGCTCTCGCGGTCGCCTCCGGGATCTCGACGGGCTCGGCGTCCATCCGGTGCTCCTCCACGCGTTCGCTGCGCAGCGGTCTGAAGGTCGCCGGTCCGACGTGGAGCGTCAGGAAATGGACCTCGACACCGCACGCGTCAAGCCGCCGGATCAGCTCGGGGGTGAAGTGCAGGCCCGCGGTGGGCGCCGCTACGGAGCCCTCGTTGCGAGCATACACAGTCTGATAACGGTCCCGGTCCTCAGGCTTGGGCGCGTCGTGACGGCCGATGTACGGCGGCAGCGGCGGCAACCCATGCCGCTCGAGCAGCTCACGCGCCGGCCACGGCGCGTCGATCTCGACGACCCGGACGCCCTCGGCGCGCTGCTCGACCACGGTGGCCCGCGCCGCGCCGCCCGCCAGCATCACGCGGGCGCCCGGACGGCAGTGCCGCGCCGGGCGAACGATCGCCTCCCACCGCGTGGGCGCGATCGGGCGCAGCAGCAGCAGCTCCACGCGTTGACTACCGGCCTCGAGCGCCCCTAAGAGCCGCGCCGGAATGACGCGGCTCTCATTCGCGATCAGACAGTCCCCCGGGCGCAGGAGGGCGGGGAAATCGTCGAAGCGCCGGTCTTCCCAGGCGCCGCGGCGCCGGTCGAGGACCAGCAGGCGTGAAGCGTCGCGGGGCTCGGCCGGCTCCTGGGCGATCAGCTCCGAGGGAAGCTGGTATTCGAACGACGACAGATCCATGACTGGCGCAGTGTAACGTGGGGACCGAGGCGGAGCCAGCGGCCAGGCCGACGCGCATGTCGACGCGCTCGAAGTCGGTTCAGGAGATCCTACTGCCGGCATCCGGACGGCTACCGCGGGACGGAAAAGGCCGGCAGCGTGGCCAGGACGGCTCCCGGATAGTAGTACTCGACGATCTGGCGGGCCGTATAGCCGAGATCCGCCATGGTCTTGGAGCTCCACTGGTCCAGCCCCACGCCGTGGCCATAGCCCCGCCCCGCGAAATGCGCCACGGAGCCGGCCACCGCCACCGCGAAGAGCGTGCTCTTGAGCGAGTCGTAGCCGACCAGCCGCCGGAGCTCATTGCCACGCAGGGTGACCGCGCCGGTCGTGCTCCTGACGGCGATGCGCGAGACGCGAAGCGAGGTGCTCCGCTCGACGACCTCGAGGCCGACCACGCGTCCGACGTTGACACCGCCCCGCTGGAGCAGCGCGGCAAGCTCGCCGAGGGGCAGGTCGAGCCGCCACTGATGATAGGGAGAGGCCGAAGGGAACTCCACCCGCACCGGCCGGAGCGCCGGCAGGTTGCTCGACGCGAACACCGCGCGCGGATCCTCGGTATGGCCACCGCTATCGGTGTGGTAAAAGGCCGGGAAGAGACCGCCGTCCCAGAGCAGGATCTGGCCCTCCGTGTCCCGCACCGCCGTCCAGACCGTCGAGTCGGGGAGCACGCGGCCCGCGTACTGCTGGTTCACGTTCGACGCCACGATGTGGTAGGGCTTGCCCGCATTGAGCTGGCGATGGTAGGCGGCATAGGTGCGGGCGACGATCGCCTGGGCTTTGAGCATCTCGACCGGCATCTTGTCGCCGGCTTCGGCCTGGACCGCGCCAGCCAGGTATTCTTCGAAGGGCGCTTCATTGACCACGGTCAGCCCGTCGCCGCTGGGCACGATCTCGATTGCGCCGGGATATTCGCGGCCATTGAACCGGAGGTAGCCGGCGGTCGCCGGGACCAGCCGCACCCCGTTCACGCGACGTCCCCTCACCTCCACGCCGCCATTGCGCTGGACGCGAAGCCAGGACGGAGTCTCGTCCAGCACGACTTGGCCGCTGAGGTCGCTCACCAACATGGGCCCGCCGCCAATCTCCACGCTCCGGGCATTCTCGATCAGCGCGACCCGGATGTCGTCGGCGGCCGAGGCGGGCCGGGCCCAGCCGAGGCCTACGGCGAGGACAAGGGCCGAGAGGAGGAAGGCGCGACCGCCTAGCGACGGCCGAAGAAATACAGCAGCAGGCTTACGACGACTGAGATGAGGAGGGAGGTGGTGAGGGGAAAGTAAAACTTCCAGTTGCCACGGTCGATATAGATGTCTCCCGGCAGTCGTCCGAGCCATGGCACCTTTCCCGAGAGATTTCCTGCCAAGAGCAGGATCACTCCAAGAAGTACCACGACAAGGCCGAGCCCCACAAGGATCTTCCCCAGCTCGGACATCGCTGAACCTCCTGCAGGGACGCTTCTTACTGGAGCGGCAGCTGCGTCTGGCCGCCGGGGGACGACGGCGCAGCGTAACGCAGGTGGGCATAGGCGGCGGGCGTGGCCTTTCTCCCGTTGGGAGTGCGCACCACGAAGCCGATCTTGAGCAGGAACGGCTCCACCACTTCGGCCAGCGTCTCGGCTTCGTCGTTGATGGTGGCGGCGATGGCCTCGAGCCCGACGGGTCCGCCGTTGAATTGCTCGATGATGGCCGAGAGGAAGCGGCGATCGAGCCGGTCGAGCCCGGCGCCGTCGACACCCTCCTGGTCCAGCGAATGCCGGGCGACCTCGCCCGTGACCACGCCGTCGCCCTTGACCTGCGCGTAGTCGCGCACCCGCCGCAGCAGCCGGTTGGCGATGCGCGGCGTGCCCCGGGAGCGACGCGCGATGGCCTCGGCTCCGGCAGCCTCGACAGTGGCGCCGAGAATCGAGGCCGAGCGGCGGATGATGGCGCCGAGCTCCTCGTCCGAGTAGAAATCCAGATGGTGGAAGATTCCGAAGCGCTCGCGCAGCGGCGAGGAAAGCATTCCGGGCCGCGTGGTGGCCCCGATCAGCGTGAAGGGGCGGAGCGGGATTCGCATGGTGCGGGCGTTGAGTCCCTTGTCCATGACGAAGTTGACCGAGAAGTCCTCCATGGCCGGGTAGAGCAGCTCCTCGACGATTCGCGGGAGCCGGTGGATCTCGTCGATGAACAGCACGTCGCGCTCGCTCAGATTCGTCAGGATGCCCATCAGATCGGCGCCCCGCTCTAGCGACGGACCCGCCGTGGTCACGATCGCAGCGCTCATCTCATTGGCCAGGATGGTGGCGAGCGTCGTCTTGCCGAGGCCGGGCGGCCCGGAGAGCAGCACGTGGTCCAGCGGCTCTCCCCGCTGTCGCGCCGCCTCCACCGAGACGCGCAGGCTCCCGACCGCGGCGTGCTGGCCCACATACTCGTCCAGCCTTTGCGGGCGGAGCTGCCGTTCGACCTGCACCTCTTCGGGGAGGACGAGGCGGCTCATGACGCGGGCTTCATCGGTCATCGGTTCTGGCCCCGGTAGATCTCGTCGAAGAGCTCCTCGGGCGTGCCGATGCCCGGGCGCCGCCCAAAGGCGGCGGAGATCAGTTGGGCGGCCTCGCTCGGCCGGTGGCCGAGCTGCTTGACGAGCACCTCGAAGACCATGCCGCGCACCCCATCATCATCGGCGAGTCCCGCCGGCACTCCCGCCCCCGCCTCTTCCGGAGCCGGCACCGTCGGGATCAGGGCGAACTTGGCCACCTTGGCCTGGAGCTGCGCCACGATGTTCTTGGCCTTCTGCGGCCCGATGCCCGGCAGCCGCCGGAGATAGCCTTCGTCCTGCCGCGCGATGGCGCCGGCGATCTCGGCGACGGGCGCGGCGAGGGCGCGCGCCGCCACCAGCGGGCCCACGTCCTTGACCGTGATCAGCTTCTCGAAGAACTCCTTGTCGAGCTCCGACGTGAATCCGATGAGCACGGGCCGCGGCTGATTCTGGGTGGCGTGGTAGTGAATGGCCAGCGCGATCTCGTCGGCCGCGTCGCCTTCGCCCGGCTTGGCGGCCACCAGCTCGCGCTGGACCACGGGTGGGACGAACACCTCGTAGCCGACACCAGCCGCCTCGACCACCAGCCGGCCCTCGAACTTTCGTCGCAGGCGCCCGCGCAGGGAGGCAATCATCGCGTCGGACGCCGCGCGCCACGCCCGGCGGGCAGACGCCCGGTCACCCGCGCCATGCCCGTGACGGCCAACCCCAGGGCATCGGCCACGTGCGAGGGGCGCGGCAGGTCCTTGAGGCCCAGCACGGTCTGCACGGCCCGCTGCACCTGCGCCTTGCCGGCCGAGCCATTACCCGTCATCGCCCGCTTCACTTCAGATGGTGACAGCGCCAGCACCGCCACGCCGAGCTGGCGGGCGGCCAGGTAGATCACCCCGCGGGCGTGGCCCATCAGGATGGCCGTGCGCGGGAACTTGTACTCGGCGTAGAGGTCCTCGACCACGAGCAGGCCGGGCGAATGGGATTCGATCAGGCGATGGACGGCCCGATGAATGGCATTGAGGCGGGCCTCGAGGGACTGAGAGGCCAGGGTGCTGATGACCCCGGCGTCCGCGACCGCAACCCCGGCCGATCCGGCTTCGAGCACGCCGAAGCCGGTGGCGATGAGGCCGGGGTCCACGCCCATCACCCGCAGCACGCTAGGCTGCGGTAATGGCGTCGAGGACTTCGTCGGCGATGTCGTAGTTGGCGTAGACGGACTGGACGTCGTCCTGCTCCTCGAGGGCTTCGATCAGCCGCACCACCGCCGCGGCGTCCTTGCCCTCCACGCGCACCGTGGACTGCGGGACCATGTCCACCTTGGCTTCGAGCACGGGCATGCCCTGGCGCTCCAGCGTCTGGCGCACCGCCTCCATTTCATCAGGTGTCGTCGTGATCTCGAAAACTTTTTCGACCAGCTTGACGTCCGTGGCGCCCGCATCCAGGGCCTTCTCGAGCAGGTCATCCTCCTTGACCTTGTCGGCGTCCACCTGAATGATCCCGCGTCGCTCGAACATCCAGGCCACGCAGCCGGCGGTGCCCATCCGGCCCTCGTGCTTCTCGAAGACGTGCCGGATCTCCGGGCCCGTGCGGTTCTTGTTGTCGGTGAGCGTGCGTACCAGCACCGCCACCCCCCCCGCCCCGTAGCCTTCGTACGAGATCTCCTCGTACTGCTCGCCCGGCAGCTCGCCCGTGCCCTTCTGGATCGCGCGCCGGATATTGTCGGCGGGCATATTGGCCGCCCGCGCCGCTTCCATGGCCGCCTTGAGGCGGATATTCCCCTTGGGATCGCCGCCCCCATGCTTGGCGGCCACCGTGATCTCGCGGAGGATCTTGGAAAAGAGCTTCCCCCGCTGGACATCCGTCTTGCCCTTCTTCCGCTTGATCTGCGACCAGCGTGAGTGTCCGGACATGGCTCCCTACCTTCCCTCGTGTATGGATGCCCTCAATCGCTTCACGCGCTCGAGCCGTCGCGCCCGGCGCTCGAGCGCCTCGGCCCAGCGCCGCTGCTCGCCGGGCGTCGTCGGCGTGAATGGCGGGCAGGGCCGAGGCCGCAGGTCGCCGCCTCGCTCCGAACCGAGATGAACGAAGGTCAAGTAGGCCGTGCAGGCGTGGCGCACCTCGCCCGTCCACGGCACCTCGCTGAGCACCTTGACGCCGATCTCGAGCGACGAGGTTCCGACGTGGTTCAGCGCTGCCTTGAACGTGATCACTTCATTGCTCCGGATGGGGGCGAAGAAGTCCAGCGCGTCCAGGCACGCCGTCATGACGAAGCCGCGGGTGTAGCGCATCGACAGGATGCCGCCGGCCTCGTCGATGTCCATGAGCAGCTTGCCCGCGAACATCGTGCTGCCGAACAGCGCGTCTTCCGGGAGGACGGAGCGGCACGATTCGAATCGCCATCGCAGTTCCTCGGCGGCATCGTCCCCCGTCTCCCTCTCCCGCTCGGCCCGGCGCGCGAAGCGCTGCAGGCGCTGGGCCCGACGCTCCTGCGCGGCAGCGAAGAGCGCCGCCTCCTCCGCGCCCCGCGGCTCGATCAACTGCGGGACCGGCGCCGGACTGACCTGCTCGTCCACTTTCACGAACACGAGGTGCGATGACAGCGTGAGGGTGCGTCGGCCGGTGACGGGCGCTTCCGCCCAGACCCGCACGCCCACTTCGAGCGAGCAGCGTCCCACGTACTCCACCTGCGCCCGCAGCACCGCGACCTCTCCGACCTTGACCGGGTGGATGAAATCGATGTCGTCCATCGCGCCCAGCACCACGTTCCCCTTGGCCACTCGCGCCGCCGCGATGGTCCCGCACGTGGCGATCCACTGCATCATGCGGCCGCCGTGGATCTGCCCGGGCGCCCCCGCGTGCTCGGGGAACACCCAGTTGACCATCTCGGTGGCCGTGTCGGAGATTGATGGCATCGGTCAGCGCGCGGGAACGAGCCGGCCCCGCCCCGAAGGGCTGTAAACTCTCCATTTGTCTATCACGACGCCGGGTCGTTGACAACCGAAGGCTTGCGCCCTAGGGTGAGGCGACTGCACTCAACGCAGGCGGGACGGGCCCGAGGAGGCCATACATGGAATTCGAATATTCGAAGCGCACCAAGCAATACATGGAACAGCTGACCGACTTCATGAACAAGCACGTCTACCCGAGCGAGCAGACCTTCCACGACCAGCTCAACGCCGGGCCCACACGCTGGCAGGTTCCGCCCGTCATCGAAGAGCTCAAGGCGAAGGCGCGGGAGCGCGGTCTGTGGAACCTCTTCCTGCCCGAGAGCGAGCGGGGCGCGGGGCTGACCAACCTGGAGTACGCCCCGCTGTGCGAGATCATGGGCCGCTCGCCGATCGCGCCCGAGGCCTTCAACTGCTCGGCGCCCGACACCGGCAACATGGAGGTGCTCGAGCGCTACGGCACGCCGGAGCAGAAGAAGCAGTGGCTGGAGCCCCTGCTGGAGGGCAAGATCCGCTCGGCCTTCGCCATGACCGAGCCGAACGTCGCTTCTTCCGACGCGACCAATATCGAGTCCAGCATCGTCCGGGACGGTGACCACTATGTCATCAACGGCCACAAGTGGTGGACATCGGGCATCGGCGATCCGCGCTGCAAGATCCTGATCTTCATGGGCAAGACCGATCCCAAGAATGCGGACAAGTACAAGCAGCAGTCCATGATCCTGGTGCCGCGGGACACTCCCGGCATCAAGATGATCCGGATGCTCACGGTGTTCGGTTTCGACGACGCCCCCCACGGTCACGGAGAGGTGCTGTTCGAGAACGTGCGGGTGTCGGCGTCGAGCATGCTGCTCGGTGAAGGCCGCGGGTTCGAGATCGCCCAGGGCCGCCTGGGTCCTGGGCGCATCCACCACTGCATGCGGCAGATCGGCGTGGCCGAGCGGGCGCTGGAACTGATGTGCCAGCGCGCCACCAAGCGGGTGGCCTTCGGCAAGCCGCTGGCCGACAACGACATCACGCTGGAGCGTATCGCGCAGTCGCGGATCGAGATCGACCAGGCCCGCCTGCTGGTGCTCAACGCCGCCTACATGATGGATACGGTGGGCAACAAAGCGGCCAGACAGGCGATTGCCGAGATCAAAGTTGCCGTG
>Ga0070707_100007261_pt1 | contig 10288 bp, 7 predicted proteins | sample KBSK5502metaG_FD_65468 | JGI IMG/M metagenome (GOLD analysis project Ga0070707, IMG submission 65468) | Corn, switchgrass and miscanthus rhizosphere microbial communities from Kellogg Biological Station, Michigan, USA - KBS K5-50-2 metaG | ecosystem: Host-associated > Plants > Roots >... | reverse complement strand
ACGAACGTGAGCATCACCTGGTCCACTGGCTTTTTGGAGACCCGCGCCACCGCGTTCCAGAAATCGTCCGCCCGGGCACTGCCGAAGGCATGCTGTTTCAAGTATTCGTTCACGCCGGCGCGGAAAGTTTCCGGACCGACGTAGGCCTCGAGCATGCGCAACACGGCCGCAGTCTTGTCATAGGCGATCCCATCAAACAGTTCCAGGATCTGGGCGGGAGTTTCTGCCGCCTGATGGATGGGCCGCGTGTTGGTCAGCGAATCCACGTTTAGCGCGCGGCCTGTTTCGAGCGCATCGTCCAGCTGCAGGTTCCATTCCGGCTTCCAGGGCTCGACCGATTTGTTTTCCATCCACGTGGCGAAGCCCTCATTCAGCCAGACATCGTCCCACCACTGCATGGTCACCAGATCGCCGAACCACTGGTGAGCGATTTCATGCGCCATCACTGAAGCCACTTCTTTCTTCAGGTTCACGGAAGCGCGCTGCTCGTCCAGCAGCAGAAGGGACTCGCGGAACGTGATGCAGCCGGTATTCTCCATGGCGCCGGCCGAGAAATCCGGCAAACCGATCAAATCCAGCTTCCCAAAGGGATACTTGATTCCGAGATAGTGGTCGAAATAGCGCAGGACATTCTCCGCCGCCTCCAGCGCAAAGGCGCCGAGCTGCTTTTTGCCCGGCATGCTGTATACGCGAATCGGAATGCCGTCCGCTGAACTCTCGATGTATTCAAAATCGCCCACTGCAACGGCTACAACGTAGGACGACATCTTTGCCGTCGTCGCGAACTTCACCGTGTGTTTGCCGTCGCCTGGACCCGGCGTGTCCGACTCAACTTCGTTGTTGGAGATGGCAACGTGGCCTTTATCCGCGATCACGGTGATGTCAAACGTCGCCTTGTACACCGGTTCGTCAAAGGAGGGGAAGGCACGCCGCGCGTCGGTGGACTCGAACTGCGTTACCGCGTACTTGCGGCCCTGCCCGTCCTTGCCGAGATAGAACCCACGCAGCTCATTGTTGAGGATTCCCGTGTACTTTATATGAATGGCCGCGGTCCCGGCTGCGAGCAGCTTGCCAATGGTCAACGTTGCGGTTTGCTTTTCTTTGTCCAGCGTGACCTTGGCCTTCTGCGTAACGTCGCCGCTGGTGATGCTCGCATCCTGAAAGTCGATCTCGGCCGAGTTGAGCACGATCTGTGACGTCGGCTTCAACACTCGTAGCTGGATCGTCTCCTCGCCCGCAAAGTTGTCCTTGGTAAAGTCGGGAGCGAAGCTCAGCTTGTAGTTTTCCGGAACGGCAATGTTCGGTAACCGCTGTGCCGTGGCAAAAGAAGCCAGCAGCAGAATTTGGGCATACAAAAAAGAATTTCGTTTCATGTTCTCCTTAAACAGAAATTGTTCTCACGCTAACATTGGCATTCTGGTCCAAGCTTATGCTTTTCGCGGGCGAAAGCTCCGCCGGAGTTGCAACACATCTATACGTAGACGGCCGCCGCGAGGTTCATCCCAACTCCGCCGGGCCGGTGGATGCTACCATGGTCCCACTCATAACGGTGAACGCACATCGGTTGGAGGCAAACCAATAAGGAATCTCGCGATAATCTCCGGCCTCGAACACCGCTAGATCGGCGTCCTTCCCCGGCTCGATCGATCCCTTTCGCTCCTGCAGTCGCAGCGCGCACGCGCCGTTGATCGTCGCCGCTGCAATCGCCTCCGCCGAGGACATCTTCATATGCGTGCACGCCAGCGAAAGCACAAACGGCATACTGGGAGTGGGCGAGGAACCCGGGTTGTAGTCTGTGGCCAGCGACACTGGCACGCCAGCGTCAATCAGCTTGCGTGCTGGAGGAAACTTCTCCAGCCCGAGAAAATAATTCGCTCCGGGCACCAGCGTGGCCACCGTGTCCCGCTTCGCCAGTTGCGGAATATCGTCTTCGTTCACGTCGTCCATATGATCGAAGGACGCCGGGTTGAACCGCAGCAGCGGCCACAAGACTGTCTCGCTCAATTGGCAGACGTGCGCCCGCACGCCCAGGCCATGCTTGTTCGCGGCCTCGAAGATTTTCTCGGTGTCCTCCGTGGTAAAGGCTCCCCGGTCAGTGAAGACGTCCACGAACCGGGCCAGCTTCCGCTTCGCGACCTGCGGGATCATCTCTTTGCAGACAAGGTCAACGTACTTCGGCGAGCGCCCCGCGAATTCTTTCGGGACAACATGCGCGCCTAGCAGCGTCGCGACAACCGTCCCGGGCCACCGTGCGGCCGCGTCTTGGATCGCCGCCAGCGACTTCAGTTCCGACTCGACCGTAAGCCCGTAACCCGACTTGGCTTCCACCGTCGTCGTGCCTTGATCCGCCATCTCATGCAGCGCTTCCAGAACTTTTTCCGCCAGCAGGTTCTTGCTGGCGTTGCGCACGCCCTCGACACTCGAGCGAATGCCGCCGCCCGCTTCGGCAATTTGCTCGTAGGTCGCACCCGAGATGCGTTTCTCAAAATCCACCAGCCGCGGCGCAACAAATACGGGATGAGTGTGGGAATCCACGAACCCGGGCAGAACCACTTGCCCTTCGCAATCAATCTCGACTACTCTCTTGCGATTCTTCTTGAGCCAGGGATCGCGCAGCGCGCCTTTCGTCTTGCCGACCGAAACGATCTTCCCACCTACGCACAGCACTGCGCCTCGTTCGATGATGCCGAGTTCTTTCAGCTCGAACCCGCGCCGCGGACCGCGCTTGCCGGACGAAGAGCGGAGAGTTAGAAGCTGGCCAATGTTGACCAGCAGCAAGGGATGTCCAGCCTGGGATCCGGCTTTCACTGGGTGTAATCGCGGAATTAAGTAGTTTAGCAGGCAGCCGCTCGCAGGTCGCCATGTGGGAGAAATGTGCGGCGCTCGCCGAGCTTCGCTCGGCCCGGACGGGGCGAATCCCCGTCACCACACGGAAATTGCTGAAGCGCCACCAAAATCTGACGACTGACCGCTACTTTGCCATCGGCACCTTCACGCCGGTCTTCTTCGCAAACGCCATCGCCTGTTCATATCCCGCATCCGCGTGGCGAATAATCCCCATGCCTGGGTCCGTGGTCAATACGCGTTCGATGCGCTTGGCCATCATCTCAGTGCCATCGGCGACGGTCACCTGCCCCGCATGGAGAGAATAGCCTATGCCCACGCCGCCGCCGTTATGAATCGAAACCCACGAAGCACCCGCAGCCGTGTTCAGCAGGGCGTTCAGCAGCGGCCAATCGGCCACGGCGTCGCTGCCGTCTTTCATGCTCTCGGTTTCGCGGAAGGGAGACGCCACCGATCCGCAATCCAGATGATCGCGACCGATCACGATGGGCGCTTTGATCTTTCCTTTCTTCACCAGATCGTTCATCGCCAGCCCGAATTGCGCGCGCTCGCCGTAGCCCAGCCAGCAGATGCGCGCCGGCAGGCCCTGAAACTTGATTCGCTTGCGCGCCAGGTCAATCCAGCGCCGCAGAATGCGGTTGTCCGGGAAGAGCTCCAACACCAGATCGTCCGTGACCGCGATGTCCGACGGCTCGCCCGAAAGCGCCACCCAGCGGAACGGCCCGCGGCCTTCGCAGAACAGCGGACGGATATACGCCGGCACGAATCCCGGAAACTCGTAGGCGTTCTTCACGCCGCGCTGGAAGGCGAACGTCCGAATGTTGTTGCCGTAGTCGAATGTGACCGCGCCCATCTTTTGCAGGCGCAGCATGCCCTCGACATGTCTCGCTATCGCATCCAGCGATCGCTCCTGGTAGGCCTGCGGATCGCGCTGGCGCAATTCCAGCGCCTGTTCCAGCGACATGCCGTTCGGCACGTAGCCATTCAGCGGATCGTGCGCCGAAGTCTGGTCGGTCAGGATGTCAGGCACCACGCCCCGCTCGGCGAGTTCCGGAATGATGTCGGCGCAATTCCCCACCAGCCCAACGGAAACATTTTCTTTCTTGCGCACCGCGTTCTTCAGGATGCGTAGCGCCTCGTCGAGGGCCGTGACCATGAAGTCGCAGTAGCCCGTCTTCAGACGTTTCTTGATGCGTTCCGGATCAACATCAATTCCCAGGAACGCCGCGCCCGTCATGGTCGCGGCCAATGGCTGGGCCCCGCCCATGCCGCCCATGCCGCCCGAGACGATCAGCTTGCCCGCAAGATCACCGCCCAAATGTTTTTCGCCCGCTGCTGCAAAGGTCTCGAACGTTCCCTGCACGATGCCCTGCGAGCCGATGTAAATCCACGAGCCTGCCGTCATCTGTCCGTACATCATCAGCCCGGCGCGCTCCAGTTCGTTGAACTTCTCCCAATTGGACCAGTGACCGACGAGATTGGAGTTCGCAATCAGCACCCGCGGCGCGTATTCGTGCGTCTTGAAGATGCCCACCGGCTTGCCCGACTGCACCAGCAGCGTCTCGTCGTTCGTGAGATTTTTCAGAGACGCGACCATCGCGTGATAGGCCTCCCAGCTTCGCGCCGCCCGCCCCGTACCGCCATAGACCACCAGATCTTTCGGCCGCTCGGCGACTTCTTCGTCGAGATTGTTCATCAGCATGCGCATGGCAGCTTCCTGTTGCCAGCTTTTGCAGGAGATGGTCGTGCCCCGGGGCGCGCGAATCTGTGTATAGGTGGACTGTGAAATGTCTGTTTCAACCGGCATGGCTAGATGGTAGTGCTTCTATTGACCAGGCGCAATTCAGCGCCCGGCAGAGAAAGACCTCGGAGCCCTCTTGTGCCTCGCATCAGGGCATGGCTTCAGCCGTGCCCTGATACGAGGCAGGATACTTAGGTCGTCTGCAGAAGAAATCTTCTAAGGAGGTTGACGGCGGAACCCCTCAGCCATGAACTCCTACCACGTACTATACGCGGTCCCGTCGCTCGACACCTGGCTCGCGCCACTGTGCACATCGCTGATTCCCGTGTCTTGCTGATCTATCGACATCAGCGTGTCTTCCTGATCCACCGTCCAGGTGTCGTTCTTGCCCGTCATCGGATCCACAGGAATTTGCTTGATGTATCCCGCCTGCACCAGATCATCGAGCGACTGTGGGGCCTTCTGTTTGTCGAGGGTGTATTGCGAGATCAGAGAGCGCAGGGTGAACAGGTTTTGCCGCAGCACCGACTCCTTCGCCCGCAAAACGGATTGGTTGTAAGCCGGGATGGCGAAGGACATCAGAATGAGCATCACGCTGATGACGATCATCAGCTCAATCAGTGTGAAGCCGCGGCTCCGGTTCCTGCCGAGTCTTGCCATTTACCAGTCCTTATACTGTGTCCCATCCAGCGCCGTGCCTTGCGATTTGGTGAAGATATCGAAAACGTTCTGCCCGCCCCAGGAGTCCGAGTTGGGATCGTCTTGCATGGAGCGGAGCCCCCAGTCCGTATTGCCGGTCATGGGATCGACCGGAACTCGGCGCAGGAAGCGCACTTTCTTTCCGCCCACATCCACGCCGTTCACCAGCGTGTCCAGGTCGGGCGGATAGCCGTCCGAGCCCACTTTGATCTGGAAGGCGCCGCGGTCAGCAGCATCCTTGTAGCGATCAATCGCGTCGCGCATTTCCCACAGGTCGTGCCGTAACTCGTGTTCCTTTTCGCGCTTTATGGCCACCCGCGCGATGGGGATCGCCAGGCTCGTCAAGATCACCAGGATCGCAGTAGCCACGATCAGTTCGATCAGCGTGAAGCCATGAAGGCCGAAGCGCGGCGTAATCGTTCTGCCGAAACCGGGTGAGTGTGATTTCATAAAAACTGTTCGCGGCCGAATCCTTACCTCTCGCCGTGGCTTGGGAAGATGCTGGAGCACTCCGGATTCGTTCCATGGCATACCTTCAGGCATGCCGTACGGCCGACGCCCTGAACATCGGTTTAGCCGCTGGGTCATGAATCTGAATCATCGGCAGCGGCTGAAGCCGCATAAGTGGGGCTTCCAACGGCACGGCTGAAGTTATGCCCTGATACGAAGCCATTCCGGGAATTATCTCATTTCCGCCTACTGCACCGTAACCGTTGCCACCGCTCCCGCCACCGGCAGGGCCTGCATGCCAGGGTCGCGCGCGCCGCCCTTCGAGATGGTCAGCGCGGACTGTCCGTTGCCCTTGGCTAGAAATGTCAAGGTCACGACCGCGCCCTGGCCAGAAATTCCGCCCGCGCCCGGCGGCCGCGTTGCCGTAATCTGCAGCGTCCCGCTCGCATCGTCGTCACGATGCACCAACGCCACCGCCTGGCCGTCCTGCGAGAGCAGGCCCCCATTGGAGACGTTCACCACCTGCAAAATCTTGGGGTCGTAGCTCACCTGCAAGGGAACGGAATACACATTCTGCGCCCCGCTGAGCAGCACGTTCACCGCGAAGGTGGATCCCGCCGTCTGCGTGATGTTTTGCGGATCGAAGACGAAACTCGCCGTCCCCGGAGATGCCGCTTGTGGCGCGGCCTGCGGAGGCGCCTGCGGCGGCGGTTGGGCCGGCGGGGCAGGCGCTGGCGCAGGTGCTGTTGCCGGGGCCGTAGGCCGGCTCACGCGGCGCAACTCGATGGCGCTGGCCGTGCCCACTTCCAAGGCCCTCTGGTTCAGTTCGCTGACTTCATGTCCGCGCACAATGTGCGGAGTAAGCGCAAAGACGATCTCGTTTTCCTTGTGTTCCGTTTGCGTCTGCCCGAACAGGTATTTCAAGATGGGAATCTGCGACAGGCCAGGAATGCCGCTCAACGACTTGGTCTGCTGGTCTTCCAGCATTCCGCCGAGCAAGTTCACCTCGCCTTCCTTGAGGCGGATCTCGTGCTCGATCTTCCTCTGTCCGATGATCGGTTGGCTTATGCCGCCGATATTGGACTGACCCGTCACCGAAGAAATATCCATGGTGATTTTCAGCGTGACTTCACGTCCAGCGTGAACCCTGGGTGTAATGTCGATGTTCACGCCCACATCGAGGTACTGGAATTGCGTGTTCACAAGGGGATTAATCCCGACGCCGCCGATGCCGGGCTGGAACGAACCGGTGGCCACCGGCACGCGATCACCGATCTTAAGCGAAGCTTTTTGCCCGTCCACCGCGCGGATCTGCGGATTCTGGACAATCTTGGTCGTACTGTCGCTGAAGAGCGCGGTGGCCGTAGCCGGCGTAATCGTCACCGTAAAGTCGGTTGCGTTCAGGTTCCCCAGCCGGTTCAGGTTGATCTGGTTAGCCGTTCCCGAAGCGGTTGACGTGGTCCCGGTGGTCGCTATGGTTCCCGTACCCGTAGGTGTGGTCGTGGTGGTATTGATATTGTTCTGCAAGGCGACGGTGGCACTGGTCGGCGGATTGATGCCCAGGGTGCGGGCCTTGTCCCGGCTCACCTGCATGACCGCCACTTCCACAATCACTTCCGCCCTGGCCTTATCCAGGTCCCCGACCAGTTTTTCCGCCAGCGCAATCTGGTCGGGCGTGCCGCGTACCACCAGCGCGCCCTGCGAGGGCAAGGGCTGAATGCGGGAAATTTCCAGGATTTGCCGCAGCGCGTTCACTACGTCCTGCAGTTCCGTGGGCTGGGAAAGATTGGCCAGATAGAACGTCTTGATGACGCTCTGTTCAACGTCCTTGCGCTTGGCCGGCGTATCGCTGGCCACAAAGATGGTGTTGGGAGTGACCGGGCGCCAGAAGGTCTTCGACTCCAGCGCGATGATCTCCAGCGCTTCTTCCAGCGTGACCCCGTTCAGCTCGATCTTGATGCGGCGCGAAGTGTAGTCTGGATCGAACAGCACATTCATCCCTGCCAGCTTGCCCACGGTTTCGTAAATGACCTTGGTATCTTCGGTGAGCTTGAGGGTGATGGGAATGTTCGAGATGGGAGCCAGATCGATCGGACCTTGCGCCTCCTGCAGGCGCTTCTGCAAGGTCCCAAGCGGAGGCGCCGCCGATTGTGGCGCAGGCGTCTTGGCCGCATCGATCATCTGCTGAGTGCGACGGATCTCCTGCTGAGCGATGAAGCTGGAAGAATCAATCTCCGCCGCCTTTTGAAACTCGGCCAGCGCTTCCTCCAGTTTGCCCGCCTCGCGCAGCAACTGCCCGCGATGCACGTGCGAAGCCCCGGCCAGGAAGCGCGTCCGTTCATACGAAGCCCGATAGGTCAGATCCTTGGGCTTGAGCTCATAGGCCTGCTTGAAATCCTGGTAGGCTTCCTCGTAGTTTTGCCGCGCTTCGGCATCCTTCCCTTTGTTGTACAGAGATTTGGCCTTATCGGCAGCGGCAGGTGGGGTGACGGCCACGACGAGCAAAATGATAGCTGCCGGGCGAATCAGGCGTGTCATCACTGGTCCCTCGCAGGCAGTCTTCCCCCAGGGCCCGGCCACGGCCCCTGGGTTGAGGCTTTCAATTTTCGCCGAAGAAGACGTTCGCTGCGTGATTATAGCATCGCTCCAGAGTGTTCCGAACTTACTGCTCTCGTGGTAGTTATACACATTGGTTCTAGTCCCAACAGGCTAGGCCTCAAGCCTTGATCGCTACCCCTAAGACCTAGCACCCGAGACGTTCCTGTGAGATAACAGACCCATGTCTCGCCAGGCCACGCATCAGACCAAGCCGAATCCAGAGAAAAGCCCCCGCCGCGATCCCACCGCCGCGGGCGAGCGCGATACCGCTGTCAATAGGATCGCAGCCCACAACTACTTCTTGCTGGAAAAATTTGAGGCGGGTATTGCCTTAACAGGAACCGAGGTCAAATCGGTCCGGGCGGGCCGCGCCAACCTTAAAGACGCCTATGGGCTCATCAAAGACGGCGAACTCTGGCTGCTCAACTGCCACATCGGCCCCTACGAGCATGGCAACATCTTCAACCACGCTCCGCTGCGCACCCGCAAGCTATTGATGCACAGAGAGGAAATCCGCAAGCTGATCGGCAGGACGCAGCAGCGCGGGCTCACCCTCATCCCTACCCGCATGTATTTCAAAAACGGCAGAGTAAAGCTCGAACTCGCCCTGGCCAAAGGCAAGCAGCTCTGGGACAAGCGCGAGACCGAGCGCCGCAAAACCGCCGATCGGGAGGCGCGCGAAGCTGTTGCCCGGGGAAGAAAAGGGCGTTAGGCTCACTGAGATTTGCCGGATTACGGGAAATCCGCATGCATCTCGACACGAACAAAATAGATGAAGCGGTCCTTGCCCTACTGTACCTCACGCTGCACGACGGCAGCCGGGCATGGAAGACTCTGGACTGGGAGGCGATGCACCGGTTACATGAGCAAAGTTTCATTTCCGACCCGGCCTCCCGTTCTAAATCGGTTGTCCTCACGGAGGCAGGTCTGGCCAAGGCCGAGCGCCTTGCCAGGAAACTGTTTACGTAACCGGAAGGAAACAGCATGAGCGGTAACGTTTACTGGCATGCTGGCTCGCTTCACCGCCGCCCGGCGTTCTCCATTTGATCTCGAAGCGCTCTTGCACTACTGTTCTCACGTCCACCCAAAGCATTTCGTCGTTGAAAAATCAAACACTTGGGGAGTGATGCTTGAAAAGAACTACCGCTGTTGTTGTATTGCTGGTTGAATGCTTTCTTCTATCGATTGCTGGTGCAGCCCAGACGATCCAGGTGGATATCACACCTGCGCGCTCCACGAACCGCTTCGTGCCCAATGAAACACTCGGTGCGGGTATTGACCGTATTCCGGCGGAAGCGATCGACAAAGACCTGGTGCAGCCCAATTTGGAGAAGGCGCTGGCTTCGGGCTGGCAGCCGGTAACGTACCGCCAGAATACTGAATTGGCGGTGGAGGCATGGCATTGGAATCCCCAAGGAACGTGGAGCGACCCGAGCGGCAAGGGCTACTTTACCGGCTCAGCGACTCCGACTGAGTTCATTCGGTACTCCTACGGATATTCGCTGCCGCGTCGTGGATTCACGCGCAACGATGGGACCGACAACGCCGGTTTCTCCCGACTCACCGATGGAGACCTGCGCAGCTATTGGAAGAGCAATCCGTACCTGACGCAGCGTTTCACTGGTGAAAGCGATGCACTGCATCCGCAGTGGGTCGTGGTTGACCTCGCCCAAATTCAGCAGGTGGACAGCATCCGCATCGCATGGGCCGAGCCGTACGCTACTCACTATCTGGTTCAGTACTGGACGGGAGATGATCCGATTAGGGCCCCAACGCGCGGGGTATGGCAGACATTTCCGCATGGTGCCGTTTCGAACGGGAAGGGTGGATCTGAAACTGTTCGCCTGACCGCTAGTCCTCTTCCAGTTCGATTCCTGCGCATTCTGATGACCGAGTCGTCGAACACCTGCGGCTCGCACGCATCTTCGGATCCAAAATCCGGTGATCCGAAATCCG
>Ga0070707_100007259_pt1 | contig 10288 bp, 3 predicted proteins | sample KBSK5502metaG_FD_65468 | JGI IMG/M metagenome (GOLD analysis project Ga0070707, IMG submission 65468) | Corn, switchgrass and miscanthus rhizosphere microbial communities from Kellogg Biological Station, Michigan, USA - KBS K5-50-2 metaG | ecosystem: Host-associated > Plants > Roots >... | reverse complement strand
GGCCGGAACAGGGCAAGCCACCAGTGTCTCGCCGGCGACGACGCTACATCACGCGCCGGAACGCGATTCTTCTTGGCATCCTGATCGCCGCGGGATTTGTCGTTTTCATTTTTGTCGCGCTGTTGGCTTATCGACTTGGTTTTATAGATCGTTACGTAGCCGGACAAATCAAAGACACCCTGGCCACGTATGGCGTTCGCGCTGAAATCAAAGACTTTCATACTTCGATCTCGCCGCAAACGGTCGAGATGCTTGACGTCGAACTCTATGACTCACAAACGGGCGAACGTCTCGGCAAGATTGGGCGATTGCTCGCGACGATCCGCATCGAAGACCTTTACGCGCTTCGTTTGCAACGCAACATCAATCTGAAGGATCTACAGGTCGAGGGTCTTGAGCTGTGGGTATCGTTCGACGCGCAAGGTCGCTCGAATTTCCGGAACATTCACATTCCCCCTCCCGAACCGAACAAGCGAATTCTGTTCGCGTATTCAACTGCGCACATCGAGCTCAAAAATTCGGTGATCCATTATGGCGACGCCGAACACCGGCTTTCCGGCGAAGCGCGCAATCTTCGCGCGACGATCCAACCGGACGATCCCAGTCAACCAGCTGCGAGCTGGATGAACACAGTCGACATCACCGCCTCGAATTCTCAATTCGTCTATGATGATCGTCCCATCAATAACATCGACATAGAAGTGCGCGGGCGGGTGAATCAAACTCGCGCCGAGATCCAGGAACTGACGTTGCGATCTCCGATCGCGGAAGCGCATCTGCAAGGCGTCATGGATGACTGGCGGGCGATGCATTATCAGTTGAACGTGACTTCGACAGTCGACTTGACCCAGGCGTCCGATTTTCTGCAAGCGGGAACTACGCTTCGTGGTGCCGGCAATTTTGTCGGTAAGGTGACGGGCCAAGGCGCGCATTACAAAGTGGACGGCACGATTAAATCCGACGCTCTGGCCGCCGATGGTGTGAGGCTGCAAGGTCTGAACATAACGGCTAAAGGCTCGGGCGAAGGAAAAAATTATGAAGCAAATGGCCGCGCCGTCGCGCAATTGCTGGCGGCTGGCAACTTCATTCTTAACTCGGTCCAACTGACCGGCGGCGTGATGGGTACGGGCAGTGATTTTCGCTGGATCGGAGAACTGCGCGCCGCCGCAGAGAAGAGTTATGGAACCACCATCACAGGCTTGATTTTGCGGGATGTGCGCGCGGAGTATCGGGACAGGATTCTTACCGCGTCCGCCCCACAGTTGACCGGTAGCAGCCTTAGCTCGTCAGAACTAAGAGTAAAGGAAGGTATCCAGGCGTCAAATCTCAGAGTAAAAGTTGAAGGTGACAAAACCACGGCGACAATCGCCAGCGCGAAAGTAGGAAAGATCGAGGCGGCCAATGCCACTTTCAATGGCGTCAACATCAACGCCATCGATTTGAACAAACGCGGCAATGTTACCGTCGTTACCCTGAAAGAGGCGCAGGTCGGCGGCGTTAAGGCTCTGGGCGCGCAAACGGGAAGCATCAATATTGCCGGCGTACGGCTCACGATCCGTAGTGGACGCATTGAAGGTTCAACCAACGATATCAACGTCGGCGCGGTAACCGCGGAAAACGGCCGAGCCGAAGAAGTGAAATTGGCGCGGCCCGTATTCGTCATCGAACCTTCCGGTCGTTATCGCGCCAGCGCAGACTTGAGTCTCGGCGGCGGCCTGTATGGGAAAATGATTCTGGGTCCGGCCCATGCTTCACTCATCGCGACCAGCGAGCAGGTACAACTGAATAGCTTCGTAGTCAACGCCGCTGACGGTCACGCCACCGGTAGTGCCACCATCGCGCGAACAAAAAATGGTTCGTCCCACGTCGTGACAGAGTTCACCAACTTTGATCTTACTGCCTTACTCGTCCCGCTCACCGATCGGGTGATTCCCGTTGCGTCCAGAGCAACCGGCAATGCCGACATCACCTTTGCCGGAAGTGATTTGGCCACAGCGACAGGCAAGGTCACCGCGCAGTTAACCGGCGAACCCCAAACAACCGGAAGTAATCTCACACCGGTCACAGGCCAGTTGGCTCTGAATGCCGATCGTGGTTTATTCCAGATTCAAACAGCGACTCTCCAAACAAATGCAAGCGCACTGAAGGCGAGCGGGCAATTCTCTTTCGAGCGCGATTCAAATCTGCGAGTCGATCTGAGTTCATCAGATGCGGCCGAACTGCAAAGAATTCTGGTGGCTTCGGGGGCAATCCCTGCATTGTACGAACAGTTCGAGACATACAACGTCGATCTCGGAGGCAGGCTGGTTTTCAACGGGACGCTGCAAGGCAAGCTGACTGATCCGATCGTGAATGGTCATGCGGAACTTGGTTCGCTCCTGGTAAACGGTCACGACCTTGGGTCGCTCAACGCGAATATCGCTTCGACCCCGGAAGAGTTGCGGGTGAATGATGGCCGGCTGGTCCAGGCCAACGGCGGTGGAGTGCAATTCACGCTGGTCGCGCCGCGCAACGGCGAAAACAATGCGTCGATCGATGCCACGTTTGATCGAGCAAACGGCGCCGCTGTGCTGGCCGCGCTGCCGCTTAACAAACAAACTCGCGAACAGATTGGTGATACTGAATCAGATGTATCCGGCCGCGTTCACATCACTGGACTTCCCGGCGCGATGAGCGGGAGTGCCGATTTGCGTTTTGGTCCGGGCAAACTTGCCGGCGAACAACTGCAAAACATGACCGCGCGCGCGACGTTCGCGGGGTCGACCGTCAATCTCGAAAATGTTGATATCAACTTTAGCGCGGGCCACATCGTCGGCAGCGGTAAGTATGACACTGTAACCAAAGCTTTCGACGTTCAGGCAAAAGGCAACCAAATTCAACTGGATAGGTTAGTTGCGTTGGCCAATAAACCAGGCTTACCGAAATTGACGGGAACCGCGGATCTTGACGCGACGATTACCGGGAATCTCGCCGATAAGGATTTCTCTAATTATCAGATCAACTTCAGCGGCACCGGCCACGATGTAACGATCGACGGTCGTCCGGCCGGGATGTTGACGCTCGTCGGCCGCACTGAGAACAAACAACTCACCGTCACGTTTACCACTGGCACTAATGGTCTGTTCGGCGCGTCGCAGGTTTTGACTGCGCGCGTCGATCTCGGCAACGAAAAACTTCCCGCCACAGTTGAATCAACAATTACCGGCGCGGACCTGACGCAGATATTGAAAATGGTTTTGCCGGAAAGCGACGTTAATGTGAACGGCCGCGCCACCGGGACCCTGAAAGCCAGCGGTAATCTCATCGTCGAGAATGAAAATCAGGAAGAAGTTCTTTCGCTGTCCGGCCTTAGTGGCAGCGGCACGTTCACCGAGCTTTCAGTCAGAGTTGAAGATGTACAACTCTCCGCGTCCGGTCCGGTGGTAGTCGAATTTTCGCCAAAAGAAATTACTTTCAGTCCGGTCAAATTCACCGGGCCGGGCACGAATGTCGACGTCGCCGGCACGATCGCGAGAGGACCGGGCGGGCGAGAAACTTTCGAAGTTAACGGCACAGTGAACCTGCGCATCTTTAACGGAGTTTCACCGGATGTATTCTCCTCGGGCATCGCGGATCTCGGGCTGCGAGTCAGCGGCAGCTATGAAACTCCGCGCGTGACGGGCACGGCCCAGGTGAGCGGCGCATCCGTCTCGGTGCTGGTTGGCGACGAGCGCTTTACCTTCGCGAACCTCAAGGGTCTGATCATATTCAACACCAATCTTGCGCAGATCGATTCGCTGACAGGCACTCTGGGTGGCGGGAAATTAACCATTTCCGGCGGCGCGCGCTTAAAAGGCTTGGCGCTGGAAAGATTTGTTCTGGATATTCACGGCGATAACGTCACGGTTAACTATCCGCAGGACTTTCGTTCTACCGTCGATTTGGATTTGGCAGTTAACGGCACTCCGCAACGCCCGGTTATCAGTGGCGACGTCAATGTCAGACACACCGAATACACCAAAGATATTGAGCTGGCCGAACTGATCAATCGCCGCCCGGAACCTTCGATCGAAGAAGGCGGTGAATTCAGCCTCACCGAACTCGCAATCTTCGACAACCTTCGTGTCGAAGGCCGCAATGCTTTAGTGGTACGGAACAATCTTGCAAATCTAACCGCGTCGGTTTCGTTGCGCCTTAATGGTCTGGTCAAAGATCCGATTATCGAAGGTCCGATCACCGCGACCTCAGGCACGATCAGCTTTCGTAATAATCCGTACGACATCACGCGCGGGCGCCTGGACTTTCCGCCGCGACGCGGCGCGGACCCGCTAATTAACCTGGCCGCCGAGTCGGTGATTCGCGGTTATCGCGTAACGATCAATCTTAATGGGCCCTTATCAAATCCGCTCTCCACGCTGAGCTCTGAGCCCTCGCTGCCCCAGGCAGACGTTGTCTCACTGGTACTAAACGGCACACTTACTGCAACTGAAACCGGCAGCTCAGTTCTGGCTCAATCGGGATTGGGGACGGCTGCGAGCCTGCTGACAGATACCCTGATCAACGCCCCGGTTTCGCGCGCGACGAACCGGCTGTTTGGCTTGAGCCGGTTGGAAATCAATCCCGTGATTGCCGGCACGACCGGATCGACGCCAACCGCGCGTCTGACGGTTGCGCGAAGAATCAGCAAGGACTTGACGGTAACTTACTCAACGAATATCGCGTCCGATCCGAACCAGGTGCTAACGGTCGAATACCGTCTGTCGAACCGGCTCTCGTTCGTGGCGCAGTACGAGCAAGGCTCCCTGGCAAACCTGAGTACGCGCAATAACAACTACAGTTTTGAAGTCAGATTTAGAAAGCGGTTTTGATATTGGCAAAAAGCGGAAGGCAGAAGGCAGTAGGAAGCAGGCAGAAGGCAAAAGGCAGACAACAGCTCAGGCGCCCAGCGCGTCTCTCCTGTGTCCTGTCTACTGCTTTCTGCTTATTGCCTTCTGCCTTGTGCTTTCTGCTCGTAGTCAGCGCTCTGCTGCTCTTCAGCAGCAAGCTCGTCAAGGCCCAGGGTGTCGGCGATTACGAAGGCCGCCCGGTAGCTTCAGTCGGCATTGTCTTCGAAGGCTCGCCACCGGATGCCATCGCACAGGCCGAACTGGAATCGCGGCTGACGATTAATGCAAACAGCGAATACTCCGCGGTCCGCACGCGCCAATCACTGAAAATTCTATACGATTCTGATCGTGTTGAGTCTGCGCGCGTCGAAATTACCGAAAGCCAACCGGCCGCGAGTCGAACCGGTCCGATCCTGGTGCGTTTCGTCGTTAAGCGAACGATTGTGATCTCTGAAGTCAGGTTGATTGTAGCGCCAACAACCGGCACCCCTATCTCCACTGATGAGATTCGCGCTCGCTTGAATGTGCTCGAGCCTGGGCGGCGTTATTCGGAACAAACGGTCGGGCGCAACGCGGACGAAATTCAGACGTACCTGCGCGACCGCGGTTACTATGACGCGACCGTGGAATCCAGGAAAGAACCTACTGACGATACTGGAATACATGTGACCGTTACTTACACGATTACTCCCGGTGAACAGTCGCGAGTTGCCGCTTTCAACATTAATATCAAACCTGACTTCGATGATAAAACCGTCCGCCCGTCGCTCAAGCTTCAGCCGGGGGCGCTCTTTACTCGCGACGAGCTGGGCCAGGACCTAAACACAATCCGGCAGGCAATCCTGGCACAGGGTCATCTTGCGCCGCTGTTGGATGATCCCCAGGTCACGCGAAAGCCGGGAACGAGCGAGATCGAGATCTCGCTCAGTGGCAAAATTGGTCCCAGGGTTGACGTGGAATTCAAGAACTACAGTCTTAGTGAGACGAAGCAGCGAGAGCTGCTGCCGATCAAGCGCGAAGGCAACCTTGATTATTCGGTTATCCAGGAAGGCGCGCGCCGGGTGCGCAATCAGCTTCAGGAACAGGGCTATTTCTTCGCCACCGTTTCTCCGGCTTGCACCGTTACCCCTCCCAGTCCGGATACGATTGATAACGGAACTGACGCGACCTGTCAGAATCTCGACGCCGACCGGTTGAGCGATCACACTATTAACATCACCTATGAAGTCGAGCGTGGCCGTCGTTTCAAGCTCACCGAGATTCGCATCACGGGCACCAACAAACTTACTTATGCGGACGTAGCCGACGAGTTGAAGACAAAACGAGCCACCGCTCTCGGCATTATTCCGTTTCTCGGTTTTGGTCGCGGACTGACCAGCGCCGCCCTGTTGCAGGAAGACGTGCGAACCATCAAGGCGCATATGCGTGACTTTGGTTACCGGCATGCTGATGTGAATGCGCTCCAAGGCACCTCGATCAACGGTGACAACTTGATCATTACTTTCAACGTAACCGAGGGCCCGCTGACCCGGGTCGCGGATATTGTAGTCGAGGGCGGAAAAGTGATCCCCGAGGATCGCCTGCGCAGCAGAATTCGCTCGATCAAGGGGGCACCCTATTCGCGCGCGATGGTTAGATTCGACGCCGATCGTTTGCTCAATCTTTACGCGCGCGAAGGATACATTGACGCCAAGATTGACGCTTCCGTCGACGAACTCCCCAGGAAAGACGAGGAGGAGCAGGTTCGTGTCGTTTTCCGTGTCACGAATGAAGGCGACAAGGCGATCGTCAATAAGATCATCGTTAATGGCGTCACCGGAACCGCCCGCGCACAGCGCGTCAAACGCAACGCCATCATTCGCGCGATTCCACTGTCGGAAGGCGACATTCTGCGCGCTGACCGGATGTCGGATGCCGAACGCGCGCTCTATGTCACCGACGCGTATAGCCAGGTAATTATCCATCAGGTGGATGCCGGCCCAGCTTCACCGGGCGTCAGGAAATACGATCTCATCATTGATATTGAGGAAAAGAAGCCGCGGGTGATCGAGTACGGTGGCGGCTACTCGACGGCGACCGGTCCTTTCGCACTGGTCGAACTTACCGACGTCAATTTGATGAACAAGCTGCGCACCGGCGCCATACGTTTGCGGGCCAGCCCGAGACTACAACTGATTCGTTTTGAATATCTCGATCCGCGATTCGCACGCTATGGCCAGAAGCAGTTCGCGCCACTTGGCCTCTCGCTTCAGTACTCGCGCGACTCAACGATCACACGCTTCTTCCGATCGACAATCGATCGCGGCACGTTCGGGATCGTGCAGCGATTAGACGCGAAGGGAAATCCGATTGACGTGTTTGGTCAAAAGGTGGGACAGCCACAGATCGATCGTTTCACGTTCAGCGCCGAAACACAGCGCGTTCTCAGCCAGCGTAACCACAGCATCGTCTTTGCGCGCTACAGCTACGAGGATGTGCGCCTACGCAAAATCGAAAGTCTTTTAATCAAAGACATTCTGCGCCCTGACGAAGTCGTGCGCATCTCGCGCATTGGGGCTTCTTTTGTCTACGACACTCGACAGCGTTGCGAGCGACGTCTTCCCGGCGGCGCCCCCGAAGAAGAAGAATTATCGCGTGCCAGCGAAGTCTGCCGCTATAACCAGCTCGATGCCACGCGTGGCCAGTATCTTTCCGCTGATTACAGCGTCGCGCTCCGTTCTCTCGGTGGCAACACTTCTTTTACCCGTTTTCAATCGACTTACCATCGTTATTACAAGATGCAGTCGCTACGGAATACGGTGTTGGCGGGAAATCTAACTGTTGGCGTGGCGCGAGTGTTTAATCCACGCGACCGCAATGGGAATGGAGTGATCGACGACATCGATCGCTTGCTTCCCATCAGCGAGCGCTTTTTTGCCGGTGGCTCTGAGACGCTGCGCGGTTTTGCTTTTCAGGAAGCCGGGCCGCGCCTGGTGGTAGTACCGCAGGGACAGTTTCGCAACTCGCAGGGAAAATTGGTTTTCCTGAATCCCTTTACCGTGCCGGTGGGCGGCGACGCGATGGTGGTCGCCAACCTCGAAGCGCGCGTGCCGATCACGCCGGAGTTGCAAATCGTGCCTTTCTGGGACGGCGGCAACGTGTTCCGGCGGCCCAGCGATATCTTTGGTCACGCGAAAGCGACTCCGCCGACCGGTAATTTTCTGGATGACATCAATGCGCAGAACCTGCGCGCCCATTGGACCAACACTGTAGGCGCCGGTATTCGCATCAAGACCCCGTTCGGTGGCGCTCTGGCCATCGATTATGGTTTCCTGCTCAATCCCCCGCGCTTTCTGATTCCACAGTTGGACGCGAGCGGAAACTTTAGCGGCATCGCGATCTTTCGGGTACATCGGGAACAGATTCATTTTCGGTTCTCGCAAACGTTCTAATTCCGCGGGGAACGGGACAAGGGGGAAAGGGGAAAGAACAAAATGAAGTTTGAACTTGCGATGAATTTTACGTCCCGAAGACGGGTTCTCTGGCTTGCCCTCTTACCCTTTACCCTTTTACCCTTTTACCCTTCCCTGTGCCGCGCCCAGATCATCGTCGACAAGACCGTCGCGACCGTTAATAACGGCTCGCTCACCACGCCGGACGTGATCACTTATTCCGACCTGGTGTGGCAAATGGCACTTCAGCGAGATACCCCAATCGAAAAGCCGGGTTCGAAAGATTTGAATGACGCTCTGAAACTGGTCGAAGATCAAAGGCTGATCTTGCTGGAAGCGAAAAAGTTGCCGGGCATCGAGCCAACCATGGAGGAAATCAAGCAACGCGCCGACGAGCTGGCGCGAGAATTTGGTTCGGCTGCGGTTCTTCAGGAACGAATGACAAGAGTCGGTCTCACCAGCGAACAGTTCTACGAGATTTTACGCGAACGGATCGAGGTTGATAACTACATAGACTTTCGTTTTCGTGCCTTCGTCCTGATAAGCGACAAAGAGATTACGGCTTATTACAACGAATTTTACGGGCGGCAAAAGAACACCGGCCACATCGTGCCGACTCTGGCAGAGGCGCACAGTGCAATCGAACGTAAACTGACGGAAGAAAAAATCGCCTCGCAAATCGATACGTTCATCGATAACTTGCGCGAGCACGCTGAAATTGTAGTGCTGAATCCAGTGTGAGAGAGCAGAAAGCAGTGAGCTGTGAGCTGTGAGCAGTGAGGAAAACGAGCAACTCGTGGAAAAGTCTTGATTTTTCTGCCTACTGCTTACTGCCTTCTCCGATATGACTGACAAACTAGCTACTCGCGATCGTCCCCGCCTCGGCCTCGCTCTTTCCGGTGGCGCCGGCCGTGGGATTGCGCATATCGGCGTGCTGCGGGCCCTGGAAGAAAATCAAATTCCCATAGACGCCATTGCGGGTGCTTCAGCCGGCGCACTGGTAGGCGGGTGTTACGCCGCTGGGATGTCGATCGCGCAACTCGAAGAAATGGCGCGCACATTTCGCTGGCGCCACATGGGCCGGCTCGCCTATTCACGTCTCGGCTTGCAATCGAACAAACGCATGGAAAAATTTCTGAGAGCGCGGCTGCCCGTCACGCGGTTCGAAGACTTGCGGATTCCTTTCGCGGCGATGGTAACTGATTTGCGCGCTGGCAATTTGGTTGTCATGCGCGACACAGGCGACGTTCCCTTCGCGATTCGCGCGAGCAACTGCCTGCCGGTACTCTACGCGCCGATTGAAGATAGCGCCGGACGGCTGTTGGTTGATGGCGGTCTGGTGGCAAATCTTCCCGTGAATCAAACGCGCGAACTGGGCGCAGACATCGTAATCGCGGTTGACGTAGGCGGCGATGGCGCTAGGTTCATGAACACCCCACGGACGGCCATCGGGGTGCTGACCCAGGTTTTTGTAGCCGTTGAGCGAATCGTTTCGAACCAGGAGAAAGATAACGCTGATTTTCTGATTATTCCGAAAGTCGGCCATCTTCGCTGGGATGAGACCCACCGCGCCGATGAGTTTCTCGGGGCCGGTTACGAAGCGCTTCTGGAATCGATCGATAAGATCAAGGAAGTCCTCAAATTGCGAAGCGGCAAAGAACCCCGACCTGTCGGGGTAGCAAGCGGAAAAACAAGAAAGAGCGCCTGACCGAAAACTTCGACCGTTTCACAACCCCTCAAGAATTCAGTCCCCATTCGCAGTTTCATTTGGGTAACGGCTGAACTGATGGATCGCTCTGAATTTTTCTTCGCGTCTTTGCGTCTTTGCGGGAGGCCATTTCTCGCCAGGGCGCAAAGGCGAAAAGGTGCGGACCTTACTCGAATCCGCCGCCATTTCCGTTCGCGAGTGCTGTTTCGTCTCACCATCGCGACGTCTGTCCTGGCGCTGATCTCGCTCGGCATTTTCTTTATTCATTCATATCGCACTTACGC
>Ga0070707_100007256_pt1 | contig 10290 bp, 12 predicted proteins | sample KBSK5502metaG_FD_65468 | JGI IMG/M metagenome (GOLD analysis project Ga0070707, IMG submission 65468) | Corn, switchgrass and miscanthus rhizosphere microbial communities from Kellogg Biological Station, Michigan, USA - KBS K5-50-2 metaG | ecosystem: Host-associated > Plants > Roots >... | reverse complement strand
CCTACGGACAGATCGATGCCTCCTGTAATCATCACCAGAAGCATCCCCATTGCGACAATGCCAACGAACGCGAAGTTTCGAGTGATGTTTATCAGGTTGTCGACCGTCCGAAAGCCTGGTGCCAAAACGAGGAGGCAGACGACCATCGCAGTTAAGGCGAGGAATATGCCTAGTTCGCGAAAACGTCGGGAGGCTTTCACTTTGCTCGTCGAGGAGGGTCGCCTATGGTCGCAGGCTGGATGCTCACTCTGAGGTTCGGGGGGACTAATCATATGATCGGAAGGGGCATCGGTTACCGCCTTAAATCGGCGCCCGATTAGGTACTTCGTTAGGGTACTAAACAAACTAAGTCTAGTAAATTCTTTCCTCCAGTCAATCGTTTTTCCGGCCAACCAGCCGGATCGTGCCGAAAATCAGCTCAAGTTATCGAATGGGCGAAAGTCACCCCAGGCACGATGAAAAGAGGCTTGGCCTACTCCGGCTGAATGACACCCTTTTACACGATGATGCAACCGTAGAGGCGTCTTTCACCGGTGGTCAACTGCGTTTTAACGAACTAGCGGGCTCGGGTCAGATCCAGGTCGAGTCACCGAATCCGAAAAGGTCACACCAGGCACGCTGAAGAGGGAATCGTATACCAGTGCCGCGCCGCCGACCGCGGAGCTGTTCTCTCCGAAAGACGAGATTTTTACTTGCAGGTGGTCGACGGTGGGAAACTCTCTGGATTGAAGTTGGTCCACAACTTTTTCTGAGACAAACTCATACAGGCAACAGAGCTGGCCAGAAAGAATAACCAGCGTCGGGTTATAAATATCGGCTATACTCCGAAGAGCGACCACTAACCAGTCGGACCAGGTATCGACCATAGCTCTGGCTTCAGCGTCCCCTTTCCGCAGAAGATCTAGCAGGTGTCTCAGATCCCGAATCTTCTTAACGCCACGTCCGTATCCCGAGAGAAGACCATCGCGACCTAAGACGCTTTCCAGGAATCCTCTCCGCTCTGGCGAGCCGGCTGATTCAAGCCTGAGATCCAAATGACCAATTTCCCCGGCGTAACCCTGTCCTCCGCGAAAAATTCTCCGATCAACGATAGTCCCGGCGCCCACGCCGATGTCCAGCATCAAGAGACATAGGTTGCGCTCCCCAGCGCAGCTCCCAAAATACACTTCGGCCAAGGCCGCCGCATTAGCGTCATTCTCAATAAAGATTGGGATCGGGATTCGTTTTGCTAATTCTTCTCGGAAAGGGACGTCTTTCCATTTTAGGAGGGGTGCCAAGCGGACGATTCCATCTTGCGAAAGCATCCCCGGAATTGTGAAACCTGCTCCGCGAATTCGGGGCGAGTTTTTGAAGCGTTTTGTCGCGATCTCTCTTACTATCTTCGCGGCTACCCGAATTACCGCTGGGGCGTCAGCGGAGTTTTCCAGCGCCACCTTCTTTTGGGAGACGATTTGACCATGCAGATTAACCACCACCACAGTCAGCCTTTCGACTTCGATTGCTACTCCCAAGAAAAAGGCGCCTTCCGGATTGAGTTTCAGGCCTTGCCCCGGACGTCCAGTTCCTTCCGTCACGAAGATCTCGCCAGTTTCAACGATCAGACCCTGCTCCAAGAGCTCCGACGCGACACTTGTGACCGTCGCCCGAGTCAGGTTGAGGGCGCGAGCAAACGCTGCTCGCGACAGAGTGCGATGTTCCTTCAGAAGGAGCAAGGCCCGCGATTGATTTATATCACGAACTAACCTCGGGCGCGCCATGCTTTGTCACGCAACAGTTTCATGGGCCTTGGATACCACGTTCACCGGGTGATAAGCAACGCCCGACGCGCTACCTGCGTTTGGATGTCAGATGCATGCCTCCGTAAACCGCTGCCGACCGACCGAGAGTCGCCCGCACAAACTTCGCGGAATTTGCTGGCTCCGGGGCTTGGAGTCGCGCGCGTATTAACTTGATCAGCTTTTCTATCGGATACCCAGGCATCTCCATAATTCCACCTCCCAGGACGACCAATTCAGGATCGATCAAAGTGATGGCAATCGCGATTGCCGTAGCTTGGTCTTGCAAGAAATACTCTAGCTGATCCGCTAGAGGCGGGATCTTTCCTGCGTCAACGAACAGGTGGCCAATCGGGGTTGCGTATTGTTTTGACCAAGCAACGAGCTGCCGACCGCTTGCGTAGGCTTCCAAGCAGTCGGTCTGCCCGCAAACGCAACGTCGACCCTCGCTTCGCACGGCAATGTGACCCAGCTCGACTCCAGTCGTGTTGGCGCGAACCGGCTCGCCATTAAATAGAAAACCTCCTCCCACGCCGGTGCCGCAGTAGATACCCAAGACGGTCCGTGCTCCCCAGGCTGAACCGGCGAACCATTCGCCCATAAGTTGGAGGAGAATGTCGTGCTCGAGGATAACGCGCCCGGAGAAGCGTCGTTCCAGGATACTCCGGAGTTCCAGTCCTTGCAGAGCCGGAATATTATTTACCCTCAAAATCCGATCCAAATTCCGATCAAGCGTAGCTGGAACACCGATGACGACGTCAAACTTCTGCAGACCTTCCTCGGCCGCAAACCTACGAATCATTTTCTCCAGAGTCTCCACCGGATCGCCGGTTCGGAAGACATCGGTCGAGAATTGCCGCACCTCTCCCAGTACGGTACCCGAGCGGGAACCACCGCATCGAACGTGAGTTCCTCCGATGTCGATGACCGCGACGCTTCCGGCCGACGTTGAACCGTCTGCCTTTATTTCATGCTCTCGGGCTGACATGCTGCTCTGTTCGATATGCTATTCGCCGAAGTGAGATATCGCTCTGCCGCCGGAACATTTTCTTCGAGGTCGGCACGATCAGTATTCAAGATCAGCTTCGGCAATTCGATTGGATCTGAATCGGCCTTCAAACGCAAATATAGATCGAAGTTACGATTCGCCGCCAGGTGAATGCCTTTGTCTTGGGCTATCCTTCTCTGGGCTGTCTCATCGGTGCACACACATTCAATGATTTTGAGCTTAGTGCGGAAGTGCTCAGCTGCCGCTTCAATTCTCTGAATCTGACTGCGTTTCGAAAACGTCCTACCATCGATAATGATGATCGAGCTCGGGTTTCTTTCCAGGATGTATCCGGCGGCCTGCAAGATAATCTCAATGCAAAAGTCATCCTGACTCGAGCTGTACTCGATCAGCTCGGATGGGAAGAGAGTTGCTCTCACTTTGTCCTTTGATAACAAAACTGCGCCTAGTCTTGCACTGAGCTGGACCGCTATGGTGCTCTTTCCGGAAGCAGGCAAGCCTGCCATTACAACCAGCATATGGAATTTCTCGCTATGATGAAAGTCACAGGCCGCGGATCCAGGAGGTGGTTTGCTGAAGATCTTGGCTTTTGAAGAGCAACGAGCCCGGAGTGATGATGTCGGTTCCTGCTTGCCGCAGTTTCGGTACTGTCTCAGCCCGGATTCCACCGTCCGCCGAGATCTTGATCCTGTCGCTCGCTTTGTGTTCCGCCAATATTCGCTTAACGCTCTCGATTCTTCCCAACACCCTTTCATCAAGAGAAACGCCTTTGATGCCCAGCAGGGTCCCCATCAGAACAACAATCTGGATGCTGTCCAGGTAGGGAATAAGATCGGAAACATCTGAATCCAACTGAATGGCGATTCCCGCCGAGACGCCTGTCGCGTGGATTTTGTCAAGGCCTGATTCAAGATGTCTGCGATTCTCCAAATGCAGGGTCACGATATCCGCTCCAGCACGAACGAAGTCTTCGACCAGCTCTAGTGGTCGCTCGACCATCAAGTGCACATGGAATGGTTTCTCGGTACATGGCCGGATCGCCGCAACTAAATCAGGAAAGAATAACAGTCCCGGAACGAAATTCGCATCTGCTACATCGAGATGGAAAAGGTCCGCGTAAGGCTCCATCCGGCGAACCTCCTGTGCTAATGCGCCTAAGTCGGCTGACCATAGCGACGCATCAGCCAGGAGTCTCTGTTTCGGCAACTTGCTCCAAATATGATTCTCTGGCATTTCTTAGGTACCTCCGATCTTTGACGGTAAGTTCTCGAGATCGCTCCGCCATCCTAATGACTCTGGATTGAGTACTTTTCGTGCCAGCCTTCGCTCAGGGTTGGAAGCGCTTCTTTCGGCAGCCTCTGCTGCAGAGGCGTAGCTAGAGAACTCGCGATGGCATTGAGTATTTTAAGGCGACCCACTGCGACCCGATTGAGAAATTGCTCGCGATCAGATGGGTCAGCGTGGTCCATCGCATCCTGCCAAATAGCTCGACCCGCAAGAAATCCGCTGGCTCCAGCCTCGCAAGCAAATTCGAATTGACGCTGGAAGGTGGCAAAATCCGCACCCCCACTCAAAAGTACCCAAGGAACACGCGCTGTTTCTGAAAGCTCGACGTAGGCGTCTCGAATTTTGTGTTCGTCTTTTTCTCGTGTCATGTCGACAACAAACTCCGCCTTTAAGACGTCTACGCCGAGAGGTACCAAGCGGCGAGCCGATTCAATCACCAAACGGGAAAGAGAATCAGCGAATTCAGGTTTTTTCTGTCCCGGGGTAACGGGATAGACGATTGGCTCGAGAATTAAAGGAAGATCATTACGGCGGCACTCTTTCGCAACCTCCTCGACCAACCGCTCTTGACGTTCCGCCTCGGGTGCCCGTGGATTGTGGAAAAGAAGCAACTTTACTGCGTCGCCCCCCGCGCGCTTGATTGCTTCAATCGACCATCCGGGCTGCAAAACGGTGATTCGGGTATGATTGATTTCCTCGTAGCCAGATTGCTCGCAAGCCACCAGTATTCCAACCGAAGGCGGGATCACGTCACGTTCGATTAATGGTCCCAGGCCGTAATTGGGATCAAGCAGAACCGCGCTGGAATGAGGCAAGAGAGCTTTGGCCAGGCGGACTTTTTCAGCCACGATATCTTGCCACGAAGGATTCTCTGAACTGATACAACGTTTGAGCATGCTCTTCAGCGTATCGCGATGATCCAACGCGGTTATCCGAAAAATTCCATGCTGATCGGCGATCCTGGCGATCCCGCGCCGGCGCCCCAAACTAATGGTTTGATCGATTGGATTTAGCACACGTATGTTTGTTTAGTAACCGAACTAACATCGCCACCCTACGTTTGGCAAGTTCCTTTCGGGGCCGGCGGCAATTTCTACGGCGGCGGCAAATAGGTAGAAGGTATTTCCCGCCCAATCGGAAGGCGTGAATCCAGTACCGCCGGTCCGTGAAATGCGCGATCCAGATTTACTGAGAAATCCGCAAAAATACCGAGAGATAAGCTATTGGATCATTTAAATACCGACTGCGCCTGCAAAAAGATTTGGATGGGTCATAGCCCAACTAGTTAATACCAAATGAAACCGAACAATCGGCGCCCTTTATGGCGCCGCCAATCCGCGTTTTTTTCGCCTTCCTGCCAATCGCCGTGTCCCCCGCCAGTGCTAAAATGACGAACAGCAGGCTCAGGCCTACTTCGAACGGTGCTTGAATGCACAGAACTAGCGGAGACCGATCGTCCGCTTACTGCCGTACCAGGCGCAGTGCTTGGGTCGCCGGTGGAATGACCGCCCTTCGAGACACTCGATGAGCTACCGCTGTTCGAGCCACTCAGTGAATGACCACTGTTAGAGCCGCTTGCGGAATGACCGCCACCCGAGCCGTGACCGCCACTTGATGCACCTGAACCACTTGAACCCCCTGAGCTACTTGACCCACCGGAGCCATGACCCCCGCCATGTGCTGATGCAACGCTAATAAAAGTCGGCAGCGCACTGATCGAAGCAATCAGAACGGCGCGCTTTAGAAAAGATTTCAGATCCATGATCAATAAGACCTCCGCTTGATCATACGGCCGGGGAGTTACGGATTCAAGGTAACGTCCCCAGTCTTCCGGATTTCGGTTTGCGAGCTGGTATGCGTCCTGATCCCACAATCAGGCGCCGTCATGGGAGGAATATGTCGTAACGGATTCTTGATGATGGGAGATTGGAACTCGCCAAACAAGCCGCATTAGAAGATTGCCGACGAGTTCCAGAAACCGACTACATTTTCAAGCAGACTGACTTGACCTCGGTGTAGAGCTCAAGTGCTTCTCTACCCATTTCCCGACCCCAACCTGATTGTTTATACCCACCAAAGGGCAACGCTGCATCGAAGATGTTATAGCAATTGATCCAGACCGTTCCGGCTTTCATGGCGCGAGCCATGCGATGCGCCTTGCTTACGTCCTTGGTCCAGATGGCGCCGGCCAGACCGTAGGTAGTCTGGTTCATTTGCGTTGCCACTTGGTCTAGTTCGTCAAAGGGCATCGCACAGACCACCGGGCCGAAGATTTCTTCGTCGGCAACAGGTGCCTTTTTCAACAGATCTAAACTCGCAATGGAGAGCGACCTTGGTATTCGTGTGCTTATGCAAGCATGCGACGATCAAACCCCGATCCCCTACAACCGGCCCACGATGGCCTGGGCGAACTCCCTGGTAGACGCCGTGCCGCCCAGGTCGCCGGTGCGTATTTTACCTTCGTTCAACGTCTGATGGATCGCCTTGCGCAGTTGATGCGCAAGGTCGCTGCGGTCAATGTGATCAAGCATCATCGTGGCTGCGAGCAACAAGGCGAGCGGATTGGCAACCCCCTTTCCCGCAAGATCCGGGGCAGAGCCATGCACGGCTTCGAAAATCGAGGCGTCCACGCCGATGTTGGCCGCAGGGGCCATACCCAACCCACCCACTAGGCCGGCCATCTCGTCCGACAGAATATCGCCAAAAAGGTTGGTCGTTACGATTAGATCAAACTGCCACGGATTGAGCACCAGCTGCATGGCACAGGCATCGACTATGCGTTCGTCCACCTGGAGCCGGTCTTCGTACCGTTTTCCCACCTCTCGGACGGTCTCCAGAAAAATGCCGCTAAGCGCCTTCAGAATGTTGGCCTTGTGTACAATGGTCACCTTCTTGCGGCCATTGCGTACCGCGTAGTCGAAAGCAAACTCGGCGATGCGCCGGCAGCCCGCGCGGGTATTGACCCCAGAGCCGATTGCGACCGCGTGTGGGTCGTCGCCGATGGGAATGTAGTGCTCAAAGCCAACGTAGAGACCCTCGATGTTCTCGCGCACCAGCACAACGTCGATGTCTTCGTAGCGCCCTCCCGGTACAAGGGTGCGGGCGGGACGCACGTTGGCGTAGAGATGAAACTCCTCGCGCAATCGCACGTTTGAGGAGCGGTAACCACCGCCTACCGGCGTGGTCAGCGGCCCTTTTAGCGCCAACCGGGTCCGTCGGATGCTGTCCAGAGTGCTTTGGGGCAGCGGGTCCCCGAATGCCTCCACTCCTGACATCCCTGCTTTATGCGCTTCCCACGCAAACGGGGCACCCAGGGCGTCGAGCACCATGACTGTGGCCTCGACAATTTCCGGGCCAATGCCGTCACCGGCAATCAACGTAGCCGGAATCATCTTCTCTGCGGCCGCCTTCATAAGGTCCGCCTTAGGACTATCATCTTCTCTTGGGTCATCTCGCGCATCGACCATGGAATGCCACCAATCCCAACAATCGGTACAATCGAAAATAATTACTAATGATTTTAGCCCGTTTCGTAACGTATCTACATAAGAGTTAGCCGCGCCTTCTCGCGGGAAGAGACCGCCGGCATCGACCGAACCGCCTTATCCATTGCGGGGCGACATGGCGGCATCGAGTTCCTGTAAATCCCGCCGGGTAACTGCAAGTAGGTCGTTTCCATAAGCCGTTAACACGACATGGCGAGTCGTCCGATCAAACAGACGGAATCCGAGTGCCAGAGGACCCAGCAAGACTTGCTCTTGCAGTGACACACAGCCTACAACGTAGACCAGGAAAAACGTTCCAATAAACTCAACGATCCATTTGCGAAAAAGTGAAGCATTTCATATTTCAGCGGAGTGTTTTGCAGAAAGTTCTGAATTTAAGCCCAGCAGCATGAGGGCGCATGCCGGCTAAGCCCTTTAAGCCGCGATCGGCTAAATCAACCGGTCTTTCTAGGCAAGCGGTTCTGCCATCGTACGCATTTGGATTTCAATAATCCGCGAGCGCGGGGATTGTTTGCAGGCCAGTAGAACAGCGTCTGCCACATCTTCCGGCTCAAGCATATCCGATTTGCTGACGCCTTCTTCGGTGCGTCCTCGTCCGATAGCGAATTCGGTCTTTACGCCTCCCGGACAGATAACACCAACCTTGATTCCGTGAATTCGGAGCTCCTTATCCAGGGCCTGTGCGAATCCGACTTGGGCAAACTTAGTTGCACAATACACCGCTTCGCCCGCAAAACCGTAGACGCCCGCCATCGATGATATCGTCAGAATCGTACCCTGCTTTCGTTGAAGCATGACCGGTACGGTGTGTCGGGTGAATAGGAACGTTGACCGCACGTTCGTGTCCATCAGTTCATCGTATTCCTCGGCACTCGTTTCAACGAGATTTTTGTAATTTCCGGCACCGGCGTTGTTAACAAGAATATCTATTTGCCCGAACGTTTGGATGGCAGCTTCGACCGTTTTTGTGGCTGTACTTTCTTCTCTAGCATCGCCAGCGACGCTGATCGCTTGCGTACCAAACTTTTCTGCTTCTTGTTTAAGCTCCTCGAGCCGATCCTGACGTCGTCCGGTGAGGACAAGGCGTGCTCCGTCTCTAGCGAGGGCACGCGCGCAAGCCTTTCCAATGCCCGCAGTTGCACCCGTGATTAAGGCAACTTTTCCAGTGAGTTTCGCGATCATGTTTTTTGCTTTCTTGTTTCTTTTTTAAATCCGTGACTGATAAATCGCTCTAAGCAGGACGAGGTGTTTGCTCCCCATCCGAATGGACTACTCTTTCGCCGGCATTTAGCTCGTTGTTTGTTGGGCGCTTTGCCGACCCTGGGCCAGAGGCGCGGCGGCGGCAGAGGTCGACCGCAAAACCCACTTCGGCGAGTGCTCGGCGAATGAAGCGAGCCACCCCCCTTTCGTCTTCCACCACCAAAACTCTCACGGTCAATGGATAGCGAGTTCTCTACGACTGTTCATAAGTTCAAGCTTTGCCGGACTCTATCTATCGTCGGAGATTAACGCTGAAGCGGCGTGTATCGCTATTGGCGGAACGAGTGGTTTATTCCTACTCGAACGGATTATTCTTTTTCGGCTTCGATCCACGGGTCTTTCGGTTGTTCAGCTTCACTGGCTGACTAACCGAGGCCCCGCACAATGTCCGCCGTCCTGCCGAGCATCGCCGCGATGCCGTATGCGGTGACGAGCCTGAGACCCCTAATGCGACGGTGTGCGCCAGGGTCGATGCGGTTGAGCCAACGTGGGGCAGCAGCTAGGAACCAAGCTAATGACCGCCGCGCAAGAGCCGGATCGGCTTTAGAGTCTGGTTCGTTCTGCACCTGTTTCATAGCTGAATTCGCCGGCGGTCGATTGCGGCTCTACCGGACCAACAGGGCCCAATGTTTCTGCAGATGTCCAGGCTTATCGGTACCCTTTTATGGAAGGCGTTTTCCGCTGGCGGCGGCCTACGTGTTAGTTACGAAAGCTACCCCATTGGAGAGAGATTAGTAAACCGATTCTGCCGGGCCGAGCCTGTCAGGTAGGTAACCCCGTTATTCTACTCCGTGCCCATGCAGCCTTGCTTCGGCGTGATCGAGGTCGCTCTGAATGCGGCGTAAGACTTCGTCATTGATGACATATTCATCACGCAATTGAATAATGGTCCGGCGTTCCACATCGAGCGCGTCTTGCTGCAAGCGTTGGTAGGAGGACGCGATCAACCCATCAGTGCGATCTCCGCTAGTACTCGCGCATACTTCCAACTGCCGGATGCGGTCATCGTATTCAGCGCGGAGTCGCTCCACGATGTCCGGCGGGAACTGGCTATCGACTTCCCCAAGGTAAGCCAGCGCTGCTTCATTCGCTTTCAGCCGCGCCGTCCTTTCTTCCACATTAGCCAGCCCATCATCCACCACTCCAAGGCGGCGGATCACCGTGGGCAAACTCAGGCCTTGGAGCACGAGCGTCGCGAGAATCACGCAAAAGGTGATGAACAAAATGTAGTCACGTCCAGGGAAAGGGCTGCCGTCCGAAAGCATCAGCGGCACCGCGAGCGCAGCTGCGAGCGACACAACGCCGCGGATCCCTGTCCAGGCAACAATCGCCACGTTCTGCCAGGTCGGATACGGATCGCTTTTGCGCAAGGAAGCGCTTATCAAACGCAGCACGTTGGTCGATGCAAAGACCCAAGCGATGCGCACAACAATGGTGGCGCAGCTTATCAGCG
>Ga0070707_100007251_pt1 | contig 10294 bp, 7 predicted proteins | sample KBSK5502metaG_FD_65468 | JGI IMG/M metagenome (GOLD analysis project Ga0070707, IMG submission 65468) | Corn, switchgrass and miscanthus rhizosphere microbial communities from Kellogg Biological Station, Michigan, USA - KBS K5-50-2 metaG | ecosystem: Host-associated > Plants > Roots >... | reverse complement strand
AAGGCGGCTTCGTCATCTCGTCGCTCGAGCTCGACGCCGCCATGCGACTGCTGGGCGGGCAGCATCGGCGCCAGCTCACCTTTGCCATCGGCCTGCTCGCGCTCGGCGGCGTTTTGCTGATTGGCGGACTCGTGGCAGTTCTCGTGACGTGGATCACGGTCCGCTAGCGGCTGGACTGGTGCCGGGTACCGCAGCAGATCGGTACCAACGAACCATCGAGCTTGTCTGTTCCCACTACTAGCATCCGGTGCACGGTTCCTCACAAAAGCTCCATTTGAGCCGACGGGACCGCACCGACGGTCAGGGAGCCTCAGGCAAGGTGCCCAGCCAGGCAAGAACCCGAGACGGCGAAGAGCGGGCGCTCATCAGCGTCGCCCAGGCGGCGGCGCTGCTCGGCGTGCACCCCAACACGGTTCGCACCTGGACCGACTCAGGCCGGCTGCCCGCCTACCGCATCAACGCGCGCGGGGACCGGCGCTTCCGGCGTGGAGACGTCGAACGGCTTCTGGCCGAGGGAGCCGTCAGCGAGGGGGCGATCGCCAGCCCGGATCCTTCGCGCCGAGACCATGAGCTGAGCGTCCTCGGGCGCCTCGCACAGGGTGCCAGCGGACCCAACCCGGTTGCGGTGTGTCGTGTGGCCATCGATGCTCTCCGCACACAGCTGGGGTATCCGCAGGTTGCGATCTACCTGGCTGCCCGAGGCATGCTTCGCCTCGAGACGCACGCGGGCTACCACATCGCTCCGGCCACGACCATCGCGGAGGCGGCCATCCGCGAGGGAGAGGCCACCTCGTTCCCGCAGGACGGGCCGATCACCGAGGCGCGCTTCGTCCTGCGCGCGGCGGGCGAGGCTCTTGGGATGCTCGTCATCACCGATCCAGCCGGGACGAACCTGCAGCGATCCCAGCTGCCCTTCCTGAATACCGTGGCGGGTGCGCTGGGAGTCGCCGTGCACAATGCCCGCCTTCTGTCACGTGCGCGACGCGAGGTGACCCGCTCGCGTGCGCTACGCGCGGTCACCCAGGAGCTCACCGGCCAGCTCGACCTGGCGGCGGTGCTCGACGACATCGTCGATCGTACCCGCGCGCTCTTCGAGGCGGACAAGGCGGGTCTGTGGTTGGTCGTGGACGGCATCCGTCCCTTCCAGCTGGCCGCTTCGCGTGGCATAGGCGATGCTTTCCAGGCCCGCGTTCGCTCGCTCAACCTGGAGAGCTCCTCGGTGGGCGTGCGCGCGGTGCGAGAGCGGCGCAGCTTCGTCGTTCATCGCGCTGGCAGCGACGGGGCTGCGGGCGAGATGCAGGCGACCTACGCGGCGGAGGGTATCGAGACGGCGTGCCTGGTCCCGCTGGTGAGCCACGAGCGCGCGGTGGGCGTCATCGGCCTCTACCACACCCGCGATCGGGAATGGCCCGACGAGGAGCTCACCCTGGTGCAGTCCTTCGCCAACCAGGCCGCCGTGGCGATCAGCAACGCGCGGCTCTATCGCTCCGTCGCCGAGCAGGCCGCCCGCACGCGCTCGATCCAGGATCTGTCGTCGAGGCTCAACCGGCTGACCGACGTGCAGGCCATCGCGGAGGCGATCGTCGCGGAGGCGAGCACTCTCGCCGAGTACCACGATATCCGCATCTATACGGTCGACTGGGAGAAGGGGACCTGTGAGCCGATCGCCTACACCGACCGTCTCCTGGGCGAAGGCGACTTCCGCGACCGGCTGCGCGTCGACATCGGACCCGGTTCCTTCACCGGAATCGTGGCCGAGACCGGCGAGCCGCTCCTCATCAACGACGCCATGGCCGACGACCGCAGCTACACCATCGACGGGACCGATGACATCGACGAGTCGATGCTGGTGGTTCCGATGCTCTACGAGGGTCGTGCCGTTGGCGTGGTGACGCTCTCCAAGCTGGGCACCAACCAGTTCAGCACCGACGACCTGGCGACCATGTCGATCTTCGCCGGCTACGCGGCGCAAGCCATGGCCAACGCGCGCTCCTACGAGCGCCTCGAGGTCCAGTCGGGTGAGCTGGCTCGGCAGCTGCAGTCACAACGCCGCCTGCTGGAGATCAACGAGAAGCTGCTCTCGACATTCGACCAGGCCAGCGTCCTCGAGTTGATCGCGGACGGGCTGCGCTCAGTGGTGACTTACGACAACCTGTCGATCTACCGCGCCGATCACGTGAAGCGGATCTTTGTCCCGGTCCTCACTCGCGAACGGCATGCCGCTGAAGTGGCGCGCTACATCATCCCCTTCGGTCGCGGGCTGATGGGTTGGGCACTCGACCACGGCGAGCCGGTGTTGGCCAACGACGCGCTCAACGACCCGCGCGCGCTGCAGATCCCCGGAACGCCTCCGGACCCGGAGGCGCTTTGCGTGGTCCCACTGATCAACGACGGCGAAGCGATCGGATCGATGAATATCGGGCGCATCGGACGGGAGGAGGCTTACTTCTCCCAGACCGACTTCGAGCTGATCAAGCTCTTCGCCGGGCAGGCCTCGATCGCGTTGCGGAACGCGGAAGCGCACCAGGCGGTGAGTATTCGCGCCGAGACCGATGCCCTCACCGGGCTGGGCAACCACGGGTCCTTCCAGCGCTATCTCTCGGAGCTGCTCGAGAACGCGGACCCGGATGCAGCGAACCCGCCGCGCACCGGTCTGCTGATGATGGACCTCGACCGCTTCAAGGACTACAACGACCAGCTCGGCCATCCGGCAGGTGACGCGCTGCTGCAGGCGATCGGCAGCGCCATCTCGGGCGCCGCGCGGGCAGGCGACCGCGTCTTCCGCTATGGAGGCGACGAGCTCGCGCTCGTGCTCAGCGACGTGGACGCCGCCGAGGCCGCGGTCGTCGGCGACCGCGTCCGGCGCGCAGTTGCTCGCTTGAGCGCCTCGGAGGCGACGCCGGTCACCATCACCGTGGGAGCGGCAGCCTTCCCAGCCGATGCCCGCGACAAGAACGCGCTGATTTCCGCCGCCGACACCGCGCTGTACCACGGAAAGCGTTCGGGCGAGAACCGCGTGGTCTGCTTCGCCGACGTGCCGAGCGAGATGCGGGATCTGCGCGGCACGCTCGACCAGCTGGCCCGCGCGGCCCTCATGCACCCGGACGAAGCCGGCGCCGTCGAGGATCTCGTCGAAAAGGCGGCCCGCCTTGGCGGCGCAGCCGACCTCGGCTCCGACGACACCACGCGCACAATGCTGCTGACCGTCGTCCGCGCGCTGGATCCAGGCAAGGCATTGAGTCGCCACGCGGACCGGGTGGGTCGGCTGGCGTCGGATATTGCCACTCGCCTCGGCTGCACACCGGAGGAGCGTGAAGTGATCGAGCTGGCTGCGCGCCTCCATGAAGTGAAGGAGATCGGGCGAACACAGCTGGGTGGCATTCGCTCGCTGCGCGAGGTCGGTGAGGTCATCGCCGGCGTCCGTCAGCTCGCCGAGGGCCGCCCGCGGCGGCGCGCGCGCGATTCGACTTCGCTTGCCGCCGAAGTGGTGAGTGCCGCCAATGCCTACGACGAGTTGGCACACGCCGGAGCGGTAGCTCGCCGAAGAAGCCGGGCTGACGCGGTGTCCAAGATCAGGGCCTCGTCTCCCCGTCTGCGAGGAGAAGTGACCGAGGCGCTCCAAGCGGTTGTCGAGCCCCATCCGCAGCCGATCCGTGCTCGCCGGCGGCGAACCGACCCGCCTGTCATCGCGGGAGCCGCCTGACCGATCCAGGGGATTCTGGCCGGTCGACCGCGGCGCCGCTGGCGCAGGCGAGCGGCTGCTATCCTGTCCGCGCCCATGCCGACCCACCTCCTTGCTGCTGCGCGCCCGTCACGACGTGCGTTCGCAGCCGGCCTGCTGCTGATGTCGCTCGGAGTGAGTGCATGCTCGACCGCTGAGCCAGGTCCGGCCAGTCCGACCCCGCTTGCCACCCACGCGGGCATCAGCTCGCCCGCCACGATTCCCAGCATCCCTCCGACGGCCACACCCGAACCCACTCCACGCTTCACGAACCAGCCCGACCCCCAGCTTGAGGCACTGATCCCTGCCACCATCGTTGGCGCCCGCGTGGACAAGCCGGGTCCCAGCGAGTTCGGGATGACACCGGGCGACTTTGGGATCAACTTCGGGGACCTCGGCTTGCGCTTCGAGTCCCTCGTGGTCGCCTTCGTCGAGAAGCCGCGCCTCTCGCTCTTCGCGGTTCGCGTCGCGGGCGCCGCGGTCGACACGGCTGAGCTGCGGCCGTACCTCGCCGCCGCGGGCCGGTACGTGGGCATCAACGGCTTGCACCCCGAAGCGTGGAGATCAGCCGCAGTCGGTGGAAAGCGCGTGTGGAAGCGAGGCGACGACCCGGCAACCCTCCCGGGCACGACGCTCTATTGCTGGAGCTCCGGGCAATACATCTTCCTGCTCACGGGGTCGAGCGACGCGGCCAACATGGCCATGGTCAAGGCACTCCCCGGACAGCCCGTCCCGACGCCCACGCCGCATCCGAGCCCCACTCCCCGCGCCAGCACCAGTCCTGCCGCGAGTTCCAGCGCCGCCGCGGGCTAGGCGTCATCTGCTCCGGTCGCAGCGACGCGGCGTACCATCCGGCCGATGAAGGCTGATCCGTCCTCCGACGAGTGGGCCTACGACGAGCCCGCAGACGACCGTGTTGGCCGCAAGCGCGATCGGCTCGCTCGACTGCTCCGAGTGGCGTCGATCCTGTACAGCGCGGGCAGCGGAGAGCAGGGCGTCCCGGTCGCAGAAATCGCCCGACTCACGGGCATGACCACCAGAACGGTCTATAGAGACATCAATGCGCTCGATCAGGAGCTCGCGGTCCCGATCTTTATCGCGGGCCGAGGCCGCTACGGAATCGAGCGCAAGTACTTCCTGCCGCCCCTGCACCTCTCCGTGCCCGAGGCGATCGTGCTCTTCCTCGCGGCTCGGCTCATTGCCCGTTGGAGCGACGAGTACGACCAGGCGGTGGTCAGCGCCTTCACCAAGCTCGCCGACCTGCTGCCGCAACCAATCGCGAGGCATGTGGCCGCAACGATGCTGGTGGTCGGCGAGCACTCGCCGAACGAGCCGTTCACGCGCACGTTCGCGACGGTGGCACGTGCCTGGTCGGAGGGTCGGGTGGTCGAGATCGACTATGAACCGAGTGAGGGCGCCCGCCGGTCGACTCGTGTCCGTCCGTACTTCCTCGAGCCGGACGGGGCCCTGCGCACGGTCTACCTGATCGGCTTCGATGAATCCGCCGCGGCGCTGCGCACCTTCAAGACCGAGCGCATCCGATCTGCGACGTTGACGACGGATCGCTATGAGATCCCCGAGGACTTCGACCCGGACCGCTTCCTGGCGCATTCGTGGGGAATCTGGTCGTCGGAGGGGACGCCCACCGAGGAGGTCCGCCTGCGCTTCGATGCGTCGGTTGCAAGGCGCGTGACGGAGGCCGTCTGGCACCGATCCCAGCGCTTGATCGAACTACCGGGTGGAGGCGTGGAGCTGACCTTCACCGTCGCCGGCATCGTCGAGATCCGTCCGTGGATCCTGTCCTGGGGCGACGGTGTCGAGGTCCTGGCGCCGGAGAGCCTGCGCGAGTCCGTGGCCTCGGCGGTGGGCAGTGCCGCCGAGCGCTACCGATCGGTGGCGACCCATCCCCGTGGCTGAGGATGCGCTCGCCGTGGAGCGCGATCCGGACCCGCTCGAGACCGAACTCAAGCTCTCCGCGACGGGCCCGGCTCCCCTGCGGCGGCTCGCCGGCCTGCCGCGACTGGGTCAAATGCAGCTCGAGACCGGCCAGACGTTTCTCGAGATGGACCGCTACCTCGATACGGCCGATGGGCGCCTGGCCGCGGTGAAGTGGGCCTGCCGCCTGCGCAGGCGGTCAGGGACGTACCTCGTCTCGCTCAAGGGACCTCCGGTTGCAATCAGCGACGGGATGGAAGGTGCCCTCCATAGGCGGCCCGAGATCGAAGGGCCGGCATCCGCAAGCCTGGATCCTGACTCCTGGCCCTCGTCGTCGGCGCGGCGCCGGCTCGTGGAGATGACCGGCGGACAGCCGCTGCGCGAGCAGTTCGCCCTTCGGCAGCGCAGGACCCAGCGCCCGGTCAGCGATCGAGACCGTTCCGTTGGAACCCTCAGCCTCGACTCCGTGCTCGTCCTCCTTCGTGGAGAGCCGGCCGGCCACCTGTGGTGCGTCGAGCTCGAGCTGGAGGGCCGAACGGCGACGCACCACGAGGACCAGGCAGCAAGCATGCTCGCGGAGCTGTTGGCGGTGGGAGGGCTCAGCGTCGAGCCGTTGACGAAACTGGAGCGTGCGATGGTTCTGCTCGACCGTGCCAGGACCTGACGACGGCCTCGCCGCCCTCGAGCCGCGCGATGGACGGCGGCGGTTCCCCAGGGCGATCTGGATAGGGCGCCTGCGGCTCACTCCGCTCGAGCTGCTCGCCCTCGTGGCCGGCCTGGCCGTTTTCGGTGACGTTGGTTGGGACAGCCCCCTGTGGGACGGGCGGCTCCAGCTGATCCTGCATGCCGTCGGCGCAGCTGCGCTGCTGGTCGGTGTCGTCGCGCTGCTGCGCGGCGCCCGCTTTCCGCGTTCCCGGCTCGAGATGCCGATCCTGGTCTTCCTGGTGGCGCTTGGGCTGGCCGCCATCCTCGGTCAGAACCACGGACTCGCGGCACGCGCCCTGGCTGCGACGATCGCGTTCGCTTGCCTGTTGCCGCTCGCGATCCTGGCCGTCACGCGGCGACCGATCCTCGCCGCGATGGTGGTCATCGCTCCGACGCTGGTGCTCGCGGCCACGATCCTGTGGCAGATGGTAGCCCGAAGGATCGGCTGGTTCTCGCTCGGCGTCGGGGGCTTGCCGCCTGTCCGCCTCCCCGGCGAGTCGACAGCATTCGGCTCAGTGGCGGTGCCGCCGTTCATCCTGCTCGGGCTGCTCCCGCTCTGCCTGCTCGTCCGGCCCCGCTGGCTACGGCTCAGTTTGCTGGGTACCACGACGGTGCTGTTGATTCCGCTTGCCGCGCTGTCGGGGTCTCGTTCCGCCTGGCTGGCGCTGGGAGTCGCGGCCTTCGTCTATGTCGGGCCGAACGTGCGGCGCCTGCGCCGCATCCGCCTCCCGCGCCCTCGGCGCGGTGGGCTGATGGCCGGAGGTCTGGGCGTCGTGGTGCTGATCATCGCCATCGCCTTCGTCGCCCCGCGCCTCACCGCAATCACCTCGCTGGTGTATCGCGAGCGACTGTGGGCTGACACCCTGACAGTGTGGTCTGCGAGCCCGGTCACCGGCATCGGTCCGGGAACCATGCCGTACGCCCGCCAGGCGGCCGCCGCACCTGGCATCGGTCCGATCCGACAACCTCACTCGCACGACCTGGCGATCGGGGTTCTGGGCGACGCCGGCCTGCTCGGCCTGGCGGCGGCTCTCTCGATCGTCGTCCTGTTCTTCTGGTTCGCCGGTCCGCATCGATCGCGGACGGCGCGCGGCCGGGCGGCCGCATCGGTCCTTGGCGGATTCCTGGTGGCAGGCTTCGTCGAGGACCTGACCTTCCTGCCCGGCTTCGACCTGATCGTCCTTTTGCTTGCGGCCATCGCGCTCATCGATGCGGGCGCCGTGACCTGGACCCGCCTGCAGCTGGCCAGGCAGGCTCCCCTTCTGGCTGCGATCGGGGCAGGTGCCCTGCTCATCCCCGTCCTGGTCGGAGACGTCGCCAGCGTCACCTACCGCCTCGGTACGGAGGATGTCTGGGCGGGGCGATGGAGCTCGGCCGAGGGCTGGTACCAAGCCGCGACAGCCATCGACCCGTGGCAGCCGAGCGGGCCGAAGGCCGTGGTGGTCGCGGCAGACATGGTCGGTGATCGCGAAACGGCGATTGCCGCGGCACGCGCCGCGATACGGCTGAATCCCGCTGATGCTCCGTCATGGACCAATCTGGCGGTGCTCTGCGCGCAAGCCGGCGATCGAGCCTGCGCGGTGGCGGCGAGCCAAGCCGCAGCCCGCTGGAGCCCGGTCACACACCGTGAGCTGATCAACGCCGCGCTGATAGAGGATCGTGAGGGAGATCCGAATGCGGCCGACGACCTCTATCGACGCTCCCTGCTCGACTTGCCCTTCACCGCGTTCAGCGTCTCGTGGCCGCGACGCACCCCGATCGATACAACCGCCGTGGCGCCGCCCCCCACTCCAACGGGCCAGCTTGCGCTCGTCCTTGCGCTCGCAGCCGAGAGCCAGCCCGTAATCCCTCCTACGGGCAGCGATCCGAGCATCCTAGCCGTCGCGGCGGCGCTTCGCGACGACCGCTCTGCCGCGATGGCCGCCCTGCAGCAGGCCGAGAGCAGCGAGCCACTGGAATCGCTCACCTGGGAGGTGGTTGCAGTGCTCCAAAGGCACTGGGGCGAGGACCCGGCGCACGCGGTCGCCGTCGCCACGTTCCTGCGTGGATCCCCGCTGCCAATCATCGCGGGGGATCCGCCAACCGTGACCTACGAGATCGGATCCCTGCACATCGTGCCGCGCGACGAGCTGGTGCAGGGCGCGGAACGGCTGATGCCGACGCCGCCCTGGCCCTGGGCCCTGGAACGCCTTCTTCCCCCCAGTCGGTGAGCCTCAGCTAAGCGGCAGGCGAAGGATAAGCGCCAACGTTGGCCGCGGCCGCGGCTCGGGTGGCAAGATCGGCGCGCGGAGCCAGGCGTCGCGACCGGGCCCCGGTCGGTAGCGGGCCGAGAGGCGCTTGGCCGAGAGTCCCTCGATTCCGAGGGCCGCCAGAGCCTCGGCCACCAGTGTCCCGTCATGCACATACCCGCGACCGACGATCACCCGGTCGCCGGCGGGTAGCACCGCCGTCAGGCGATCGCGCCGCGCCGCGAAGGGACGCCGGCTCCAAGACACACCCTCGCTCCAGAGCAGATCGGATGCGACGTAGGCCGGCCTCCCCGCGTCCATCTCGCCAGGCTGCCCGCCGGTCAGCCGCGCGCGAAGAAGCTCCGCATCGGGGCGGCCCTCTTCATCCAGGACGAGCAGCGTGCCGTCCAGAACCACTCCCTCCCCGACCACCTGCTGGGGCAGGTCGCCCAGCTCCGGGAAGGCCGCGATGGGATCGGAGAGGCCGCTGACCTGCATTCGGAGCCGTCCCGACTCGACGAACGCCAGGGCCCGGGCACCAGGCCACCAGGGCTCGAAGAAGTACTCGGGGTCGTCGAACGGAGCGTCGACGGCAACCGCCTCCATCGGCCGGATGCGTGCCGGCAGACGACGGTCCGCGATCTCCTCGGGAAGCGGAAGCTTGAGCTGGTCGCCAAGCACTCGGCGAGGCTACGCCGTCTTGCGGCGCCGAGCTGGCTTCTCCTGAGCGGCTTCGCTCTTGTTCGCTCGTGCGCCACGAGCACCCTTGGCGGTCACGCCGGCGGAGCGTTTCGCGCCCGCCCCACTGGCGGTGGAACCGGTCGCCTTCGCCTCTCCACCGGTCCGCCGACCCTCGCGCGCCGCAGCGACGGATGCCTCCAGGGCGGCCATCAGGTCGCCGATCTTGGTGGGCTCTTCCTTCACGGCTCGCTTGGGCTTCTCGCCGGCGACCTTGGCCTCGATGACGCCCATCAGCGCCTCGCGGTACTCGTCGTGATATTCGGTAGCATCGAAGGTGCCGGCCATGCTCTCGACCAGCTGCTCGGCCATCTTGCGTTCGGTGGGCTTGATCTCGATCGACTGCTCGGGGAGGTTGAGCTCCTCGAGCGAGCGGATCTCATCGGGCCAGTGCAGGGTGGTGAGCAGCATCGTGTCGGAGAACGGGTTGAGCGCGGCGAGCTGCTCGCGATCGCGGAGCACGAGCTTGCAGATGGCCGTCTTGCGAGCATCGGCGAGCACCGACTTCAACAGGTAGAACGCCTTGCGGCCGATCTCATCTGGCTCGAGGTAGTAGGCCTGCTTGACGAATCGCGACGCGGTTTCCTCGGCCTGCTCCTCGTCCACGAACTTCTCGATCTCGATCGCCCGCACCGTTTTGAGCGGGACGGACTCGAGGTCCTCGTCGGTGACCACGACGTACTTGTCCTTGGTCCATTCGTAACCTCGGACTGTCTCCGATCGGGAAACGACCTCCTCGTGGTACGGGCACCAGACCTTCATCTGGATCCGATTGAGACAGGTCTTGTGCAGCATGTTGAAGCCGATGCCGCCCTGCTCGGTGGCCAGGTAAAGCTTGACCGGGATTGTGACCAAGCCGAACTGGATCGCGCCTCGCCACATGGATCGGGCCATGATCAATTGCCTCGTCTTCGAGCGCGCGCCCTCGCATCTGCCCACGGGGGGACGGCGCGGGTCGTGAGCATAC
>Ga0070707_100007250_pt1 | contig 10295 bp, 7 predicted proteins | sample KBSK5502metaG_FD_65468 | JGI IMG/M metagenome (GOLD analysis project Ga0070707, IMG submission 65468) | Corn, switchgrass and miscanthus rhizosphere microbial communities from Kellogg Biological Station, Michigan, USA - KBS K5-50-2 metaG | ecosystem: Host-associated > Plants > Roots >... | reverse complement strand
GCCAAGACCTACGACCTCGAGGTGTGGCTCCCCGGACAGGGCGCGTTCCGCGAGATCTCGAGCTGCTCGAACTACGGCGACTTCCAGGCCCGCCGCGCCCAGATCCGCTACCGCCCGGCGGCGGAGGCCGGCGGCAAGTCGAAGCCGCGTCTCGCCCACACCCTGAACGGCTCGGCGCTCGCGGTGGGCCGGACCATGATCGCCATTCTCGAGCAGTACCAGCAAGCCGACGGGAGCGTGGTCGTCCCCGAGCCGCTGCGCCCGTTCATGGGCTGCGAGGTGATTCGAGGGCGCTGAGGAGCCGAGCTACGGCTGCGGCGCGGCGATGCAGCCAGCGAGGCCGTCGTAGGGCGTGTAGTAGAGAACGAATGCGCACATTTCGTCGTCGGAGCTCTCGCCGTAGCCGATCATCTGATTGCCCGTATTCGAATGCGTGCACTGGAGGTGCGCCGTGTCGGCTGCGCCGAAGTGGAACGAGACGGGGACCGTCGGCTGGCTGTTGAAGTCCCACGCCGCCTTGTAGAGGACCTCGGCGCCGGCGCCCTCGCCACGACTGAACTCCAGCTCCTTGCCTCGCTTGTGCATGTGGCCGAGCACGGCGTAGACATCCATCTCCTTCTTGGGCTGGCAGGACATCTCGGTCTTCACGTCCTCCGTGTTCGGCGGGATGCTGATCTTGCGGTTGTCGAGGCCGAACAGTCCGCCGGGCGTGACCTCGGCTCCGGGATCGGCGAGCGTCATCACCATCGCCGTCTTGGCCGAGATGGGGCTCGCTTGCGTGTTCTGCAGGTGGAGCTGGATCAAGAGCTGCTGCCCCTTCGCCAGCTGCACACCGGCGCCCTCGGGCAACCGCAGCGGATCGCTGTGAACGCCTCCGAGGTACATCGGGATCCAGGTCTGCTTGAACAGCACCGGGCACTCGAAAGAGCTGTCGGACTCGGGCGCCAATGTCTGCGCGAACAGGATGTGGTGGGTTCCGACGCCGTACTCGGGAGCGAATTCGACGACGGTCGTCTCCTTGTCGGCCGGGAGCCGCATCGTGAAGCAGAGGTACTTCTCTTCCCCCGGCTGGAGCGTGTAGCTGTCGGTTTCGAACCGAAGCGTCGGCTTCGTCTCGCCCGGCGCCGGCGCAGACGCGTCGTCGTCGCCTCCGCAGCCCATGGCGAAGAACAGGAGAGCGACCGACCCGAGAGCGAGCGCGTTCGAGGCCCCGCCGCTCACTGGGTCGGTTCCTCTTTCGCCATCGGACAGATGAGGTCCTCCGTCCCGGGGAAGTAGTAGAAGAACGCGAGGCACATCTCGCGCGGGAACGTCGCGGTCTCCATCGTCGTGTTGTCCCAGGTGCACGTCTGGCGCAGCTTGGTCCCCTTCGCCAGGTGGTAGGGCTCCGCCATCGAGTAGCGACCTACGGGGGGATGCGAGGAGTACTCCGCCAGCCATTCGTCATCGCGGATGATGTCGAGGGTCTGGCCGCTTTCGTCGATCGTCTCCAGCTTGTAGTGCCTGCCGAGCTCGTGCATGTGGCCGAGGACGGTCACCATGTCGAAGTCACGGTTGGTGGTGCACGTCGTCGTGCTGGTGGTCTTGGTCGCCGGCGGAAGCTTGAAGCCCAGGTCGAGCGTCACGAAGTAGTTCACGTACGCTTTGACCAGCGCCGGGTCGAGGAGCCGTAGCTTGACCGAGTCGGTGACGGTCTCGGGCTTGCCGGTCGTGTTGATGTAGTGCGCTTGCATGACGAGCCGCTTGCCGGCGGGCACCTTGATGGCAAGCCCGTCGTCCAACGCGACGACGCCCTCGCCGGCCTTCGCGGACTTCTCGCTGCCACCGGCGATCTGATGCCAGGTCGTCATCTCCGAGTCGAGGCACGGGTGATAGCCTGCGTCTCGCGTGTCGTCGGTCCAGTAGACGACGATGTGGTGGCCGCCTGGTCCTTGATAGCCCTCGGCGTCGTAGACCGCGAGCTCACGGTCGGTGTACTGGTCGGTGTAGAAGCAGGTGAAGCTGTCGCCAGCAGGCACCTCGAACTCGCCGGTCGTGAACGTGAGGGAGTTCTCGTCGGGCGGCGGTGTCTTCTCTTCGGTGGAGGAATCGTCGGTCCCTCCGCACGCAGTCAGACCCACAGCGAACACGAAGGGAGCGATGAGCAGAGCGCGACGCATAGGAACCTCCACGACCCGAGGAAGGCGGTAAGCCTATCCCGGCGTGGGCGGTATGGCTGCGAAAAACTTCGTAAAACAAGGTTAGAGGCCAGCGTCCACGTCTGGACGGTCGATGTCCAGACCGCGGAAATTCTTCTCGTTGGTCCGGGACCGGCCGACGATTCGGCGGCGCGAAAATCGGCTTCGCTGTTCCTCAGAAACCGCAGTCGAAGGGACAGTTGAACGAATTTTCGCCGCACTCGGGGTCGCAGATCGAGTCGCCGCAGAAGCAGCCCCCGGCCCCGCCGGCGCCCGCACTGGTGCTGACGCCGAAGCCGCAGTCGTTCGGGCAGGTGAATGGATTCTCACCGCACTGGGGCTCGCAGGCGAAGTTGCCGCAGAAGCAACCGCCACCGCAGTCGGTCGGGCAAGTGAAGGGGCTCTCGCCGCACTGCGGCTCGCAGGCGAAGTTGCCGCAGGCGCACTGCTGCGCGCAGTCGGTGAAGCAGTTGAACACGTTCTCGCCGCAGTTCGGATCGCAGAAGAAGTCGCCGCACTGGCAGAACCCGCAGTCCTGCGGACAGTTGAACGGGGCCTCTCCGCACTGGGGCTCGCAGACGAAGTTGCCGCAGAAGCAGCCGCCGCCGCAGTCCTGCGGGCAGAAGAACGGGTCCTCGCCGCACTGGGGCTCGCAGACGAAGTTTCCGCAGAAGCAGCCGCCGCCGCAGTCCTGGGGGCAGATGAACGGATCCTCGCCGCACTCGGGCTGGCAGACGAAGTCGCCGCAGAAGCACGCCTGACCGCAGTCGCTCGGGCAGGTGGTCGTGTTCTCGCCGCACTGCGGCTCGCACACGAAGTTGCCGCAAGAGCACGCCGTCGAGCAGTCGGGCGAGCACGTGATCACGTTCTCGCCGCAGGCGGGGTCGCACTGCCCGTCCCCGCAGACGCAGGTGGCGGGGCAATCGGCGGGGCACGAGGTGTGGGTCTCGCCGCAGCTGGGCTTGCACTGGCCGTCACCGCAGATGCACGCGGGGCAGTCCTGCGGGCATGTGGCGCTGGTCTCGCCGCACTGAGGCTCGCAGAACAGGTTGCCGCAGGTGCAGGTGATGGCGCAGTCCGCGGGGCACGTGAGGACGTTCTCACCGCACCCTGGCTGGCAAGTGAAGTTGCCGCACACACAGTTCGCCGAACAGTCCTGCGGGCACGTGTTCTGGTTCTCACCGCACGCTGCCTGGCAGGTGCCGTTGCCGCAGACGCAGACGGAGGGGCAGTCCTGCGGACACGAGCCCGAAGTCTCCATGCACTCCGGCTGACACAGCCCGTTGCCGCAGGCGCACGGCTGGCCGCAGTCGGCGGGGCAGCTGTTCTTGGTCTCACCGCACGACGCCTGGCACACGCCGTTGCCGCAGAAGCACCCGGGCGGGCAGGTCTGGCCGCAGACCGAGGCGACCTCGCTCACGCAGAAGCTGTCCCAGCTGTTCGTGCAGCAGAAGCTGTCCACGGAGCAGATCTGGGTGACACAGGGATCGCAGCCGGCCGTCAGCGCGCCGCCCTGGGTGCACTTGTCGTGGGCGCACATCCCGCCGCCGCAGTCGACGGGGCAGGTTGCCTGCGTCTCGCCGCAGGCGGGGGCGCACGTCATGTCACCGCAGATGCAGTTCGGCGGACAATCGCTCGGGCAGGTGGAGTTGCTCTCGCCGCACTGGGGCTGGCACTGGCCGTTGCCGCAGACGCACGGTTGGCCGCAATCCTGCGGGCAGCTGGCGCTGGTCTCCCCGCACTGAGGCTGGCACTGGCCGTTGCCGCAGAAACAGGGCGTCCCGCAGTCCGGTGCGCAGTTGAACTGGTTCTCGCCGCATTGAGGCTGGCACTGGCCGTTGCCGCAGATGCACGGCTGGCCGCAGTCGATGCCGCAGGTGCTCGCGTCCTCGCCGCACTGGGGCTGGCATTGGCCGTTGCCGCAGACGCACGGCTGGGTGCAGTCCTGCGGGCAGCTCGCGGTCGTCTCGCCGCACTGGGGCTGGCAGCTTCCGTTGCCGCAGACGCAGGGCTGGGGGCAGTCTTGCGGGCAGCTCGCCGTCGTCTCGCCGCACGCCGGCTGACAGACGAGGTTGCCACAGACGCACGTCGCGGTGCAGTCGCCGGGGCAGGTGGTCGTGGTCTCGCCGCACTGCGGCTCGCAGGTCCCGTTGCCGCACACGCACATCGCGCTGCAGTCCTGGGGGCAGGTGTTGACGTCCTCGCCGCACGCCGCTTCGCACTTCATGTCGCCGCAGAACGTGCCCGGGCCGCAAGCGCAGTCCTGCGAGCAGGTGAACGGGGTTTCGCCGCAGGCCGGCTGGCACTGCGCGTTGCCGCACACGCACGGCGCCGGGCAGTCGCTCGCGCAGGTCGACGCCGACTCGCCGCACTGGGGCTGACAGAGGCCGTTGCCGCACACGCACGGCTGCTGGCAATCGAGCGAGCAGGTGAACGGGTTCTCGCCGCAGGCCGCGTTGCAGACCCCGTCGCCGCAGATGCATACGGTCCCGCAGTCGATCGAGCAGCTGAAGGGACTCTCCCCGCACGCCGGGTCGCAGAACCCGTCACCGCAGAAGCAACCGCCGCAGTCCTGGGGACAGTTGAAGAGCTCCCCGCACTCGGGCTGGCAGATGAAGTTGCCGCAGAAGCAGCCCATCCCGCAGTCGGGTGGACAGGAGAACTGGTTCTCCATGCACTCGAGCTGGCACTCGCCGTCGCCGCAGACGCACGGCTTGGCGCAGTCGATCGGGCACGAGAACTGATCCTCGCCGCATTGCGGCTGGCACTTGCCGTTGCCGCACTGGCACTGGGGCTGGCAATCCTGCGGGCACTGCCCGGGGTTCTCGCCGCACTCGGGCTGGCAGAGACCGTTGCCGCAGAAGCAGGGCTGCGAGCAGTCGTCGGGGCAGTTCCCCGCGGTCTCGCCGCACTCCGGCATGCACTTGCCGTCGCCGCAGAAGACGGACGGCGGACAAGGCGGGCAGTCGACCGGGCAGCTGGCCGAGGTCTCGCCGCACTCGGGCTGGCAGGTTCCGTTGCCGCAGACGCAGGCGCCGAGGCAGTCTTCGGGGCAGGTGTTCGCCGTCTCGCCGCACTGAGGGTTGCAGTCGCCGTCACCACAGAAGGCACCCGGCGGACAGTTGCAGTCGCCGGGGCAGCTGCCCGGGTTCTCCCCGCAGTCGGCTTCGCAGATCAGGTTGCCGCACGTGCACGCCTGGACGCACTCGCGCGCGTCGGGCTGGCAGATGAGCCCGGTCTGGGTGCAGTCGGCGCAGGTGACGCCGTTGGTTCCGCAGGCGGCGTCGGCGGTGCCCGGCGCGCACGCGCCGTCCTTGCAACAGCCGTCGGGACAGCTCGATGCGTCGCAGCCCCCCGATCCCCCGGGCCCTTGCGCGCCGCTTCCGCCGTTGCCGCCCGAAGCGCCGACGCCGAGGTCGAGCGAGGTGTCGGTGAGGCCGGACCGTCCGCAGCCCATCGCGGTGAGGAGCGCGACGAAGAAGAGAACCACCCAGGTGGAACCAAGGCCGAGGAAGGATCGAGCACGCATACCGGTCACCTTCGCAGCGTATCCGGCTGCCGGAAGATCGGGAAACATCGGGCCAGCCCCAGGCTACGCGCCCGGGTGGCTCCTCGTCCGTTATGGCCGCGCGACCCTCGGGCGATCACCGGATCGAGCCCCGGTTCGGGGCACCCGAGGCGGGTCCGTCCGAAACTTGGCCCCCATCACCGACTCGAGATACCGACCCAATACATGGTGGAGCAATCGGTGCTCCATCGCCGGAGGTGGGCTCCCGCGCCCAGCCGGGTGGGGTTTGGGGCAAAGCCCGATCGAAGACTCGCCAGCCGCGGCGGAGCTCGTGAGGAGGGGTGTCGGATGAAGGTCTCTTGCGCATCGTGCCACACCCTGTACGCGCTCGAGGACTGCGATGCGGATGACGCCTCGCCCCCGAGCAGCAGGGAATGCATGCGCTGTCGGGAGCCCTCGGTGAGGTCTCTCGCGCCGACCCTTCCCCGCGGGGCCGCCTGCGATCTGGCGTTCGAGACGGTGAGCCGGACGGTCACCGATCCACGCTTCGCCGCCGAGCGGGTCGAGGACGAGATGCCGCCGCCGGTGAGCCGGGTGCGCAACCGGCGCCGCGACTGGTGCGTCGACTTCGGCGCGCGTCTCGTGACGATGACGACCTTCGAGCTCTGGATCGCGATCGCCAGCGGTGAAGTGGGGTCCACGATCCGCGTTTGGCGCGAGGGGATGGAATGCTGGGCGCGCGTGATCGAGCTGCCGGAGCTGGCTTGCGCCATCCGGCTCGAAGACGCGGGCGCAGGTGAGACCGGTTGGGAGCGCGAGGCCGGCGAGCAGGCGCCGACGAGCTCCCCCCCTCTGACCGAGGCCCCCCGTCACGAGGACCCGGTCACGCTCGTCGTTCTGCCGTCGACGCCCGTCCGTCCTCGCTCGCGGCGTGCGCTCCCGCGCGCCGCGCGCCCGGTTGCCGCTGGCGCAGCCGTCGCCCTGCTCGCCATCGGGGTGGCCGCCTTCGCGAGCTCACGGCCGGCGAACGACGCCGCCCGCAAGTCCGAGCCAGCGTGGTCCAGCGCGGCGCAGATGGTCACCTCCGCGGTGGATGGCGCCGAGCCGGAGGAGCACGTCGGCGCGCCGGTCGCTCGACGCGGCGATCCGGGTCAGCACCGGATGCGCCACGGCCACCATCTCGATCGTCGCGCCGGGGACTAGCCGGTTCTGGGGGAGGGACTCGAACCCTCGTTCGCGGATTCAAAGTCCGCTGTCCTGCCTTTAGACGACCCCAGACTGAGGCTCTCGGAGAGAGCCGAACCCTCTGACCGTGAATGCCGGGAACGGCCGGTTCCCGTGGGTGTCACGCCGACGGTACTTGAAACGGCGGCTGCACCTCAAGAGCCGACACTCGGCACGGCTCCGTCCGGAGAGCCCGCTCGCGGAAGACGACCGGAAGCGGTTGAAGGTGGAAACCGTCCCTGCTCTCCTGCTGTCCGACCCTGGGCGGTGGAGCGCCGACCGTCCAGACAGGGCGTGGGCCTCCGAGGAGTGTGACCCGTTGGCGAGCGGTGACCAGAGCGAAGCTCAGTTCATCGCGCGGCTCGTAGCGCGCGACGAGAGCGCCTTCAACGAGCTCGTCGTGTCGTACGAGCGGCGTGTGTTTGCGCTGGTCTTCCGGATGCTCGGCCGCCGCGACGAGGCAGAGGATCTGTCGCAGGAGGTCTTCGTCCAGGTCTTCAAGGCGATCGATCAGTTTCGGGGCGACTCCAAGCTCAGCACCTGGATCTATCGAATCGCCGTGAATCTCTGCAAAAACAAGAGCAAGTACCTGGCGAGGCGTCACGCCGGCGAGCAGGACGACGTCGACGCGATGGCCGAACGAGTGCCCCTCTCCGCCGCCAAGGGCGTGAGCGTCGGTGACGTCAGCCGCCCGGACGAGCTCGTCGAGGGCATGCAGCTCGAGCGGGTGGTGAAGGTCGCGATCGGACAGCTCGAGCCCGAGTTCCGCGAGGTGCTCGTCCTCCGCGATGTGGAAGACTTCTCCTACGAGGAAATCGCGGAGATGACCGGCCTTCCGGATGGAACCGTCAAGAGCCGCATCCACCGGGCCCGGGCGCAGCTCCGCGCCCTTGTCGAGAAGGCGATCGGTGAGAAGGTGAGGAGCGGGAAGTGAGTGGACCATGAGCGATCGTGACCACAGGGCGCCGGAGAAAGACGCGACCGCGCCGCCCGAAGCGTCGGACGAGCACTCGGCGGGGGTGCTCGACGAGGTCGACGTTCGCGAGCTCCTGCGCGGTGCGCTGCGCGAGCCGGACGCACCGCAGAAGCCGATCCTGCGTGAGGTCCAGCGCCGCATTCGCAAGCGCTCGCGCGGCAAGTTCTACGGCGACGGCTGGAGCACCGCACGCTCGCCGCGCTCGACCTACCTCATGACGAGCATCATCATGCTCGCCCTGATCGCGTTCATCTTCCTGGTCCTGATCCCGTGGAGCGGTGGCTCGCTGCCCTGAGCCCCCGGAATCCACATGAAGGCGGGAAGGCGAGAAGACCAGACTGGCTTGCTCGCATCCGATCGGAGATCAGCCGAGTCCGATTTCCGAGCACAAATCTTCCCGTCTTCTCGCCTTCATGTGAATCCGGGAGGCCCATCGCTACGCAGAAAGCTCAGTGCGTCCAGCGCACCAACACGCAGGTCACGTTGTCGGGGCCGCCGTGCTCGTTGGCCTTCTCGATGAGCTTCGAGGTGGCGGTCTTCAGATCGCCGTGCTGCGTGAGGATCTGGATCATCTCCGGCTCGCTGACGGGGCCGGACAGGCCGTCGGAGCAGAGGAGGTAGGTGTCGTTCAAGATCGGCACCTCGAAGCGCGTGTCGACCTTCACCGTGTCCTTCATCCCGAGGGCGCGAACGATCACGTTCTTGTGGGGAAAATTCGCGATCTCCTCGGCGGTGAGGCGCTTCATCTTGATGTAGTCGTTGAGCAGCGAGTGATCCTCGGTGAGCATCTCGAGCTTGCCGTCCCGAAAGCGATAGACGCGGCTGTCGCCCACGTGCGCGACGTAGACCCCGTCGTTCGCGGTGAAGATCCCCACGAACGTCGTGCCCATCCCGCGCTTCTTCGACTCGCGCTGCGCCGCTTCGTAGATCCGCAGGTTCGCCAGCTTGATCCCGGTGATCAGCCGGTTTTCCTCGTAGCCCTTCGAGCGGTCCATCTTGTAGGGCCACGTCCGCTCGGGGTCCTCCGCCGTCTGGCTGAAGAACTCGTGCATCGCATCGACCGCCATCTTCGAGGCGACCTCGCCCGAGGCGTGCCCCCCCATGCCGTCGGCCACGATGAAGAGCCCGAACTCCGCCATGATGGCGAAGTTGTCCTCGTTGTGGTTGCGCTTGCGACCGACGTTGGTCTCGCCAGCGACCTCGATACGAAACGGTTGGGCCACAGTTCACCCTTCAGGGGACTCGGGGGGTGGCGCCCCCTGCCTCGGGGCGCCGGCCGGCGATCGTGGCGGGTAGTTCTCCATGGTGTCAACGGGATCGAGCGATCGGCCCGCAAAGACGACCTCCCTGGCCTGCTCGGGGGGCGCAGCCCCCCTCGGGCCGGTCGCAGGGCTTACCAGCTATTCGTCGCTGGCTTTGGGAGCCGACTTCTTGACGGGCTTGGCCGGCTTCGCGGGCGCGACGGAAGGGGCGGCGTCGGTCATGGGCGGCAGCTCCGCGGGATGCGCGGGAGCGCTGGCCTTCTCGGACTTCTCGGACTTCGCGTCCGGCGCCGTCCGGAGCAGCACGGTGACCTGGCGATACTTCCCCTGCCCGAAGATCGTGAGCGGAACTTTTTCGCCGACGGCGTGCGCGCGGATCGCGTCGGAGAGCGCTTCGGGCGACGTCACCGGCATCCCGTCGACCGCGAGGATCACGTCGCTGATCGACTTGTCGCCGCCCTTGAGATGGGCCTCGTCGGCGGGGCTCTCCGGGTGGACCACGAGGATGCGGACGCCCTTCGCGACGTTGCTGTTCTCGCCCACCCCCTGGATCCCGAGCCACGATGCGGGCGGGGCGGCAGTCGGAGGAACGGTCCGAAGGAAGTTCTTGATCGCGCTGGTCGGTGCGCCGAAGGCGACCGGCGTGCACGGGCGGCCCCCTTCGTTCGGAGCGCAGCCGCGTCCGAGGATCCCGACGACGCGCCCCTCCTCGTCGACCACCGGCGCGCCGAGGTCGGTGGGCGCGACGCGCGAGCCGATCTCGATCGCGTTCTCGAGCGCCTTGTCGTCGCCACCGAGGAGCGTCCGATGCGACCGCAGGACCATCGGGACGGGCGCCGCCTTGCCCTTCGAGAGAGAGAAGCCGTGGATCGAGGCATCGGGGCGAACCGGATCGCGCGACGATGCGGTGAGCCCCTCGGGCCACTTCCCGCTTTGGGGAACGAGGAGCGCCAGGTCCCACATCCGGTCGTGATGCCCGAGCTTCACCCGCACGCTGGTGCCGTCGGCGAAGCGGGCCTCGAGATCGTTGCCCGGGCCGAGAGGCGAGAGCGCCGTCAGGATGCGGCCGTCGCCGGACAGTACCGCTCCGAGCGCGATAGCCTGGCCGCCGCGCTCGATCGAGACGACCCCGCGCGCGGCTCTCTCGT
>Ga0070707_100007249_pt1 | contig 10295 bp, 10 predicted proteins | sample KBSK5502metaG_FD_65468 | JGI IMG/M metagenome (GOLD analysis project Ga0070707, IMG submission 65468) | Corn, switchgrass and miscanthus rhizosphere microbial communities from Kellogg Biological Station, Michigan, USA - KBS K5-50-2 metaG | ecosystem: Host-associated > Plants > Roots >... | reverse complement strand
TGCCAGCGAACTGATTCAAGGTGATCGCCTCCTTCTAGACCGACAATCTCTGTGTGGGGTCTGACTACAATCTTAGGACTCTCTTCAATCCTGCGAATTAAATAGCGCGACATACTAGCAACCAAACCGCTAGACCTGACCAGCATGTGTACGCGTTTTGTAGTCTGCGCCAGAAACACTGCAGCCTGACCAGCTGAGTTTCCTCCGCCAATCACAATCACCTCCTCTTCTTTCCCACATAACTGCGCTTCCACAAAAGTTGCACCATAGTAGATGCCTGCACCCTCAAGGCGTGATAGGTTTTCCAATGGTAGCTTTCGGTATTGCACACCGGTCGCTATTAGCACAGTGCGAGCAGAGATTCCAGCTCCGCTTCCAACTTCAATAATATACGGTTTGCGGTCGCAGATAAGTCGTTTGGCATCGGCGATGAGCATCTCAGCACCAAACTTCTGAGCTTGGACGTACGCTCTACCTGCTAGGTCCTGGCCAGAGATACCTGTTGGAAATCCCAAGTAATTTTCAATTCTTGAGCTTGAACCAGCCTGGCCACCGGGAGAACTTGTTTCCAGGAGCAGAACGTCAAGTCCTTCTGAAGCACCATACACTGCGGCAGCTAGTCCCGAGGGGCCTGCGCCGATGATGACAAGATCGCGCACCTTGGTTTGATCAACAGACTCATTAAAGCCAAGACAGTCTGCGATTTGCTGGTTGCTAGGACTTCTAAGCACAAGTTGACCTCGACAGATTAGCACAGGTATTTCACTTGCAGCAATAAGAAAACTATCCAGTAACTTCTGTACGTCAGAGTCACGTTCTAGATCTATGTAGGAATAAGGGTGTCCATTGCGCATTAGAAACTCTTTGATCCGAAGCGTACCGGCAGAATGTATTGATCCGATAAGAACAATATCTCCAACACCAGCAGCTATCAACTCTACCCTACGAAGGATGAAAGCCCGCATTAGTATATCGCCGAGTTCTGCATCAGTCTGTATCAAATTCAACATCTGTTTGTGATCCAGTTCGATTACCTTACCCGGCTTAGTGACACGCGCCCGAATTAAAGACCGGCGGTCAGAGAGCATGTTGACCTCGCCCGTGAACTCACCAGAACCATGAACAGTGATAAGAGCCTCGGAGGCCCCACATGGCCGCACAATCTCGACCTCGCCTGTAATTACAACAAAGAATGGTACTGCTCTGTCTCCCTGTTCGATAAGCACTTCTTCGGGCTGTACTGAACGTATGTGCCCTTGCGCTGCAACACGACGAATTTGATCTGGTATTAATTTTGGAAATATACGCTCAAGACGGGAGCTGGTTAGCGGAAGTCCCCTGCGTGTATTGTTCATAGACGTGGTTTCCGGTGCGGCTGTTCTTCGCAAGTCATCACTAGGAACTTTCTAGTGTAATCCATAGCGACAAGAATTTTATTTATCATAGTATATAATATGATTCTACATTCTAATATGCTTACTGTATCTTTAATTGTGTAGATTGCTGCATATACTATGGTTGAATCAACTTGCAAAGCGATGCTAATAGAACGAATCATTTTATCTCACAAATACTACTTTGGGTATGATGGATATCACTGCGGATACTGGGATAGCCTGTAGAGACAAGATCGTCTAGTTGCAATTTTCTTCTATACAGCTAGACAAAGAGTTAGTTTATTGCCTAAAAGTACTATTGAAAGCCTAAGTGTGAGGTGACAATACAGAGATGCATAAAGGACCATTACTTAATTTCATCATGTTGTTTCCTCGACTGGATAGCAAGAATGAGTAATGGCCACTCCTAACAGGCCAACAAAGAAACCGCCACCGATCGTACAGGCAAACGGCATTAAATCGCCTGTCATTTACCGCCCTTTCCTCGAATATATTGCCCTACTGCTCTTCGAATGAATGTGCTCCGAGGGATATCGCCGCGCACTTTGTCTGTTTTCTTTACCAGCACTAATGGTAATGTTATTCCTACTTTTTCGGTCTTGTGAGCAGATGTTGTACCCGTCATACTGGCATTATATATTGTACCCCTAGAGCTATATACCTATCGATTTCCTGTCGCTATTTCTGTGTTTATGAATTTCTGAAAGGCTGGATTAAACCATCCATCCGGCTCTATTTGTTTCCATATCTCGCTTATGGTTCCTCGCTGAAAAGAATTTCTCATCCATTGTAACCAACCGGCCCATTCGTTGTCATCAAGCACCTTTCTCTGACGCATCGCATAAGCGTGAGCGCACATCCATAGAATATAGAAGGAAAACGCCGTTTCTCTCTTGTTCGCGTAATCTCGTGTGTCTATCACCCTTGCTATAGAAGGGTCCTCCATGGCGAGCATTGCCATATTGTGAAATTTCTCGTCCAAGTCGTTAAGAACCCTTGTTTCCTGATCAATTGATAGAGCATGTATTTGTCTTTTCGAAAAATAGAGTGTCAATACCATTGTTCCTACTATTCCAATCGATTGTGCCAGACTGAGCGTGTCTGAAAATCCTATTAAGACCATCATTGATCATTAAAAAGGCCTAGAAATAATCGTATTGAGAACGGTGATCTTGATTAATCGACCTATTATTCGATATGTTCCAAACGGCGCCTTCGTTTGGAGATATACGTTATTAACAGGCCACTGATTTTCGATGAAAGAATTTATTTGGACACTATCTTGACTCCATTTCTTTTATCATCTGTATTATTTGCCCTTTATTGTTCTACAAAAGTCCAGGATCAATGAGGACATACGTAATGCTGGTATAGGGGACTAGGAATTCAATCATGAATCTCGAAAAAGGATGCGCTTGCATAATCAATTATAACCCTTTTCAGTTTCTGGGCTGCATGTACTGGGTTTAGGTGAAGAAGAACGAGAATTTGCTACGTAGGCATCAATTTCTTGGTCAATTGAAAGATTATTGTTCTTATTCACTTCCGATTCTCGTTTCGCTATGAAAGCAGCTAAATTCACTACAGTAGTAGCAAAAGCCATTGTGTGCAGATCGGCTTGTTAGTTCTCGCATAGAACTCTGAATAATAGTTAAAACATTTCATTTTTCTAAAAGGTAAATTTATTGACAAATCATAGCTGTAATTATTGTGTGGTAATGTAAATCAGAAGATTATAGGCGAGGTAGTAGGATATGTATGTCTTACTATTGCAGAGATCAACATGAAGAACAAATAAGGACCTAAACATCGATGATTTGCAAGAATCAGTATTGAATAAAACGAGAAGGTAGAAAAATGGCCGGACCTTCATTACATATAGATGATATTTTTCTACTGTATGTTTGCCCTGCCTATTGTATTACATCCCATAAGCCAATTTGAGGACGTTAATCGCTTCCTTCGTATTATTATTTTTTAGTGCTCGAATAGCACGTTCTATAAATAATTTCGTTGTTTGATTTCCACTAATTCCTCTTATCTGTTCGTCAGCTAATGTTAAATTAGTTAACGCTTCCTTCGTATTATTATTTTTTAGTGCTCGAATAGCATCTTCTACAAGAGCTGTAGTTGAATCAACAGACACTCCATTCTCTTGTAACATAGGACTCTTCTCTGGTTCTTTTGGCTGAGGTTGTTTAGTGGCAGTTGGAATGTTGACAGTTTCAAACGCTTTCTTAATTTCATTACGGATTATTTGGTTCACGTCTTCTATTGTTTCATTATGAGATGGTTTGTCTTGAGATGCATTTTGGGCCATAATCTTAATTTCATTTATTTCTTAATCTAGTCCTTAGCTTGCTACATTTGTCTGAATTAAGAGATATAATCAACAATCCATGATTTCTATAAAGGTTGATTCCTTGCCAGCCCTTGATATCGTCCATACTTTCTCTGGTGGATTTGTAAGGAACAAGCCGATTGGGTGCCCATTCCTCCAATGGACCTGATGTATTTACTCCCTAGTTCGAAGCCATACTTTTTGTATATTACTGGTGAAGTTCTAATTACTATGAATGTACCAGTAATGAGTTAGAAATTTGAATCTGCTATTTGTGTATATATCTTGCGCGGTTTTTCTATGAGTTGAATAAATCAGACAGGAAGATATTTGAACAATTTTTTCGGTATCTGCATAATTCCGCATTGTAGTGAGTGCCCATTTCTTGCTTCCCAGCCGGTGGTCGTACTATTGAGAAAGAAAATATTAGATAGTGATGCAGCCATATATTCATATGGTACATCTTCCTGAACCTCGACTAGCGGAACTTCTCTTAGCTTCGATCATCCAAACTAAGATCATACTTACTTCCATTCTTGCCCGAGCACCCAACATCAAAAACTATTGTCTTCTCATGCATTATAAGGAAGTTCGCTGGAAGAAGGAAGGAAACAAATGACAGCAACAAACTTCTGGCCAGAACTGCCGCTGGCAGAATGGAAGGACACCTATGACACACTCCACATGTGGACCCAAATCGTCGGCAAGATTCGGCTCGCATTAACTCCGCTCGTGAATCACTGGTGGAATGCTACTCTGTATGTTACGTCTCGCGGACTCACGACATCCGCCATGTCCTACAAAGGTCGACTCTTTCAGATAAGCTTCGATTTTATTGCTCACCTGTTACTCATCGAAGTGAATGACGGTTCAACCAAGATAATCACTCTCCGACCGCGCTCAGTAGCTGAGTTTTATCAAGAAATGATGGCCGCTTTGGGATCGCTCGGGATGCCTGTAACCATCTGGACCACGCCGGTCGAAGTACCAGATCGAACCCCATTCGAGAACGATCAGAAACATGCAGCCTATGATCCCGAATACGCGCAGCGGTTCTGGCGAATTTTGGCGCAGGCCAGCCGGGTGTTTACGGAATTTCGCTCCCCATTTATTGGCAAGGTAAGCCCAGTACATTTTTTCTGGGGAGCATTTGATCTGGCCGTCACCCGCTTTTCTGGCCGTCCAGCACCTTTGCATCCAGGCGTACAAAATTGCCCCCGTTTCGTGATGGTTGAAGCTTATTCGCACGAAGTGAGCAGTTGCGGTTTCTGGCCCGGTGGTGGACCGGTTAATGAACCGGTTTTCTATGCCTATGCATATCCAGAGCCTCAGGGCTTCAAGGATTACCCCATCCTTCCTGCGGAGGCGTTCTACCATACTGGGATGAGCGAGTTCGTGCTGCCCTACGATGTGGTTCGCACTGCGAAGTCACCTGATGAAGTCTTGCTGTCTTTCCTCCAGAGCACCTATGAAGCAGAGGCAACGCGTGCCAAGTGGGATCGAAATACATTGGAGCGTAATAGTTAGCTTAGCATATCTGTATCAATAAGCTCGACTAAATTCAAATGGCATATTGTTTTATATTCAAAACATTACGAAAATGATCAAACATAGTGTGTTTGAAGAACAAACGCCATATTGAGCCTACTGGAGTGTATCCATCTAAAATCTTGATTCTAGGACATAATAAATGTACGACTTGCTGATTCATCTTGAGCAAAAGTGCTCCCATAATCCCATTAGTATGACAAATTTGAATGGCAGCATTTCCATGAAGAATTCCTTTTGAGACAACAAAGCCTAAGCCCACTCTCCTTAACGTCCTTTAATAGATATATCGATAGAGATTCAGAATTCAATTTTATATGGATGAATTAATTGAGCTCGATCAAAGAATTAACCACAAAATCGCGCAAACAAAAGACAAAATGCACAAGACCAAGGAAAGAGTAGTCACTGATCATCTGTGGCCTGAAATAGAGACATTGACTGGTAGCTATCTAGACAGACCAATACAAAGAATTTAGTCGGCATGAGCAAATTTCGGACTTTTATTACTGAAATATATTTATGATTGTGCTTTTAGATCATTTGTTGTTGTAAAGACAACGGGAAAAGAAGAGCCGGTAATTTTAAACAAATCACAAAAAAGGATATAAAGAAGATGTCGTCGAATTCTAGATAGCAGTGACCCCGGCTTTTGCTGGAATAATTTCTTCAACTGGGATGCTATACTACAATTTAGAGTATTTTGAATATGGATATTCCATTCACAATAATATTCTTGAGTTCTATTGTTGGCTTGGAGCGGATTTAGATCGCTTGAGTGAGTGTATATCGACCCTAAAAATATGACTCCAAGCAACAGCAGCCTTACTCCTCATTCTTACAAAGCATGGAAAATATTTGCCAGCAAGGCTAATAAATTTATGCAGAAAACACAGGAGTATGTTCTGCAAGGACTAGATCCCGGCGGCTTTTATCGAGCAGTATGGGCAAGAGATGCATCCTATATTCTCAAAGATTGGTTTCTATCAGGCAATCTTCAGGGAACATTGCAGCAGATTTATTTTATGTGGTCTCATCAAATAGAAGCAAAGAAAGGACAGAAAGTAGTTTATGGCAGAGGATCACCGGAGATGAAATTTTCATCAAAAGTAGCAAATGAAAAGAAACTAAAGGAGTTTGAAGGAGCTCTACCCACTACAATATATCAAGCTGGTTTCTCTGAAGTTTATGGACAGAATCCAGACATTGATTCTACAGCTTTGATGCTTTCAACGACATCATGGATTTTAGCTAGAGCTTTGAAAGGAGAACAATCGGGTCCTTCTGGATATTCACCAGTACAACATATAACACCTGCTGAACATTCCTTAGATTATATTTCTGCTCTGCTTCCAAAAGTTGGAACAACTGATCCGTCAAAAGTTACAGATTTTGTTATTCATAAAATGCTGAAAGCAGTTGATTATCTGATTAGCCGCGATGCAGACAACGATGGATTATTAGAACAGAATCACAACGAAGACTGGATGGACACTATTCTTAGAGCCGGCAAGATAGTTTACAGCCAAGCATGCTGGTTGCTTGCATTAAATGACTTTACCGTTCTTTTGAGAAGAGTAGGAATGGAAAGAGATGCTAATAAATTAATGACATTAGCAAAGAAAACAATTCAAGCAGTTGAGCAAAATTTATGGTCAGATAAAGATCGTTGCTATATTGACATCCAAGAAAGCCATCACATTGGCGGCCCATACAGAACTCTAACCCAGGACGTATGCTTTTATCTGGTTGCAATTACTCAGAACGCTACAACCGATAATGCTTCAAATCGTCCGCAAATTAAGAAAGTAGGCAAATTACAAGAACCGAAAACAATTCAACACGACCTTTATGTGAGAGCAATCAGTACGCTCGATACGATGAGAAGTAGTCTATGGAAGAACAAGTGGCCTTTGGTGACAGAAGTCGATTTGAAGGCTAGTGGTCCGTGGATCTTAAAACCTTACCAATATCATAATCAGACATTTTGGCCATGGATTACAGCAATAGAAATGTTGGCAAGGAGTAGGTTTGATCGAATCGAAGAATGTGAATTCTTACTATCTAAAATTGCTTTAGAAGGACATCCACACCTACATGCATTCTACGAGTGGATAGATCCTATTACAGATCAGCCTGAAGGAGCGTATCCATTCAGAACAGGAATATCAGCCATTAGATTAGCCATTTTCGAAATAATTAATAGAATTCATTAGAGGCATAATAATTTAGAAGAGATTTGATTTGGATATGGGTACAAACCTTTATCAAACATGTTGAATAAGATCTCGTAGATAGGCTTTGAGTTTACCAGGTAATGCATCACCGGATTACGAATGTAAAATATGCGGAAAAAACTTCAGTGATAGCCTAGGTGATATGGAGCGTCATATACTGACGGAGCATATGCTAAAAGCTGATCTTGAGTTCCTAAAAACAAAAAATTCGCTGCCGCTACCAAAGTCCGATTATAACCATTATCATGATTAGCCTTCCGGGTATGAGCATAGGATACCAGATTACCGATTTCCTACCAAGTTCTCATAGTATCTGTAAGAGCACGTGGTATCTTTAAGAACCGTAGTAGCAAATGAAATGAAACTGGATAAACACAACGAGTTTTAATGACCTCTTAGATTCTCTAATTTTAGCTTTAAGTGAGTACCAGTTTGGGAATGGCAAGTAAATAATGGCTTTAGCGGTAAAGCTTGTTAGATCACGTTTATGATTCTAACTACTAATACTGTGGATGGATTCGTGAATTTATTCAATGGGCTAGATCATGGAAGATTTCAAATCATTAAACAGGAAAGAGCACTAGAATCCGAAGATGGAATGGGTTTGCTTTGGTATACTAAAAAGTAATACGAGTAGCACATATTGACCCGGAACCTAGTAGCGCTTCCGGGAGGTCTTTGTTACTCTGTAATTCCTAAATATTTTCCGTAACACATTTATCGCAATATCTTTCAATCAGAGTAGCATCCATCATCCTGAACAAAACTTTTTGTGTTGCTATAGTTCCACAGGCAATGTGATAAACCCTGACCGTCGTTGATTATAATAACAGTTTCTGGAAAGATAACTGCGGTTATCAATCCTTGCATACGATTTCTAACTAACTCAAAACACGGTGCGTAAATTCTCATTGAGTGAATCGAGAAGTTTCATGTCTTCTGGTTCGAGCTGGAAGTCGAAGACCTCGCTGTTTTGCCGTATTCTTTCCTCATGTACGGATTTAGGAATCACAATCAAGCCGTGTTGTAAGCTCCAGTGTATTAGAACCTGAGCTGATGTTTTGCCATATTTTTTCGCTAGCTTTAAAAGTTTTGGATGACTAAGTCTTTCTCCCCTCGTTAAGGGGCTGTAAGCTTCTGGCTGAATCCTATTCTTTTCGCAGAACTGTAATAGATCCTGTTGATATAGGAATGGATGGAATTCTACTTGATTCACCGCAGGTGTAATGTCGAAGTTCCCGAGGAGCTCTTTCAGATCCTGAATATCGTAATTGCTCACACCAATCGCTTGGGCTTTGTTCTCCCGGGACAACTGAACCATTGCCCTCCAGGTCTCATCACTCATCTTTGGGACTGGCCAGTGAATTAGGTAGAGGTCCACATAGGTCAATCCTAGCCGTCGCAAGCTGCCCTCGCACGCTCGCAGAGTAGAGTCATATCCTTGGTCGCTATTCCAGACCTTCGTGGTGATAAAGACCTCATCCCTCCTAAGTCCACTTTCCCTAAGTGCCAAGCCTACATCCGCCTCATTACCGTATAGACTGGCGGTATCGATGTGTCGATAGCCAATACTTAACGCGTATTTGACGGCATGCTGCGTTGCTCTTCCCGGAGGTGACTGGTAAACGCCTATGCCGAGACGTGGAATCTCGACTCCGTTATTGAGTTTGGCTTGGGATCTTAAGGTCAATAGCATGCCCCGTCATTGTGAAAGCGAGTATAAAACTTCATCCCTAGGGAATAATTCTTGTTGCAAAGCCTTTAGGCAGATTTATATTAAATGATAGATGTTAGCCTTTCGTTTATTTTTTTAACTTCTTTAGATAGCTTAGAAGCTGTTTATAATGGTGGAATATTATAGACATGAAAGTAGGCTACTTTATCAGCTCCCCGACAGATCAAGATAAATAGTCCCAGGATTCTGCCTAGAATCTGAATAACCTAAACTATACCAGATGTACCGTGAGACAAGATATGGAAAGAGTGTTATACACAATTATAAGGCCTCCTAATAGAAATGCTTTAATTCTTCATTGAATTATTTCCGAGCTGACAAAAGCACCGTAAATGTCTGAAAACAACTCCGATAGCCAGCTCGAGGATGAATTCGAGAAAGATTTGGATGAGTTGGACGAGGAAGAAGATTCGTCAGATGAATAATGTGACATTATACAATCGAGTAGACTGCGGCTGCTTCGTGTGCCACCGAAGATCACTTTGAATTAATTAAATTTCGTTCAAGTATAATCCATCGCGTCATACTGTAATGAATATTAACCTATTCAAATCAATCATTATAGAAAGTGGTAACGCAGTTACTCAAGAGAATGAACCTCAATACTTCGATCATACATTGATAAAAAAACGATCCATTGAATTTAGATCGTATCAAAACAATATATCTGAATCTGTAAGAAATAAGAATAAGAATACCCTAGTTATTCTTCCGACTGCTCTCGGTAAAACAATAATAGCGATACTTGTTTGTGCGGAATTCCTGTATAATTACAAGTCAAAAAGAGTCTTGATAATGGCTCCGACTAAACCGCTTGTAGCTCAGCATATGAGCTCATTCTTTTCCGTGTTAAATATAACTGAGGATGGCATAGCAGTAGTTACAGGAAAGAACCTACCCCCATCTAGAATGGCAGTTTGGAATCAAAAAGAAATAAGGCTTGTCTTTGCAACGCCAGAGGTAGTAAAGAATGACCTGGCAGAGAATAGACTAACCTTGAGTGAATTTAGCTTATTAGTTTTTGATGAGGCTCACAG
>Ga0070707_100007247_pt1 | contig 10295 bp, 4 predicted proteins | sample KBSK5502metaG_FD_65468 | JGI IMG/M metagenome (GOLD analysis project Ga0070707, IMG submission 65468) | Corn, switchgrass and miscanthus rhizosphere microbial communities from Kellogg Biological Station, Michigan, USA - KBS K5-50-2 metaG | ecosystem: Host-associated > Plants > Roots >... | reverse complement strand
CGCTCACTGCAGCCTATAGCGGAGACACGAACAATGGTGGGAGCAGTTCCCCCGTTCTGACTCAGGCCATCAACCCGGCGGCGACGACCACGACCCTGGCCTCATCGGCGAATCCTTCGATCTCCGGCCAGAGCGTGGCGCTGACGGCGACGGTTTCGCCGTCGACCGCAACCGGCACCGTGACATTCAAAGATGGATCAACATCGCTGGGTACGGGCACTCTCAGCAATGGAACGGCAACACTGACGCTGTCAACCCTCGCCACGGGCCCGCATTCGCTGACCGCCGTCTATGGCGGTGACGCGAACGATACGGCGAGCACGTCCCCGGCACTGACGCAAACCGTCAACCCGGTCCCGGTTCCAGTGATTTCGGCACTAAGCGTCAATCCGACATCAATTACCGAAGGCAGCAGTACGACTCTGCAGGGTACACTTACTGACGATCCTTCCGTCAGTCATACGGTGACAATCAACTGGGGTGACGGGAATACGGATACGATCAGCCTCCTCGCCGGAACCCTGAGCTTCTCTAAGAGTCACACGTATCTGAATAATGGTCCGAAGCCGGCGTCGCCGCTGGGTCCCAAGCCGTCGTACACCTATACGATTCAGACGACGGTTACGAACAGCTTCGGTGGAAGTGCCGGCCGCAGCGCCTCTGTAACGGTCACTAACGCTAACCCTGTTATCACGTCCATCAGCGGCCCGACGTCTTTGACCTTGAGCACCGGTCCGACGGGCACTTTCACCGTGAACCTGACGGATGTGGGTGTTCTGGATCTTCACGTCTGCACGTGGATGTGGGGAGACCTGCAAAGCAGCCAGACAGCGGCAACCGAATCCAATGGTAGCGGGAGCTGCACAACCAGTCATACGTACAAGAGCGCGGGTACTTACACAATAAGTATAACGGTGAGCGACGACGATGCAGGCAGCGTTACATCCAACTACCAGGTCGTCGTGAAAAGATAGTTCGTGAGTCTTTCTCACACGGCCAATTGATCAGGAGCCCGGAGGGCTCCTGATCGACTAATTAAAGCATGGACAGAAGTCATCCCCGTCATAGTCAAGCTTCGCCCGGAAGCTACAGAGCGCAACGTCCTCAAGGCCATTGACAGCGAGTGTCGGGCCAAGCAGCGTGCTGGCGGCAAAGGGCGGTGTCCCGCTGTTGATGAAACTGAATTGAGTGTCCGTGTTCAGCAGACCGATCAATCCCAAATCGATGCCGCTTACACCAGTGCCAAAGTGCGGACTGGTCGGATTGCTCCCAGGATTCGCGTACGTGGCGACAGGCGTGACCTGGTTTCCGTTGTGGCAGGTCGAAACATCAATGAGAAGCAGCGGATTGGCCGCCGAAAAATCACCGTTGTCCGTGAGGAGGTATCGGCCGGAGCCCGGAACGCCCCGCAGTCGTGCGAACGTCAAACTGTCGTTGGACTGGTCTGGTGCTGCCGGCAGGAAACACGAGTGAATAATCAACCCGTTCCTTCGGTTCACCTGGTAAAAGTAGTTGCGAGATTGTCCGGTGATGGTATTAATGACAGGCCCATAACCGGCGGCCCAGATGTGTTTCGAGTCATCCACATCCAGAGCGCCAAAACCGGGTTGCTGCGGCGGCTTTCCATCGTTGAAATGAACAAAGAGGGTGTAGAGTTCCATGCACGTAGTGTCTCCCGGCAGAGGCGCCACGATCTTTGTTATTTTCGCGTCGCCGGAGAAGAAGAAGAGGCGCGAGATCCAGAGATTCCCGTCGAGCGGGTCGAAGGCAACTCCTCGCCCGTTGCTCGTGGCCGGAACATCCGGGCCGCTGGGCACACAGGAGGCAACCATCGGATTGCCGAGAGTTGCCCGGTACAGGTTCAATCTTGGCGCGAAGAAATTCGCTTCGTATCCCCAGTAAAGCGCGTTGTTGAACCGGGTAGGCGGGTCGGACCAGGACTCCTGCAATGAGTCGTTGTCGTTGTCATCCGCGAGCGAGGCTTGCGGGCAAGGCTGGACATCCAGGCCTGTGTAATTGCTATCCACCCTCTGACCTGTAGCGAGGCATTGTGGAGTTGTCCCGGCCACCGCCGTCCTGTTCGCGGCGGGCATCACGAACGCGACAACCAATGCGATAACCATACAACATAAGGTGATTTTCGAATACTTCGACATGGTGGAATCTCCTTCCCATCATCCCTTTGCGCTTCATCTTCCCCGTGATCTGCCTCAATTAACTGCACGACGCCTGCCGCCGTCCTACATCACGTAATCCATAGAGCAGACGCTCGGGCAGGCACAGTTATCGCCTGAGATATCAGTGCACCACCCGCCGACATCGATAGTCTCGTAGTAATGGGATGGTGTTGAGGGACTCCTAGCCCGTCAGGATGGGCGGACGATCTTACCCGCGCGACCAGGAAATATCGACCCTCGATACGCGCGCGCAGACAAGGCTACGGATGAAACGGAAGTCGCGAAGATCGAGATGATCTTCGCGAGTTTCCGTTGTTACAGTTTCAGAGTGAACGCAGGAAGTTGAGAATGTCCTGCTTTTGTGAAGCGGTCAGCCCCTGGAAGGCGCTGATCACGTTGACGGCCTCCGACCCGCTACTGGAGTGGGCCACAATGGCTTGCAACAGGTCGCTCGTACGGCCATCGTGCATGAAAAACGCGCGCTGGCCGACACCCCACAACGGCGCGGTCCGAAACTCGTCCCCGGCGGCGTTGCCCTGCGCGACATTGTCGGCAAGGGTCGTTCCCATATGGTGCAACGCCAGATCGGAGTACAGGTTCGCCTGCTTCTGGTTGAGCGCAGCGACGGGCGACAACCCCGTCGTCAGTGAAGGCGTGTGGCAGGTTGCGCATCCGATCGAAGTGAACAGTAACCTGCCATTGTTGACGGACCCCGAGCAGGCGGGCTGTCCCGTTACGCCGCAGGCAGGCGTGGGCTGATCCAGAAAGCGCATGAACGTCATGAAGCCGACAATGTCGGCTGAATCGCCGGTCTCGAAATCCGTGTGGTTCTCCGCCAGGCCGTTGGTGGCGCAATTGAGATCCTCTTCCCTTTCATTCTGGAAAATCTCATTCGTCACGCCCATTTCGACGTTGTACGCCTCGGCTGAGAACAGGAGGAGCGACTTGTTCTGCGCTTTCCATCCAAAACGAGTCACCGTTCCATCGTTGCCATTCGCATTTAAACGTCCTCTTATGCCGTAGCGTGCCTTCAATAGGTTGGGATCCGACAGCAGGTTGTTTTTGAGCGTCGTGTCCGTGATGCTTTCGATCAAACCTGCGCCGAAAACGGGTGTGGGGATGCGAAAGATCATGTTCGGGGCATACGAGAAGTCAGGCTGGGTGATCCCACAAGAAGGGGGAGCGTCCGCCCGCCCGGCGATTGTGAAGATTGCCTTTACGCCACCATCGAGCGCGCCGGTGGGACTGCGGACAAAGCGTACCTCCCGGATCGGGCCGTTCACGCTGAGGAAAGGAGGAACGGCGCTGTTAGGAGCCATACTTGGCGCTTGCAGGACCTGGGGATTACCGATACTGGGTGGCGGGCTCGATCCTCCGACTGCAGGATATATATGGCATCCGCCACAGGAATCGAGATTGAACCTCGGCCCAAGACCGGCGGCCACATCTTCCACCTGGGTGAACTCGGATAATCCGTTAGTGAAGAACCCCAGCTGGCCCGGCGTTAGCCCCGTCGCAAACGGCTGGCCGGCTCCGGGGCCACCACCCCGGAGGCCCGGATCGGAAGGTGTTATCTGCGCGTAGCCCCATGTCAATCCGACCAGCAATACGCACGCTCCGAACGCCGCGCGTAGCATCCCATTGCTAATTACGTTTACTACTCTGTTCCTCGATCGTTGAAGCATACATCTCCTTTGGTTAGTGTTCGACTTCGAACACACGTCGACTCCTGACCTTGTTGGGGATTGCTTCTTGCACTCCTTGGAAGAATTGAAACGCGCCTATTGTATCTGAGTTTTACGGCAAAAAAAATGAGGGAAACCCGCACGACGACAGGGGAAACTACTACCGGTACGACTGGGGACCCGATGCAGAGGCGGGCTTTTAGCGGGAAAGCTCGAAGCTAACCGTCAAATCTTACAGAGGGAATCCGGCATCTCCAGCTCACGAATGATCGCGGCCCACGTATAAAGCATCGGCGTCCTCACGGATGGCACAGCGACCAGCACAGACGGCAAGAGATGCTTTGTGTCCGGTGAGGTGCGTCTATTGCACGGTATCTCGGGAGTCCCGACCCGCAAGGAGGGCGTCACTGCACGTAAGACGGGCGTCACCTGAAGCGAGAGCCGCCTTGTAGCGGACGAGGACGTCGTCACACGAACGATTGGGGGCGTTTGGCGTACCGTCGGTCTTCTTGTGCCGAGTGACACGGGGCGTCGTCATGATGAGGCGCGCCGTACGGCGGGCATCGCGTGCGTACCAGCCGTACGTCAGACGTCACCATTTTGAACGGTGTAGGTCATTAAGGATTCTCCCGTGCAATCGCAGAAAGGCACGAAACCAGGCGTCGTCGAAATCTATCCATGGTCAATTCCCGGATCGCCTCGCGAGCGGCCTGCCCCATTTTCCGCAAAACGGAAGGAGAATCGGCCAGGTATTGAAGCCGGTCTCGAATGACTGCCGAATCTCCCGGGGGAACGACGTAGCCGCTCTGTCCATCGACCACGAATTGCGCAGCTCCCGTTGTGGCCGTAACGATGACGGGGATGCCGCTCGCCATCGCTTCGGCAACGACGTACGCGAAGCCGTCGCTGAGCGATGGATGGACGAGAACCGAAGATTTACCATAGACACGCTCGTATCCAAACTGCCGGACATCGACGACGTTCGTCTTGATCCGCGGATCCGCCCGTTTTGAATCGGCGATGTATTTCGCAACCGGACGCGAACCCGTGCCGCCCCACAGAACAAGTTCGGCATCCGGAACTTTCAGCTGTCGAAATGCATCAATCAAGTAATGAAACCCTTTCCAGGGGTCGAGCCCGCCGACAAAACACACACGAAATTTGGGCTCAGAAAAATCGGCTTGCGGAAACTCGTCCACATTTATTGGAGGAGGCGAAACAAGAATGCGGTCTTCTCGAAAACCCCTCGCGACGAATGTGTCTCGCACATACTGCGACACGACCATGATCCGGTCAGCCAGTTCGTATTCTCTTCGGATTCTCTCCTGCAATTTCGGGTGCTGAGGCGAGTGGACGCCGAATTTTGCGCACTCACGATCGGCTGCTCCGCCGAACTCATCAATGTGCGCGGTGATGACCTCCAACAACGTGCCATATCCCTTCTTACGCGCCAGTTCCATGCTCGCGGCGCACTGTCCAACGACGCCCAGAAAGAGGTCGGCCTCCGGAAGCCGTTGGGCAACGTACCGGTCGAAGTGTACTTCAGAAAAGAACGTCTGCCAGTCACGGCGCCGCCTGAGGACAGGAATTTTGCTGATGAACTTCGATATCGATGACTCCGGAACGGCGTGCATTGCCATTGAAGGAGCCGCGCTCTGGTCGCGACAGAAAACGGTGAGGTCGAAATCGGCCTTCAGTTCCTCGATCAGGTGATAGAGATTGAGTCCCTGTCCTCCCTTCCTCAGTGAGGCATTGGCCGACAAAACCAGACGACGCATTACGCAACATTATAATTGGACCAGGCGTGACGTCCGACCGCAGCGCCCTTCAGATCGCCGGTTTTACCTTCTTCAATACAAACAGGAGCCCAAACGCGAGATCGGGAAAGGCCGTGAAGCATCTGTCGAGTATCCGCCGAACGCGGATGCCGATACTGTTGCCTTTGGCGTGGAGGAGGGACCAGCCTTGTACAGTCACGATCTCAAAGGCCGTCGCGCGAAACAGCGATTCCCATTCGCGTCGCGTTGTGATGCGGATGTGATTCAGGTCCACCATCAGGTCGGCCTTCACCGAAGAGGACGCACCGGGATAGCTCCACGGAGGTTTTCCAAACAGCAGTCGAAGACGCGATATCCAAAAAGCGAGGTTCGGCGTCGTCACAATCAGGAATCCACCAGGGCGCAGTATTCGGGATAGCTCACAAAGAAACGCATCCGTGTCGACGATGTGTTCTATGACGTCCGCCGCCACAACGGCGTCGAATTCCGAATCAGCTGCCGGACATCGCTCTGCGCCGGCGCGCCAGAAACGAGCTTCGATGCCGCGTGAGGCCGCAGCAGCCAGGGCCTCTTCCGACAAATCGAAACCAACCGCGCGGTCAAAACCCGTCGAACGATAATGCGCAGTTGCGACACCAGTGAAACAGCCGACGTCGGCGAGAATACCACCTGTCTGGAATTGCCGGAGGACTCTTGTGATGAGTTCTACTTTCTCGGATTGCCACCGGAAGAATTCCTTTTCATCACCCACGAGGCGTGCGAACGCCTCCTCGTTTTGCTGAAGGTGACGTCTGCTCATGACGGTCGCCACAACCGGCTGCGACACAGTTCCCACTTCGGGTATGGATAGGGCGCGCGAGGCAACATAAGGCGCACGTATTGTACACGGAAACCTGTTTTTCTTTTTGACTTGAACAGGTTTCTGCTAGTCTATACGCCGCTTTCGGTACGATCGAAGATCGATCTACACGTTAAGCGCCTGCGAAGTACTCGCCGAACAGATTCCGCTTAAGGCGCGCGCGGCCGATTCGCGCGCCTACCATATCGACAATTTCGCACTTGCAGTGCGGCCGTTTTACTCGCACGACGGTTACAGAGACCTCGCGCGGAGAAAAGAGGGGTGAGTAAGGCCGTGTCTTCTGGCAGCCTGGTCATACGAACTTTTTTTTCATGGCAGCAGCGGCATCGCTGGCGCTGCCGTCTTCCCATAGCGATCCGCCGACAGGCGCCCCATTCGGGCGGGTTGAGATCGACGGTGCGGCGTGGGCGGCTGCACTGGGAGATATCGACGGCGACGGTTATCCCGACATTGCCGCTGCTCTCGGCCATCAAGTGTATTGGTATGCGTATCCAACGTGGTCGAAACACCTGATCAGCTCACATGACGGCCCGCAGAATGTACAGCTCGCAGATATTAATAATGATGGGAATCTCGATGTGGTGACCGCGTCCGGGGGCAGCACGGAGGGAATCGCCTGGTACGAAAACCCGAAGAGCCACGGCGGTAATCCGGCGACGGATTCCTGGGTTCGCCATACGATTCAAAATCCCGTTCAATGGGATGCTGCCCACGATCTTCTGGCGACCGATTTGAACGGTGACGGCAAAGCGGACGTCGTCATCCGCGTGGAGGCCGGCCCCACATACGTATACCTCCAGAATGACCCCGACTCCTGGACGGCTGTTCTGTTGACGAATGCGAGCAATGGCGAAGGCCTGGCGCTTTTGGACGTTAATCGCGATGGAAAGCTCGATATCGTGGAGAACGGTTATTGGCTCGAGCAGCCGTCGGATCCGCTTTATGGAAACTGGCCCAGGCATGATTTCGCCGCCTGGCCGCCCGACGCGCGCGTCACCATTGGCGATGTCAACAATGACGGAAGACCGGATGTTGTGCTGGCTCCTGAGAAGCACGCCGGACAAATCTCGTGGTTCGAGCAGCCTCCTGACCCAATAACCGGCAGTTGGACCGAACACATCATCCTGGCGGCGGATCGCGTGCAGGCCATTGCCGTCGGGGATTTCAACAAGGACGGCGCGATCGACGTCTGTTTTGCGGAAGGCCCCCAATCGGGTGCCAAACGGGTGGGCATTCTCTACAACCAGGGCGCCGGCACGTCATGGAGCCTGCAGGTATTGAGGGCAACGGGCGGCAAGAACATCGCGATTGACGATGTGCAGGCTGACGGCGATCTGGACATATTGAACAATACGGCCAGTGGCGTTGAACTCTTGCGTAACGACATGAATACGGCGCTGGCGTTGAATTCGTGGCATTACGTCCAGGTCGATGGCATTCGTTCCACCGCGGGAGTTGGACTGAATTTCGGCGATATCGACGGCGACGGACGCAGCGACATCGTATCCGGCCGGTATTGGTACCGAAATCCCGGTGGTGACCTCACAGCAAACTGGGTCCGTTTCGAACTGCCCGCCGGAATGGATGGCATGCTCGCTCTCGACGCAGACAGCGACGGTCACGTGGACATTTTGGCCGAAAAGCCGATCAACGGCGGCGCGGAAACAGGTGTTTACTGGCTTAGAAACAACGGCGGGGGCACCGCCTGGAGCCCCGTTCTTATTGGAGAGTTGCCTCATGTTATGGCGGATTTCGAAGGACAGGGGTATGTGCTCGCCTCCATCATGGGCCGGCATGTATCCGAGATCATCTTAACCAGCGGATTGGGCGCCTATTATTTCGAGGTTCCGGCTAATCCATTCGCAGGCAACTGGCCACGAACGCTGATCGCGCCCGACATGGCAGGCAAAGCCATTGCTGCGGCCGATATCAATCACGATGGAAAACCAGATGTTGTGGGTTTCGCAGATCGCGGCGGCACTCGGATCTCATGGTGGGAGAATCCGGGGACTGGTGCTGCAGGCTGGCTGCGTCACGACGTGGGTATCACGTCCGGAAGTTCCGGAGGACGTATCGCTGTTGCCGATCTGGATCACGACGGCCGGCCGGATATCATCGTCAGCGAGGCTAATCTTACGGCGTCGCACAATTCCTTGATCTGGTTTGCGCAGCCGGCCGATCTTCGGGACGGCGTATGGATACGACGAACGATTGCCTCTGATCAGGGGAGCCTGAACTCGATGGATGTCGCCGACATGAACGGCGACGGGAACATGGACGTGATTACGGGCGAGTATCGGGGCCGCCTCACCGTCTCGGTTTGGGAAAACATCAGCAATGGGACACGTTTTGCGCAGCACATCGTGGACACGGGTCAGGAAAGCTTTCTCGGAGCCCGCGTAGCTGACCTGAATCGGGACGGCGCGCCCGACATCGTCAGCATTGCCCGTGACAGGTTTCCGCTTCTGCATCTGTGGCGGAATGATGCGCTATTGCCGAGCCGTCCCGAGGCGGAAACCAGTGTTCGTAATAATAATGTCGGCACCAGCGCACGCGTCGCTTCCGACCCGGCAGTGTCTGTGACTTCTGCGGTTTCTGCGATAACGACACCCACTCTGGTTCAGCACGTGAGCGGTTCCAACGCCCAACAGCAGGTCACGTTCTACAACCTTCCGCTACCCAACAAAGTCCTGCCGGGGAACTGCGTGATCGTCGGCGTGCGTAAGGATGCGGATGGCGCGACAGTTACGGTCAGGGATGACCAGGGCAACGTTTATACCCCCGGTCCCGCCGTTTCCGATGGCGCGAGGAGCGTGGCACTCTATTACAGCCTTAACATCAACAACGCGCCGGGTGCCATCAAGGTCTCGTTGTCCGGTCAGGGATCATACTGGGTATCCGTTGTTGCCAGTGAGTTCTACAACATTGCTGCGGCATCTGCCGCCGACGGCAGCAACAGCAACAGCGGCAGCGGTGCGTCGCTGACCAGCAGCAACATCGCAACAACAGTTGATGGCGACCTGATCTACAATTACGCGGCCGTTAGCGCGGATGACACGAGCACCGAGATGTCATCATGGATGCCCGGCTCCGGCTACACCCTTCTTAGCGCCGACCTGTTCGACAAAGACGCCGCACAATACACGATCCAGGCGGCGCATGGAACGATCAATCCGTCGCTGACAATGAGTCCATCGAATGGTTGGCTCAGCGTCGGTATGGCTTTCAAACCCGCTGCTGGAGGGACGGCGCCGCGCCCGGGCATTCACGTCGACAAGGTGCTTCACCATGGCATTCCTGTCGGCTGGAGTTCGAGAACGGCCAGGGTCCAGGTTCCGAGCACCGGCAACCTGCAGGTCGCGATCTTTGCGTCCGAGCCATCGGCCACGATCACCAGCATCAGCGATACTGCGGGACATACCTGGGCCTCCACGGGCTCGGATGTAGACGCCGGGTCGAGTATTTCCGGGATGAAATATCTCTCAAACGCGTCACCATCCAATACGAACGTCGTCACCTATACCTATGCGGTTGCCGTGGGCGGCGGTGATACGTGTATCGTCTTCGATATCAGTGGAGCCGATCCTACCGCGCCGTTCGACAAGCGTGGCACGGCTTCAGGAGATCAGCTCACCGCGACATCGTATACCGGCGCCTCGGTGACTCCAGCCACGAGTAATGGCCTGTTGATTTCCGTGAATGCAGTGGAGAGCCACACCGTCACCGCCGTTTTGCCGGAGACGCTCATCGCTTCAACGACAACGCCGGAGACGAGTCCGTGGCCGGACGATGAGAA
>Ga0070707_100007246_pt1 | contig 10295 bp, 14 predicted proteins | sample KBSK5502metaG_FD_65468 | JGI IMG/M metagenome (GOLD analysis project Ga0070707, IMG submission 65468) | Corn, switchgrass and miscanthus rhizosphere microbial communities from Kellogg Biological Station, Michigan, USA - KBS K5-50-2 metaG | ecosystem: Host-associated > Plants > Roots >... | reverse complement strand
GCTGGTCTCGCTCCCTCCAACAATGTGTCGCTCATGACGATCCCCTCCTGGGTCAGGAGGGTGGGGAAAATTCAATGACCACAGGTGGGGATTATTGGAATGACGTGCGATGTTCAAGAGAATAGACGAGTCCCCAGGGGAAGTGCCATCCCCGAGCCATGAGTTTGTCCCAGAGCACGGAAGTGAGGAAATCGCCCTCCGTGGGCGGATAGTGCGCAAACGACAGCACACCCTGATCCTTCACGTTTGCCGGCAGCGCCCCAGTAGTGCGCATCGAGCTTCGCGAGATCCGCCTTCAGGTCGCGCCCGTCGATAAACATCTGATCGTCTGCCATGAAGAGTGGGGCCGTGCGGGCATGGAGGGCATCGTTAGACGTGAACCCCATGCAAGACGGTAGGTAGTAGAGGTACGCGATGTCGATCCTATTGCTCGGTCTCTTGCGCCCGATCAGCTCGGCGCCGAGTGCTATGCAGAAAAACGTGTCGACCGTCGCGACGTGGGCCGTGTACGGGGCGTACGCTTTGATCGGCGGCCGACCCCGCTCGTTCCAACGGGCGACGATGGAGTGTCGGACCTTACCCGGCACATGGAACGACTCCAGGATCTCGCGCGTGTAGCGCGAGCCCGGCTTGTCAAGCAGCGTCATCGCCATCGCCTTGGCCTTCGCGAGATCGCTTGGCCGCCCGAGTCGGTCGATGATGAGGCGGCCATGCCGGTGCACGGCGTCCAGGTCCAGCCCCGAAAGTGTCTGCCGCCACGCGCGGGCGAACTGGCACTCGACGTCCAAAAACTATCCATCCTCCCACCGCCTGAGCGCGGCAACCTCCGGCGCCTCCTCGAAGACCATTCCGCGCTGGCCTCCGCTGCGCACCGGCCTGCCACCAGCGACGAGTGGCACACGCCGCATCTCAACCGGCTGCCCGAGGAGTTCGCCAACTCAGATCGTCTGGTGGTAGACGTTCACGTGGCCTCCGGTGGGAGTCTTCTCAGCGAGGTTACCGACCACCTGTTCTGGGGTCCGTCCACCCGCGATCTCCTTCTCCAGGTCAGCGAGCGTCTCGACGAAGAAGAGAGGCGTGATGTTCGGATAGTAGAGCTGGTCGAACCACACCGACTCATCCACGCTGAGGCTCTGGAGCGTAGATTTGTCGAAGAGCAGAATCGGCCCGACGCCCATGACGCGGCCCCTCTACAGGTTCCGACCCTTGGGGCGCCGCTTCGGTGATGTAGGGATGTGCCCCCTGATAACGCTTCTCAGCCGCGCTTTCTTCTCCGGAGGCTTCGGCGGTCCGAGCGCCCACACCTCCTTGAGGATGTCCAGGAGGTCGGGCACGTTCGATGGGTTCGGCCAGCGACCCGCCATTACTCGAACGTCAATGATCTTCTGTACTCCTGCAAGCGGTATCGATCCTGGATACCATGCTTCCACGTGTGGAATGCGCACTTCGTGTGGGTTGCCCGCCGTCCATGAAATCAATTCTCCGTAGAGCGCGCTGTCGAGTACGAGGAAGACTGGGTTATTACCGCATGCGGGAGGATTCAGGAAGGGGAACTTGCTGAGCACGCCGTCGAGGCCTTGGTTTTCGCATCCGAACAACTCTTCGTCAGAGATGGTGCGGAGATCAAAGAGGCAGACGCAGCCCCGCTTGCGGCCGAAGCTGTCCTCGCTCTGACGAAAGGTGAACGGAAACCGGTTGTCCTCGTTGTTCAGAATCGCCCCCGCCGCCACGATCCCTCGATAGGCCTTTCTGGAAGTCACGTGAAAGACCGAACCCCTGAGAAGAGGAAGGATTTCGTCTTGGAGGCGCTCGTCCTCACAGCGACGGCGGACGACAGGTGGGAGTTGCCCAGACGATTTCTTCCCTCGCGCGGCCATCCCTAGCGGCCTTTTGCCTCGCGGCGCGCCGCGGGGCTAGGGTGAGCAGGAGACGAAAGAAGCCCCGCCTCCTGCGCAAGCTCGCGGACGAGGCGCACCGCGTGCTCTCGTCCCCCTCCCCGCATTCCTCCAGCACGGTAGACCTTCTTCTTCTCGGTCGGAGTGGCGCCGGCCGTCATCGTTTTTCGTGCGCGCATGTTATGCCAGCGCGCGCAGAGTTCTTCCCATCTCGACTGCTCCGACGCGGGGATCTCGATAGTGCCCGCTGCGCGCCGATCTAACGCGGTCCACTCTTCGCGCCGCCGGCAATCCTGTATCTCGAACCTGCCGTCTCGTGCCCACCGCGAAGCCACACGTGGGTCGACCTTGAAGTCAATCGCAAGCCGCGATAGCAGGGCTGGCCCGCCCTCCGCCCACGGGTGCAGCTGGGACTTCGTCGGCAACGTGACCGTGCTACCTCCGTCGGGGGCCACCGTCGGTGGCACTGGAGAGACACGCCGCGCGCGGCCCTCGCCAGCGGCGGCTAGGGCTGTCTGCGCGGCGAGCAATTTGCCGCGCTCCCGGCGGATCGAGAGCAGCACACTGCGGAGGTACGCCCGGAACGACATGGGTGAAAGGTCGCCGATGTAGCCCAGGCCGCGCTCGCTCATCGCTGCGGCGCTCAAGACTTCGCGTGCGTCCTCGGCCCTGATGTGCAGCAACCTCGTGACGCCCCGAACGACCGGCTTCATCTCGTCGGCCAATTCGCGCTCATCCAGCACGCCACGCCGGAAGGCAAGCAGCGCCATCTTCAACTTGATCTCGTCGAGCGTCGTCTTGTCCGACAGGAGAATCGGGAACCCTTGGGTATGTAATTCGGTCTCACCCGCCCGGTGAACAGAGAGCGCTCGCTTTACGTGAGTGGACTTCCGCAGGGCGTGGGGATAGTCACGCCCGACGAGCTGCTGGTAACGCTTGCCCTTCAGCCGGTAGCGCTTGGTGACGGCGTCCCACTCCTCGATTGACCGCGCCGCGTGGAGTTTCTCCCAGGCCTCACGCATCAGTGGCTCCAATAGCAGCCGCTCTCGCCGCTCGGCGTTGCGCTTGTTCGATGACCGCCGGTCAGCCTCCCACATGGTCGTGAAGTGAAATGCCACTAACGAGGCTCTCCCTTTAACCCCGATCTCGGCAACGGCGTCGTATCCCGTCGCTGGATCCCAGGTATCGCGAAGACCCGCGCTGCAGCCGCCCGAAAGCGCCACCGACCGCGGAAGCAATCCAGATCCGAACCAGAACTCACCCAGGTACCGCGGCCGAACGACTTTCTCCTGGAGCTGCCCCCAAGCCAGCCAGACGGGCTCGGCGACCGCATGGAGATCGAGCCAGGTGAGCATGTCCAAATTTAGCTTATTCGGGGGTGCCAGGAGGTGATCGGGAGTGCTGATGAGCGTCAGAGATGCCGCCACTGAGTTGGGCCTCGGCGTGTCGACTCTGCGCACGCTGATCCGCGCGGGGAGCTTTCCGGTCGTGCGTTTGGGTCGTCGCGTTCTTGTCCGACGTGAGGCGCTCGAACGGTATGTCCGCTCCGCGGAGCTTCGCGGGCCGGCGCGCGGCAGCGAGCGGTGACCGCGCCCGCCGGGACCCCGGCGGCGGATCTGGACGCCGAGCGCGCCGCCCACGCCCGTGCCGCTCGGGGAGTCGTCGAGAGCGCGCTCGATGCGGCCGGCTGGCCCTGGTCGGTGACGCTGAGCCAGTGGCTCGACGCGCTGCTCATCATCGAGGAGCACGACACGGCGTGACCCGCTACGTCGCGCTGTTCCGCGATCCCTCCCTCCTCGGCGGCATCTGCCCGGCGTGTGATGCGGTGATGGACGAGAGCGGCTGCCGGATCGGAGATCACTATCGCGGGACAAGCCCCATGGGCATCAGGCAAGTCGTGGAGGCGTTCTGCGAGGGTATGCCGACCGTCCCCGTGCAGGAGTGCCCCGCATGCCGGCCATGAAGACGCCAGTGATCCTCTCGCGTCTGCGCGGTGTACAGCGCTGCGGCTCCGGCTCATGGGTCGCGTTCTGTCCCGCGCACCCCGATCAGAAAAAACGAAGTCTCTCCGTCAAAGTCGTCGATGACGGCAAAACCTTGTTGTACTGTTTCGTCGGCTGCTCCACCGAGGCGGTGTGCAACGCGATCAGCATATCTCTCGCGGACCTTTCGGCGTCGTCCACCAATGGCCAGCGATCGCTAGCGCGCCGGATTATCGCAACCTACGACTACTGCGACGAGCGCGGAGAGCTGCTCTTCCAGGAAATCCGCTTCGAGCCCAAGGATTTCCGTCTCCGCCGCCCTGACGGCCACGACGGCTGGACGTGGGATCTGAAAGATACGCGTCGCGTCGTCTATCGCCTGGATGAGCTGGCCGAGCAGCGCCGCGCCTGGCTCGTCGAGGGACCGAAGGACGCGGACGGGCTATGGGCGCTCGGGATCCCCGCGACGACGACGCCCGGAGGCGCCAGCGCATGGCGTGACGAGTACGCTGAGCAGATCCGCGCCGCCGGCGCAGAGGAAGTGATTGCGTGCCGCGACAACGACGAGGCCGGGCTCAGCTACGTCCGTCGCGCTGCCGGCGCTCTCACGCACCACGCCGTGACCGTCCGCATGCTCGATCTGCCCGGGCTCCCGGTGAAGGGCGACGTGAGCGACTACATAGACATGCAGCGAGCGGCCGGCCGCACCGATGAGGAGATCCGCGTCGCCTTGCTCGCGGTCGCCGACGCAGCGCCGACGTTCGAGGCGGAGACGATGGCGGGCAGCACGCCGGCCACGACCGAGCCCGAGCTACGCCGCGAGGGTTTCGACCTCGTGCTGACGCTCCCTGATCACGTGCGGTTCTCCTTGTCCTCGATCCACGACACCCGAGACGGCGTGCGGGGCGAGCTGACCGTCACCCACGGCGCCCGGCGGCTGTCGTGGGGCTCCCTGGCGCTGTCGAGCACCCAGGCTCGCGAAGGACTGCGGAAGAAGCTTGAAGCCACGGCGCCCGGACTGCCGTGGGCCGAGTACCTCGATGACGCGGCCTTCCGTCTCACACAGGCCGCTCGGCAGGGAGAACCCATCGTCACGTTGACGGGCAAGGTCACGTCACCGACGCGCGAGCTGATGCCGCGCCTGCTCTACGAGGGCGAACCAACCCTCGTCTATGCCGACGGAGATACTGGCAAGAGCCTGTTCGCCCTTGCGGTCGCATGCGCCATGCAAAGCGGCACAGCTCTGCCGTTCGGCCTCAAGCCGGCTCGTGCCGTACCCGCCGCGTATCTCGATTGGGAGACGGGAAGAGACACGATCGAGTCGCGGCTCGCGCTGCTTGCCGCGGGCCTCGGGATCGACCCGCCCCCGATCCTGTATAAGCGCATGACGCGTCCCCTGGTCGACGAGGCTCAGGTGCTGGCCACGGACTTCGCCCGCCGAGGCATTGGCTTCGTGGTGATCGACTCCAAGATGTTTGCCGTCGCCGGCGGTGACGGTGCCGCGTTCCATGAGCCAATCACCGGGTTCTACAACGCGCTCCGTCTCTTCGCGCCGGCCGCAACGCTTGTGCTCAACCACATCACGAACGCCGAAGCGAAGAGCGGCAGCCCGGCCCGTCCCTTTGGCGGCGCCTTCGCATTCAACGGACCCAGGCTCAACTGGGAGGCCAAGCGGGATCACGACGTTGACGACGCCACGGCCATCGTCTTCACTTGCAAGAAGGCGAACAATCTGCCGCGCAAGCCGGAACCGTTTGGTCTTCGCTTCGCCCCGGGCAACGGCACCATCACTGTCTACCCGCTCGACCTCAGCGAGACCGCCGTGGAGGCCCTGGCGGGCACCAGTATCAGTTATCGCCTCCGGCTCGCGCTCGCTCGTGGCACAGCGACGCCAGACAATCTGGCCGAGGAGCTGGGGAAGGACATCAAGACGATCAAGCGGCTCCTGCGCCGTCTCCGCGAACAGCACAAGGCGCAGGACCGCCCAGACGGGTCATGGGAACTAACCTCCCCGTCGTCATGAGCGCGGACATCGTGTCCGGCTGTCCGCGGACATGTCCGAGGGCGGAAACGCGGACACTTTGTCCGGGCTGTCCGAGGACGAGCTGTCCGCGAGTGGGGGAAGGAGCCTGTCAGATCCTTCCCCTCGCGGACGGACAACGTCTGCATATAGGGGTTGTCCGCTGTCCGCCCCACCGCTCGCGGACTGTCCGCCAGATGTCCGCGGACTGTCCGCAACCTCACGCGCTGGGCGCTTCGCGAGCCGAGACGCCATGACGAGAGCGCTCTTCATCGCAGAAATGAACGTTGCGCGTGGAACGGAGGATGGGTGCATCGCAGTCCGCACGATCGCCGAGAACGTCCTCGGCGCGCGAGAAGCCGCCGGCGTGACGAGGAAGGCGATGGCGAAGGTGCTCGGCGTCACCACCACCACGCTCTGGCGCAAAGAGACGGGTGGCACCGAGTTCAAGGCGTCGGAGCTGGTGGCGATCGCGCGGGTCTGCGGCGCCGACGTGGGCCGGCTTCTGGCGGTGGAGCCGTAGGTGGCGGCCGTCGTGGTGCGCAAGTGCGGGGCCTGCTCGCGCGAAATCGCGGGCCCGTTCTACGAGTTCCGGGCGGTGATGGCGCTGCGCGGCGAGGCGACGATGCAGGCTGAGGCGGGCCGGGACTGCTGCTCAGCGTCGTGCGTCGAGGCCGTCTTGGCGGAGCTGGTCCGCAAGGTGAAGCGACGGCCGTGAACGAGACCCTGTTCCGTTCGCCACGCCTCGGTCCTGGCTCTCCGCAACGCATTCCGCGCGGTATGGCGCCCGGTGGTCGCCGGCGCGCTACACTCGGCCGTACCGGAGGCGCCTCGTGGGCGTGACGACGGTTCCCAGCCTCGACGATGTCGCAGCCCATCCGGAGACGGCGGCGAGTCTGCCCGTCGACGTGCGGCAGACGGTCCTGCTCCGCGCACTAGGAGTCATTTTGGCCTGCGCGACGGTGCCGGCGCCCGAGACCGGGTGTCCGGCGATCGCCGAACCTGACCGGGTCGTCGGTATGGACGAGGCTGCCAACCTGCTACACATGACTCGGGACTTCCTCTATCGGAATTGGGCAACGCTTGGTCTTGGCTTCAAGGATTCAGACGGTCACGTCAAGTTCCCACTCTCGAAGATCCAGCGGTACATCCGTTCGCGAGCCGGTCGATGACCAGCTTGACGTTAGTTAGCGTATCGGCTAACGTTGTCTTGATGGGGTTGCTGCTGCGGCACTGGCGGGAGCGTCGAGGCTGGTCACTGCGCGATCTGGGGGAACGCTCGGGCGTATCCTACGTCACGATCCAGCGCATCGAGGCCGGCATACTGAGCCCAACGGTTGCGACCTTGGAAAAGATTGCAGCGGCCCTCGGAATCTCCGTGCGCGAGTTCTTCCCGCCGGGACCGCGCACCAAACGCAAGGAGGGCCAGCGATGAGCGACGACGCGACGACCAAGTCAACGATGGACGATCTGCCAGATGGTGTCTTCCGACGTGGCGCTCGGTTATGGGTCTCGTATTACGCGCCGGGCGACGATGGTCACATGAAACAGATCCGCGAGGCTGCGACGCGTCAAGATGGCACGTCGGCTCATACGCCGAAGGAGGCGGCGAAATTTCGTGAGGGCAGGTTGGAAGAAGTCGCGATTCACCGGCGTGGCGTTCGCCAGTTTCAGGGGCCTCGCGCGGAACGCCTGTTGTTCACCGAGCTGCTCGATGGCTACGAGCGCGATGCCGAGATCCACGCCCGCAAGTCCCTCCCGCAGATCCGCTCACGGGTGAAGCGGCTGCGCGCATCCTTCGCCGGCTACCGGGCGTTGGCGGTCACGCACGACGCGCTCATCCGGTATGTGCAGGCGCGACGGGCGGATGGCGCTGCGCCCGCGAGCATCAACCGCGAGACGGAAGTGGTATCGCGTGCCTTCGCCCTGGCTGTCGCCGCGGGCAAGCTCGCGTACGCCCCGAAGGTGCCGAACCTGCGCGAGGACAACGCGCGACAGGGGTTCTTCGAACGCGCCGAATTCGAGGCGGTCACCAAGCACCTGGCCGACGACGACGTGCGCGACTTCGTGGAATACCTGTACGGCACCGCGTGGCGGAAGGGCGAGGCGGCGACGCTGTCCTGGCCGGATGTCGATCTAGCCGGCGGCATTGTTCGGCTCCGCGCCGAGCACGCGAAGACTGGCCGAGCGCGGCTTGTGGCGCTCGACGCCGACCTCAAGGCACTCATTGCGCGTCGCTGGGAAGCGCGGAAGGTCGCCGGCCCGGACGGTACGGTGACGCTGTGTCCACTCGTCTTCCATCGCGGTGGCAAGCCGATCGCCGATTTCAATAAGCTGTGGGCGACGGCATGCATCAAGGCGGGGCTGTTCCGCGTCGTGAAGGATGCGAGCGGCACTGAGCGCAAGATGCCCGCCCGCCTCGTCCACGATCTGCGCCGGACGGCGGTGCGCGACATGGTCCGGGCGGGCGTGCGAGAGACGGTCGCGATGGCGATCAGCGGACATAGGACGCGCTCGGTCTTCGATCGCTACAACATCACGAGCGAGGACGACGTCCGGCAGGCCGTGGCCCGCACGGCAGACTATCGCGCGACCCTGCCGACGAAGTCGAACGTGATTCCACTGCGGGCTGTCCAGGGTGCAGGAGAGTGAGGACAAGCACAAACCAAGCACAAAAGCGCGAAGGGCCTAGGGAGGTCCGCTCCCTAAGCCCTTGCTTTCGTTGGTTGCGGGGGCTGGATTTGAACCAGCGACCTTTGGGTTATGAGGGGAAGTCCGTCGCCACCGCAACCAAGACGAACCAACAAGAACCAACGACCGCATGGACTTGGACAGCGCAGCCATCGGAGCGTCTTGGCTCGTCTCGGTTCGTTTCCTTCATAGTCGCTTCATAGCCATCCAGAGCCGCTGACTACGGGTCAATTCAGGGCAACAGCATCGGTCACTTCACGTTCCAAGCGATCCGCGCCAGCCGCGGACTTCCTCGATCAGCGTTCGCGGTAGCACGATCCGCACTCCCTCGCCCGAACGGAAGTGTCTGATGTTGTGTCACGAGGATGCGCGCTCTTGCGCCGATCGCGGCGGCCAGGATTGAGACGTCCTTCGCGTATGGGCCCCTCAATGGGTCACGTCCAGCGCGCCGGGTCGGCAACCGTCGCGTCGAGCCATGACCGCCGGGACCCTTCACCAATAGATCGAACCGAGCCCGGCCGGATCGACACCCGCGACTCGCGCTTCAAGGCGCCTGGGGGACGGCCCGCAGGTTGATCCCGGCCGACACGGGGCGGCCCGCGTAATAGATGTTGATCGCCCCACCCAGCGCGCCGCCACGCGGTGGCGCGAGGGTCATCGTCACGGGACGACCCTCCGCCGCAGTCTCGCCCTCGAGCACGAGACGATTGCCGCGTATCGTGGTGCTCCGCGAGGCGACGCGCAGGGATCCAGCGGTCAGGGTCCACGTCTGGTCGTCCTTGACCGTCAACGTGGCCGGGATCGTGACCGGCCCCGAGCCCGTTTGCATCTCGGTGCCGGAGACCGTTCCAACCCACACGCCGACCAGCGAACGGCCCGGGTCGGCGGGCAGCCCCGAGCCGTCGGGCGAGAGCGATCCGTTCGGCCCAGCGCATCCGGCCATGAGCACGATCAGACTCGCCACGAGAGTCGCGCGATAAGAGCGTTGCCACCTCATCTCTTCTTCCTCCCTTTCCATCGCCGCGTTCACGTTCCGGAGGCCGACGCGGGCGCGCCGCAAAAACAGAAAGGCCGCGCCGGAGCACTGGACTCCGAAGCGGCCTCCCGTCTGTCAGGTCAGCCGACGCACCGGTCGACTCTCCGTTACATGGACACCTTCCTCAGCACGTCATGGTCCATCTTCTCGCTCACCTCGACGTCGACCACCCTTCCGTCGCTCACCACCACGGTCAGACGACCGAACCGACGTGCCTTCAGTCGTGCGAGGGCGTCGAGCAAAAGCGTCGCTTCTCGCTCGCTGAGGCCGTCAGGCAGGTCTACCGTCGGAATGTCGGCTTCTCCTCAATAGTGGGATGCCTCCGCCGGAGGCCCGGATTCTCAGGGACTCCGCCTGCGCGTCGAGCGTCTACGGTGTCGGCGTCGCCAGCCGGCGATCGAGGACGCCTCCGTTTGACTCATCGGCCGATATGCCTGTCAACTCGGCGCGATCGTCCTCGAGGTCGATCCCGTGATCGGCACCGCACTGCGGGACATCCCCGATCTCGCTGTAACTAGATCCGCCCGGTCGTCCCGAGCGGCGCCTCTCAGGCCGGCGGTGGCACCGACACCAGCACGGCGGCGAGCAGTAGTACCGCGATGAGCGCGGCGAGCTCTCCCTGCCACCAGCGCTCGGGCGCGCCGACGCCCTTGCGGCGGCCGGCCGAAGCA
>Ga0070707_100007245_pt1 | contig 10296 bp, 5 predicted proteins | sample KBSK5502metaG_FD_65468 | JGI IMG/M metagenome (GOLD analysis project Ga0070707, IMG submission 65468) | Corn, switchgrass and miscanthus rhizosphere microbial communities from Kellogg Biological Station, Michigan, USA - KBS K5-50-2 metaG | ecosystem: Host-associated > Plants > Roots >... | reverse complement strand
CCAATCCGGTGCTGGGCACCAATCCATTCCAGAGCGTGGTCGGTTCGGCATGGGACAACTGGACGACCAGTCTCCCCAACAACACCTACGCCGAGCTTCAGGGCGCTCAGTCGGCGACCGTCACGATCGATCACGACAGCTTTACACCGTACGACTGCCTGACGGGCGGCGCGTTCATCCTGCGGACGAACCTGCAGGATGCGGATCTCGATGGACTCCCCGATAAGGTGGAGGACTCCAGCGTCGACGGAACCGGACAGCCTTGGCGGGATCCCCGGGGCAACAAGTTGCCCAACCTGCATGCGATGGGCGCCACGTCCACACATCAGGACCTGTTCGTCGAGATCGGCGCGATGTATGCGAAGCCGAACACGACATATGGAGCCGGCGCTGATGCCGTGATCGATACCGTCGGCCACAGCCACATCCCGTCGCAACCAGTGCTGACGATGGCGGCGGAGAGCTTCAAGGCGGCCCCGGTGACCAATCCGGATGGGTTTACGGGCGTTCGCGCCCATTTCGACGTCGGAAACATTTATCAACCTGCGACCGTACCGGCGCCGGCCACCTGTGCAAACCCGACGACCTGGACGTTTGCATGCGCGATCGTGCCGAGCTTGTACGCAAACGGCGGCGATCCGATCGAGGAGAAAGCCTGCGTCGAGGATACGCAAAGCCCGCCCCGATGGAGCTGCCAGTTCAAGGACTACCCCGGAACGGTCACGTGGAAGTTCGGCTTTCAGGGCCTGCGGGATCGCCTGGTCGATGCGGCGGGCGATCCGTGCGATGGCGGAACTGGATGTGAACCGCGCTTCAACATCGGCTCGAAAGACTTCGTCCACTACGTGATGTTCGCCCATTACCTGGGTGAGCCGAAATCGCCGAACCCCTGCTTGACCCCGCCAACGGGCACGAACCCGGACGGTACCTGCACGGTCGACAACCCCGATTTTCATAAGCCGCGCAAGCGATCGGGAAAGGGAGATCGCCCTGGCGGAGATGCAGTGGTGACGCTCGGCTCATGGGGAGGCAGCTTCCTCGGTCCCGAATTCCTGCAGGCCACGACGATGGTCCACGAGCTCGGCCACAACTTCTGGCTGGATCACAGCGGCCGGCCGTTCGATGCGGCACTCGCGCCGATCACGCCATTCGAAAGTAACTGCAATCCGAACTACATCAGCATCATGAACTACGCCCTTCAGGCGGACGGCGTCATCGGTGCCGACGGAGTGCCGCGGCTCGACTACTCGCGCGAGCTGCTCAGCCCGCTCAACGAAAACAGCCTCGGAACCAACATCGGGACCTCGCTTTACCGGAGCAGTTGGTACGCGCCGAAATCAACCGTTGCCGTATCGCTCGGAACCACCGCGGCGAAGCGACACTGCGACGGCTCGGCGCTCTCCGATGCCGAGGACGCTGCACGTCTGGGCGGCGGTGGAATGGTGCACATCTATGGGACCACCGTTGTCGCCCCGGCTAATCCGATTGACTGGAACGGCGACTTGTTGGCCAACGACAGCGGACTTCGACAGGACGTCACCTTCAACGGGATTCCGAACAGCACGACGGACCAGACGCAATCCCTCGTCGGTTCCGAGGACTGGTCCTTTGTAAGGGGCTATGGATTGCGACAAGTCGGCAGCCGCCGAAATCCGAGCGGCTTTTCGCTCGGTTTCGCCGAGGGCGGCGGCTTTGCGGAGGGTGGCGGCTTTGCGGAGGGCGGCGGTTTTGCGGAAGGCGGGGGCTTTGCGGAAGGCGGGGGCTTTGCGGAGGGCGGCGGCATCGAGCAGGATCTGGATTCGGCGACCGCATATGCGCATCCGCCGCATCTGATCAGTGCCACGTTTACCAACCCGACCGGCAAGAACCCTGGCGTCGACTTGGTCTGGACGGGACCGAACGTGGTTCCCGAGAATGTCCAAGTGACGTACTTTGTGTATCGCGTCACCGGCACGAAAGTGACCGCCGACAATTTCCTGAAGAAGACGCTTGTCGGATCAACCGGTCAGCTGACGATGCGAGATACGAAGCAGCTCAAAGCAGGCGAGACGTACACCTATTTCGTCGTCGTGCAGGAGACCGGCAGCACGACGAGCGATACGAGTGACATGTCGAACCAGAAGACGGTGACGATACCGAGGTAGAGCGCGAAGGCTCGTTTCGCCTTACGGTTCCGTGCCGGCGCGACGACGGGCGTCGGCGACCATCGGATCCTCGTTCGAGGTCCCGCGGACGCTCAGGTACGTGCGGTAGGACTGCGCGAACTCGCGCGTCTTCAGCTCTTCGCGGACGCGGCCTTGGTAGTAGTACACGGGCGGCAGATATGCGTAGGTCGGCTCCTCGTCGAGGAATAACGCCAGGGCTTCGCCTTTTCGTTTGATACAGCGATCGAACTCCGAATCGGCCTGCAGGAATTCTCCGGCATCGAGATACGCGCGGCCCAGATCGAAGTGGCCAATCCAGGTGTCGAGCAGCTTGTTCGCGTCAGTCAGCGCCGTGATGGCGTGCGCGTGATCGGCGGCTTTGGCGAACACGTCCCCCTGGACGATCTTTGCATAGGCCTGAGGTTCCGCCAGCGTCTCCGCCGCGAGGCCGGCGATCAGCGGCGTCGCCTTCGCGGCCTGATCGGCTTCGACGAAAATCCGCGCCGCGAGAAACCGAATCTTCACAGCCTTGCTATTCTGAAGCGCTTTGTCTGCCGCGGCGACCGCCGCCGCCTTCTGCCCGCGCGAGAGAAGCGCATACGCCATCGATGCGAACTTGGCCGCGGCTCTGTCGGTGTTCTTGTCGGTCAAGTCGTCGGCGGCACCTTGCGAGTAGAGGCGAGCGGACTCGGAGAAACGACCCTCGTACGATGCGAGGTCGCCGAGTCCCGATGCTGCATACGACGGTGCGACCCGTCCCAACGAGGTTTCCCTGGCCAGGCGCTGGAAGGTTTCAGCCGTTTGCGCCGGCTGATTCTGTCCGAGCTGCGCGAACGCCAACGGCACCCCGCTCATCGGGCTGCCGAGGTCCTGGGCGGCACGCGCTTCCTTTTCGCCGGTCGCAAAATCGCCCGCGTAGCTCGCGTAGAGCGAGAGATTCAGCCGATAGAGCGCACGCTTCGGCAGGATGTCAACGAGGCGCCGCATTTCGGTGACGGCTCTTGGCAGGTCCCGGAGGAAGGTCGAGCAAAGCGCCAGGTTGTTGTGTGCGAGCACATCGGCCGCGTACCGACTGATCAGATCGGTGTACTCCTTCACGCACTGCGGGTAGTCGCCGAGTGTCCTGTAGTAGAGGCCTCGCGTCGTGAAACGCTCACGCTCGGTCATGCCGTCGAGGTGCCGCAGCGCTTCCTTGAAGTACCTGTCGGCGTCCTGAAGCGCGCCTACGTTGATCGACAGGGCGCCGAGCGCCTGGTACCCGATGCCAAAGTTCGGATCGAGCTGAATGGCTTTGAGGTAGTGCTGTCGCGCCTCTTCGAACTTGCCGCTTGCGGCCGCTTCGCGTCCTGCGGCGTACTGACTCAGTACCCCAAGGGAGCCAGCAGACAGGCTAGCCCGAGCCAATAGCTGGGCGGAATCCGACTTGTCGTCACCCAACGCCGATCGGACGGTGTCCGCGAGAGTCGTTGCCGCGCTGAGCACGGCGTCCTTGCTGGCCGCCCTCCTCGTCGCGTTCGCGATCACGTTGCCGGTGAGCGTCTGCGATGCCTTGACCGACACGGCGTAACCGCTGCCCTGACGTTCGAGGGAACCCGAGAGGATGACTCCGACGCCCTGCTTTGCCGCGATCTCGCGCGCGGCCCCCTCATCCAGCGTCTGCGGCGGCTGCACCCCAAGGGTGCTCACCGCGCTCCGATCGTACGCCGTGATGAAGCCCGCGCCTTCGAGCGCTCGCTTCAGCATCGGCTCGAGTGCACGATCGAACGATGGATCGCCGGTCCCGTTCTTGAAGTCGGAGATCAACATCAACACGGGATCGTGCGGCGCGGGTGGAATCGACTGGCGCGTGTACCACCACGTCACGCCTGACAGACCCATCAGAAGGATCGCAACGACCACGGCAAGTGGAAGCCCGACGACGCGCCGCAGCGGGATCAGCTCGCCGTTATCGTCGAGGCGGTCGAACTGTCCCTCGAGCTCTTTGGTCGTCTGAAAACGCCTGGCGGGATCGGGCTCGAGGCACCGCGACACCAGTGCATCGAGCGCCTGCGGAACGGTCGGCACGAGCGACCGCACCGGTGAAGGCGCGTGTTCCATGCGGGATTCGAGATCAGCGACGACGTTCTCGGCCCGCTCCGTGCGCCTGCCGCCGGCAAGCATGTCGTAGAGCATCAGACCGAGCGCGTAGATGTCGGCCCGCTGATCGACGTCTTCGCCCTTTGCCTGCTCGGGCGCCATGTACGGGACGGTCCCGACGATCGCGCCCTGCATTGTTGCTTCGATCGCGCGCGGGGCGGCGTGTCGCAAGGCGGCCGGCGGCACGCCAGCTGCGATAGCCAACGCCGTCGTCGGTCCACCCGTTGAGCGCGCGATGCCGAAATCCATGATGAGCGCGTCCCCATCGGCGCCGATGATGATGTTCGCGGGTTTGAGGTCGCGGTGGACGACGTCGGCCGCATGCGCGGCGACGAGACCGGAAAGCACCGAGCGTGCGATCCGCATCACAGTCAGTACCGGCAGCGCCCCCTGCTGGCGAAGAATGGTCGCGAGGTCGGTGCCATCAACGTACGACATCGTGATGTACTTGATGCCGCCGATCTCACCGATGTCGTGAATGCGCACGACGTTTTTGTGCGTCACTTGACGCGCGAGGAGCAGCTCGCGCTTGAAGCGCCGCTCGACCTCGGTCGCAGTGTAGGGGTCCGCCAGGACCTCGGGTCGGACGACTTTGATGGCGACGACAACGCCCAGCTCGCCATCCCACGCCTGATACACAGCGCCCATGCCGCCGATGCCGAGCAGCCGGATGATGTGATAGCGCGTGCCGAAGTTCTGTCCCGGCATGAGCGGCCCGTGACCGGCGGACGCACCGCTGCCGGCGACCGAGGGTCCTATCGTCGGCGCGTCGTCACCCGCGCCAAGCCGTGTCGGAGTGTCGCCGAACATCGTTGGCGCCTCCCCGAACTGCGTCGGCGAATCATCGCCGGATGTGCGGTCGCGGAGCGGGCCAATCATGGTCTCGGCTTCGAAAGATGAGGCGAGAGCGCGGAGCGGAGAAACCGGAGGAGGAGTGAGAACGCCTGTCGCCGCCGAGGCAAGGGAGGCTCGGCAGCGAGGGCACCACCTCGCGGACGCCGGAGCGTCACTGCCGCACCGCGGACACATCATGATTGTTGTTGCGTGAAGACCGACATGTTAACACGGCAGAAAAGCGCCACCCGGGCTAGGGGCGGAAGGTCATCGTCGTGTTCAGATGGGTGGCGAGCCCGACCCGCTCAGCGGCAGCCCCGCGGCCTCCCATGCTGCGATCCCGCCGGCCAGCTCGCTGACGTTCGTGAATCCCTCCCGCTGAAGGAGACTGGCGGCCATCGACGACCGGTAGCCGCCCGCGCAGAAGACGATGAGTGCGCGGTCGTGCGGCACGTCGTGAAGCCCTGAAGCAAGTGTGTTGAGCGGACGATGCGCGCTGCCTTTGACGGCTTTGGCCGAGCGCTCGCTCGGCGTGCGGACGTCAATCATCAGCGGCGGGTTGCTGCCCGCGATTCGTTCTGCGGCCGTGTGCGGACTAAGACGATCGGTCGTCTGCACATGCGGCGCCGACCTTTCCGTTTCGCGATCGACAGCCGCCAATCCTCCATCGAGGAATCCCTCCACCCGATCGAATCCAATGCGCCCCAGGCGCAGTGCCGACTGCAGTTCGGCGCCCGGATCCGCAACGATGACGATAGGGCGCGACGGGTCGAGCAGCGTGCCCGCCCATGACGCGTACTGACCGGCAAGACCGATGTTGATGCTGCCTGGCAGGTGCGCGGCCGCAAATTCGGTGGGGTCGCGCGTGTCGAGGAGCTGCGCGCCGTTTTCTACGGCCGACTGGAGCTGCGCAAGCGTCAGCGGTTGCAGCTCGCGCGCGAGCGCCTGGTCGAGCGTCGGTCGCTCGCGGCTGTTCAGGACCGCGTCGTAGGTGAAATACGCAGGCGCATCGGGTTGGTCGGCCGTCACCAGCTCGATGAACCGTTCTTTCGACATCGGCTGCAACGCATAGTTGAGGACGCGTTGTTCACCGATGGTCGATACCGTCTCCTTTGAGATGGCTTTGCCACAGAGCGACCCTGCGCCGTGTGCGGGATAGATCTTCGTTGCATCGGGCAGCTTCAGGAGCTTGTCGTGCAGCGAGTCGTAGAGCATCGCGCCAAGCTCGGTCGCCGACCAGCCAAGCGACGCGCGCAGGTCCGGTCGCCCCACGTCACCGACAAACATCGTGTCGCCGGTCAATACGGCCAGCGGAGGACCGGCCTGGTCAGATCCGGCAGATTCGCTGACCACCAGCGAGATCGATTCGACCGTGTGGCCCGGCGTCTCGAGCGCATCGATGCGGACGTTCCCCAGTGAGACAACGCTGCCGTCGCCGACAGGTTTGAACGTGTATTCGGCGAGCGCCTTTCGCCCGAGGTAGATCGCGGCCCCCGTGCGGTCGCGCAGCTCGAGATGGCCGGCGATGAAATCCGCATGGAAGTGCGTGAGAAAGACGTGCGTGATGCGCAGATGGTGCTCCGCAGCGAACGCCAGATACTGATCGACGTCTCGCTGCGGATCGATGACCGCGGCTGCGCCGCTCACCTCGTCGCCGACGAGGTACGACGCGTGGGCAAGGCAGTTCAGATAGAACTGCTTCAGTATCACTGGCGCGCGATCCTCTGCCTACGGGCGCGGCTGCGGGACGATTCGGATGTATGGCCGCGGCGCCTTCCACCCGTTCGGATACGTTTTCTTTGCGTCGTCGTCCGAGACGGAACCGGCGATGATCACGTCTTCCCCTTGCTTCCAGTTCACCGGCGTCGCCACCTTGTGCTTCGCCGTGAGCTGCAACGAATCGATGACGCGCAGCACCTCGTCGAAGTTCCGGCCGGTGGTCATCGGATAGACGATGATCAGTTTGATTTTCTTGTCGGGTCCGATTACGAACACGTTGCGAACGGTCTGGTTGTCGGCCGGCGTACGGCCTTCTGCACTCCCGGAGACGCTGGCTGGCAGCATGCCGTACAGCTTCGCGATGTGCAGGTCGGTGTCGCCGATCATCGGATAGTTGGGCGCATGACCCTGCGTCTCCCTGATGTCATCCGACCATTTCGAGTGTCTGTCCACCGGGTCCACGCTGAGCCCGATGATCTTCGTGTTGCGCTTGTCGAATTCCGGTTTGAGACGGGCCATGTAGCCGAGCTCCGTCGTGCAGACCGGGGTGAAATCCTTCGGATGGGAGAACAGCACCGCCCAGGAGTCGCCAATCCACTCGTGGAAGCGGATGCGTCCCTGCGTTGTGTCGGCTTCGAAATCCGGAGCGATATCGCCAAGTTGAAGAGCCATGATTGGTCCTCTCTGAAGTCTTTTTTGAGTTGTCTAGTATAGGTGCTAATGATTTAGGACGTCGCGGATAACATCGGAGATCCCCATGGAGCAACGGCAATTGGGCAGCAACGGCCCGACCGTGTCGGCAATCGGGCTCGGCTGCATGAGCATGTCGCAGGCATATGGGACGCGGGATGACGACGAGTCGATTCGGGCGATCAATCGGGCGCTCGATCTGGGCGTCACGTTCTTCGACACGGCCGCCATTTACGGCGAGGGACACAACGAGAGGCTGGTGGGCCGCGCTCTCGGCGCGCGCCGGAAGGACGTCGTGCTCGCGACCAAATGCGGCATCATCCCCGCCAAGCCTGGCCCTGGTATCGATGCCGACGGGTCGGCCGCGGCGATTCTCGCCTCGTGCGACGAGAGTCTTCACCGGCTCGGCACCGATGTGATTGACCTGTTTTACCTCCACCGCGTCGATCCGAAAGTCGCCATCGAGGAAAGCATCGGCGCGATGGCGACCCTCGTGGGCGCGGGAAAGGTTCGGCATCTTGGCTTGTCGGAGGCGGCGCCTGCGACGATCCGCCGCGCGCAGAAGGTGCACCGGATTGCGGCGCTGCAGAGCGAGTACTCGCTCTGGTACCGCGAGCCGGAGAAAGAAGTCCTTCCCGTGTGCCGCGAGCTTGGCATCGGGTTCGTTCCATTCAGCCCGCTCGGTCGCGGCTTTCTGTCGGGCGCGGTGAAAGAGACCGATTCGCTCGACGCAGACGATGTGCGCCGGCGGTTGCCGCGTTTCCAGGGCGCCAATCTCGGTCACAACCTCGCGCTCGTGCAGCGGCTCTCGGCGATGGCGAGCGCCAGGCGGTGCACGCCCGCGCAGCTCGCGCTCGCATGGCTGCTCGCGAAGGGTAACGACATCGTCCCGATTCCAGGGACCAAGCGCGTCAAATACGTGGAGGAGAACGCGGGCGCCGTCAGCATCAAACTGGCGAAGGCGGAGATCGACGCGCTCGAGTCTACTTTCACGCCGGATGCCGCAGCCGGCGATCGCTACAACGAGGCGATGGGGCGATTGGTGGATCGCTGATCGATTGAGGTTTCAAGACCGCGAGGGCCGACGGCAGATCGGCCCTCGCGCGGAAGCGGTCGCGTCGTCCGCGTTTCGCCCAGCCGAATCAGCAGACGTGATTCGGCCCGGCATGGCACGGAACCGCGCTCAGGTACTCGTAGATCGCCCGAAGGTCGCGGTCGGTCATATTCTTGTACTCGTACCACGGCATGATCTGGAGCAGCGTCCCTGCGAACGGTGGCGGCAGATTCGGATGAAGCTGGTCGGGATCGACGCCGGTTCGGATGGTGTCGCGGAACTCCTCGAACGTGTCTCCGCCGATCGGAAGGCCGGTGTGGTCGGGTGTGAGATTGCGCGAGATGATGTGTGTCGGAGACGCGGCGGATGGGTACGGTCCGAAATCGCGTCCGCCTCCTAGATAGGTCGCCGGATTGATCGCTTCCGCCTGGCCGAAGTACGGATTTCCGCCCGGAAGGAATTCGGTCTGCGGCCCGGCGGAATGGCACCCATTGCACCCGCTGACGCCGTTCACGATGTAGCTGCCAAGACCGACCAGTGCGCGATTCTTATGCGCCAGGTTCAGCGGCACCGGTGCGATCTCGAATCCACGGCGGATCTTCGATTCATCACTACCGTCATCCTGCGCCCGCAGTGTGCGAACGCCAAAGAGAACAGCGGCAAGAAAAACCGCAGCACCCATGATGAGGGCTTTGCGGCCGTTGAGGACACGTCGTAAGGTCATGAATGTCTCGCTTTCCCCCGTTCCCGCCGACGCGATCGAGCGCCCGGTCGTTCGAAGCGGAGCCGCCGAAGTCTACGGGCATTTCCTGGACGGAACAAGAAAATTCCCTGAAAGGGAGCTACTGAAGCCGATCGGCCAGCCTGCCGACGCTCAGCGCGTAGAGATGCGCGCAGTTGTAGTCGAGGATCGCTTCGTAGTTCGGGTACACGAGAAAGCTGTGGCCACCGACGTCGACGAGGCTGGCTGCGAGATCGCTCGTCGGCAGCGGCGCTCCTGACTTCAGCCGCACGCCCGCGTCGCGCCAGATGCCGAGTGGTCGCCGCTCCGTCATCATCCGCTTCGCCGCACAGCCCGCGTCGCGCATCGGAATGCGGGTGATCGCCGTGCGCGCCGTCTCGGAAATCTTCACCTCGCGTCCCCATGTCTGGCCTGCTTCCCATCCACGGCTCTTGAGGTAGCTGGCGATGGACGCGAGCGTGTCGTCCTTCGAGTGCCAGATGTCCCGCAGGCCGTCGTTGTCGAAATCGACCGCGTGCTCGAGATAACTCGACGGCATGAACTGCGGCTGGCCCATCGCGCCCGCCCACGACCCGGTCATCGTCTTCGCGTCGATGTAGCCGCCTTGGACGATTGAGAGCGCCTTGAAGAGCTCGCCTCGAAAAAAATCGGCGCGCCGCGGCTCCCACGCGAGCGTCGCCAAAGCCTGGAAGACAGGATATGCGCCGGTGAACTGGCCGTAGTGCGACTCCATGCCCCAGATCGCCAGCACGATGCCGGGCGGGACGCCGTATTCGGCACGGATGCGCTGCAGGAGTGTCCGCTCCTCCATCGCGTATTGCCGTCCCATTCGGATGATGCGTGGCGTCACGCGCGTCCTGAAGTAACGATCGAAGGTGATCGTGAACTCGGCTTGCGAGGTGTCGCGCTCGACGACGCGAGGAATCGGGGTGAGGCCGGACAGCGTGGCGTCGATCAGGTCGTCGCTGAAGCCGCGC
>Ga0070707_100007243_pt1 | contig 10296 bp, 10 predicted proteins | sample KBSK5502metaG_FD_65468 | JGI IMG/M metagenome (GOLD analysis project Ga0070707, IMG submission 65468) | Corn, switchgrass and miscanthus rhizosphere microbial communities from Kellogg Biological Station, Michigan, USA - KBS K5-50-2 metaG | ecosystem: Host-associated > Plants > Roots >... | reverse complement strand
AACTTCCAGCAATTCGTGGAGCAGGTAACGCCAGAGGTGAAAGTCGCCGGCCCTCACGAATAGACTATGAGCAACGGCAACGAAGACCCGAAGACCGGCGTCGCCCTTTCGGATGGCCCGGTGCGCAACCCGGACGTCGTATTGATCCGAAAGGCACGAGAGGATCGCAAGTATAGGCAACGATGGTTATTGCATACTTTATCCAGGAAGAATTTGCTGGCGTTTACGGGCTTCTTCTTGTGCTTGTTTCTGGTCATACACCTATTCGGGAACCTCCAGCTGCTCTTGCCGGCTGAAGTGGCACGGTGGCAATTCAATTTCTATTCCAAGCTGCTCTCCGAAAACATCTTTATCGAGCTCATCTCATACCTCTTATTTGCTAGCATACTGGCCCACGCCATCTATGCACTCCTTATCACGATACAAAACAGACGGTCTAATGGGAAACGTTATGAGTACGACCGCCGGGGTGTAAGCAGCAAATGGTATTCTCGCAAGATGGGGTTATTAGGCACTATCATTCTTCTTTTCCTTATCATCCACTTACGGGACTTCTGGTATCAACTACAGTTTGGCCACGTCCCTTTGGACCAAGACGGACAGAAAGACCTGTATACTCTCGTAGTCACGGTATACCGCCAAGGATGGTATGTGTTGATCTACGTGCTGTGCATGATAGCGCTTGGATACCATTTACTGCACGGTTTTTTCAGCGCTGCCCGGACGCTGGGAGTTTATAACCATCGATACGTTAACTGGATCAGAGTAGTCGGGTGGATATACAGCATAGGCATTAGCGCCGGCTTTGCCCTGATTCCAGTATATGTGCATTTCGCAAGAGGTTAGTTATGTTGGAATCAAAGATACCCGATGGGCCACTCGAGCAAAAGTGGGGTCACTATCGTTCCACCGCCAAACTGGTCAGTCCCGCCAACCGCAAGAAACTACATGTAATTGTAGTAGGAACGGGCCTTTCCGGTAGTTCTCTGGCGGCGTCTTTGGGAGAGGCGGGTTACCAGGTGACTTGTTTTTGCTTTCAGGATACAGCCAGACGTGCCCACTCGGTTGCCGCACAGGGAGGCGTAAACGCCTGCAAGAATTATAAGAATGATGGGGACACCGTGTTCCGCATGTTCTATGACACTATTAAGGGCGGCGATTTCCGTTCTCGGGAAGCTAATGTGTATCGGTTGGCAGAATGTAGCGCTCAACTGATAGACCAGGCTGTGGCCCAAGGTGTGCCCTTTGCCCGTGAGTACAGTGGGTATCTGGGCAACCGTTCTTTTGGCGGGGTACAAGTATCGCGGACGTTTTATGCCAGAGGGCAAACCGGTCAACAACTACTCTTGGGAGCGTATCAGGCTCTGATGCGACAGGTAGCAGCTGGTCGTATACAACTTTTTCCGCGTCATGAACTGCTCGACTTGGTGCTGATCGAAGGAAAAGCCCGCGGCATTATTGTGCGCAATATGGATACCGGCGCCGTCGAACGCCACGGCGCCCACGCGGTCGTGCTGGCCACCGGCGGATTCGGCAAGATTTATTATTTGTCCACACTGGCGATGGGCTGTAACGCGTCTGCTATTTGGCGCGCGCATAAGCGTGGAGCTTTTTTTGCCAATCCGAGCTGGACACAGATCCATCCGACAAGCCTGCCACAGTCCGGCGAATACCAATCCAAGTTGACCCTCATGTCCGAATCGCTGCGAAACGATGGCCGAATTTGGGTACCGAAGAACAACGCAGAGCAGCGAGCCCCGAATGATATTCCGGAATCGGAACGAGACTATTACCTGGAACGCCGGTATCCTGCCTTTGGCAACCTTTGCCCACGCGATATCGCCTCACGCGCAGCCAAGGAAAGAATCGACTCGGGCTACGGAGTGGGACCGCTAAAGAATGCTGTGTATTTGGATCTTTCCAGAGCTATCAGCGAACAAGGAAAAGGCCAAATAGAGGAAAAGTACGGCAATCTTTTTCGCATGTACCAAAAGATTACCGGTATTAACGCATACACCGAACCCATGCGCATTTCACCAGCGGCACACTTTTCTATGGGTGGTCTGTGGGTGGACTATGAACTCATGACAAATGTCCCCGAACTATATGCTATTGGGGAAGCTAATTTTGCTGATCACGGTGCCAACCGCTTAGGAGCTAACTCGTTGCTCCAGGCCTGTGTCGACGGTTACTTTATCGCCCCATACACGATTCCTAACTATCTGGCCGATGAAATCAAAACTGGGCCAGTCGATGTCAATCATTCTGCGTTTACGGCCGCGGAGAACTCAGTCCGACAGCAATTGCAACGGTTACTGGACATTCAGGGAACAATGCCCGCCGACCAGTTCCATAAAGCCTTGGGCAGGATATTATACGATAAATGCGGTTTATCGCGTTCCCGCGCCGGACTGGAAGAGGCCATTGCCAGTATTCGTACGCTCCGGGATCAGTTTTACGGCGAGCTGTCTGTGCCGGGCGGCCCCCGACATGAATAGTGAGCTAGAAAAGGCCGGCCGGGTGGCTGACTACCTCGAGGTCGGCGAGCTAATGTGTTACGACGCGTCGACCAGAGAAGAATCTTGCGGAGCCCATTTCCGCGAAGAACATCAGACCTCCGATGGAGAAGCGGCTCGTAATGATCAGGATTTCGCCTTTACCTCCGCTTGGGAATGGGCTGGAGCCGGCCAGGATCCGATCTGGCACAAGGAACCGCTACGCTTCGATTATGTAACTCCGACGGTAAGAAGCTACAAATAACCGAACGAATAATATGCGGATACAACTCAGAATTTGGCGGCAGGAAAGGCAGACTAAGCAAGGCCGATTACTAGATTATAGCTTGCAGAATGTCACTCCGGACATGTCGTTTTTGGAAATGCTGGACATGCTAAATGAGCAGCTTATCCAAAAGAAGGAAAGGCCCGTCGAGTTTGATCACGATTGTCGGGAAGGCATCTGTGGACAATGCGGAGTCATGATAAACGGGCGAGCGCACGGTCCCCTTCCGAATACGACTACCTGCCAGCTGCATATGCGGACCTTTGCAGATGGCGACACGATCTATATAGAACCGTTCCGGGCAACTGCGTTCCCGATAAAGTGCGATCTGAAAGTAGATCGTAGCGCGTTTGACCGCATTATTCAGGCGGGGGGCTACATTTCAGCCAGCACCGGAGAAACAGCGGAAGCCAACAGCATTCCTATTCGTCATGACGTGGCTGAAGCGGCTTTTGATGCAGCTGCATGTATCGGCTGCGGCGCCTGCGTCGCTACCTGCAAAAACTCCAGTGCAGCGCTAATTTACTTCCGCCAAGGTTACCCAGCTTGCTTTGTTGCCGCAGGGTCAGATAGAGGCACGGCGGCGTGTGCGGCAAATGGTGGTTCAGACCGATAAGGAAGGCTTTGGTCATTGCAGCAACACCGAGGCCTGTCAGCTAGAGTGCCCACAACAGATATCGGTTTTGCACATCGCTCGTATGAACTGGGAGTATAACCGGGCATTACTATCTCCGAACTGAACGCATTTCCAGAACCTATCTTAATAAGCTCAGATCCTAAACTGAAAAAAATATGCGTACTGAATCTGACAGCATGGGGACAATCGAGGTTCCCGACGACGTTTACTGGGGAGCGCAAACCGCCCGCTCGCTGATTCATTTCGAAATGGCGAAGATCGAATGCCACCTGAACTGCTTCGAGCAATTGGCATTCTAAAAAAGGCCGCTGCCCTGGTAAATCAGGATCTGGGAAAGCTTCCGCAGGAGAAAGCGGAGCTGATCATCGCGGCGGTGGACGAAGTCATCGCCGAGCCGCCTTCGGGTTCCAAACCACGAAAGTCTACTAATGAGTACCGAAAGCACCGTTCCGGCGTCCATCAAGCCGGCCAAACATAAACACAGAGCGACGATTTCCGGTTGGGACGAGGCACTCCGCCTATTAGGTGTTTTGCTCGTGGCGGTTATTATTTGGTTGATTCCTCCGCCGTCAGGCGTCGAACCCAAAGCATGGCACCTTCTAGCGATTTTCGTAGCAACTATTGTCGGAATTATCGTTAAACCGCTACCGATGGGCGCAATGGCCTTGCTCGGGATCGCTGCGACAGCGCTCTCCGGAACGCTCACCATCAATCAAGCACTGAGCGGATTCGGCAACAGCACGATCTGGTTGATCGTTGTCGCTTTTTTCATCTCCCACGGCTTTATCAAGACGGGTCTGGGTAGTCGCATCGCCTACCTTTTTATGGCGGCGCTCGGCAAAAAAACCCTGGGATTGAGCTATGGTCTGATCGCGACCGATCTGGTGTTAGCACCGGCTATCCCCAGCAACACAGCCCGCGCGGGCGGAATCGTGTTCCCGCTCGTAAGGGCATCAGCCAGAGCGTTTGGAAGTAATCCCGACGATGGCACCGCCCATAAGATCGGCTCATTTCTTATCCAGGCCGCGTTCCAGGGCAATGTAGTAACCAGCGCCATGTTCCTCACGGCCATGGCCGCTAATCCGCTTGCCGCGAAGCTGGCTGGGCAAATGCACATCAATGTCGGTTGGGGACAGTGGGCGATCGCCGCGGTTGTTCCAGGGCTCGTCAGTCTGGTGTCGGTCCCGTTCCTTCTTTACAAGGCCTATCCCCCTGAAATCAAAGAGACGCCTGGAGCTAGTGAACTTGCCAAACAAAAGCTGGTGGAGATGGGAAAAATGCGGCGGCAAGAATGGATTATGTTAGCCGTCTTTATCCTGCTGCTATTCCTGTGGATTTTCGGCGACCAACTGGCCAAGATTGATAGCGCGACTACGGCTCTGGTCGGGCTCGGCGTTTTACTCCTGACCGGGGTCCTTACCTGGAAGGATATCCTCGAGGAAGAAGGTGCCTGGGATACTCTTGTCTGGTTCGCTGCGTTAGTCATGATGGCCAGTTTCCTCAACGAATTAGGCCTGATCCCCTGGTTTACGCATGCTGCTCAGGGTATGGTTGGTGGCGTCAACTGGAGTATCGCATTCCTGGCGTTGTGCCTCGTCTACTTTTATAGCCACTACCTGTTCGCCAGTCAGACTGCGCACGTGAGTTCAATGTACGCGGCGTTTCTTTCCGTCTCCGTTGCGGTTGGCACGCCACCGCTTCTGGCTGCATTAGTGTTGGGATTCGTTGGCAATCTTTTCAGTAGTCTGACCCATTATGGGAGCGGCCCGGCGCCGGTCTTGTTTGGCTCCGGCTACGTAGAGCTTGGTGCTTGGTGGAAGTTGGGTGCCCTCGCCAGTATCATAAACATTTTGATCTGGCTGATCGTCGGCGGCCTCTGGTGGAAGCTGCTCGGTCTTTGGTAGGCCGCGTTCGTTTGCCGCGCCGATTTCGGACCTCTCGGACTCACCAACGTAGTCGACTATTTTGCCGACCAAGTAGGCGTGTTCCAGCGATGAATAACATCAATGGATGTCGCTGACGACACCACTTTCCAGCCAACCGAGTTCGCCGGTGAGAACCCTCTGCGCAAGCTTATAGCCTCGCCGATCCACATTGTGTCCGAGACTGTAAAACAACCAGTCGATGCGCAGCCGCGCCGTGCGACAAAAGTAGTCAACTAGCGCCAACAAATCGCATTTGCCTTGTTCGTCCGTCCGCAGCATCGATTGCGCGCGTGCGCAGCTGGTGGCGATGGCAAAGATTTCCGTACCGATATCGACAAAGCGTCCAAGCAAAACCTGTTTGCGTTCGAGCTTCGGCCCATGGCCCGCCATCGCGTGAAACAGACGCCGCGCCAATCGGTGAGAAGCATTCGCGACAAAGCGCATGTGCGGAGCGAGCACCGGATGGAATCCGTCGCTGCTGACGACGCCAAAAGGCGATAGCCATTGCCGCGGATACCAATTCGCATAAAATCCTGCTGCCTGGATCGCTGATTTGACCCGCTCGGACATCGGCAACTGCGAGTTCAGAATCGGTCCGCCGACTTTTAAATGCGGATCGAGCGCCTCGCGCGCGATGAACAGACGCATGATTTCGCTCGATCCCTCGAAAATCAGGTTGATCCGGCAGTCTCGCAAAAACCGCTCGACGGGTACCGGTTCCTCGCCGCGCGCGGCGAGAGATTGCGCCGTTTCGTAGCCGCGCCCGCCGCGGATTTGCATGGTGTCGTTGACGATCTCCCAGGTCCGCTCGCTGGCCCACAGCTTGCACAGCGCGGCTTCGAGCCGGACATCGGCGGTTTTGTCGCGATCAACGATGCTCGCGGCGAAAAGCACCATCGATTCCATCGCAAAAATCTCCGCAGCGATGCGCGCCAGCTTTTCAGCAATGGCAGCATGTTTGCCGATCGGCGCCCCCCATTGGACACGCTCCCGGGCCCACTCGCGTGCGACGGTTAAACATCGCTTGGACAAACCGACACACGCCGCCGGCAGCGTCAATCGGCCGGTGTTCAGTGTAGTCAGCGCAACGCGCAATCCTCTGCCTTCGGCCAGTATGATATTCTCGCGCGGCACGCGCACATTCGTGAAACGTACCACTCCATTATAAAGGGCCTTGAGGCCCATAAACCGGCAGCGATGGGCCACCTCGATGCCGGGCGTGTCCATATCCAGCACGAACGCAGTGATCTGGTTCTTCGGTTTGCCGTTCACCATTTTCGGCGGCGTTTTCGCCATCACCACGATCACGCCCGCTTTTACGCCATTCGTGCACCAGAGCTTTTCGCCATTGAGGATGAAAGCCTCGCCGTCGGGCGTTGGCTCCGCCTGCGTTTCCATTTTCGCAGGATCCGAGCCGACCTTTATTTCCGTGAGCGCGAATGCCGAAATCTCGCCGCCAGCGACCCGCGGCAGAAACCGGCGCTTTTGCTCCTCGGTTCCGAACAAAATCAGCGGCTGCGGCACGCCGATCGATTGATGCGCCGAAAGAAGCGCTGTGAGATTGCCGCAAAAGCTTCCCAGCATCATGCCCGCGCGGCAGTAATTGGTTTGCGACAGTCCCAGCCCGCCAAACTCTGGCGAAATCTTAATCCCGAACGCACCCAGGCGCGCGAGATCCTCGATCACGTTCTGCGGGATTTCGCCGGTGCGGTCGATTTCATCCGGATTAACATGTTCTTTCAAAAATGCTTCGAGCTGCTCGAGAAATGGAGCGCCGTGATCGCGGTCTTCTAACCTTTGCGACGGAAACGGATGAATCCCCGCGAGATTAAAGCGGCCCATAAACAACCCGCCTGCGAAACCGCGTTCCACCTGCACGGCCTCGCGCGCCGATTCGGTGAGCTCGAGCGCTTCGCGTTGCGCGGGCGACATTTTCGAAGTGTCGATGACGGGTTTCGGATCAACTGCCGGCATAGAATTTTCCTCCAGACTCGGAAATTCGCTTCAGCAAAGCGCGGGGAGCGTAATGGCGGCCAGCGACTCCGGCACGCTGAGACAACTGACCAAAGGCGGTCGCAATTCTGCTCGTGTCGGCGAAGCGCAATGCGCTCATCGGCGTTCCGAGATCCAACATGGCTCCGTCAATATCCGTGACACTCGCGCCGATGGCAAACGACTGCCTCAAAGTCGTTTTTGCCGTCAACCTACACCCTTCGCTTCTATCTAGCAGATAACCAAGACCGGACACGGCGCATGCTCGAAGGTCTCAGCATCACTTCCGAACGACACGTGCCGCCAACCCTTGTATCCGTGTGTCGACAATACTAAGAGATCAGCTGACAGGTCCGTTGCGGTTCTTGCGATCTCATCACGCAGGTGAAGCGCTATGGTCTGGATCGAGTCGACATTTTGATACTCGAGCTTTGCTTTCGCTAATTGGTCGGTCAATTTTTCTTCCGCTTCTTTTTGCCCTCCCTGGATTTCGTCAACCGGAATTCCTTGCATGGTGTAATCCAGGGAGGACGGTTCAGGAACGACGTGCAGCAGCGTAAGCTTAGCTCCTACCAGCTTTGCTACCTGAATAGCACAATTAACTGCTTTTTCGGAATTCGGAGAAAAGTCGGTTGGAGCCAGAATGTGCCTTAAGGTAGAGAATGATTTCGAGGCCGGTTGACTCAGCGAGTCTTTGGAGGTTGCCGGGTTGTCGATACCTTCGCTCATATCGAGTTTCTCACTTTCTCGACAAGATCATCGATGCAGCCAGGTTTTTCGCTCGCCCTGGCTTGGCATAGATCCCCCATCCATTGGCGAAGCCAGTTCAACTTGCAAAAATGCTAATTGAGCTTTCTTAGAGTGGACATCAGAGCGTCCGACGCGCTCGGTTGGCCTAGGGGCATCTCCCGAAGTTTTTCCACACTCAAGCCTGATCGCATCGCAATTGCGGCAATATTTGCAACCACCAGCGCATGATCTCCTACTACCAAACAGCCTAGCAAATGCCGGGATCGCGAATCGATGATCACCTTTAGAAAGATGGGCTCCGGATCGACCACGCTCCGCTCGTTATCCGAAATTAAGCGAACGGTATCTGAGATCGCCAGATATTCGAGCCCATTGGTTGCTGCTTCCTCTTCGGTCCAGCCTACAGTGGCGACGGGAGGCTCGGTGTGTACGCACCGCGGAATCCATCGACGATCGAACCGGGCTTCACGGCCCAGGATAGAGTTAATCGCAACGCTGGCTTGAGAGAAGGCCGTGCTGTCTAACATGCTGATTCCATTCACGTCGCCAACCGCATAAATTCCGGTGTCGGAGAGCCGCATGCACTCGTCGACTTTAAGAAAGGAGCTGTCTTCAATACCCAACGCGTTCAAGCCGAGTCGTTCCGAATTCGGCGTTCGGCCGGTCGCCACCAGCACCAGATTGGCCTCAATGCTTTGTCCTTCCGGCCCAGCAATGCAAACGCCGACCCCCGTCTCTTCTAGCTGGGCGAAAGAAACCTGATTATTGACTTGGATTTTCACTCCTCGATCCTTGAGCTCCTGAGCGACGCGTTCTCCAGCCTCGCTTTCCCAACCAGGCAAGATTCGACTCTCTTTTTCGATCAGAGTCACCTCGCAGCCCAAGGTGCGATAGATCGACGCAAACTCGCAGCCGATGTAACCCGCACCGATGATCGCCAGACTCTCCGGAAGGGTAGTTATTCTCAGCAGCTCATCGCTATTGACCACTCTCCGCATCGAACTGGCATAGAATTCCGACCTTGAGCCGGTAGCCACAATGATATTGTTCGCAGTAATAGTTTTCTTAGTACCTCTCTCCCCAATTATCTGGAGGGTTCGGTTATCCAGAAATTCGCCATGGCCCTGGTGCAGGCCAACGTCCAATTGCTGCAATTCTGCTCGGAAGCCGTCGGCTAGCCGTGAACTCACATTTGATTGGGCTACTATCCAATCGGACAAAGTTGCGTTCAAGAGCTCCGCTTTGTTACCGAATCGTCCGCTTCTCCAGCTGTCACGAAATTGCCGCGCACAAGCTTGCAAGGCAAGAACGGCGTAACACCCGCGATGAAAGCAGATGCCGCCAATCTTGTCTCTCTCAACTAGGGCCGTTCGCAAACCCTTACGAGCCGCCAAAAGCGTCGCCTCCCGACCGCCAGAGCCTGAGCCGATAACGGCTAATTGATAATGATCACTCATGATGGGGGTCAGACACTTCGGTATCACACCAAAGAACGCCAAGAGGAACTTTAAACAAGAAGATCACAGAGATTACAAAGGTTGGAGAACAGAATCGCGAACCAGGAGATCGACTAAAAGATACTTGGGTGCCCGGTTATAATTGGCAATTAGTGATGACGAAACCTTCCTCTTTCTTCGTAATCTCTGTGACCCTTTGTTAAAAATTCGTCTCTGTGACCTTCGGTTGAAGTCCTTACTGATCAGATGAAGTTACATCGTCCGTGGTTGCTGCGTTTCGAGAAACTCTTCGTAGTTCCTCATCGCCGCCTGCGCAATAAGTTCCGCCGTCCGAGCGAAACCTAAACGACCCGTGTTAATCACTAGATCGTACAGGAGTGGATCATCGATATCCGCGTCGAAGTAGCGACGTAGGTAGCGGCGTCGGGCATGATCTTCCTCCCGTACCTTCTTGGTCGCATCCGCCGCTGCGAGATTGTAGTAGCGCGCGGCATGTTCGACTCGTTTCTCTAATGGCGCGACCAGCCGAACGTGAAAGACATAAGGGAGACGCCTCGTTACGACATCGGCGCCACGACCTACCAAAATAACGCGACCTAGACTCGCGAGACGAAGGATGGTCCTGGTTGTTTGCTGGACGAGTAACCATGGGGTTGGATGGAGACCCAACAATTCCTCGACGATCGTTTCAACCGGCAGCCGGGCATCTTCAACCATGAATCGCTCGAGGCGCTCCGGAAGCTGATGATCGACC
>Ga0070707_100007238_pt1 | contig 10298 bp, 7 predicted proteins | sample KBSK5502metaG_FD_65468 | JGI IMG/M metagenome (GOLD analysis project Ga0070707, IMG submission 65468) | Corn, switchgrass and miscanthus rhizosphere microbial communities from Kellogg Biological Station, Michigan, USA - KBS K5-50-2 metaG | ecosystem: Host-associated > Plants > Roots >... | reverse complement strand
GCCGGCAAGAACATCGCAAATCCGACTGCCATTATCCGCTCGGGTCTGCTGATGCTCCGACATCTCGGCGAGCACGAAGCTGCGCTCAAGATCCGTAATGGACTGGAGAAGGTTTATCGCCACCGAGACAAGCTTTCGCGGGATGTGGGCGGGAAGGCCGGTACCTCCGAGTTCGCGGACGCTGTTATCGAGGCAATGGAGTCGAGCAAAGGCGTTCAGCAGGCCGCAGCCGAGGTATCTCGCGCCTGAAAGCTTGGGGTTGTGTAAGTTGGAAATCTAATTCAAACCATTTTGAAAATCTCATGAGGATTGCACTGCGTGACTGCAGGGGTCTGTGGCGGAAGTCCGTCTTGTTGCTAGGCGTGGCAACGACTTTTGTCGCGGCTGCACACGCGCAAACTCTCAAGGTAACTCTTCTGGGCACAGGTAACCCGCGTCCTGTCATGGAACGGTTCGGTCCCAGTATCCTGGTGGAAGCCGGACACGAAAAGTTGTTGTTTGATTGTGGTCGCGGCGCCACCCAACGCATTTACCAGCTCAAAGTACCGTTCGCAGATGTCAACGCTTTGTTCCTCACTCACCTGCATTCCGACCACGTGGTCGGAATTCCGGACCTGTGGTTAACCGGCTGGATTATGGGGCGGAAGGTCCCGCTTCGGGTTTGGGGACCCGCCGGAACTAAACAAATGATGTCGCATTTGCAGCAGGCATACCAGTTCGATACGCACATGCGGCGGGATGTGGATGAGAAGGTCGTGGCGCAGGGAGTGGTCGTTCTAGCCAAGGACATTGATCAAGGCTTGGTCTATCAAAATGGAGCGCTTAAGGTCACGGCTTTTGCGGTTGATCATGGTCCGGTCAAGCCAGCGCTTGGGTACCGTATCGACTTCGCCGGGCACTCAGTAGTGCTCTCCGGAGATACGCGATATTCTGAAAATCTGATCCGCTTCTCTCAGGGAACGGATGTATTGATTCACGAAGTGATTGATCCTTCTGCCTATCGCGAAGTCAGCAATTCCTTCAGCGCAGAACAAAGGCAAAGAGTCATCGAGCATCACACGCTTCCTGAACAGGCCGGCACAGTCTTCGCACGAGTGAAGCCGAAATTGGCGGTCTACTCACATATCGTTCCCCCTGACGTTCCTGAGGTGGTTCCTCATACGCGAAAAACCTATTCCGGCCCGCTGGAGGTGGGCGAAGATTTGATGAGCATTGAAATAGGCGAGAAGATAGAGGTCCGCCGTCCTCCGCAACAAGGCTCCGCGCAGCCCACGTTGACGAACCCTCTCAATTTTAAGTAACATCCTTTTTCTTCAAGAGACCATGGGGGATGTGTAAGACAGTGCGGCGTGTGGGAGTAGTGCTTTTCCAGCTCGGTGGACCCGAAACGCTGGAGGCAATCGAACCTTTTCTCTACAACCTTTTCTGCGATCCAGATATTATTGACTTTCCCTTCGCTCGGATCGGACGCAAGCCACTGGCCAGGCTCATATCCAGCACGCGCGCCAAGAAAGTGCACCATCATTACGCCGTCATTGGGGGCGGCTCGCCAATTCGGAAATTCACCGAGCAGCAGGCACGAGCGCTGGAAACAAAGTTAACGCAAGCCGGCCTGGATGCCCGTTGCTTCGTGGCCATGCGCTACTGGCATCCTTTGACGGCTGAGACAATTGAGCAGCTACGGGCCGCAGAATGCAATGAAGTCGTGGTCCTTCCTCTTTATCCCCAGTATTCCACGACCACTACCGGGAGCAGCCTGAATGAGTGGCAGCGTCGCTTCCGCGACGACATTCCGGTCTATGTTGTCAAGGCTTTTTACCGTAGCGAACTCTATCTCGAGGCCGTAGCTGAGAAGATTGAAGAAGCGCTGGCCCGTTTCCCCGAACCTGGGCGTGCCGAAATTGTTTTCAGCGCCCACAGTGTTCCTGTCGCCGTGATCGACAAAGGCGATCCTTACCAGGAGCAAATCGAAGAGACGGTGGAACTGGTGATGCAGCGCGGCGGATGGGCCAACCACCATCGCCTGTGTTATCAGAGCAAGATCGGCGCCAGCAAATGGCTGCAACCTTCGCTGCACAACGCGCTTCGGGATTTGGCGGCGGAACAGTTAAAGGATGTTTGCGTGGTGCCCATTTCGTTCGTCTCCGATCACGTGGAAACGCTCGGCGAGATTAATCACCACGCCCGGGAAGAAGCCAAAGCATTGGGCATCGAGCGATTCGAAATGACTTCCGGGCTGAACGATTCGCCCATTTTCATCGCGGCGCTGGCCGAGCTGGTAGGCACCGCTGTCGGCGTCGATTTGAGTAAACAACGAGGTGCCGGTTGCCTGGTGGCGGCGGGCTGAGCAAAGATGGAAAAGACACGGCACCTCAAAGAGAAGGGATAAGGAAGGATGGCAGACCAGTCCTCCAAAAGCGTAGTCAATGGCGTTCTCGGACATCTTCCGCCCTGGCCGCGGGAGGCACTCAATAACTCGGTCATTGGGATGGAACAGGCGTACAGGCAACGGAAGGGCCTGCCACCGCTGTCTGATGAAGACATCGCGGCCCTGAAGGCTGGCGAGCCCATGCCGTGGGAACGCGGCGAAGGTGCTCCGGCGGTGCCTGCCAGCACTGCCGCTCCAGTTGCGCCTGAAGCCCCGACGGCTCCACTGGCCCAAGCGCCGCCCGCAACCACTGCCGCACCGGCAGCAGCTCCGCCTGCCGCAGCAACTACGCCTGTGGCAGCAGGCGCGCCTAAGGGCGGTATTAGCCCCGAGGTCGCAAAGCTTATCGCCGAGGGAAAGAAGTGGAGCCGCTCGGCCATTGCTGCCGAACAAGCCCGTCGCAATCGCAAAGGCCTACCGGCGCTTACCGATGCGGAAGTGAACGCGTTGCTGGGCGAAGAAGCAGCTGCGGCGACCGCTCCAGCTCCGGCAGAGCCAAGACCTGCGACATCGGCTCCTGCGCCAGCCGTAGCCGCAACTGGTGCGGGACAGAAAGTTCCACCCGCTGTTTCTCAAACTCCGGCAGCCCGCGGTACCGAAGCCAACAAATACATTGGTACTCCCGCGGTCGGGACCTCGAAAGCAGCAGCGGCGGGCGGTATCGCCTCTGTGGGGCCCGAGAATAGAGAGGTAGACCAGCGGCGGCGGCGTCTGGTGTGGAGTTGCGTGACAGCTTTCCTGGGCGCCTGGTTCATCGCGTTCTTCCGCTTCTTCCTGCCTCGCACTCTTTTCGAACCGAGCACGGTTTTCAAAATCGGTTATCCCTCTGATTATGGTCTGGGTGTAGACACGAAATGGCAGCAGAAATATCGCATCTGGGTAGACCGCACCCCCGATCGTCTTTTTGTGATCTATGCCCGCTGCACTCACCTGGGCTGCACACCAGATTGGAAAGCCAGCGAGAACAAATTCAAATGCCCGTGTCACGGCAGCGGGTATGACAGCGAAGGAGTCAACTTTGAAGGACCGGCACCTCGTCCCATGGATCGTGCGCACATCGAACCGGCGCCCGACGGCCAAATTGTGGTGGACGTCTCGCGGCTGTACCAATGGCCCAAGGGCCAGCCCAGCCACTTTAATGATCCGGGAGCCTTTTTGAATGTGTAGGAAGATGTGGCGCGGGCGTCCTCGCCCGCGAAAAAGAAGTGCTGCTGCGTAACTTTGATAATGCGTACCTTTGATAAGAGGATTCATGCCTGAAGAAAGCAATCGAAATGGCAAGAACGGTCGGGTGGGCCTGCTGGAACGAGTGAAGTCCAATGTCAAAGAGGACGTCCTCGCCCTCAAGACAGACATCCCCGCAAAGGCCAAGGACCAGATCGAAGGACTGAAGGATCCGACCAAGACCCAGGTCTACACCTCGATCTTCCGCCACAAGCACGACGACACGCCGCGAAACCGAGCGCTGGGCGTGCTCTCCAACGTTTTCCTCCACCTGCACCCGGCCAAGATCAACCGCGATGCGGTGCGCTACAGCTATACCTGGGGCATGGGCGGGATCACGTTCTATTTATTCATCGTGCTCACCTTCACCGGCGTGCTGCTAATGTTTTACTACCATCCGTCCAAGGTGCAGGCATTCCGCGACGTGCTCTATCTCGAGCACGATGTGCCCTTTGGGAAGTTGCTGCGCAACATGCACCGCTGGGCGGCTCACTTGATGGTGATCGCTGTCTGGCTGCACATGTTCCGGGTGTTCCTAACCGGGTCATACAAAAAGCCCCGCGAATTTAATTGGAACGTCGGCGTCATTCTGCTGGTGCTAACCCTGCTGCTTTCGTTCACCGGTTACCTGCTGCCGGATGACCAACTTGGATTTTGGGCGGTAACGGTGGGCACGAACATGGCACGCGCCACTCCGCTGCTGGGTCACGAAGGACCGTTCGGGCCGTTACTAGGCATGACGCCATATAACGATGTCCGTTTCGGATTATTGGGTGGGTCGATTGTGGATGCGAACGCTTTGCTCCGTTCTTACATCTGGCATTGCATCGGCATCCCGATCGTGGCCTCCGTTTTCATGATTGTGCACTTCTGGCGTGTACGAAAAGATGGCGGTATCTCCGGACCGGCGCCGGTAATGCTGGAATCGGAAGCCGACAAACCGCGCCGCACTGTGTAGGCCGAGCGTGTTTTTGTAGCGCTGGCATCTTGCCGCAAAGCTGTCGAGCTTTGTTCGACCCGGACGGCCGGGGGCGGCCGGCCCCACACGAGTTTGGGAGCACTTATGGATTGGCGTCAACTTTGGGAAATCATTTCCGCCCCGGACAACGTGCCGATCGTGGCACTAATCCCGCTGCTGGCCTTTTACATTTATCTCGCATGGAAACAGGCCAAGGCCAATGACGATCTGATTGCCGAGCTCGAAACCAATCCCGCGATGGCGAAAACTCATCATCGCAAGACCTGGCCCTTCAGACCCGGATGGCAAAAGGAAGTCCATGTCTGGCCGTTCCTCCTGCGCATCGAGTTTCTCGCCGCCATCATCGTCACCATCATCCTGATGGTCTGGTCCATTACGCTGAGTGCCCCATTGGAAGAGCCCTCGAATCCCAACCTGACGATGAATCCCGCTAAGGCGCCCTGGTACTTCCTCGGCTTGCAGGAGATGCTGGTGTATTTCGACCCGTGGATCGCGGGTGTCGTCATGCCCACGCTTATCATCATCGGTTTAATGGCCATCCCTTACATCGACACCAATCCCAAGGGTGGCGGTTATTACACCTGGAAGCAGCGCAAATTCGCGATTTCAACGTTCCTCTTCGGATTTGTAATTCTATGGGTTTCGATGATCATCATCGGGACTTTCATTCGCGGGCCAGGCTGGCAGTGGTTCTGGCCGGGGCAAACCTGGGACCATAATCGTCTCATTTACGAGGTGAACCGCGATCTGCCAGACATTTTTGGCATCACCAGCAACCTTGCCAAAGCCATCTTCGGCGCGATGATCGTCGGCGGCTACTACCTGCTCGGCGGCTTTGTCGTCTACTCGCTGTTCCGGCGTTTCATGCGCAAAGACTTCCAGCGCATGAGCTTGCTGCAGTTCTCCATTGTGCAGTTCTTCTTGCTCACGATGGTGGCCCTGCCGCTGAAGATGCTGTTGCGCTTGCTTTGGCATATTAAGTACGTCTGGATTACGCCTTGGTTCAACATTTAAGGTTCGGCGTTAAGTGGCTTGTCCTTACCAAATTCGAAAGTTGTCATTCCGATCCGGCTTTAGCCGATGAGGAATCTTCTATTACATCGCGGGAGAAAAGCGAGGATAAACCCGTTGCAAAGACATATCCGACATTTTTTCAAGATGTGAGCAGAGCCAATATCGGCGTGCAACATTGAATGGGAGGATGTGGTGCCCGAGAAACCAATCCCCGAGTATGACCCGCTCGTAAGCAAGTCTTACGCGTTGCACTATTTGATCGCGACGGTCATCCTCATCGCGTCGCTTTTCTGGGCCTTGTGGGATGAGGCTTTCGGCCAGCGCCCCTGGAAGGCTTTCCAAGAGCAGTGGAAGGACCGTTACGGCGCGTTCCTTAAGACCGCAAAATCGAAGTCGGCCACGTCCGAAAAGGACGTGCGACAGAATGCTGAGTACCAGCAACTCGAACAGGCCTGGAAGCAAGCGGATCAGAAGTCTCGGGCTCGTAGAGAGGAAATTCAAAAACACCTCAGCGATCTCAGCGCCAAGATTCTGGCCGTGCAGAGCGTTTTTACCGATCGTCGTGCATACGTTAATGCTGTAACTTACGAGATCGAGACGGACAGCAGCACATCCGGCAAGAAGAGTAAGCAGGATGATCTCAAGAAGTTCAAGGATAAATTGGCCACCGTCGAATACCCCGATGGCACAAAGAAGAAGTACAACTTCGACCAACTCGAAGAAACTTATAACGACCTCAAGGCCGAACGCGCCAAGCTGGGCGCCGAACTCGCCGATCTCCTGAAACCTGTCACCGAAGCCAAGACAAAAGTTGACGAGTACATTTCCGAGCACATGGTTGACCTCACGCCCGGACAAATCGAAGGCCTGCAGAAAAAGACCGAAGAGTGGGATCCCAAGATCCAGCAGATTAACGTGGCGGAAGCCAACATCGTCGACCGCTGTGAATCGTGCCACATGGGTGTTCGCGAGCCGCTGAAGCTTACGGCGGCTTCAATGACACCTAAGAACCAGAAAAGGCCTGATGACTACGCTCGGGCTTTTGTTAGCCATCCGGAGACCGAACTTCTCAAGACCCACGATCCGGAAAAGTTTGGGTGCTCGCCTTGCCACCAGGGGAATGGACGCGCCACCACGAGTGTTGAGAAAGCCCACGGCAATTATGAGCACTGGCTGTGGCCGCTCTTCCCTAAGGAAAACGTCGAGGCCGGATGCCAGACCTGCCACGCAGCCGACATGGTGCTGGTCAGCGGCGACGTGGGCTGGAATGTCAGCGAGGGCAAAGATCTGTTTCGCCAGAGAGGTTGCAATGGATGCCATCGCTATGAGGGATACGACAAAGAACCCGAGAACCTGCAATCCGTTGATCAGCAGCTCAAGCAGCTTGAGACGGAGAAAAAGGAAAATGTGAAGCAGGCGGCCGACTCTATGAAGCAGGCCGACGCCGCTCAAAGCAACGAGGAAGCCAACAGACTGAATGACAAAGCTGTCGGGTTGAAAGTCGCGAACAGCAAGATCGACGGACGCATTCAGCAGCTCGATTTTCAGTCCCACAGCTTGATGCAGGATATGAAGAAGATCGGGCCGAACCTGAAAGACGTTCAGCTTAAATTGAACAAGAATTGGATTCCCGTCTGGCTGAGGAAGCCAACGGATTTCAGGACCACCACTAAAATGCCGAACTTCCGCTTGAGGGACGACCAGATCAAAGCGATTTCGGCTTACATATGGCAGTCAGCGCTAACCGATCCCTTGCCCAAACAGAAGCCTGGCAACGCCGAGCACGGAAAGGAACTCTTCGAGACCCGCGGCTGCCTAGCGTGCCATTCTATTGGCGAAGGCGGCCAGATGCAGGGCGGCACGTTCGCGGCGAACCTCACACGTGTCGGCGAGAAGGCCAACTACGATTACCTGGTACGCTGGATTCACAATGCGCGCGAGCGCACGCGCCCTTACTGCCCGTACGAGAAGAAAGACATTGGCCCCGAGGATTACGCCAAGAAGGGCCGGCCCTACGTCTTTGACCTCGAACACAGTCAGTGTCCGAACGACAGCCACGAGCTCCAGGTGCAGAATATGACGGTGATGCCCAGCCTCCGCCTTAGTGTGGAAGACGCACAGGACATCGCCACTTTCCTGGAGACTCAGAAAAAACAAGATCCTTCGTCTTACGGGGACGCCTCCTTCATGGACGATCCCAAGCTGAAGGACGAAGGCAAGAAGTGGATTCGCCATTACGGCTGCGCCGGTTGTCATGAGATTTCGGGGTTCGAAGACGAAGGCCGCATCGGCACCGAGCTCACTTTTGAAGGCAGCAAACCGATTGAGCGCCTTGATTTCGCGTTATTCACAGAAGCAGCGCAGCGTGGCGGTAAGGACCCGATCAGCAATCCAGACGACCTGCAGCGCCTGCCCGACGGTCCGGCCAAGGCTCCCTGGTACAACCATAAGGGCTTCTTCGAGCACAAGCTCGCCGAGCCAGACATATACGACAAGGGCATGATCAAGTCGGACACGGAAAAGCTTCGCATGCCCAACGTGCATTTAACCAAGGACCAAGTCCGCGCGATCACAACCTTCCTGCTCGGCAGCCAGGAGACTTCCCTTCCCGCCAGCTACCAGTACAAGCCGCAGGATGCGCGGCACGATATCCAGGAGGGTTGGTGGATTGTTAAGAAATACAACTGCATGGGATGCCACCAGTTCATTCCCGGCCAGAAGACCATACTAATGGGAATGCAGCGCTACCAGGATGCCCAGGAACAGCTTCCTCCCAAGCTCTTGACCGAAGGCGCGCGCGTGGATCCCGAGTGGCTGCGGCGCTTCCTATCGAATCCCGCGCTGAACGACAAAGACTCCAACCGCAATGGGGTTCGCCCTTACTTGCAAGTTCGCATGCCCACGTTCTCGTTCTCGGATAACGAACTGCGTAAGCTGGTGCGTTTCTTCCAAGCACTCTCGCAGCAGCCGATCCCTTATATTCCGGAACAGGTGCCGACGCTCACCGCAAAAGAAAGCGACATGGCGCGCAGCCTGTTTTCGAGCACGGCGGCCCCCTGCCTAAAGTGTCACGCCACCGGCGATTCGCAGCACGACAAGATCGCCACCGCGCCCAACTTCTTGCTCGCAAAGGAGCGCCTGAAGCCGGATTGGGTGGAGCGCTGGATACTTGATCCGCAAGCCATCAGCCCGGGTACCTCGATGCCCTCCGGGCTCTTCAAGCGGGAGAACAACCAGTGGGTATTTGCGGGCCCGACACCGCCTTCGTTCCAAGGCTACGATAAGGACCACAGCAAATTGCTGGTGGACTACATCTTCCAGCTCACGCCCGGGGAGCAGCGCCGCGTTTCGGCAGCCATGGGGCATGCACAGGCCTCCAGCAGCGGTCGCTCCTCAAAAAACAAAGCGCCCGGGGGTTCGGCCCGCAAACTCGAAACGCATCCCGCCGTGCGCCAATCCGCATCAAATGGCGGTTCGCGTTAAAATGTATAGATACATTGAGAGCTTTCAGACCTCAAGAAAGGTGCAGCGATCATGAATAGGAAGACGTGGTTAGCAATGCTGGGCTTGCTTGCCCTCGTCGGGCTGCTGCTCTTGGCGGGCTGTAGCAAGAAGACGGGCGAAGAGCAATCGTCCTCTCCGACTTCGGAGTCGAAACCGCCGGCAGCCTCCACTCCCATCGATCCCAACACCGCGGCTACGGTTAGCGGCACCGTCAAGCTTGACGGCACCCCTCCCAAGCCGGCCAAGATCGACATGAGCCAGGATGCCGCTTGCAAAGGCGACAACACCTCCGAGAACGTGGTCGCGAAAGACGGCGATCTCGCCAATGTTTTTGTCTATGTGAAAGAAGGTCTCGGTAATCGCAACTTTGATGTTCCGAAGGACTCGGTGGTCATCGACCAGAAGGGTTGCCGCTACCATCCGCACGTTCTAGCCGTAATCGCTGGACAAAACGTGGAGATCAAGAATGACGATCCCACCACGCACAACATTCATCCCACCCCAAAAGACAATCGCGAGTGGAACGAGTCGCAGCCGCCAAGTGCCGCGCCGATCCAGAAGAGCTTCGCTCGTGAAGAAATCATGCTGCCAGTGAAGTGTAATCAGCACCCCTGGATGAAGATGTACATTAGCGTGGTAAAGAGCCCCTTTTATGCAGTCACAGGACCGGACGGCAAATACGAAATAAAGGGCCTGCCGCCCGGCGACTACACTCTTGCTTTCGTACACGAGAAACTTGGCGAACAGGACCAGAAGGTTACACTCACTCCCAAAGACAGCAAGACGGTTGATACGACTTTCAAAGCAGGCGGAATGTAGCCCGGACGGTCTGCTAAAATGTTGAATTCCGGAGTGGGCTGGAAGAATCAGGCCCACTCCAATTCTCTCAGGAAAACCCGTGGGGTCTCACAACTCAGACACAGGGTTAGCAAGGAGCAACTTCTGAAGGGCCTCGCTGCACCCTACAATCGCGCACACCATGTATTCGCGGTGTTCACCGCCTGCGCGACTTTCGTTCTGATTATTGCCGGGGCCCTGGTGACCAGCAAAGATGCCGGTCTTTCCGTGCCGGATTGGCCCACAACTTTCGGATCCATCTACAAGATGCCCCACATGGTTGGTGGCGTTGAGTGGGAGCACGGTCATCGC
>Ga0070707_100007237_pt1 | contig 10299 bp, 5 predicted proteins | sample KBSK5502metaG_FD_65468 | JGI IMG/M metagenome (GOLD analysis project Ga0070707, IMG submission 65468) | Corn, switchgrass and miscanthus rhizosphere microbial communities from Kellogg Biological Station, Michigan, USA - KBS K5-50-2 metaG | ecosystem: Host-associated > Plants > Roots >... | reverse complement strand
GCGCGTTGGGGCATCCCTTGTGCGCGGCCTGAGGTCACGGGCGACGAGGAATACTTGGCACCGAGGCTAATCTCCCGTCTCAAGATGGTCTTGCTCGGGGCCTTGCTCGGCGGAGCATATCTGCCCGCATTCCTCCTTGCGACGGGCGGGACGGAAGAGTTGGCTATTTACGACTATGAGTTCTACCTCTTCCCTACTTTGCGTGGTGCGGCTTGCGCGCTCCTTCTTTACGAGCTCATCTGGAGAACCCGCTCTCGTCTTAGTTCAGCGACATTTCCCCTTTACGTCCTAGGCGTCTGGTACCTTGAAGGCAAGATCCAGTGGGGACTGTCTCGATTGACAAGCCCGGAACCGCTGGCAGGGTCCTATTACTCGACTCTCCAGCACTGGCTCGTCCCACCTTTGTTCTTTCCTTCTACGATATTCGATCTCGTTGCTGCGTTCGTCACAGCAGCGGCCGCCTACTATCTCATCTTCGGAACGCTCCCTCATATCCGTGTCCAACGAAGGATTCGCGTTGGACCCAATTACGGAGGCACGCACATGTCTAATGATGAAACCACCAGGCTGCTATGCGCCAGCGCATTTACGGCGGGACACGGCTTCAGAGAAACGGTGTTAAATCGATTCGAAGAACCGCACCACGCTACAGCGCCTGAGGTAGGCGTGGACATTGCACTCGTCGCTCGGGTATGTAAGTTCGTCGCGAATCGCGAGCGCAAGTACGACTGGCTCTTCTTTCTCATCGGGCTCGCTGCAGCGATCGCGGCGGCGGCGATTGACCCGATCTTCGGACTGGTGGTCGCAGTGCTGGCCTCGGCGCCTTTGTACTTTCAGAAGAGCCTCAAAGAGCAAGAAATCCTGCTGAGCAATTTCCAGCGCGCAAAATTTGACGCCTCCAAGGTCACCGAGAAATTCAACGCGCCTCTCGAGCCGGAGATGTTGAGTGGGTTCCCGATGAGCGATCAGAATCTGATTGTTTACCGGGATTTTACTCCCTTTGTAGGCGCGGGAGGCAGTCTGGGTGGATGGTCGTTCACGGTGAGTCTGGACAAACCCCCGGAACAGGGTTTGAACGGTGCTCCCCAGCGGCCGCCCAGGGCGTTTGAGAGTGACGAGCTCTACGGGGCAATTGACCGTGCCATTGAATCGCTCGGTCTCGAGCATCTGAGAATTCGTAACTTTTGCTTCGTCCATGGCGCCGACATACGAGAAAATCGCGACATCCTGCCGCATATCTATATGCAGCCAGTTCAGCGGTTAGACGAACAGGCTATCGCCGCTTACAAGAAGGCCAGCGATGCGCGGGTTCGGCACTACCAATGGATATCCATCGAGGACTGGGGCAACCAGCTGGTTTTGTCCTACTTCCTAAGATGTGCGATCCGGGGCACGAACCTATTTGTCGAAATCAACCGCTACCTGCTGACGCCACTGGCCGGTAGGTATCACTCCGTCGACAAACTTCCGGATTCGAGCTGGAAACAGAAAGTGGCGCTGACAATCATCAGTCTCGTCGTTGGGCCAATCTGGGTTCTGCGATCGGTGTTCGCGGCTCTTGGGCGATTCTCGAAGTACTTGGCGGAACTGTTCGGTACCAAGGAGCGAAATCGCCTCCGCGAAATCAAGCAGAATCCGACTTACAACTATGGAGCGCAGACCAGTATTCGCCAAGCTTTGGGAAGCGGCGCTTTCAGCCATTATTTTCAGAAGCTAGACGGCGATTTCTACACCAAAGTGCTGGAATATAGGATTCTCGATGCGATCGTCGAATTTCTCGATGAACACGATATCGATACATCCGAGATTCGCGAGCGCCGGGCGTTGATCTTGAACAGCGGCATCATCGTCCAGGGAGGCGACGTGAGGGCCGAGAGTCTCGCGGTGGGTGTGGGCGCCACCGCGTCAAAGTTGAACCAACCGAGCGGAGCAAGGGGCCTCCGCTCCAAAGCAAGGGAACAATCCCATGACACGATCCACGAAGCGGGACGCAGTGCATAATTCGGGCATCCAGGCGAACACGGTTAGTGGCGACGTAATCGGCGTCGGAGAGGGCGCGAGCGCGACCAAAATCGTGAAGTCCGAGACAATCGACAAGGAAATGCCGGCCCTGGTGGCGGAGCTTCGAAGCGCGCTCAATCGCTTGTCGTTAGAGGCTTCTGCGAAACAGGCGATTGATCTGGATGTCGCCAAACTAGAAAAGGCGGCTACAGAGAGGGAACCCGATCCGCGGCGGATCAGCAGCACTCTCGGTTCGATTGCAGGTACGCTCAAGACGATCGGCGTGATCGCAAGCCAGGTGGTGGGGATCGCAGAGCCAGTCAAGAAGATCGTAAGTCTTTTCGGTCTATCCCTGCCTTGGTGAGCGGCACATGATCATCGGCGGCGCTCTCCATTGAGATTGATCGCCGATGGTTCATTACCGACCACCTTGACGAGGTCGCAAGCCAAGGCCGTAATGATCAACTCCGACCCCTTCGTAGCTGTGCTGCATACTGATGTTGATACGGTAGCAGGCGTTGCATGCTGCCAATCTGCGCTCGTTTAAGCCACCCGCGCCCCGAAACGCGGGCTCGCTCGACTGGCACGGTCACTGCAGCGATCATTTGGTGCGAGGCCATGAGCCTCAATCATGCACCATTCAAGGAATGAAAAATGTCCGCGATCATCGTCGCGCCCAGCCAGTTCCCATTGCGCTTTTCCGAGGTCGTCAACATTCGGGGCGACTTCGGCCTGGGCCAGCTTGCCAACCCGAAGGGCATCGCGTACCACGCGGGGCTCGACCGCATCCTCACCACAGTCACTCCCAACGCTATCGGTGGGCGTTCGCTCATTCTGCAAGCGGTGCAGCCCGATGGCTCGCGGGCGCGTTTCGCGCCGACCTATTCGCCGTTCCGCGATGTCGAATCGATGCTTGTCGTCGTGCCACCCTCGGGGCCGCCGGTAAACGCCGGCTTTCTCGTCGGAGACGTTTATGTCAACCGTGGACCGGGTGGTGAGATTTCCCGGCTCAATGCCGCGGGGGCCGTGTTGGCCGACGTTTGGGTTGACCTGCATTCCGCAGGGCTGTGGGGTGGCCTCACCTTCGATCAGACTGGAAACTTCGGAGGGCGCCTGGTGGCTGCGGACACCAACGGCAAGGTATTCCTGGTCGACGCAGGCGCCCACGCCACACTGTTGGTGGATCTGGCCGCGCGCATGGGCTTCCCAATGCGCGTCGAGGGCCTCGCGGTGGCACCTGCGGCCTTCGGCCCGCTGGGCGGCCATATCATCGTTGGCGTGGAGGGCGTGGGCGATGACGATGCCCAGAGCGGCAAAGTCTACGCCATTGACGCCGCGGGCGCCCCCACACTACTCGCCGACATCGGATACTGCGCCGAAAACATTGCCTTCGTTCCGCCGGTCGGTGGAACTTTCTATCACACGCAGCTTTCGTTCGAGCGTGAGCGCGAGAACAAACTGATTGCAGCCAGCGCTAGCCAGTTCCTCGCTCGTGCTGGGCGCATGCTGGTGACCAACGAAATGTCCGGAGACCTGTGGGAAGTTGCTTGGGATGGGACACGCTACACGCAGTCGCTGGCGGGGCGCGCGCCCGACCGATGGACGTCCGAAGGGCTTGGCGTGCAGCGCACCGAATTGGAACACGCCGACTTTGCGGTGCGCCAGCCGTCGCTGCCGACATGGACCGATTGGAACGCAGTGCCTGGAGATGGCACCACCGATGCGAAACTCGACGCGAGCGTCGACTACTCCGGCAACCTGCACCTATTCGCCAAAGGCATCAACGACCGGCGGATCTACATGCAAAGCATGTCGGGCTTGAACGAGGCCTGGACCGGCTGGATCGAGATGCAACCGACGGGGATGACGACCCACCATTCGCTCGCCTCGGCACTGCACGAGAACAGCTTGCATCTGTTCGCCGTGCGCGACGACGGCCACATCGTGCACAAACGTGCCTTCGTCGGCAGCGGCCCACTAACCAACGAGCCATGGGCGGAAGTGCCGGGCGGCTTCGTCACCGACGCGGCCGTCTCCGCAGCGGTCGGCACCGGGCACCTCGTGTTGTGTGCCAAGGGCACCGACAACCAACTGTATATCAACGAGCTGGCCGTCGGCGGGAGGAGTTGGAGCGGCTGGTCGTTGGTGCCAGGTGGTGGGCAAACCAATGCCAACCCTTCGTTGGTCAACTTCCAGGACGAGTTGCACCTGTTCATCAAGGGGCTTACCAGCAACCGCATCCTGGCGCGGGCGCGCTCGTCCGATGGAGCCAGTTGGACCGACTGGGCGGAGCTGCCCGGTGCCGGACGCACCGACGCGGGAATGGCGGCGGCATCGGCCAATCAGCAGTGCTGCGTGTTCGCCAAAGGCATCAATGACCGCGCACCGTATCTGAACATTGCCAGCAACACCGGCAGCTGGAGCGGATGGAACGCATTACCCCACCCGGGCAGCACAGACGTGGGACTGGCCGCGGCCGCCATTGGCGCGCGCGTCTACCTATTCGCCAAGGGCATCGACGACAAGCGCATCTACATGCGACGCACCACCTGACGGATCACAAGAAAAAGTCCTATAGGAGAACACACCATGCCGCAGACAAGTCCCCTGATTCCATTCGTTGCGGGTTACTCAACCCCAGACGGATTCCGCCACGCGATCGCAGCAACCAACGGCGGCAAGCTGCACGAAATCTTCTTTAAACCGACGGGAAAGGGCAACGCACGTCTGGCCTGTTTTGACGCAATTACCACCATCGACAGCTTCTTTACGTCCGACGATGGATACCAGCATGAAATTGTGGCAACGCCCGACGGCAATGTCCATGAAATCTACTTCAAACCAAACGACATCAATTTTACCGAGCCCCCGCTCGGACACTTCAATGGAATCTTAGACATCGCAGCCTTCCAGGCACTCGATGATAAGAACCGCATCGTCATCGTCGCTACGAATGATGGCAGCCTTCACGAGATCTTCTATCATCCATCCCTGCCCGGCGGTGGCCACGTATCCACGCTCGCACTGCCCAAATTCAACGGGATTGTTGGGATCGCGGCATTTTATACGCCAGACGACAAATTCCGCCACGTGATTGTCGCGACGGGGGACGGTAACGTCCACGAGGTCTTCTATCATCCGTCAATTGGCGTGCATCTTTCCCAGCCACCCCTGGCCAAGTTCAACGGTGTCGTGGGAGTTGGAGCCTTCTACGCAGAAGATGACAAAAATCGCATCGTGATCGTGGCTACCAACGATGGCCTATTACACGAAATCTTCTATCGTCCCTCCCTCCCGGGAGGCGGCCATGTCTCCACCTTGGGCGTTCCAAAATTCAACCACATCATCGGAGTGGCGGCGTTTTATACGCCTGATGACAAATTCCGCCACGCCATCGTGGCAACCGACGACGGTAACGTGCACGAGGTTTTTTATCACCCCTCGATCGGCGCGCATCTCTCTACCCCTCCGCTCGCTCATTTCCCCCATCCTTCTCCCCTGCTGGAGGACATCAGCCCGGACCCGGGCAATCTCGATGCGAAAGCGCTTGGCGAGCTCAACCAGGGCTTGAACTCGACCGCGGGGCGCACCGTCTCTATCGCTGGGGACGAGAAGGCACTCTACGCCTTCAGCCAGCTTGCTGGCGTCTGGAAGTCGGTGACGAGTGGCCCGTGGATGCAAATGCCGCAGTCGCCCCTCGAGGCAAAATTGTTCGGTCCCTCAAGTCTCGCGGTCGATCCCAATGACTCTTCGCACGTCGTCGCCGGCAACGCCGAGGGAGTATGGGAGAGCAAAGATGGCGCTTCCAATTGGACTTTCGTTCTCAATCCTACCAAGCAGAATTGGGCAAACTGCGCTTCATCGGTCATCAACGCTGTTGCATTCGGACCTGACTCCACGCTCTACCTGGGCATCGACTGCGGAATCGTCCGGCGTCCCCCCAATGGCGCGTTTACGTTGACTCCGGTCCCTGCCGCGGTGACGGCGCTGGCGGTCAGCCAAACTAAGATTTGGGCGCGCACCACCACCTCAATTCTCTTCTCGAGCAACAAGGGCGCTCAGTGGTCGCCCCCGGTTCCTACGCCCAATGGCGTCACCTTCGGAGCCAATCAGGTCTTCTCGTTGGCAGCGTTTGATGCTTTCGCGTTCCTGACTTTCTCAAAGGGAGGCGATGGTGGATGCGGGGCCTCGAATTGGCTCCTCATTTTCAATGCCGGGACGCAAGGCTGGACCACCCAGCGGGTTGATTTTCAAATGAATGCAACCTGTGATGGCACCGGGGGTGAAGTGAACGGCCGGAAGTTTGTGAAGGCATTCATGCGAAAGGATCCGAACCTGGCGATGACCGTCGGTCAGCGGCTGCAGTTTTTCTATGGTGCCGGCCAGGAAATCTATCAAGCCCTCGGCATGAACAGCAACGGAACGATGACACAATGGAGCCGGATCGCGGGGACAAAGGGTCCCGGTTTTACCAACCAAGATCCAGTCCATGCCGATATGTGGGACTTTCACATCGACGTCTCTGTCGGCGGCAGGACAGCTTGGATTGCGGGGGACGGTGGCGTGTACCTGAACAAGCTCGCCAATCCGTACACATTCCCCGGCGGTGGTTGGGGGCCAGTCGTTCCGGGGATGCACACGCACGAGGTCCACACGGTCACAGCGCTACCGACGACACCGGTCTCCCGGTCACGCCTGGTCTACGCGACCTCCGATAATAATACGTGGTATCGCGGATCGACGCCCATTGTAATGCCTGAGCCAAGCTGGCAGCTCGATGGCACGCTTGGTGATGCCAATTGGACCGCCGGCGATGCCGCGGCGCCACGCTTCGCACTCACGGTCCGTCATCAAGAATCAGCAGTCTTCATCCACTACGGTGGCACGCCAGAGCTCGTTTTTTGCAGGCTAATCAACGGGGGCGAAGTCAAGCCCGATGTGCCAACGAGATTCCGATTCATTCCATCACCTCAGAGTGCGGGCCACTTCTCGACCGTCGACGCGGTGATGATGGTCGACCTGCCCTTGTTAATTTTCGACCAGGCGCAAAACAAGCTCGTGCCAATAAGTCCAAACTTGCCGCTCGGACAGAATTCGAATGGAAAGCCCGTTCTGATCCGTAACAAAACCTTCAACACCAATCCCGATATCAATACGAGTAAGGGAGCCGGCTGGGAGGTTGAGATTCCATCACTTCCTTCAAGCACGTCGGGCTTCTACGTTACAGGGTCGCGTTCTGCGCCACGGTACTACGCCTTCACTCAGTTTGGTGAACTGTTTCGCCGCGATGGAAACAACTGGACCTCAGTCGCGAAGAGTCTGGTCAGCAGTCCACAGTTCGGGCCTGCGTTCGTCAATCCCTATGACCAAAACATGCTTTATGCATTGGCCCAGAACACGGTATTGCTGTCAACGAATGGCGGCAACACCTTCAACCCAGACCCTGCCCTGACCGCACTCGCAGCAGGTGTGGGCAAACTGCCGATGAGCACGATCGCTGAGATCGCGTTCAATCGGGCCAACCCTGCGGAAGTGGCGATGGGTGCAGAGAGCGGGCTGTTTTTCGGAACCAACGGGAAGTGGACCGACCTCACCGCGCTGCTACCACGTCCGCGCAGCAAGATCACCTCCGTGGCGATCGATTGCGAGGCGATCTATGTCGGCACCGATGCTCGGAGTGTGCTGCGAATCGTGGACTACAAGGGCACGTAGCGAGTTCTCGAAGGCATAAGCTGGTTGCCTCCACCCACGGCCGGGGCCTGTGGCGTTTGATCGCCAGTGGAGACGGCCGGAGGTAGTCGGTTCTCGAGGGCGACGCGCGAGTCCATGGCTCCATCCCCCGACTACAGGCTCGCTGATGCTCGCCTTACGCGTGTCCCGAGCCTGCCGAGGGGCTCGGGGTGACCGGCTCAGCGCTTTAGTCCTCGTGCAGCGCCGGGCGCCCAGCGCCACACTCAAGGTCAACATCACGGCCAGCGTGAGTGAGCTCGATCCACCCAAGCAGCTGCAGCCGCTTCCAGTTCCCGACGCTCCCCCGCCGGACGTCGAACCGGCATCAGGCTGTCCCGAGTCGGGCGCACCTGCGTCGGTGGACCCTCCATCGGTTCCACCTGCATCCGTTCTGCCGCCGTCGGTCATTCCTGCGTTGAAACCGCCATCGGTGGCCAGCAGCGCATAGGTCACCTGCAGAACCGGACGAAATGACGAGGTCGCGTTCTCACGGGTGTCGAACCGCCTGGCATTGCGCACCGATTCATTCTGCGCAATCAATACCCAGCCGAAATTGGTCTGCGGGGAATCGAGCCAAGACTGCACACCGGAGACCAGGCTCTCCGTTGATCCCCAGGTGTAGAAGTCCGGATCCGATACGTTCACCGCAGCGCCCGCTGTTGACAAATACTCACCGCCTGGCGTGACCCAGAAGTCGTTTGGAAAAAACGAGTTCGCCCATGTCGCGTCACCCGGCGTGGCTGCCGCTCCAATTCCTTCCGGCGTCGCAGCCACCGACGTTCCTTCGCCCCAGTCCGCGGTGGCGCGGTGCAGCTCGATCATCGCGGCAGGCGAGCCGGTTCCCGACCTGGACATATGCAACCTCAGCGTCACGCCTTGTATCGTGGAACCGGCGGGAATACTTCCGGCGATATCAAATGCGATCAATCCCCTGCGCCGCGTCTCATGGCCAGTGCGGCCGACGAAGAAGTGTTGCCCGGCGCCGTTGCTGATGCCTCCCTCCTCGTAGAGCGTGTTGTCCTTGCTTGCCGGAATGCTCGCGCTCTCCGCGGCCGAGGTTGCGCTCGTAAGCCCAACGAGAAGAGCCAGCGAAAGGCGCAGCGCCCGAGCACTTGGCCTGCGCAACGTCCCTTGAATCATCAAACGCGACATCCGTGCGGCATCGCCTTGCCAGCTGGCGCGGCGGAGACCGTGCGTCGGATCCCGCCGCGCAATGCTCCGATCGGAGTGACACCAGCTGCGAGAGCTCTGTTGGCTAATTTGGTCTAGCCTGGTGCGTATGACCGCCCGTCGGGCTCGATTCTACCATTGCATCAAAATCAAAAGCATCACCAAGCGTGCCTGCGATGTCATGAGTATGAGGAAAGGGATCTGAGCCGTCCACGTTTATCGTCGCAGTCGTGGTTCCAGAAAAATCCCCGGTATCAAGATTAAGGGTAGCCTCAAAGCTATGAACGTGCGCAGTGAGTCCTGAAGTGCTCGTCACCCCTGCAATAGTCACCATCCGCCCTTTTTCTTCTTTGACTTCTGTTACGGCGAAGCCCTTGGTGGCTAACAGCGCCAATGCACCACCAAGCCCAGTGCCAATGAACTTTCTTCGTGTCGGTTGACTCATTTGCTTGACCCTCCTTGTGAATACCACTTCGATGAGCGCGCCCCGGTCGAACGCCTGAGTCAAAGTCTCGAAGATGAGCTGCCGCATCGGGAAATTCGCCCTAACCTATTGGGACACCGACCGACGCAACCCGTTGCGCCCGATCTCGCGCTGGACGCGCCTACTGTTCAGTTACGCTCACGGTTCCACTGCCGTGCCACAACGCTTATCGACCTCGACGAGCTGCTCCTCGAGCTGCCCACGCCAGGCGAGAGAGTCCAAGGCGCCCGCCAAGCCGAAGAGGCCCAGGCTGGACTGGGCCACCCGACCGCCGGTCTCCTGGGCGCTCGCCGGCTCACGGACGTGCTCAGGCAAGTGTACTTGGGAGTGCTCATCGTCCCAGTTCCCGCTGCCGTTCCGCCTCCTCCAGCCACTGAGCCATCTTCTGGTCCTTCGCGGCGTGGAACGCCCAACCCTGTGCAGTACTGTTCCAACGGTAGTCCTTGATGGTCATATCGATGCCGCGCTCGATGAGGAATCGCATCGAGTCGTAGTTCCCCTGAAAGACGAGCTCGTGCAGGATGCTCGCCGGCTCATGGGAGCTCCACGTGGTGTTGATATCTGCGCCGCGTTCGAGGAGGAAGTCCGCCACGTCGAAGTGACGGTTGATGACGGCCCAGGCGAGCGCCGTGTCGAGAACCTGCTGCGCGGTGGGCGCGCCCCAGTGGAGGTGCATCCGCGCGCGCGGGCTGTTGCAGGGAAAGTGACTGTCGAGATCGCCCAGCGCAGGCGCGCCGGATTCGTCGAACCACTGCTTCACCCGCGAGAGGTTGCCCATGGCGGCCGTATGCGGCAGATCGTCCGGCATTGGCCAGATGCGTGTGAGCACTGGAATGAGGTGTGTCTTCGCGTAGGTGAACGCGAACTCGATGGCCTGCGATCGGGGCGGCGGCTGACGCCGCAGTAGCGCGGGA
>Ga0070707_100007236_pt1 | contig 10300 bp, 5 predicted proteins | sample KBSK5502metaG_FD_65468 | JGI IMG/M metagenome (GOLD analysis project Ga0070707, IMG submission 65468) | Corn, switchgrass and miscanthus rhizosphere microbial communities from Kellogg Biological Station, Michigan, USA - KBS K5-50-2 metaG | ecosystem: Host-associated > Plants > Roots >... | reverse complement strand
CGGATACCAGCCAGGAGGGGAACGATGACGTGGTCGCGCAGAGTCAGGAGGGCGGAGATGGTGCGTGCCGCCGGGGCGGGGACCTGGTAGCGGCGCGAGCGGTCGAGCTTGACGATCAGACCCTTCGCCCTGATCTTGCGGAGGTCATAACTGGCCTGTCGTAGCGAATACTCAGCTGGAGCCTGGCCGGTAAGCCGGCGGACCTGGCCGGCAAAGCCGGCGACGGTGAAGCCAGTCGGACTCAGACACAGGGCTTGGGTGGCGCGGAGCGCGCTCCGCATCCGAGGCCGGTTGAGGTCGATCCCGCCGACGCGGGTGCGGCCGACCTGGGAAGCCTGAGGCAGACCATCTAGGATCTGCTCGTCGTCGATGAAGCCGATGTCCACACAGTCGAGCATCAAGCCGAAACGATCAAGAATGGCGCTGAGACGAGCCATGATCTGGGGCAGGCGGTCGAGGCTGCGGCCACAGCTGAGGGCCTCGGTGTTGTGGACTGTGACCTCGAGACGGAGGGTGCGTTCGCCTTTGGTGTAGGCCTTCAACTGCAAGCGTCCGAACAGGATCTTGAGGCGGGTCAGGCCAAACTGAGGTCTCTCGACCGCAGCCTCCATGCGGGGTTGGGGTCCACTGCGGCGGTTGTAATGGGGTCGGGATCGGGTGCCGAAGATCGTTCTCAGAGAGGGCAGATCCAGCCGAGAGCGGGTGCGGTCGAGCGTGCGCTCGAAGATCGCCTCCATGCGCCGACCGCTGCGAAACTGCAGGTTGCGGCTGTACTCCAGCTGGTAGCTAGAGAAGCCGTAGTGGAAGCCCGAGCGGTCCTGCTCTGCAAGGTCGAGGGCGAAGATCAGGCAGCTGGAGTAGATCCAGCGCTCGGCCACCCGCATCAGTCGCTCTATGGTCGCGGGTTGCGACAGAGTGTCTGCGATCTGAGCCAGGGCGGCCGGGTCGCTGATCTTGGTGCAGCAGTTGCCCTCCCTCTCGAAGGCCAGCCCCTCAGCGCGGGCCAGGCAGGCGACGTACTCGTGACCGTTGAGGATGATCTGGGCCGGGAAGGGCGGGTGGCCGGAGAGCTTGATGACCAGGTGGCCCCACTCTGGGTCCAGGATGTGGAACGAGTAGTGGTTGACCATCGCCTGCTTCTTGAGCAGGTGCGGGTTCCCACCCCGGTTGATCTTCACCTCCCAGACCGGGACCAGCGCCCTGGCCGCCAGAACTAGGAAGAGGCCGACGTCGACCTGATGCCCGGCCAGGTAGTCGTTGGCGATCTTGTACTTCGGGTCTTTGGGCTGACAGTCGATGACCGGGATCCCCTTGGCCTTGCAGGTGGCCCGCAACCGTCGCGCGAAACGCCCCGCCATCCGCATCAGGTGGGCGTTGTCGAGCTGCTCGTCGCCGCCGTGCAGAACACGCCACCAGGTCCGGAAGCCGCCGGGGCTGTGGCCGAGTCCGAAATAGGCGTTGAGCACGATCCTGTCCACGCAGTCGTAGACGCCGGTCAAGAGATCCCGATAGCCCTCCGAGAATTCATCCCCCACGCCGAGAGCCTGCGCCGGCCGGGGCGCACGGGCAATCCCCTCTTTGGTTGCCTGCCTACCAACATCACTATGTCGCCAGCAAGGTGCCACTGTGGAAAAGACGCAACATTGAAACGGGCCCACGCGGCCACAAGATTCCGGCGCAGGCCCGGAATTTCTTGTCTCCTTACACCAATCTGACGTCGATCGTGTCCCACCTTGGCACCCGTTGTGCACACAGGTGTCAGAGCCAATGAATGTCGTCATCAGAGTCGATCTCCGAAGGCCTGGGGGCTGCTGACAGCCGCGACTCGAGCAGGAGGCCACCAGACGCCGGCCGCGCCACTTGACAGGACGTGCGCCAGGTCCAAACTGACGGCCACATGGCGGCGACGAGGCGGGTAGCCATCAAGCTGGCTGCTGGAGACGACGCGGACGAGCTCGACCAGCTCACCCGGATGCTGCGCGAGGAGCTGCTCGAGCTCGATGTCGAGGACGTGGAGTTCATCCCCGAGGACCACGTGCCGGAGGGCGCGAAAGGCTTTGGCCTGGTCGCGGCCGGGGCGCTGATCGTCAACCTGGTGCATGCGGGAGCCCTCACCGGCGTCGTCAACGCGGTGAAGGCCTGGGCCTCGAGAGACGCCGGGCGAGCTGCCAAGCTTGTGATCGACAACGAGTCGATAGAACTGAAGGGCGTCTCCTCCGCGCAGCAGGATCAGCTCATCGAGCAGTGGGTGCGCCTGGTCTCGCGCAAGCTCGATGCCGAGCACTAGTCGGCACGCTCTCGTCGTCGCGACCTCGGCCTACAAGGACGCCAACCTCCGCCGGCTGAACGCTCCCGCCCAGGACGCCGCCGAGCTGGCCGGCGTCCTGAAGCGAGCGGACATCGGCGGCTTCGAGGTCACCCTGAGGAAGAACCGCACGGCGCCTTACCTCTGGCGCGAGATCGAGGCCTTCTTCGCCAGCCGGATGCCGGACGACCTGGTCCTCCTGTACTTCTCGGGCCACGGCCTGAAGGACGACGCCGGCAACCTCTACATCGCAACCCGAGACACCAACCGAAAGCTGCTGAACTCGACCACCATCCCCGACACGCTGCTGAGGAACGTGATGCGAGCGTGCAGGGCGCGGACGCAGGTGCTCATCCTCGACTGCTGCTTCGGCGGCGCCTTCTCGCGCGGCTTCCAGAAAGGCGACGACCAGGTCGACGTGAACGACCGCTTCCAGGGCCGGGGCACCGTGATTCTCACGGCGTCCACCGCCATGGAGTTCGCCTACGAGTCGGAGACGGTCGAAGGCTCACCCCCGACGTCGATCTTTACCGGGGCGCTGGTGCAGGGCTTGCGATCCGGCGATGGCGACCTGGACGGAGACGGCAAGGTCTCTGTTCGCGACCTCTACGACTTCGCGTACAAGTACGTTCTCACCGCGTCGGGCAAGCAGACCCCGACCATCACCACGCTCGGGCAGGAGGGCTCGATCTTCCTGGCCACCGTCCCGGCGGCGGTCCTGGCCAGTCGCCTGCCGCAACCGCTGGCCGTGGCTCGGCCATCCGCGGCCTCGGGCCCCGACCTGAGCCCCTGGACGAAGATCCACGACCAGGGCCAGGAAGGGATCAACCCCGCCGTGGCGGCGGTGACGGCGATGGAGACCTCGCTCGCCGTTCAGGGCCGAACCGTGTCCCTGTCGCCGCGCTACATCTATCAGAAGGCCAAGCAGCTGTCGCGTCAGACCCCGGACGCCGACCCCGGCGCCCACATGGACGTAATCGGAAACATCCTCGAGCAATTCGGCTGCTGTGAAGAGTCGGACTGGCCTTTCCGGCCGAACGAATGGCAGCTGCCCGCGGGCCGGTCGTGGAAATGGCTCGACGCCAGGGCGCGCAGCTACCGCGCGCGCCTCTACCCGGTGAGCTCCATCGACGACCTGCAGTTCCATCTGTCGCACGGCCGGCCGGTGCTGGCCGCGCTCAAGGTCTTCGAGTCGAACTGGTACGTGACCGATCCCAGCCGGCCGGGGTGGGTGGCGGCTCCCAACCCCGACGCTCAGCTCGTCGGCAGCGTGGCGGCGACGATCGTGGCCTGCGACCCGGCAACTCGGTCCATCCGCTTCGCGCACACCTGGGGCGAGGCCTGGGGGGACCACGGCTTCGGGCAGATGGGCTTCGACGCCCTCAAGGCGAGCTTCGCGGACGCCGAGAGCCTGATGTCGGCCGTGGAGATACCAATGCAAAAGGTGTTCCGGTGGGAGGCGATCACGCTTCCCGCTGCGCAGGCTCCGGTCCCCGTCCCGGCGCCGCCCCCGCCCGAGCGGGCGGTCGAGCCCGTCGCGGCGGGTCCGAACCGCGCCGTCTTCGACGCCAGCGGCCGCCCCGACCTGGAGTCGGGCCCGCCGGTGCGAACGGAGAATCAGCCCCCCGTCGCCGACCCGATGGTCAATGCCGCCTACGACAACATGGGCCACTTCCACCGCTTCTTCCTGGAGAACTTCGGCCGCACCTCCTTCGACGGCCGGGGCGGCCGCATGGAGGCGGTCGTCCACTACGGTCGCGACTTCGACAACGCGTTCTGGGACGGCCAGCGGGCAGTCTTCGGTGACGGCGACGGGAAGCTATTTCGACCGTTCAGCACGTCGCTCGACGTGGTCGCCAAGGAGTTCGCCCTCGGCCTCTTGTACTTCGACGGCGTCCGGCTTCCCTACGAGCGGGAGCCGGGCGCCCTTTACCAGTCGCTGGCTTACGTACTGGCGATCCAGGTCAGGGAGTTCAGGCTGCGGCGCAAGACAGCCGACACGGACTGGCGCATCGCTGCGGACGTCTTCGCACCCGGGCTGGAGGGCTCGGCGCTGGTGTCGTTCGCCGCCCCCGGGACCGCCTATAACAACAAGCTGATCGGCAACGATCAGCAGCCGGCGCACATGTCGGGCTATGTCAAGACGGCCTCCGACAACGGCGGCATCCACGTCAACTGCGGGATCCCCAACCACGCCTTCTACCGCGTGGCCGAGGCCCTGGGCGGGCACGTCTGGGAGCGCGCGGGCCAGGTCTGGTGGCGGGCGATGCACGATGCCAAGCTGAAGCGGCCTGCCAGGTTCGCCGATTTCGCGGCTGCCACCGACCGGGCCGCCCGGAAGCTCTACGGGCAGGGCGAAGAGGTGGACGCCGTGAGGGCGGCCTGGGAGGCGGTGGGCGTCCCCTGGTCTGGCCGAACCCGCGGGCGTTCGCGCGGCGCCTAGAGCCTAGGGACGAACCCGGCCGGCCCCGGGCAGCACGAAACCGGGGAAGACCTCGCCCCCGGTCGGCTCATAGTGGCGGACGCCGTTCATCCGCTGCCGGAGATTGGAGAGCTCCCAGTACATCCGGCGCCTGGCGCGGCTCACGTTGCCCAGCGGCCTGTGCTCGGCGATGCAGTGCCAGGGGTTGTACGAGAGCACGCGCGCGAAGTCGAGCTGCTCGGGCGAATCGAACGTCTGCTTCGGGATGCGCAGGACTGCGGCCGGAACCCGCGGCGACAGCTTCGGCGGCCACATCACCGCCGCGTTCTCGATCGGCATCAGGAAGGGATCGGTCTGCAGCTGAACCTTGATGTCGAACTCGACGTCCTGCCGCCCTAGCGTCGCAACCATGGCATCGCGCAGGTAGTTGTCCGGCGGCCGGCGCGGCAGCCGTGGCACGCGGCTGCGCGTCGTCAACCGTGACCAGAACGAGTACTGCATCGCCTGCCCTTCGCCGAGCAGATATGGCACACAGCTGAAGTACTGGCTCTCGAGTGGGCTGCTCTGCGTCTTCGTCCAGAGCATGTTCATGATGCCGTCGAGGATGTGCGTCTCGCGGAAGTTCACGAAGTAGAAGAGCTGCGCGTTCTTGACGCTCCAGTGCTGGAGCTTCGCGTTGGCGCGCGTGTCCGGTGTGACGAACGTCGGCACCGAGGTGCCGAACAGGTCCTGGGTGTGCTGCTCGTCGTCGAGCAGCTTGGGATTCGGCACGCCCATCAGCTTGATGCTCATGCTCATGAAGCCCACATCATCGATGTCGGGCGTGATGTACGGCCCCGGTCCCGAGAAGCGAACCCAGGCCGGATAGGTGCGCGCTTCCGAAAAGATCCCACGCCGGAAGTTGGGCGGCAGGTCGTCGCGGACGGTGAACTCGGCGCGGACGATGCCATGGGTCTTGGTGTTGCCGCCCCGTTCGAAGTAGCCGGGCTTCCAGAGATCGTGCAGCTGCTGGTCGAAGCAATCGATGATGTCCTGCAGGTGCGCGTCCTCGTCGGGCTGGATGCGCTCCTCGCCCAGCTTGAGTCCGTCGTCCGTCCGGCGCCTGTTGATCAGCCGCGTGGTCAAGGACGTGAGGCGGTCGCGGAGCAGCGAGTCGAAGGCGGTCCGGTAGAGGGGGTCGACCCGCCGTTCGACGCGCACGAGGAACGCGAGCGCGCGGTGCAGGGCGTCGAGGAGCGCGTTGCCGGTGTGGGGGCCGGGCAGCCCGTAGCCGGGACCGTGTGTGACGGCCATCGCTCACACCAGGTGTTCGGCCAGCCGCCGCGCGAGCGCGACGCCGGTCAGCATCGGGTTCGGCGAGCCGGTGGTCGGGAAGAGCGCCGGACCGGTCGCGTAGAGGTTGTCGACGAAGTGAAACCGCGCGTCCGCGTTGGTCACCGAGGCTTGGGGCGAGTCGCCCATCGGCAGAGTCGCGGCCTCGTGGTAGGTGGTGCCGAGGCCATCGCGGTAGCTGGCGATCACCTCCAGCTCAGGGCCTCCGAGCGCACGGGCCACCTGGCCCGCGAGCGCGTCGGTGGCGTCCCACATGGCGAGGTCGTCGTCAGTGGGCGTGATGGTCATGAACGCGCGTGGCACGCCGAACTCATCGGTCTGAGATGAAAGCCGGATCGACGAAGCCGGGTTTCCGGCCCCCATCTCGGCGACTCCGCGGACCGCGATCACGACGTGGTCCTCGGTCATGTTCCGGAAGGCGTCGACGGTGTCGATGTCGGGAATCAGCTTGTAGAGCTTGGCCTCGGCATCGGTGCTCAAGCCCTCCAGCCCCGAGGCGGTGATCTGGAGGTGCACGTGGCGCATCTGCCCGGCCACCGCGTGCCGTCCCCGCAGGATGAGGGCGGCCGCCTGGAGGCCGCTGGCGCCGTCGAGACCAGGCAGGTCCGCCTTCGGCACCCGTGCCATCAGGTTCGAGCGCAGGTGGACCTGAAGGTTGGCGCCCATGCAGCCGGTATTGGGCAGGCCGAGGCCGCCCAGCGAGACCAGCGCCAGCCGCGTGTTCTCGATCGCGCCCAGAGCCAGCACGACCCGCGCGCCGGGGCTGAGCCGCAACGAGCCTCGGTTGGTCTCGACCGCGGTCACACTCCAGCCATCTCCGGCCTGCGCCACGTCGAGCCGGAAGACGTGGCAGTAGGGCACGACCATCAGCCGGCGGTTGGCGTCATCGCCGGGCGACTCGCTCCAGGCCGCGCGCGACGCCTCGAGCAGCAGCGGCACGCCGCTGAACTTGTTGAGGGCGAAGAACCCGGGCATCGGCGCCCGGCTCTGCACAGCCAGCGGCGCCTCCAGCTTGAGCATGTCACGCAGATCGGCGTCGGCCGGCGGCGCGGGCGTGTCCAGCGGTAGTCCGAGCAGGCCCAGCAGCGTCGGGCGGTCGGGGTTGGGCGGCACTGCCGGATAGTCCGGCAGTTCGGCGAGGGAGATCGCGTCGGCGATGCCGGGCAGGCCCTCGAAAAGGAGCTGGCGCAGCGTGTTCTGGAGCGGACCGTAGACGAACTCGTTGGCCGCAGAGACGCCGAGCTGGTCGGCGGCCGACTGCAGGTAGCCGCCCTTCAGGTCGGCCAGGACGGCGGCCGGCCAGGGCGGGGAAGGGGTCTCCTCTTCCAGCAGGTTGGGCGACCAGCCGCCCCAGAACAGCGACCGGCCGCCGACGCAGTAGGCGAGGCCGACTGACCCGCCCTCGACGTCGGTCAGCCAGGGAATGCCCCACACCTCGTTGCGCGGCCCGGGATCCCCGCCGGCCGGGTCCGGCACGTCGAGTCCCAGCACGGGCAGGTTCTGAACGTGGTCCGGGACCACGAAGGGCCCGGCCTCGAGCACCAGGATCCGGTGGGTCCGCTGCTGGTCGCTGTGGAACAGGTGCTGGGCGACGACTGCGCCGAAGGCGCCGGCGCCGATCACGATGGTGTCGAACGGCCGGGTGGCTCCGCTGGCCGCGGCCTCGTCGAAGCCGTTGCAGAGGTAGCGGCCGAGGACGTCGCGGGTGAAATCGGTGGTCTGGGCGACGGCCGAGGTCATCGTGACCCGGCGCGGGCCACCAGTCGCGCGCAGACCGTGTCGAGGTCGGCCGAGCGCTGCTCGATCATCCGGCCGGCGATCTCCTTCAGCCTCGCCAGGTTGGCGGGCGAGGCGTCGTCCATCTGGCGGTTGGGCTCCGGGATGTCGGTCTGGAACCGAAAGTACTGCTCCGGGCGGAGCAGCTGACCCAGCTCGTGCTCCACCGTGTCAGAGGCACCGTCCAGGACGACACCGATCACCGGCTGCGCCCACCGCAGCTTCCCCCAGATGCGGCCCTGCCGGTAGGTGATCGGGTCATCGGCCGAGCCCGTCCCCAGCGACAGGATCAGGACCTCCTGCCCGCGCACGAACCCCTCATGCGCGTCCACCCAGGCCGCGACGCCCGGGTTGTTGGCGAAGACGCCGCCGTCCACCAGCGCCAGCTCCTTGTGGTCCACCGGGTCGAGCATGCGGAGCGGCGGGAAGTAGGTCGGTGCGGCCGAGGTCGCCCGGGCGATGAGCCGCATCGGGTGGTCGGCGTTCGGCTGCGCGCGCGCCTGCGAGCGCCTGAAGAACCAGGCGGTGCGCGTCCGCAGCTCCCAGGACGTGACCAGGAGGCCGGTCACAGCCTCGCTCAGGCGTGACTCGCCGGCGTACCGGTGGAGCAGCTTTTCGAGAGGGCGCGGTGAGTACACGGGCCCATACACCCAGGCCAGCGCTTGCCGCCACCACTGCTTCCTGAAGATCTCGGCGCCGTGCTCGGTGTAGAGCTCGACCATCTGCTCCGCGGTGTACTTCGGCCGCCCGCCGGCGTCGGGGACGGTGAGGCCGACCGCCAGGATGCCGCCGGTGGAAGTGCCGGCGATCAGGTCGAAGAGGTCGGCGATGCGTGCTTTGGTTCGGCGCTCGATCTCGGCCAGCACGAGCGCCGGGATCACGCCCCGGATGCCGCCGCCGTCGATCGAGAGGATGGCCCGCACTCCGCCCCCGCCCTCTTCGCGGTGCCGCCTGGCCGGTGCCGCCGAGGCCACCTACCGCGACCTCACTGGAACCCACGGGGCGAAGGGGTTGGCGACCCCGCGCAGAGCCGGTCGCAGGCTGGGGAAATGACGCAGCAGGACCGACGCGAAGCCGTTGTCGTCCAGCCACTGCATGCCGATCGGGGTGTAGACCTCGGACGTGAAGTCGGTGGTGAAGAAGCGGTCGCTGTTGAGGCGCCGCGACGCCATCAGCACGAAGATGCGAAAAGCGGTGTCGCTGAAACCGAAGCCCGCCGGTACCGGCTCCGCGAACAGACCCACCATCAGGTCGACGGCGTCGAGGTCATCCCGGTAGACGTCGCGGATCTCCTCGACCCAGCGCGGATTGTCGCTCAGCTCGTCGAAGCTCTTGACCGGCGGCTTGTGCAGGAAGCGCCGGAACGCGTTGTAGCGAGGAACGCCGCGCTCACGCGTGCGCATCAGGTCGAGGGCGGCGAGGTCGACCTCGGTGCCGTCCAGCTCGACCAGGTGCTGCATCCCACGCGGGAAGTTGTGCAGTGTGATCGCGCCCGGGTTCATCAGCCCGAAGGAGTAGAGCGCGTCCTCCATGCCGACTTTGTCCAGCGCGACGCGCGCGTTCTTGAAGGCGACGTCCGCGAAATCGCGATGCTCGATCCGCTCGTGGCCGCGCAGCGAGCGGAACTCGTAATCGTCACGGATCAGCGGGTGCATCCGGTAGACGGCGACGAACTCTTCGGTGATCGAGTACGGAACTCCGAAATGGTCGGTCGCCGAGCCGAGGATCCCGCTGATCACCTCGCTCGGGCTGAGCCGGCCGGCGATGCGGTGCACCGCCTCCCCGGCCAGACCCCACCAGTTGGCGCGCAGCGCCAGCCGCACGGTCGGGTGGCCGAGGATGCCCGGCGTCCACTCGACGGTGTGGATCTTGGCGATCAGGGCGGCGTTGATGAGGCGGGCGCGGTCGAACAGTTCCTGGTCGGACCAACCCGGGTACTCGCGCTTGAGCCGGTCGCAGATCGCGTTGTGCTCGAGCGTGAAGAGGGTGTGCAAAAGGTTGAGCCCGAGCCACCAGTTGCCGTTGACCCCAGTCACCTCGATCCCATCGGCGCCCACCGGCAGGAGGTTGTGGGGGTCCAGCTTCAACTTGCCATCGACCCCTTCGCGCACCCGGTGCTGCGTCTTCTCGTCGCTGCCGTAGAGCTGGGAGGCGTCCCACCAGCAGCTGACGATGTTCATGAAGGTTGGCGGGTCGGCGTCCGCAGGCGCGGTCGGGTCGCGCCGCGTTTTCAAGATCGTCATCGGGTGATGCGGGAACGGATCGTCGGCCGCCAGCTCGATCTGCCAGGGGTTCTGCTTCTGGTTCTTGCCGTGCGCCAGCCAGTCATGCACGTTGAACTGGAGCCAGGCGGCCGCCAGCAGGTTGAGCGTGGTGGCGGGGATGAACTGCTCGCGCGTGAGCAGCCGCCGGCTGACCAGGCGCGGGTTCGGCGTCAGCAGGGTCCGCTCGCCAGGCAGGCGGGT
>Ga0070707_100007233_pt1 | contig 10303 bp, 10 predicted proteins | sample KBSK5502metaG_FD_65468 | JGI IMG/M metagenome (GOLD analysis project Ga0070707, IMG submission 65468) | Corn, switchgrass and miscanthus rhizosphere microbial communities from Kellogg Biological Station, Michigan, USA - KBS K5-50-2 metaG | ecosystem: Host-associated > Plants > Roots >... | reverse complement strand
GGGGCTGTCGCAGACCTCGACCACGAGCGCCGGGCGGGACTGGTCGGGCACCAAGCTGGTCGCACCGAAGGCGCGCCGCTAAGCGCCCGCGCCTGGGTACATCGGGGTGGCGCGGGGGTGCCGGAGATGTGCCGGGGTATGGCTAGGCGTGGCGCCGGGCTCTGGCCCCGGGCTCCGCGCGGGTCGGCCGCGGGAGTGTATGGCGCGGCTGTCGGACTCTGATGGCAGACTGGGTGCGTCTCGCGCTTGCGGGCCCGGTCTGCGGCCCGCGCCAGCACTCCACGTGGAAAGGTGACCAGCGATGGCGGTCGAGGTCGGCGATCAGGCCCCGGATTTCGAGCTGAGGGACCAGCACGGCACGCCGGTGAAGCTTTCGGGCTTCCGCGGCCAGAAGAACGTCGTGCTCGTGTTCTACCCGCTGGCGTTCAGCGGCGTCTGCACGGGCGAGCTGTGCGCGATGCGTGACGAGTTCCCCGAGGTCACGCGCGACGACGTAGAGCTGCTCACGGTGTCGGTCGACTCGGGCTACGCGCACCGGGCCTGGGCCGACGCCGAGCACTTCGAGTTCGAGCTACTGTCTGACTTCTGGCCGCACGGAGCGGTGGCGAAGTCGTACGGCGTCTTCGAAGAGAAGATGGGGATCGCCACGCGCGGCACCTTCATCATCGACAAGAATGGCGTCGTGCGGTGGAAGGTAGTGAACCCCATACCGCAGGCACGTGATATCGCCGAGTATCAGAAAGCGCTGGCGGAACTGGACTAGTCGGCCAGGCCGCGATCTGGGGGAAACGGCAGAATCGGGACATACGTCAATGCCCTGCTATCGGTGTGGTGCACGGCAGATCGACCCGGACCGGGGGGAGAGCCCCTGGAAACGAGGGGTCCGGGCCGACCGCCAGGTGCTCATCTGCCCGACATGCCAGTCATCATCGGACTGGCTCGCGGAACTCGACCGGTGCCCGGTGTGCCTGAGCGCGCACCTGGTGCGCAGGCTGGGCGAGGTCGAGTGCCGGGACTGCGGCTACGTCCGCGACCCTGGCGGCGCTTCTAGCGGCGCAGGCCTGGTGCCCGGCGTGCCCACGGGTGCTGCCGGGTCGGGTGGCGCCGCGCCGGACGCGGGCTCGCCGTGCGAAGGAGAGCCTCGTCCGGAGCCGGACTTCGGCGAGACGCCTGGGCTGGCCGAGGAGGTCGAGCTGGCGCTCGCGCGGGTCCTCGGCCGAGCCGGCCGACCCGCCAGAATCGGCTAGCGTCCCGGGACTGGCCGGTACTCGTTCGAACGTTACTTCGGGCGGACGGCCCGGAGCGGGTACGCTGGCCCCGGTTGCCGCCGACGACGCCCGGGCAGGCCCAGGCGCGCCGCGAGGGTGCATAGCTCAGCGGTAGAGCACTCGCCTTACAAGCGAGGGGTCGCTGGTTCGATCCCAGCTGCACCCACGCAGGTCAGAAGCATGTTTCGAGCCTGTGGCCGATCACCTATCCGCCAGGCCGGGAACCAATGGTGCGGCCGGCATCGCGACAAGTGTGCCGCAATTGAGCCTTCGGCCGTAGCGAGAGGAAGCGAGACGCGTCAGTCGTCTGCGCGCTGAACCGCAGCGGTCGGTACGACGGCGGCGGGCGTCGTCCTCTCCTAACGTCGGCGCCGGTACCGAGGAAGCCAGCGTGGATGCGGCGACAGATGTCAGACACGACCGACATGCAGCGCGGCTCTCTGAGACCAGCGCTCCCAGGCTGGGATTTCCGGTGCTCGCCGCCACGGTTAGCGGACGCGGCCGCTACTACGGACGGTGACCAGCCCGGCGGTGCCCTGAGCGACAGAACGCCGAATAGGAATGTCTATCGAACCAATAGCCAGTTGAGAGTCCGGCAGCGCAGAACATCTGTTCGGTGCCGCGCGGTGGGCGGGTCGATGTTCCTCGTTGGTGGCATGCTAAAGACCGTCGGCGGCGAGTTCGAGTGCCTGTCGTGCCCAGCGGGCGTTATGGAACTGCGTGGTGGTGTGAAGCACGACCCAGCCCACGTTCCGGTTCAGGGAGATCAGACTCCAGGTCGCCGGTCGCGCCGCAGTGGCGGGTTCCCCAGTGAAGACGTCATGACGCGGCTGAGCCCGCCACCAGAGCGGACAGCTACTTCCGGCCTCCGGTCCGCGCTCAGCCCATCGCGGCCAGTGCCACGGATCGGGGCCGGGAATCATCGCCGAACCCGCGGTTGAACGGGGCCACCGCCCGGTACCCGGCATCGGCGAGCGCCGGGAGCAGGTAGCGGTAGCTGCAGCGCGAGTCAGGGAACCCATGCACGCACAGCGCGAGCGGGCCATCTCCCTGCGTCAGGTACTCGAACGTTAGCTGGCTGGCCCGGACCGTGGCCCCCTGGTGAAGTCCTGCATGGTGCTGCTCCCTTCGGCCGGACCGCCTGGCGCTGATCCCAGGGGTGCACAGGGCGTACCACAACAGCCTGGCCGCGTCAGCGGCCCATGATCTTGCGCGGGACGGCGCGGGTAACGCGGGGATGCGGGGCTGGCCGAGAACATGGCCCACACGACCTTTCCGGTGTCGCTGGGTGTGGTGTAGCCCCACGTGTCAGCGAGCGCGCTGATGACGTGGAGCCCGCGGCCGGTCTCGGCGAGGCAGCTGGGCTCTTTCGGCACCGGGGGCTGCTGGCTGGGGTCGGCGACCGCGCACAGCACGCAGGGCCCCGGCTGCACCAGGCCGAGCCGCAAGGGGCACCGGCGGCGGGGTGCACCGGGACCGGGCAGCGCGTGCCGCAGCGCGTTGGTCACCAGCTCCGACACGACGATCGCGATATCCTCCCGCCGGTCTGTGACGCCCCACCGCTGCAAGGTGGCGATGGTGAAGTCGCGGGCTGCGCGGACCGATCCAGCATCCGTGCCGGGCGTGCAGGTGGCGACCTTCGGGCGGCACATCCCGGCCCGGGGGCCAGGTTCTGGCGGTAGCGGCCAGTTCCCGCTCGCCCCGGCGGCCATCTCCGCAACCGGTGCCAGCCAGCCGAGGCCCGTGCCGCCGGCCACGCTGCCGGCAAGGCGGACTGGGTGTGCTGTCATGGCCGTCCAGTCGGCTGCAGGCCAGTCCGATCTGGGTCAGGGAGGTGCCGTGCTCGCAGAACAGGTACTCCTCGACGATCTTGCCGTCCTTCCACCGCGCCGCCGTCACCACCGGGTATCACGTTCGGGCCATGAGGACAGCGATGTCGTCGGCCGGGTGGGGGGCCAGTGCGGCCAGCAGGGTGTCGCAGGCCTGGCTGACCGGCAGGGTGCTGGTGGCCTGGAGGCTGCGGGCCAGGCACGCCATGGCGGTGTCCATGTCGACGGCGGGGCTTTCGATGAGCCCGTCGGTGTACAGGACCAGGGTGCTGTGGCGGGGGATGTGGATGCGGGTGGTCTGGTAGTGACCGCCGTCTGCGACGCCGATACCCAGGGGCAGGCCGGGGGGCAGGTCGAGGAAGGCGGCGGCGCGGCCGGGGCGGGCCAGGGCGGGCGGGGGTGCCCGGCCCGGGCGATGTCCCAGTCGGCGGTGGCGGGGTCGTGGACGGCGTAGATGCAGGTGGCGCTGGTTTCGTCGTCGGTCAGGTCGGCGGTGAGCTGGTCGAGGCGGGTGAGGGTTTGCGCGGGGGTCAGGTTGAGGGTGGCGAAGGCGCGGGTGGCGGTGCGGAGCTGGCCCATCAGGGCGGCAGCGTGCACGTCGTGTCCGGTCACGTCGCCGACGGTCAGGGCGGCGCGGCCGCGGGGCAGGGGGATGACGTCGAACCAGTCGCCGCCGACCTCGGCGGCGGTCTGCGCGGGGACGTAGCGGCAGGCGAGTTGCAGGCCGGGAACTTCGGGGATCGCGCGGGGCAGCAGGCCGGCCTGGAGTTCGAGCGCGGTGGCTCGCTCGCGCGTGTAGTGCCGGGCGTTGTCAATGCAGACCGCTGCGCGGGCGACAAGGTCGCGGGCCAGTGACAGGTCCGCGCTGGTAAACGGCCTGGAACCGGCGAGACGGTACAAGACGACGATGCCCGTGATCGCGCCCCGGGCGATCAGCGGGAGAGTCATCACCGAGTGGGCCCCCGCTCCGCGCGCGGCCAGCATACGGCTCAGGCCTGTGCCGGAGTCCAGCTCCCTTAGCTGCTCGCGGGTCATGGCCCCGAACGCGGGCAGGTAGACCGGCGCGCCGGCGACCAGGCTCTGGTGGTACAGCCGCGCCGGGTTGGTCTCGGACCACACGCGCCGAAGGTATTCCGGGGGGGCCGGCCGGTCAGCCGGCCACCGCACCGCGACCCGCTGCAGGTGCATCTTCTGGTCCTGCGCGTGCGGCGCGTGCTGGTCACCGTCGATGACGGTGGCCAGCAGGTCGACCGCGCCCGCGTCGGCCAGGCGCGCGATGGCCACGTCGAGCAGTTCTTCGGCGGTCCGGGTGATGTCGAGTGTGGTCCCGATCCGCGCGCTCGCCTCATATACCAGCGCGAGCCGCTGCTGGTTGTGGGTGTGCTCGGTGGCCTCCAGCATCCCGCAGACCACCCCGGCGGCCTCGCCGTCCGGTCCGGCGATCCGGAACTGCAGGCAGCTCCAGAACCGCTCCCCGCCTGGCTCGTCGCTTCCGCGGCTGCTCACCTCGAGCCCGAACACGGGCTCGCCGGTTGCCAGCACCCGCCGCAGCGACCGCTCGATCAGGCCGGCATCCATGCCGGGCAGCACCTCGCCCAGCCGGCGCCCGGCCCATCCCGTAGCGGGCGGTCCGCCGATGAGACGCTCCGCCGCCTCGTTGACCCAGGCGATCTGCAGCTCGGTGTCGAGCATGATGACGCCCACCGGGGACTGCATCAGCCCCATCGGTGTCAGTGCGTCCGAGGAGACCGGGTTCAGGGTTCGTTCAAATCCGCTGGGGTTTGCTCTATCAGCGGGGCTGCACATGTTCATCTCCGCTGACCGTCGAGGGCCAGGTCCGCGACCTCGGCCCGGACCGCCTGGCGCTGGTGCGCCTGGACGGGACCGTGTTCGAGGGGACGCTCGACCCGGGCAGCGCCGAGATCATCGCCATGCATTCGGAGGTGTACAAGGCGCGGCCGGAGGTGGACGGGATCATCCGCACCCATTCCCCGCGGCTGCTGGCGTTCGCCATGGCCGGGCGGCCACTCCCGGACCGGTATGAGGCGCTGCTGCGGTTCGGGCCGGCCGAGGACGTCCCGGTCGTGCCGTGGGCGCCACGGGGCTCCGAGCGCTCGGTCGGCGGGATCATCGACGCGCGGCAGGCAGCCGGGCACGCGGACGGGTGCTGCTCGCCAACCACGGGGATCTCGTCTTCGGCCCGGGGCCCGGGAGGCAGCCGCCCTGCTGACCGTCCTGGAAGAGGCAGCCGAAGCGGAACTGGCCGCTGCGCCGGCCTGCCAGCCGCGCCCGGAAGCGCCTCGCGCAGCATGGACAGCAGCGGGGCGAGCCCGGTACCGCCAGCGATCATCACGACCGGCCCGGTGCCGTCGCCGCAGTCCCAGCAGAAGTCCCCGAGTGGCCCGCGCAGTCGCACCGGCTGGCCGGGAACCTGTCGTGAACACCCAGGGTCGCTCGCGACGCCGCCCGAATGCCCGGAGCCGGAGCGTCCCGCCGTTGCCCCCGGTCGTGCATGAAGCCTTCCCTTTCGGATCAGTGCGGTCGGCGCCAGCAGGCGCTGATCCTCAGTGTCAGGAGCGAGCCGGATCGTTACACCGGCAGGAGAAAGGGCCCGGAAACAGCCGGCTGACTGCCGCAAGCCGCGCCGGCGCCCGTCAGCTCAGCGCGAGCACACGGCAACATGCCGGCCCGCCCCGCGGCAACCCGTCAGTGCCGCCGCCAGTTCCGGAACGCGGAAAGAAGCTGGCCGCGCGCTTCAGCCGACAAGCTCCCGGCCGGCAGTTCGCCCAGCACGCTGATGGTCTGCCGGAACTGGTCCAGATAGCGGTCGCAGCCGTCACATAGGGCCAGGTGCTCGCTGAACCGGCGCTCGGTGTCGCGATCCAGCCGCCCGTCGAGGTAACTGGTGACCAGCTCGACGAGCTCGTCACAGTTCAGTCCGGTCGTCATACGGCTCCCGTCTCGCGGTCCTCGCCATAAAAGTAGTCCTCCAGCCGCGCCCTGACCGCGGCGCGCGCCCGGTGCAGCAGCACCCGCTGGTTCCCCGCCGAGATGCCCAGGACCGAACAGACCTCGCCGGCGTCGTACCCCTCGACGTCGCGCAGCGTGATCACGGCACGCTGCCGGCATGGTAGCTCCCGCAGCGCCGCCTCCACCTGGCGGCGGACCTCCGCTGCCGCCGCCTCAGACTCCGCGGATGGCCACGCCGGCGGCGGCTCCCGCCAGTGTCCGGGGTACTGGTCACCGCGGCCCTGGAACCGCGATGGATCCACGGTCGGGCCGACGTCGTCCAGCGCCGCGGCGACGCTGGTGCAGGGGACCGTGCGGCTCTCCCGCATGCCGCGGTTCTTCGCCGTGTTCACCAGGATCCGGTACACCCATGTCTTGAGCGATGACCGACCCTCAAACCGGTCCAGGCCTTTGATCACCGCCAGCCAGGTGTCCTGCACCACGTCCTCAGCTGAGGCATCAGTGGAAACATGCACGCGCGCCAGCCGCAGCATGCCATCCGACCAGGCATCCACCACCCGGATGAACATCGACTCGTCCCCGGCGCGCAGCCGGGCCAGCACGGCCGCCTCCCCAGGAAGCGCGCTGGTGCCGGCGGCAACGGCGCTGCCCGCGAAGATCCCGTGCCCTGTTGGCCGGCTCATCATGACCGCCGCTGGTCGTCAGGCGCGTTCAGGCGGACGAGGAGATGATGACGAGCATGGCCGGGATGCGGGCCAGGTCCGGTGGCCAGGTCCGGGGCCTGCTGGCGGCCAGGTGACCAGCTGTCGGCGCCGCAGCGGATCACACTGATCATCGCCACCAGAAGCAGCGGCGCTAGCGTGAGGCTGATGAGCTCCCAGCGTCCCCGGCCGGAGATCACGATCGCGCCGGTCATGTCGGCGGCCAGCGCCAGCGCGGCCAGCTGTGTCAGCAGGCCGATCACCAGCAACAGGCCGAAGGCGACTTCACGTGCCCCGACGAGAGACACGACTGCGTCCGGAGCCGGGAGCGCGCTCGTCTCCTTCCGGGCCGTGGCGTGCGAGCGGAAGAGGCTGCGCGTGGCGGGTGGCGGGTTCCGGTTCCGGAGCTTGAACATGCCAGTTCCCTCCTGATCTGAACGTAGTGCGCGGTCAGCGCCGGGCCGCGGCCAGTGGCTCCCGGCCGGGCCGGGCTGGCCGGGCTGAGCTTGCGGCAGGCCCGGCGGAGCGCTCGGCGGCGAGCTCGGCCTCGCGGCGCTCCAGCAGCTTCAGCCAGATCTCGCTGCGGGTGGGGAAGGCGGGAACGGCCTGCCAGAGCAGCTCGACGGGCGTCTTGCTGACGATCGCGATCGTCGCCGCCTGCAGCCAGTCGGCAACGTCGGTCCCGGTGAAGGTCGCGCCGACGATCACTCCCCGGTCCTCGTCGACGACGATCCGCGCGGTCCCCAGCGTTCCGGTCCCGTAGAACGCCCCGCCGGCGGTGGCCGAGCTGGGCACGTCGTAGGCGCGGGCGCCGGTTCTCTGCTGCCGGGTGGCCGCCAGGGTGAGCCCCACCGCGGCAACCTGGGGATCGGTGAAGATCACCCGGGGCGCGGCGGCGTCGTCGCCGCCGGCCGTGGCGGCGTACCCGTCGAGGATCTGCGAGAGCACGTGTGCCTGGTACTTGCCCATATGGGTCAGCAGCGAGCGCCCGTTCGCGTCGCCGATGGCGTACAGCCAGGGCAGGCCGGGAACTGCGAGCCGGTCGTCGACCTCGACCGGCCGCCCGGGCTGCAGGCCGACGGTCTGCAGGCCCAGGTCCTGGGTCCGCGGGCGGCGGCCGGCCGCAACCAGGATCTCGTCACCGGCTACGGCCTGCCCGTCGCTGAGGGTCACGGTCACGTCCGGGCCGTCCCGGCGGACCGTCTCGGCCCGCACACCGGTCCGCACGTCGACCCCCCGCTGGGTCAGTGCCTCACGCAGCTGGTGGCCGGCGAACGGCTCCTCACGGGGAATCAAGCGCTCCTCGGCCTCGATCACGGTGACCTGCGAGCCCAGCGTGGCGTACGCCTGGGCCATCTCGACTCCCACCACGCCGCCGCCGAGGACCAGCAGCCGCCCGGGGATCTTCGTCGCCGTGGTGACCTCCCGGTTCGTCCACGCCCTGGCCTCGGCCAGGCCCGGGACCGGCGGGATGGCCGCGCCGCTGCCGGTCGCGATCACCACGGCCCGCAGCGCATGCAGCACCTGGTCGCCGACGCGTACCCGGCGCTCGCCGTCCAGCCGGCCGTGGCCGCGGATCAGCGTCACGCCCCGGCTCTCCAGCCACCCGACCTGCCCGGAGTCGTCGAGGCCGCCGATGATCTCGTCGCGGCGATCCAGGACCGCGTCCACGTCGAGCTCGCCGGTGACGGCCTGCGCGGCCCCGGGAACGCGGCGCGCCTCGGCCAGCGCGTCGGCCGGGCGCAGCAGCGCCTTGGACGGCATGCACGCGTAGTACGAGCACTCGCCCCCGACAAGCTCTGACTCCACGATGGCCACGTTGTGGCCCCGGTCGGCCAGCCGCCCGGCTAGCACCTCGCCGGCCGGCCCGGCTCCGATCACGATCACGTCGAACGTCCTGCCGCTCATGGCGTTCTCCTCGCTCATTGCCTCTCCTGCTGCGACCCTGCCCATACACCGGTAGACCCGGGAGGGCCAGAAACGATTGCCGCGATCCGCCCGGCCGGTGACGCCGGCGAGCCCGGGGTCGCAACCGGTTCGCAGCCAGTGCCGGTCTACTACCTTGAGTACCGGCACGTCTCGCAGGAGAGGTCATGGGCCTGTTCAGCCGAACCGATGATCATCAATGGTCTCAGCAGCATCTGTCGCACTATGTCGAGGGAGACCTCGGCCGCCGCGCGCGCCGCCGCCTGGACCGCCACGCTGAAGACTGCGCCGACTGCGGGCGCGGCATCCGCGCGATGCGCGCCCTGCTGCGGCTGATCCCGGGCATCGAGGGCGCACAGGCCATCCGCGCGCCCGCCGGGATTTTCGACAAGGTCCGCTTCGCCGGCACGCAAGGCACCGATGATGACGGCGCGCCTGCCCCGCCCCCGGACGCGTGATGCCCCAGCTGCGCGGCCCGGGCATCCTGGACACCGAGACCCGCCTGGTCGCCCGGGCCCGGGCAGGCGACACCGGCGCGTTCGAGCAGCTGGCCGGCGCGCACGCCGACCGGCTGTTCGCGGTGCTGCTGCGGCTGCTGGGCGATCGCGGCGAGGCCGAGGACGTGGCCCAGGAGGTGATGTTGCGGGCCTGGCGCGGCATCGGCCGCTTCCACGGCCGGTCGCTGTTCTTTACCTGGCTGTACCGGATCGCGATCAACGAGGCGAACCGCTCACTGGAGAAAAGTTCCCGCAGGCCGGTCAGCGTCTCCATCGATGCGGAGGTCCTGCAGGTCCCGGCCGGCACCCAGGATGAGCCCTCCCGGCGGGCCGAACACGCACAGCTGCGCCAGGCGCTGGGCAAGGCCCTGGCCGGCCTGCCGCCCGATCACCGGACAGCGATCGTGCTGCGAGACGTCGAGGGCCTCTCCACCCAGCAGGCCGCGCAGATCGCCGGCGTCGGCCAGGCCGCGTTCAAGAGCCGCCTGCACCAGGCGCGGCTGAAAGTCCGTGCCGCGATCGGCGACCAGGCACTGATCGACGCCGGCCGGTGACCGGATCACGGCAGGCCTTCGGGCGGTGATCCGCGGCGACATCTGCCCGGCCCAGGTAGTACCGCGTGGACAGCCCGGTCTCGAAGACCGTCATCGGCCAGGACAAGTCCGCCAGGACCACCCCGCCGAGCTCGACGCGCACCGGGCGGCCCGCGCAGTGCGCCGACCCGCACATACGGGCTGCGCGGGCATTCGCGCTCACCGCCGCCTTGTGCCTGCCTGCGCTGTTCCTCCCCCGCCAGCCCGCCGCGCGGCCCGATCGGTATCTAAAGCCAGCGGCCGCAAAGCCCCCCCAGAAGCGGACAATATGCCTTGCCCCCGGCCGTCAGATCGGCACTCGTCTCGGGCGCGCATGCTCGATCTGCATGGACGCGGACGGCGAGCGCTTACGCTCCGTGACAGCCCGCTGGATGACCGACCGCGCCGCCGCGGACCGGGTGATCTACCCGGCCGGGCGGGTCCGCGGCCGGGCGGCGCCGAGCGCGTCGCCCAGCGTCCACAGCGCCGCGCCCGCCAGCACGAGGTCCTTGAGCAGGAACTGGCCGGGCAGCACCGACA
>Ga0070707_100007232_pt1 | contig 10303 bp, 10 predicted proteins | sample KBSK5502metaG_FD_65468 | JGI IMG/M metagenome (GOLD analysis project Ga0070707, IMG submission 65468) | Corn, switchgrass and miscanthus rhizosphere microbial communities from Kellogg Biological Station, Michigan, USA - KBS K5-50-2 metaG | ecosystem: Host-associated > Plants > Roots >... | reverse complement strand
TCAGGCGCGCGGAGATCCGGGAAAGCTCCTCCTGGGCAAGTAGATTCCGCTCCGGCGAGGAATGCTCATCCAAGTCATCGAAGAGCAACGCCTCGGTATAAGCCGCGCGGACACGGAGCGCCCGGTGGCGGATACGGTCGATGGCGAGGTTCTCGGCGATCTTGAACAGATATCCGCGAAGAAAACTAAGTGCGCCCGGACTGTCCAACTGAAGTAGCCGCACGTAGGCTTCTTGCGCGACGTCCCGCGCGTCCTGCGCATTGTGCAGCCGGGCCGCCAGGAAGCTTACCAGCGCACCGTTGTGCGCGCGGAAAAGCTCAGCGATGACGCGGGAGTGGTCCGCGAGCTCCTCAGGTGGGGTGAGGGCCTCTACGTTTGTCGCTTCGGGGTTCACTGTAGGCTCTACCCTACAACGTCCGGCCGTTGGAAATCGGAAGTCTAGCCTACACCCGAAGCGGGCCGGTGTCTCGCCGCCTTCTGCGGAGCGCGGAAATCGCACTCAGGAGGTCGACGGTTCGATCCCGTTCAGCTCCACCAACTCCATCAAATCTAGGGGGCTATTCATCGGCGGAAGATCCAACGAAGTTTGATCACCGCTTGATCCGACAGCGGCGCGAAACCCGATTCACCGTCGAGAAGTCCGTGTTGCCATCCGCGATTCCAAACGAGGAACAGATCGGCCTCGGGACGGATCGTCCAGCGCAGCCGGTTGTTGAAAATGTCGCTCCGACAGCGGTTCGCTATGCTCGCAAGTTGCTGATGAGGAATGCGTTGGCAGAGCTGATCCCGCTCCGATCGAACCGTCGACCTCCTGAGTGCGATTTCCGCGTTTGTCTGGAGACAAAACGCGGACACCTCCAGACTCAATATTTTACTTCGGTCTGGACTTGTCTCGATTCGTCTGGGGAGCGCGAACTAGACGCGGAACACCACCCTTCAGAACGGCCGGCAAAGTGTCTGTTGCGCGCCGCGCGGTCACTTCTTCGCCAGGACTTCACAGCCTGCAACAACCGTCACTGCTACGCGAGCCTTCCTTTTAGCCGAACCTGACGAGCAGTTACAACCAGGGTTACTCGACAACGAATACGCAGATGTCGGCGTTCTCCTTGGTGGGTTTCTCGCGGGCATGTCCAACAATGGCGATATATCCGCGAAGATCATGAATCGGACACGATGTATCGTTTTTCGCATCGCGCAGCCGATAGAGGAGATGAGTCAGCGTGTCGGAGACGACGTCCTCCGTGTCTTCAATGCGTGCGCGTACAACAGTTGCCACGAACGGCTGCGGGAGCGGTTCCCGGCGGTCGAGCCGTTGGAGCCGCAGGCGGACCTACAACTCGAAATTTCCTCATTGCTGGCGCCGAAAGTCACGATACCGCAGTCGCGGTGAGCTACTACTTCTCATCGGCCGCCGATGCTGCCGCTTTCTCGGAAGGTCTGGGAGGACAGACGATTTGAAGGGCCGCAGCAATTCCGATGGCGTGATGCGGAGCGCGGATTGGCCGTGATCCCGCCATCGAGCGAAACGCACCCTGACCAGTTCTCGGGAGAGCCGTCCCCCTCGACTTTCTGTGCATAGTAGAAAAGGCGATTGTCCAGGGCGTGAAAAAGGGGTGCAGTCTGCTCTGGAAAATCACAACCGACGGATCGCATTGGAGCAGGCCCGACATTGGGAAAGGTTCCCAGGCCGACCACTCGCCGCCAGGCGCGCCCCGCTGGAATTCGTAGACCAGCACGTTCCCGTCGCGAACAAACACCCACAACAGCGGCGATGGAGGAATTGCTGCGCTATACGAGCCCTGTCGAGGTGTTGTCACCGTGGATCGTGAAAGAAAACGTCGAGATGGGCGTCAGGCGCGAAGGACTGTGAATCATGACACGAAAGTGCTTCGCGGCATCGAAGCCTCGGCAGTGCAGGCTAAACGCCCCGCGCGATCGGCGCGGGGCGAATCGCGTTCAATCATCTCAACATGTAATAGAGTAGCGTTCCACCGGCACAACCGAGCGCGGAGCCGCCGCACCAGGCGAGGAAACAATGTCCCCAGGCGGGGCCGCCGACGGTGCAACCCCGGGCTGCGGCGCCGCACCCGGCGACCGTGCAGGCGAGCTACGTTCTTACCGGCTCGGGCACCCGCACGAGCTCAATCGAATTCGGTGGAGTGCCTTCCACAATCGCGCGTTGCAGGTCGGGTGAAGCAGACGCGATCTGCGCGAGCGGCGACTGCCGATGGATGCGGTTCTTGACCATCAGCAAATCATTTCCGCTGGAATCGTATGCGGCAGCTGTGTACTCCCACACCGGGTACGGATCGGAGACGACATTGATCTGCGAATCCTCTGTTACGTATATGCCATCCGAGTAGGACTCGGCGTAGATCACGCCTTCCCACGTGGTGGGATCGCCGTCGTCCCACGACCACATGACCAGCTCACCGGTCGAGTCGGCGACGTAGTCTTGCGCAAGAAAGATTCATGGCACGCGCGATTGAGGTCGCGCGCTGGCGCGCGCCGTATTCCGAACGACCTCGACGATCTCCGTCGGCTTGAAGCCGTGGTCGCGCATTGCCTTCATTGCTTTTGTGAAAGCGAGCGGGTGTCGCCACGATCCCAACTTAATTCGTGAGCTCGCGTCGCGTTATGACGCGCGTCGTGCTTGCGCGTGATGTTTGTCACGATGCCGACACTTCCAAGCAACGTAGGGCTTCGCCACTTCCCGCAGCATCCGGTTGCGCAGCGTGTAGATCGCGTTCGACGCGCTCGGCTCGACGAGCGCTTGCGCTTCTTCCGGCTGCACAACGAGCGAGACTTCGATCGGCAGAATTCCAATTGGAATCGTCGCGCGGCGGCAGCTCTCGTACACGTACGCGAACACTTCCTTCATCGCCTCTGGGTCCGGCGGTGGAGCGTCCTCCATCTCGCTTCCGATCGTTGGACGGAAGATGCAGACGGTCGGGAATGCTCCGGCGTTCACGATGCGATCGACGCCGCGCTTGGTCGCTTCGACGGATTCAACGCCGGCGATGATCTCGCCAGACACGCGTCCCTTCCCCAGTCGCCTCGAAGTGTGCTCCATCGCGTCGAAGAATGCGTACTGCCCGACAGTCTTTGCTTTTCCGGGACAAATGCGTGCGAAAACTTCAGGATCTTCGAATTCATAGCAAAACGAAAAGTGATCGGCGCCAGCTTCGATGAGCGCGTCATATTCGTGATAGCTCGCGCGCGGAACCGGAACCGCCTGCACGCCGATGAATCCGCCGACGTCGTTGCGCACCGCTCGGACGAACGGCTCGCTCTGCCGCAGACCGTGGATCACTTCGCGTTCGGCGCGGTCCTCGTAGTGATACCCGGTATTGAAATGCGTGAAGATGCAGTTCGATTCATCGCGGGCGGCCCGCGCAACCTCGACGACATCTTCGACCTTCTTGCGCCACTCCTCCGCTGCCCCGAGGTTCTTTCCTGTCGTGCAGAACTTACACGCGGCCGACGGCGCCCAGCTCCAGTACAGGCAGCGGTTCGATACATAGAAACCCAGGTAGGTGCCCTGGAGAACGCCGACGCGGCTCATCTCCACGCCGGAACTCGTCTTGCGCGAATACCACTCCGGCTCGGATGGAATGTCGATGCGATATTCGACGCCGGAGCGTGTGTCCGCAATCGAATATCGCCCATCCAAATAGTGGAGAACGAAATCCGAGTGCTGCGCGAAACGCTCGACCACGGGCACATTCACCCAGATCGGCTTCGGCTTTCCCAGAATCACAATTCCCTGATCCAAGTCCCGCGCGCGTTCGGCTGATTCGTCGTGCATCCTCATTCGTATGGCAGGATGGATCGATCCGTATCCCGCGGCAGAAAAGCTCGATTTCCAGCTCGACGGGTTTGAGCATCGCCAGAGTGAACGCCCAAGCGGAATTTCGGCCCTATGACAGCCGTCACATGGCCATGTGTCACCAACCGAGCAGGCGCGGCGAGGACACGAAAGGCGGTCAGGCATGAACGATAGGCGCAATTTTGAGTGTCTATTTTTCGTCTAGTTCGAAGTCTCCAGACGGGTCGAGACGAATCCGGATGGCCGTAAAATGTTGAATCCGGAGGTATCCGCAGATGTCTCGAGAGAAGAAACTGAATCGCACTCAGGAGGTCGTCGGTTCGAGCCCGTTCAGCTCCACCACAGTACGATTTCCGCAACAACAACTTAGTTCAGCCGGTCAGACCCGGCATTTCTCACCGTCGGACGCGAGTGTCTAGTTGTGATGTCTCAACACGTTGTTCAGTGGTAGGAGTTGTCCATCCGGGCGACTTCGGCGATTCTGAAAGCCTTCAAAACGAACAGATCGCACGGAGGAGCCCAGATGGACATGCACAAGAATGCAGCAAGCTCTCCGCGGAGTCGAGCGCTGCTGGTTCGACGGGTGATGGAACAAGGATGGACGATGACCAACGCCGCCGAGGCGATCGGCATGAGTGAGCGGCGTGGGTGGGAGTGGTTGCGACGGTACCGGACTGAAGGAGAGGCTGGATTGCAGGACCGATCCTCACGGCCGCGTCGGTTCCGGCAGACCGCGGCGCGGATACAGCGCAGAATCATTCGACTTCGGCGAGCACGCCTGACCTGCCGGCGAATCGCCGAGGTAGTGGGGCGGAGTCGCGCGACCGTGGCGAGGGTGGTGGGCCGATGTGGCTTGTCGCGGTTACGAGCCTTAGAAGCTCCGGTCCCGATCCGACGCTACGAGCGGCAGCGTCCTGGTGAGCTGCTTCACATCGACATCAAACGGTTGGCTCGCATCGAAGGGATTGGACATCGCATCACCGGATCCAGGCAACGACTGAAGCGCGGCATTGGTTACGAGTTCGTCCATGTCTGCATCGATGATGCGACGCGCCTAACCTATGCGGAGGTTCTAGCGTGTCAGACGTGGCGTAGCGTCGTTCCGTTCATGGTTCGCGCCTTGACTTGGTTCAGAGACCGGGGCGTCAATGTCGAGCGGGTGATGACCGATAACGGCTCTTGCTACCAATCACATGCCTTCCAAGCTTTTTGCTCGACCATCGGTATGCGTCACCTTCGGACTCGGCCCTATCGGCGGCAAACCAATGGAAAGGCGGAACGGATGATCCAAACGCTTCTCCGCGAGTGGGCTTACTTGCACTTCTACAATCACCACCGCTCTCATCGATCGCACGATGGACGAACTGCACACGTATCGCGGCCGCCAAGGAGCCGACGTCGCGCTTCTCGTCCGGCGCGTTCGCGATGCGCTTCGCTCACCGGATATGCAGTGCGTCGGAACATCGGCGACGCTGGCCAGCAGTGGGACATACGACGAACAACGCGCAGACGTCGCCAAAGTCGCCTCCACAATCTTCGGTTCGACTGTCGACCCAGGGGACGTCATCGGCGAAACGCTTCGGCGAACGACGGAGATGCGAAACCCTCGGGATCCTGCATTCATTGAGACGCTTCGAACTCGAGTCGCCGACGCGTCGAAAGGTGCACCTACGGCGTTCTCCGCGTTTCAGCGCGACCCGCTTGCGATCTGGATTGAGAGCACGTTCGGTGTGATGCCGGAGGCGGCGACCGGCCGCTTGATTCGCGTAGGGAAACCCCGCGCCGTTACCGGAAGCAAGGGAGCTCGACATCGTGCCGGAGAAGATACTGAATGTGGTTGCGCAGCCGGTTGCGCGCGGGGTGTTTCTCACGCAGCCGCTGGTGACAACTGTGGTAAGCGCAGGCCGCCACATATCCACGGAAGTCATCGATGCGATCGGAGGGCGCGCGTCGCAGCTCGCGCAGATGGCGCAGCAGGTGAACCAACGTATCGGAGACCACATCCTCGATATCGTCCGGCGCATCCCGCAATGCCGATGAAACAACACGCCGGATCAGGAGTTTGGCCAGGTCGTCGAGAAGGATGGCCAGGCGCCGCTCACTGTCCGCATCAGCGACTGATTCCAGATGGTCGCACAGCAACCGATCGCCCGCACGGTCGCGCATGCGACTGCTGCGTGCGGTAATCGTGCCCTAGTTCCATCTAGCGTGCTCAAGAGTGCGCGGAGGAAATTCTTTTTCGGTGCGTCGCCGCGATCGGAATGTCTGCTGCCTTTTGCGCTCGTACTGAGGAGGAGGTGAATTCACCGGCACAAAGCAGTTCAACCCGAGCGGCGTTTCTTTTTTGACGCACTCATGCCGCGACCTGGCTCATTCGAGTGACGGAGCCTCAGTCGAGAAAGGTGATCTCGCAATGAAAAACTGGACGTTACGCGCGCAGTTCGCAGTGTTGTTGTTCGTTTTCCCCCTGTTTGCCCACGCTCAATCCGCAACGATATCGTTCGGTACCCAAACCGGTTCCTCGATCCAGTGCACCAGTTCGTTCAGCCCGTACTGGGGCTCCGACACGGTGTATCTCACAGGGACCACAACGACCGACTCCACCGGGAGTCCGTCGACTGTGTTCACGCCGTACGTGAACACGTACTCGCTCACCTACGGTACGACCCCGAATATTTGCGTAAACTTCAAGGCCACCTATCCCGGCACCTACTCGGCCTGGGTGGATGCCACTTACGGCTACGGCGCATACACTGCGACGGTGTATGTCACCGGTACTTACGCGCCGCCGTTCGGATGGATCAACCCGAAGTACATCATTCTCGGCGTCATGTACGCGCCTCCGGGCGGAAGCAGCAGTGTGACGTATCAAAGCGATACCGTCGTCGGTAACAGCACCTCTGTGCTCAGCTCGTTTTCCAATTCGTACGCGAAGAGCACATCGCTCTCGACCGGCAACAGTATCTTTGGCGTCAGCCTCGGCTCGACGACGAGCTCCAGCAGCCAGTACACACAATCGCTCGACATCTCATCATCCATTGCGGTCACCCAGAGCACGTCGCTCAGCAGAACGCTTCGCGGTTTTTCCGATCCGTCCAGAGGCGTGAATCGCGACTACGATTACATCTTCGTGTGGCTGAATCCGATGTTGAAGTTTACCGCGGGAGAGAGCTACATCTCCTGGGACGGCTACGGATACGACACTGCGGACATGCCGGAGATGGACGTCGTCGGCATTCAGCTCGGGTGTCTGAACGGCGATTTCCAGAACACGTCGAACTGGACGGCATGCAACAACGTCTTGTCCGGTGCGTTCCAGCGGCCGTGGGCACAGACGAACGTCGACGGATCGAGTCCGGCGCTGACCGGAACGGTTCCATGCGTCCCCGGTTCGGGCACGGACCTGTGCAACGTCATGGCGGCAGATCCTTTTTCTGATCCGGCGTACAGCATCAGTTGGCCGGCATCAGGAACGCACACGACACCCGACGGCCGCTTCACGATCTGTCATGACACCGCACCCTGCGCGCAGACGATCGACTACCAGCCGAATCTGATCACGAGCTACACGCAGCGGTATTCCGTTACAGCGTCGCAGTCGCAGACCGCGACGAGGCAGTACCAGCAGACGTACGCGATGTCGAGTCAGTCCTCGACGAGCGCGTTCGGAACGAACTTCTCGCGTGCGATGAACTCGTCCTCCACGCTGACGTGGAGAGATCAATTCAGCAGCGCCACGAGTCGTCAGACCACAGACTCGGCCTCGTTCTCGATCGTCGGTCCCGATGCGAGCTACGCTGGCCCGATCCAGTTCGTGGTTTACCAGGACAATCTCTACGGCACCTTCGTATTTCAATCGCCATAAGAACTCGATTGCATTGCGTCGAAAGAGAGAGCGGCCGGAAACGGCCGCTCTCGTTCTATGATCCGTGTGACGCGTATCGTCGTAGTCGCCGACCCGTCCTTCGCCACGCTTCAGCTTCTCCGCGATGCGGCGATCGACTTCACGGTGACGACCGACGAGGCGGCGTTGCGCGACGCAGAAGTCATCCTGTTGTCGCCCCGCTACGGCGCGAAGGCAATGCGCGGTGTCGCCGGGAACGCTCGCGGCTCCGCTGGATCCACGCGCTCGCCGCCGGCGTGGAGACGCTTCCGCTCGACACTTCCGGGTCCGGTGCGGCTGTTTCCGCATTCAACATCTGCCCGCCTTACCCCGCACTGATACTCTAATTTCCGTCGGGCAAGTGTCTCACTTCACGTTGACACACAGGGTGGACGGGATGGCAAAGGTCCTTGTAGCAGCCTCTTGTCTGTCACCAAGTCGCACTTTCTTTGCTGCGAGCGTCTCGAAAGCATCGATGACAAGATCCATGCTGAAATCGGGATAGTCGAATCCGTAGATGACGACTGCCTTTCTAGCTGCGAAGCCTGGCCTGGACAGCTTGAGGCAATCGGTGAGCGCGCTCCGATGCGCTGGATACGGCGAAAGAATATGGGCAAGCATGTTGTCATTCGGCTTACCGTTGTCGCCCATGAGTCGGAGCATCTTCACCTCGATACACCATTCCCATGCGCCTTCGCTGCCGATGCAACGTCACACTTCTGGCGGGGCGAAGCAGGTAGGGAAAGTTCGCCAAGATGTGGTGCCCGTAACGATCAGGATTGAGCGTTCCCAACTCGGCCGCGACTAGAGCCACGGCCTGAGTTTCCGGGTGCGGACCAATGCCCGGCAGGTAGAGAGCACCAGACCTCGCGTTGGACGCTTGTGTTCTGCGGTCATCGATGATCTTGATTGCAATCGCGATGTCGTGAAGTAGTTCGTGCAGATCCATCGCCATAGGTTACCCGCGGGCCGTGGCAGAGAGCGAGATGGGGTGATCGTCCGAGCGCGCTCGAAACGTTTGCACACTTGCTCTCGCAGGTGAAAAACAATTTGACAGCTCACGGTAAAGGTGATCGAACGAGCTAACCGTCCCCCTTCGCACCGTCTGCTACTTGGCGCGGACGAGACGATGCGTCGGACGATAAGTCAATCGTTCGCCAGTAACGCAGGTCGTGATGATCGACCACGGACTCGGCGAGCACGTACCGCGACACGTTCCGGATCGACAAGGCGTGGCTCTCGAATCGCGCCGAGTCCCCTGCGAGGTCCTCGGGCCGACTGAGCGAGACTCTCGAGAGTCGCGACGAAATGATCGAGGGGTCACGCCGAGGTCGAAATCACAGGGACGCTTTCCGAGGATTACGTACACGTCGAAAGGTGTCGAGATCGTGGGAGCAGTCGACGCTAAGGCTTACGGCGACGTGACGATCCGCCCTTGACTCTCGACGTCGACTATCTCGGATCATGGCAGATGCCGTGGTGGGAGAACGGAGTCGATCACGGGCCGAAGATGCGCGCAGGTTTCGTGGCAACCGGCCGGCTGAATCGTCACGATTCGGCGTGAGCTGGAACGCACTGCTCGATCAAGGAGGGGTCGTTGTCGGAAATGATGTGTGCACATCACCATCGACGCCGAGGCGAGCCCGGTAACGATGTGACGCTGCCACGCGCGCATCGTCTGCTGGACACGAGCTCTTCCGCAGTCGGCAAAGGCGCGATTGCTCTGCGACCGGTCGCCACTCGGGTTCGCCGCGGCGCGGCGTCCTGGCGGCGAATGAGCACCGGCTCGAGCGAGGACCATGTGGCGAGGAGGAGCACCGCGGGAGCAGAATAGCGCAGTCGCCATGGGTACTGACGCCGACCGTCTCCTCTCCGACTATCTGGCCGCAGGGGCCGACGCGGACATCGAGATGCTTCTGACCACGATCCTCGACGTGGCGAAGCCGATCGTGCGACGCATCGTCTCCTCCGCGCTTCGCGGGCCGGCGGGCATCGAAGACCTGGAGGACGTCGTCTCCGACACGCTCGCGCATCTCCTCCATCGGCTGCGCGATCTGAAGAACGACGCATCGTCTCCGATTCACGATCTCCGCGGATATATCGCCACGTGCGCTTACAACAGTTGTCACGAGCGGCTGCGGGAGAGGTTTCCGGCGCGCAACCGCCTTCGAAACCACCTCCACTATCTGCTCGATCACCATCCGCATCTGATGCTGTGGCGCAGCGCCGACAACCGGCTCATCTGCGGGGATCGCAATGCGGTCGGGCGCGATCCTGCGCCGGCGAGCGTTGCCGAAGCGTTCAGCACTCCCGCGCGTATGGATCCAGCGGCGGAGGATCACGTTCAGATTCGCCGGCTCGTCTCTGAGATTCTCGCGCATGCCGGAGCAGGCGTCGAGTTCGACACGCTCGTCGATGTGATCGCCTGTCTGATCCATCTCGAGCAACGGCGCGTCGAATTGCCACTCAGCACACACGAGCTCACATCGGCAGCGACCGCTGATTCCGGTCTCGAGCTGCGACTGACGTTGCGCGAGCTCTGGACCGACATTCGGCATCTTTCGGCGCGTCAGAGAACCGCACTCCTTCTC
>Ga0070707_100007229_pt1 | contig 10305 bp, 10 predicted proteins | sample KBSK5502metaG_FD_65468 | JGI IMG/M metagenome (GOLD analysis project Ga0070707, IMG submission 65468) | Corn, switchgrass and miscanthus rhizosphere microbial communities from Kellogg Biological Station, Michigan, USA - KBS K5-50-2 metaG | ecosystem: Host-associated > Plants > Roots >... | reverse complement strand
CGGCCATGAGGTCGAGCTCGGCCGCAAGCTCTTCGTCGGCCGGCTCGCGACCGATGTCCTGCTCGAGCCGCCGCGAGACCCGCGATAGCTTGTTGATCGTCTCGACCATGTGCACCGGGATGCGAATCGTGCGCGCCTGGTCGGCGATGGCGCGGGTGATCGCCTGACGAATCCACCAGGTCGCGTAGGTGGAGAACTTGAAGCCCTTGGTATAGTCAAACTTCTCGACGGCGCGAATCAGGCCGATGTTGCCTTCCTGGATGAGGTCCAGCAGGCTCATGCCGCGTCCGATGTACTTCTTCGCAACGCTGACCACCAGCCGCAGATTCGCTTCCGTCAGCTTGCGAGTGGCCTCCTCGGCGTCGCAGAGAATGGCGTAATTGCGCTCGCGCGGCGGATTGTTGCGTTCCAGCTTGCCGCGCTCCATGCGCTTGGCCAGGCTGATCTCCTCTTTCGCGCTCAGCAGCGGCACGCGACCAATCTCGCGTAGATACATGCGTACGGGATCGTCGAGGTTACTGTCGAGGTCGGCGGCGATCGCCGTCAGCCCCTCACGCAGTTCATCCCAGCCGCGATTGCCGTTCGACTCCGCGTCTTCCTCGGTCGCCACCTGTCCCCACACACTCTTCGGCGCGTCAAGCGGATCAATCACCATGCCGTCATCCCGCATCTTTCCAAGGACGCCAAAACCCTCCTCGTCCACATCGTGGCCGGGGAAGTCTGGCTCGACAATAGAAGGGTTGAACAGCGTCGGGCCGGCGAAGAACTCTTCATCGGTGTCCTCCTGCTCCTCGTCTTCGATCAGCTCTTCGATCAGCGCGTCACGTCGCAGCGTCGCGACGCCGCCTGGGAACAGCGCATACACGCCAGGTTCCGCCTCTAAATCCTCCTCGCCGGTTGGCCCGCGGTCCGCGAGCGCTGTTACGGCGCCCTCGTACTCATCCGGAGCCTGCTCCCGTGTGCGTGACCTGGATGTCGCCATCTTGCCGAAAACCCCCTGATGTCCTGTCACGTCATGACCGGACGAACCGATCATGCGAACTGGACGCGACGCATGACTGAACTGAACTGACTAGGCTACAATACCTGAACGCGCTGAAATGATGGCTGCCTGTTGGTCATCATGCTCCCGCACTGTGCATAACGAGAATGTGCGGCGGCGATAACCCGAATTATGTAAAAGGGCCTATCTGGCAGACTCTAGTGCGCGCAACCAGAGCCTCCGCGCTGACGCTATTCCACAAAACAACCCTCTTCCAGCAACCCTTCTCACCCCTGCAACTGCGACGCCTCATCGATAACGCGGCGCTGCGCGAGCAACGACCCCTTGCGTGTGAGCAGCGCCCGCAACGTCTCGGAATCGCTTGTCTGCTCCGCCTCACGAATCAGCGCGTCAAGCTCGGCCTGCTCGCCCTTGAGCCGCATGCGCTTCAGACGATACGCTGCCTGGCTCGCCTCATTGAGGAGCGCCGGCCCCTCACGCTCGGCTTGCAACGCCACCCGCGCCCGCGCCCGCTCGACCGTCGCCAGCAGCGCTGGCTCTAGCCCGGCAAGGAACGCCTCCAGCCCAGGAGCCGCGTCGCCGCCGAGTGCGCGATCCAGCGCAACGAAGAGCGCGCGCGTCTCCGTCGCGGTGAAGTCGTCTTCCCGCAGGATCGCGCGCACCTCGCGCCAGATCTCGGGATGGTCGAGCGCCAGCCCCAGGCAATATTCCTCCTGGGAGACCTCGGGCGGCGCGTGGGCCGCATCTCTATACGTGGTTCCAGCCTGCGCTTGAGCGCCGTGGGACTTTTGGGCGGTATCGCTCGGTTCGTCGTCGAGATCGGGAGGTTCCTGGACAGGCGCGCGGGTGGGCGTCGAGCGAGTTTCACGGTCGAGCCGCTGCCGCGCCAGCGCCAGGTCGCGCTGCACGTCCTTCACGTCCAGGCGCAGCTTCATGGCGAGCCTGTCAGCGTATTCACCGGCCAGCGTACGCGAGCGCACCTCGGCGATGATCGGCAGCAATCTCTTACACGCCTCCATTTTGCCCTGCGGCGTGTTCAGCGCCAGGTCGGCGGTTTGCGCGTCGAAGAGGAAATCGATCAGCGGGTCGGCCTGCTCGATGGCGCGCTGCCAGCCCGCCGGGTCGCGCCGCACGAACTCGTCGGGATCCTCGCCCACTGGGAGTCGCGCGACGGTGATCTCCGCATCCACCTGCTCCTCGAAGCGCACGATACCCTCCGGTGCGGCCCGTTTGCGCGCGCGCGTGTCACCTGCCGCCGGGCCAGGCACGGGGATGGCGACGCGGTCGAACGCCTGTTGCGCGACGGTGATGCCGCGAATGGTGGCCGACTCGCCAGCGGCGTCGGGATCGAGCGCGAGGGTGACGCGGCGGGTGAGCTTCTTGATCTGGCGGATGTGCTTCTCGGTGATGGCGCTGCCGATGCAGGCGACGACGTTGCGCGTGCCGTGCTGATAGGGCACGATCACGTCCATGTAGCCCTCGACGATGATGACGCGATTGCCACGGCGGATCGCGTCGCGCGCAAGGTCCAGCCCGAAGAGCGTCGCGCTCTTGTCGAAAAGCGGCGTCTGCGGCGTATTGAGGTATTTGGGCTGGCCAGAGCCTAGCTCGCGCCCGCCGAAGGCGATAGTCCGTCCGGCGCCGTCGCGGATGGGGAAGATCAGCCGGTTGCGGAAGTAGTCGTACATGCCGGCGCCACGGTCCGCGTCGCGCATACGCGCCAGCCCCGCCTCGGTCAACTCCTGCTCGCTGTAGCCCTGCCCCAGCAGGTAGCGCGCCAGATGATCGCCGTCGGGCGCGTAGCCCAGCCGCCAGTCCGCGATGGACCCGTTGTTGACGCCGCGCGAGTCGAGGTAGGAGCGCGCATACTGCGCCTCGGTCGCCTGCAAAAGCTGGCTGTGGAACCAGATCGCGGCGGCCTCGTTGAGCGCACGCAGCCGCTTGCGCGCCACCGTCTCGGCGGACTCCGGCGCGGGTCCTTCCTCGCTGGAACGGGCGTTGAGCGTGACGCCCGCGCGTTCGGCCAGATGCACCAGCGCGTCGTGGAAGTCTAATCCCTGCTGCTTCTCGACGAAGGTAAAGAGGTCGCCGCCCTCGCCACAGCCGAAGCACTTCCATGTCCCGCTCTCAGGGAAGACGTAGAACGAGGCGGTGCGCTCGCCATGAAAGGGGCAGAGGCCCTTGAACGCCTTGCCGGATTTGCGTAGCGGCACGACCGCGCCGATCTCTTCGACGATGTCGAGCTTCTGCTTGATCAGTTCGATGGGGCCGCTGACCGGTGGTGTCATACGCCGACGACTCTGCCTCTCCGACGCCTAATCCTGCAAGTCCTGCAAGTCTTGCGCATGCCGACGCCCATTCAGCGCCCGCGTAATCGTGACGACGAGCGCAATCATGCCTCCCAACGCGAGCGCCACACCACCGACCAGCGCCACCATCCGTACCCATCCGCCCCAGACTGGCTCTGGGCGCTCCATTATGATCGTTCCATACGGCGTACGCACAAAGAGTTCATTGCCAGCGCCGATTTCGCCCTGTGCCGGTTGCTGGCTCTTCCGTTCCAGCGCCGCATCCAGATGCGCGCACAGCGCTTCGACAAACCCGCGCACATCATCTTCTGTGAGACCATCCGGCGCAGTTTCGCTGCGAAACGTCCATGCGCCTGCGGTCGTGTCATCCCACGTGTCGAGGCGCAGCTCGCAATTCGCTTCAGGCGCTTGATTCGCTTCAGCGACGTCTTCGTGCCAGCGTAGATCAGCCTTGACGACGTTGGCCTCCGGACGCAGCGTAATCTGTACGATCCGCGTCGTGGTTGGCTCGCCGGAGCGGATGCGCGCCTCCAGATGTGTCGCGCCATCGGCGTCTGGCGGGCCGAACTGGATGAGTCGCTCGCAGCCAGGGATCACAGCTGCGAGGAGATCAGGATCGAGCAGCAGCGAAGAAACGCGTTCAACCGGGGCGCGAAACGTCTGCGAGCCGGTGATCTCCATGGCAGGCTCCTCTACATGATGCCGCGAGCAGTATATCTCCGAGCAGGCCGTTTTCGCCAGCAGGGGGCGATAGGTGAGCGCGCAACGCGGATATGCGCGTCCATGTCAGGCGAGCGTTGCAGAGCGGCGGCGCATCTGCCATACTTCCCGGCAGAGTTGGCTCGCACACTGGAAGAACGAGCGAGGCGCGCGAGAAGTCATGGCGATTGATCTGGACGACGACGAGGCCGTTACATGAGCGCTGACTGACTTGCTGGCATAGATGGAACTGGATATGTAGGGAGTGGCGGCATGACACGATGGCTGGTCAAACTGGCTGGCAATGAGTCTGATCTTGATGCTCTCGTTAAACTAAACACTGAACCGGACTTCCGCGTGACCAATAAGGACGAAGCCTATTATTTGACCTGTGTCGAGTTCGACCAGATGCAAGAAGCCGCCGAGGTGTATGCTGCGACGAAGGACGCGTTGCTCCCAGACATCAACGGCCTGATGCAGCTCCGTAACGCGGACTCGCAATCCGTCTCGGTGGATTGTGTCGTCCAACAGAACGCCGACGGCTCACAAACCACCGCACGCTACTTATTTGGGACGGCGCGTATTGTTGCCAGCGCAGGGCTAACCGCTGAGGCAGTCGTTATAGGCCCTGATGGTACTGTCGTCCCCTCACCCGAACCCGCAAACTTCCAAGCTCGCCGGAAACTGGCCAGGAAACATGCAGAAGTTCGCCAGGCACTTGCTTATTGGTTTGCCTGCGATGCGACTGCACCAGACTTCTGGGTAAATGCCTACAAGGTATTTGAAGTCATTCGAGGAGATATAGCTGGCGGGCGTGGTAAAGGCCAGGGAACGGAGGAGATGAAACGGAGAGGATGGGCGATGCAGGACGAGATTCGGAGCTTCAAGGAGTCTGCCAATAATCATGCCATCAGCGGTGACAAGGCACGACATGCGAGCACACAGCCCTTGGAACCTGGGATTGCGCCTCTTCATGAGGGTGAGGCGCTTGCACTCATCAAGCGTCTGCTCGAATGTTGGCTTGACTGGAAAATTGCTCGGTCAGGGAATGATACTCCGTGACATAGCAGTATCCAGTTGCGTGGATAGGCGCGCTAGCGAGTCTCGTCTTTGAGTCGTTCATAGACATTGACTAATTCAATGAATTGCTCGGTGTCGCCGCCATGATCGGGATGATACTGCTGCGCGAGGGCGCGAAAGCGCTGCTTGATCTCGGCGATTCCGGCGTAGGGTGGCAATCCCAGCAGCGCCAGTAACTGTGGATCATAGACATCCACCTGCGCGAGACCCTGCTCCTGATAATTCTGGAAATAGACGCGGAAGAAATATTCGTCGATGACGGCTTTCACTCCTGCATGATCCATCTGGAGCAGGCGGGGCAACGGATATTTCACCGGCGGCGGATCATGATCCTTGGTCGAGAAGAAGAGATCCCAGACGAGCGCAGGATGGTCCGGCGCGCCCTGGCGCCCGAAGCGGATGGTCAGTTCCAACTGCTTCAATTCGCGCAATTTGCGTTTTAACTGGGCGACTTCGAGTGGCATAGCGATGGCTCTTCGGCGATGAGCGTGCTGGCTCGCACAACGTACCCGAAGTATATGCGCAATCCGCCGTAGGCTGCGCTGACCGTCGCGCTCGACGATCATGACACTCTCTACTCGGCGCGATAGGCGCTCAGCAGCGTGATCGTCGTCTCGACGAGTCCAGCCAGCGGGGCGAGCGCGATCCACTCCTCGCTCGTATGCTCGTCCATCGCGCCGGTCGAGACGGTGAAGACGCGCGTGTGTGGACGCAGGGCGCTGGCGTCGCTGCCGATGAAGGTCGTCATCGTGCGGAATGGCTCGCCACGCGACGTAACAGCCGCCTCCCACGCCAGCAGCAGCGGCTCGTCGGGCGCGACCTCGTAGCCATCGCAGTGCGCGTCGAACTCGATCTCCGCCGCGCCACCCAGCGCAGTCGCCGACTCCACGAAGGCGCGCTCGATCTGGCCCAGTAATTCAGCCCGTGCGTCGCCCTCCAGCAGCGTGCGCGCCTCCCCCTGGACGTGTAGCTCGCGGGGGACGGCGTTGCGCGCCGAGCCGCCTTTGATACGCCCGATGGAGACGCGACTCTGGCCACCCTCCATCTCGCCGAACGGATACTGCGCGCGATGGAAGATCTCGATGGCGCTGGTCGTCCCTGCCAGCCGCTTGCCCGGATGCCCGCCGCTGCCGTGCAACGTCACGTCGAAGGCGATGATGGTCGCCGCGCGCGTCACCACCTCGCCCGGCTCGCCCGCGTTGTCGAAGATGATGCCCTCGCGCGCGCCCCACAGCGTCGGATCGAACGCCTTCGCTCCGACCAGCCCGACCTCCTCGCCGACGGTGAAGAGCAGCAGCAGTGGCGGATGGGAGGTTGCGCGCGTCTGTAATTCCTCGACGGCATGCAGGAGAATGGCGATACCAGCGCTGTCGTCCGCGCCGAGGTTCGTCTCCCCGTCGCTGCGCAGGATGCCATCTTGCAGGATCGGCGCGTGCGCCTTGCCCGGCGGCACGCGGTCGAGATGCGCGTTGAGCAGGATCGGCGGCTCGGTATCGCGCTCTGCGGGCTGGGCGGAGACACGCGCGATCAGATTGCCCGCGCCATCCACCTGTGGCGCGGGCAATCTGATCGCTATCAGCCGCTCGCGCACGTACTCGCGCACGTACTCGCGCACGGCGCCTTCCTGGCCAGAGACGCTGGGAATCCCGGCGAGCGCGATCATTGTCTCGGTAATGCGCGCCTCAAGCGTCGTGGCGGCAGGTGTCTTGACCATCGTGTATCCTCGTCAGGCGGGGGCAATGGCTCACTTATGCTGGAAAGCGCAACGATCTGCGAGCGCCTTATATTATAGCTGTCAGCGCCGTGCCCAACAACGCATGAACGCATGAAACGCCCACAGCAAGGTTCTTTGGCGTATGGCGAAGGAGAATAATCAATGCGACCCGATACCCCAGCGATGCTCGATCAACTGGGCGCCGCCTATCAGACGCTGCTTTCACGCGCACAGCCACCCGAAGCTGATCGGGCGCGGCTGCTGGGTGTGCTGGATGATCTGCGCTGGTACGCGGAACGGCTGGGCGCGCTACGCTGGGAGACGCCGCCGCGTCCTGGGCGCTGGAGCTTCGCCGAGAACCTGTGGCACATCGTCGAGCAAGCCATAGACGCCGCCTACACGCCGGAGCCACGTTCCATCGTCTACTTCATCGATCATGGCAAAGAGCATGTCGGGCAGGCGGCGGAGATCTTCGCGTTGTTCGAATATTGAAGGCGCGATCAGGCGTAAGGCTGAGCCATGAAAGTGTAGCCAACGCCGGGAACGGTGACGATATATTGCGGCGTACCAGGGATCGGCTCGATCTTCTGGCGCAGGTGGCGGATATGTGTCTTGACCAGCCCTGTGCCGCCCGCATCCTCGTAGCCCCAGACACGCTCGACGATCTGATCCGTCGTCAGCACCTGGCCGCTATGAGTGAGCAACAGGTGTAGCAGCCGGCTCTCGGTTGGTGTCAGCCGCACCTTCGCGCCGGAGCGCGTGGCCTCATGGCGCATAGAATCCAGCGCGACAGGACCCACCGCAATTGAAGATGTCTTCGCGCCCAGGTGAGATCCACCGTTCCGCCGGGTGAGCGCACGAATATGAGCCAGCAACTGCTTCGGGCTGAAGGGCTTGCGCAGATACCCGTCGGCGCCCAGGTCAAGTCCGCGCACTTCGTCGGCTTCGCGATCATGACAGGAAAGGAAGAGAACAAGAGCGGTAGACTCGTTGGTCATGCGGCGGCAGACCTCGAAGCCATCCAACTTGGGCATCTCGACGTCCAGGATGACCAGATCAGGACGTTGCTCACGCCATTCCGTGAGGGCATGTGCGCCGTCAAAGGCGCGCACGACTTCATAGCCGAAGCCGCGCAGACAGTACGTCAGGAGATCCACCGTCTCACGATCATCATCCACAACCAGGATCTTCATGTACGGGACTCTCTTTCTTCAGGCATCTCGCGCCGCAGATGCGCTATGCCTGAAAAGCGCCTGAATGGCTTGGGTAACGTTCCTTCTAGCATCACGTCCGTCTGGCGCTCACGGTAGCATTGCGCCAGAACGCATCGCAATGAAACGGATCACATTTCTCGCCATGTGTCTCCATCATCCCAGCATGTTGTGGAAGATGGCGGGTGGCGTAACATAACCCATAATGATACACGATGAACTAGGGCGCAGAGTAACAACTTGGTTGAGAACGCAAAGCAGCGGGTGGGGAGAAATTTACCGGCTGGAATAATGGGACAGCCTCAACATGAAGAGAATGCCGGGCGCTCGCGTCGTTTACCAGCAAAAACGCATTGTCGAATACGGATCGCCTGACTGGTAAAGAAGCGGAAAACAAAGAGGGCGGCCAGAGAGAAGCGCCACCCAAGATAAAAAGAGAGCGCCACATGGCGCAGCTCATGAGTCAGGACATAGCAAAAGAGCGGCGGCGTCATAGCTCGGAGAGAAAATCCAGCCCCTCCATCTGGTCGCGTTCGAAGGTCTTCATGCTGATGTCGTGCAGATAGGCGCAGACCTTGCCGCGTGGCCAGCCTTCCTCGATACCAAGACGGATGACCTGGCGCATACGCGGGCGCATCTGGTCAATCGCTTCTGACAACTCCCCACGCGTCACCAGGCGCATCTGGCCATCTGGCGCCAGAAACGCGAGCGCCGCCTCTGGCTCGGAGCGCGGCACGGAGCGCAGGAACTCCCGAATGACCCGGCGTGCGCGGAAGCGCAGCCACAGTTCGTCCCGCAGATCGCCATAGGGTGGCGTCTCGATCTCATCTGTATCTCCATCCACCAGTTCATCGTCGTTCGTGTCGCTGAACGGCGCGGCGCTGGGGAAGCGCAATTTGACATCGACCTCCGTCTCCACAAGGCTCTCCTCGCGCGTCGTGCCGCGCTCAGGGCGCGCGCCCGCCTGACCACGCGGTCCCGCCGCCTGCGATGGTCTCTGGTCCGGCGCATCGTGTTCCCACATGGCCCTCCTCCTTCCACGCGCCTGTGCGTTCTGCGTCGTCGCAGTATCAGCGCACGCCGTGGATCCCCACCACAGACACCACAGATCAGCGTGAACCACCGCAAGCGGGAAACGGACGCGCGGCGGCTTGCTGTTGAGAATAGAACAAATTTTCTATTCTGTCAATCGAACGTATGGGTGAAGATGGCGCGGCGCCGGACTTGCGGGCTACCGCGCATAGGAGAAGTGGAGGGATGGCGTCGCAGATCTGATTCATGCCTGAAGGCAGGGAGTTTTGGCCAATTTTTCGCTAGCGACGCGCCTGGAGCCAGGAGAGTAGAAAGCTGAGAGCGAGGACGGCGAAGACGACGTAGTAGAGCCACAGAGTCTGTGTCGCCTCGGCGATCACGACAAGGGTTGTGGCGATGGCGATGGTCACGATGACCTGAATCAGCGCGCGTGATCGCACTGGCTGATTGGGACGCATAGCCACGCCTCCTATCGTGTCACGACAGCCCTAAGACAAGCCCAGGATGAGGCGCGCCAGCGTCGGGCCAACGCTATCGACGATCAGCGCGATCAGGATCAGCGCCGTCATCAGGAGCAGCGTGCGGCGGCGGCTGAACGGAGCCTCTGGCGTGTGCACTGTCTCGTCCAGCTTGGCGCGATAGAACTGCAAGAGCACGAGATCATATTCCATCGCGCGCAGGTTCTCATCGGTGGTGTCTTGCTCGCCCGTCTTGGGGTCGGCGGCGGAAAGCCGTCGCAGGTGCGCCTCCAGCTCGACACGGCGCTGGGTGAGCGCGGCGAGCCAGTAACGCCGCCAGCGGCGCATCCCCACACGATACGGCGCTTCCAGCAAGGCCACGTAGGGCAGGAGCAACGCCAGCGCCACCAGCAGGAAGCGCCAGGTCACCTGTGTGTTGACGTCCCCACTCACATCGAGCAGCATCTGGTGATCCAGCCGCAACTGCCCGGAAAGCGCCAGCGCCCCGGCGAGCGTAAGGCTCGTAATGAACGCGATGAGCGTCATCGCCGGTGTGAGGGTATAACGCCGCGCGGCGGGAACCCAGGCGCGATGCCTGAACATCTCGACGGCGAGTCGGTACGCGCTCAAGAGCAGCAGCGGCAGCGCGATCAGCGCCAGCGCGCTTGTCATGATGAGCGTCGCGGGCGCCGCGAGCAGCGCCAGTGGGCGGCCCACCAGGGCCAGCCAGTCTACGAGCGTCTGTGGCGGAGCGAAACCTGCTTGATACAAGCGTAAAGCGAGCGGGATGAGGGTGTAG
>Ga0070707_100007227_pt1 | contig 10307 bp, 6 predicted proteins | sample KBSK5502metaG_FD_65468 | JGI IMG/M metagenome (GOLD analysis project Ga0070707, IMG submission 65468) | Corn, switchgrass and miscanthus rhizosphere microbial communities from Kellogg Biological Station, Michigan, USA - KBS K5-50-2 metaG | ecosystem: Host-associated > Plants > Roots >... | reverse complement strand
TCAGCCAGCTCCCGCTTCCGCGGCTCGAGCCGGCGGAGCTGACCGTCACCACGGAGGTCTGGAACGTCACCGACCGGCCGGTGAGCGGCGTCGTGCGGGGAAAGATCGAGACGATCGCCTTCGAGAAGCCGGTCCGGCTGGGGCCGCGGGAGCGCACGACGCTGCGCTTCACCCCGGCGGAAGTGGCGGACCTGCGCGTGGCGAAGCCGCGGATCTGGTGGCCGTACCGCTACGGGCCCCAGAACCTCTACACGATGACGCTGGAGGCCGAGGCGGCGGGCGTCGCCTCCGACCGGCAGGACGTGCCGTTCGGCATCCAGCAGATGAGCTCCGAGCTGACGGACAAGGGCCATCGGCTCTTCAAGGTGAACGGCCGGCCGATCCTCATCCGCGGCGGCGGGTGGGCCTCGGACATGCTCCTGCGGCCCGTCGCTCCGGAGCGTCTCGAGGCGCAGATGCGCTACGTCCGCGAGATGGGTCTCAACGCCATCCGGCTCGAGGGCAAGCTCGAGAGCGATGAGTTCTACGAGGCCGCCGACCGCCACGGCATCCTGCTCATGGCGGGCTGGTGCTGCTGCGACCAGTGGGAGAAGTGGGACAAGTGGGACGCCGAGGACCACCGGGTGGCGCCCCTGTCGCTGCGGGACCAGGTCCTGCGCCTGCGCAACCACCCCAGCGTGCTGGCGTGGCTCAACGGCAGCGACCATCCGCCGCCGGCGGACGTCGAGCGCGACTATCTCGACGTGCTGCGCAAGGCGGAATGGGACAAGCCGGTGCTGTCGAACGCTACCGACGCCCCGGGGCCCGTGAGCGGTCCGAGCGGCGTGAAGATGCGCGGGCCCTACGACTACGTGCCGCCGCCCTATTGGCTGACGGACACCAAGCACGGAGGCGCGTTCGGGTTCGCGACCGAGATCGGTCCCGGCGCGGCGGTGCCGCCCATCGAGAGCCTGAAGCAGATGCTTCCTTCCGACCACCTGTGGCCGATGGACGACGTCTGGCGCTTCCACGCGGGCGGCGACGAGTTCAAGGACCTCCGGCTCTTCACCGACGCCCTCGAGGGCCGCTACGGGAAGGCCACCAGCGCCGAGGACTATGCGCGCAAGGCCCAGGCCCTCGCCTACGAGGGCCAGCGCGCGATGTTCGAGGGCTACGGCCGCAACAAGTACACCTCCACCGGCGTGATCCAGTGGATGCTCAACAACGCCTGGCCGTCGATGATCTGGCACCTCTACGACTACTTCCTGCGCTCGGGCGGCGGCTACTACGGGACGAAGAAGGCGTGCGAGCCGGTGCACGTGCAGTACTCGTACGACGACCGCTCGGTGGCGGTGGTGAACGACCTGCAACAGCCCTTCTCCGGCCTCAAGGTGTCGGCCGAGGTCTTCGACCTGAACCTCGCCTCGCGGTTCTCGCAGGCGGCGGCCGTGGACGTGGCCGCCGACGCGGTCACGCGCGCCTTCGCGATCCCCGCCCTCCCCGAGCTGACGACGACGTACTTCGTCCGCCTGAAGGTCGAGGACGGCGGGGGCCGCCCGGTCAGCTCGAACTTCTACTGGCTGTCGACGCGAGAAGACGAGCTCGACTGGGGCAAGACCAAGTGGTACTACACGCCGACCCTCCGCCACGCCGACCTGAAGGCGCTGGCCGGCCTCCCGTCCACGAAGCTAGCGGTCTCCTCCCGCGTCGAGTCGTCGGCGTCGGAGGACGGCGCCCGGGTGACGATCGCGAATGCGGGAAGCGCCCTCGCCTTCCAGGTGCGCCTCAAGCTCACGGAGGGCGCGGGCGGGCCGGAGATCCTGCCCGTCTACTGGGAGGACAACTACTTCGCGCTGTTCCCGGGAGAAACGCGCGAGCTGCGCGTGTCGTACCCCCGCGGCGCCGCCAAGAGCCCGGTCGTGGAGGCCCAGGCCTGGAACGCGAAGTAGCTAGTTCCGTAGTCGGCGGTTCTCGTTCGATAGGCGGCGGATCTCGGCGACCAGGCGCTTGATCAACGGCGCGATGTCCCGCACGCGGACGACGTTGTCCTCGGGCTGGCCGTCGATCATGGCCTCGATCCGGTCCAGGTCCGCCGGCGTCGGCGGCTCGTCGACGGGCCGCGTCTCGTCGTCCATGGCGACATTCTAGACGGCGCGCACGGACTTTTCCGCCGTCTGGATCTTCTCGATCCGGTACTGGAGCGTGCGGCGGCTGAGGCCGAGGAGCCGCGCCGCGCGCGTGACGTTGCCGCCCGCCTTGTCGAGGGCCTTCAGGATGAGCGAGCGCTCCACCGCCTCGAGGTCGATGCCGGAATCGGGGATCTCGAGGTCCGTCGCGCGCTTCGGGCCGCCGGCCCCCGACCGCAGGCTCGCGGGCAGGTCGGCGGGCACGATGAGCTCGCCCTCGCCGAGCAGCAGCGCCCGCTCGATCACGGACTCCAGCTCGCGGACGTTTCCGGGCCAGTCGTACGCCATCAGGGTCTTCAGCGCGTCCTCGCTCACGCCGCGCGAGCGGCTGCCGGCGTACTTCGCGAGGAAGTGGTCGACGAGGAGCGGGATGTCCGTCCGCCGGTCGCGCAGCGGCGGGAGCACGATGGGGATCACGTTGAGGCGGTAGTAGAGGTCCTCGCGGAACCGCCCCTCGCGGACGGCGCGCTCGAGCTCCTGGTTGGTGGCGGCCACGATGCGGACGTCGATGCGGATCCGCTCGGTGCCGCCCACGCGGAGGATCTCGCGCTCCTGGAGGGCCCGCAGGAGCTTCACCTGCAGGTCGCGCTTCAGGTCCCCGACTTCGTCGAGGAAGAGGGTCGAGCCCGACGCCTGCTCGAACAGGCCGATCTTGCGCATCTCGGCCCCGGTGAACGCGCCCTTCTCGTGGCCGAACAGCTCCGCTTCCAGGATGCTCTCCGGAAGCGCGGCCACGTTCACGGCGTAGAACGGCCGTCCGCGCCGGTCGCTCTCGTGGTGGAGGGCCCGCGCGACGAGCTCCTTGCCGGTCCCGCTCTCGCCGTAGATCAGCACCGTGGACGTCGATGCCGCCACCTTGTGGACCATCCGGAAGACGTCCTGCATGGACCCGTGGGCGCCCACGATGTTCTCGACCCGGAAGCGGTCGCGGAGCTGCTCGTGCAGCATCCGGTTCTCGCGCACGAGGTGGGTGCGCTCCATCGCCCGGCGCAGCACCAGCAGCAGCTCGTCCTTCTCCAGGGGCTTGGTCAGGTAGTCGAAGGCGCCCTTGCGCATCGCGTCCACGGCGCTGTCGATCGTCCCGTGGGCGGTCATGAGGACGACGAGGGGCGAGGGCTGCAGCTTGAGGATCTCGCTCAGCAGCTCGATGCCGTTCAGGTCCGGCATCTTGAGGTCGGTGAGGACGACGTCGAAGCCGCCGCCCTCCGCCGCCTGCAGGGCCTGGCGGCCATTGCCGGCGGCCGTGGTCTCGTAGCCCTCCGCCTCCAGGATCATCTGCAGGATGTCGCGTTGCCGCCGCTCGTCGTCGACGACGAGGACCCGGCCCTTCACGAGCCCAGGGCCTCCGCCGCGGCCATCGCCGGCTCCGCGGCGAGGGGCAGGACGATGCGGGCGGTGGTGCCGCGTCCGGGGGCGCTCTCGAGATCGATGGCGCCGCCGTGGTCGGAGACGATCTTGCGCGTGAGGGCGAGGCCCAGACCGAGGCCCGCGTCCTTGGTCGAGTAGTACGGCTCGAAGGCGCCCCGGATCTCCTCGGGCGTCATCCCGCGCCCGTTGTCGCTCACGACGACCTCGATGGAGCCGTTGCCTTCCTCGCCCGCGCGTAGGCGCACGGTCACGGTCAGCAGGCCCCCGTCGGGCATGGCGTCGACGGCGTTGATCATCAGGTTGAGGAAGCACGTCTTCAGCAGCTCGGGGTCGGCGACGGTCCGCGGCAGGCCCGGCTCGGCCTCGACGGCGAGCGCGATGCCCTGGTCCCGGGCCTTGTGGTCGACGAGCGCGGCCACTTCCTTCAGGACCTCGTCCACCGCGCAGATGCGCGGGTGCAGGCGCATCGGCTTGCCGAAGGAGAGGAAGTCGCCCACGAGGCGGTTCAGGCGCAGCACCTCCGCCTTGACGTTGGCGAGGATGCGCTCGAAATCCTGGCGGCGGGCGGGCTCCGCGGGGGCCAGCCGTTCCCGCACGTGGTCGATGGAGAGGTTGATGAAGTTCAGCGGATTGCGGATCTCGTGGGCCACCGCCGAGGCGAGGCGCCCGAGCGCGGTGGAGCGCTCGGCGAAGTGCAGGCGCTCCTCGAGCAGCCGGTTCTCGCGCAGCCGCTCCACCATGTCGTTGAAGGTGTGGGACAGGCTGTCGGTCTCGACCGAGCCCCCCTCGGGGACCTTGACCGCGAGGTCGCCGGCGGCGACGCGCCGCGCGGCCGCGGTGAGGTCCTGCAGCGGACGGGAGAACGACCACGAGAGGACGAGCGAGACCAGGATCCCAACCCCGAACACCGCCAGGGTGGCGAGCAGGCGCTTCAAGAACGCCTCCTGGCCGAGGGCCGAGAAGTCCTCGAGGTAGCGGGTTATCAGCAGGTAGCCCACCTTCTGCTCGCCGAGCACGATCGGCAGCGACAGCGTGGCCGTGCGCTGGCTCCCCGGCCGCCCGGTCTCTTCCCCGAGCACGCCGCGGATGACGAACTGCCGGGGCCCCTTCTTCTTGGGGGAGCGCACGAGCTGCTTGCCGACGTTCTGGGGGTTGGTGGAGGCCTGCACCTCCGAGCTGTCGGCGATGGAGACGTCCTTGACGCCGAGCTGGCGCAGCTTGTCCATGTAAACCTTGAGGGCGTCCTTCGGGTCCCCGGCCTCACCGACCGGCTGCGCCTGGACGACCTCGATGGCGGTCGACAGGTCTTCCGTGTAGTCCCGGAGCTGGGAGATGAGCCGCGCCTCGCTACGCAGATGGAGGATGGCGAGGCTGCTGACCGAGAGCGCCAGCAGCGACAGCATCATCAGCAGCAGGCGCGTCTTGAGGGTCAGCCGGCCCAGGCGGGCGCGGACGGGCGGCGCCGACGTCACCTTGCGAGTCTAGACCCCGAGGTCCCTCAAGTCTAGGTGACGGCGAGGTGCTGCAGGTCGTTGAGGATGCCGGCGGCGGTGACCTCCGGTCCGGCGCCCGGACCCGTGATGACGAGGGGCTCCCGCCGGTACCGCCGCGTGGTGAAGGAAACCAGGTTGCGCGTGCCCTGCAGCGCCCCGACCGCCGAATCGGCGGGGACGGCGATGAGCTGCGCGCGCACGCTGCGAGGAGTGGCGACGACCACGTAGCGCAGGACGCGGCCGCGGGCGGCCTCGCGCTTCACGCGCTCCCGCCATTCCTCGTCGAGGGTCGAGAGCTTCGCCAGGAACCCCGCGAGCGGCACCCGCCTCAGCGCGGGCGGCACCAGGTCTTCCGCCACCGGTGGGGGGCCGGTGTAGCCGAGAAGGCGGCCGAGGATGAGCCCCTTGCGCGCGGCGTCGCGGCCCGACAGGTCGTCCCGCGGGTCGGGCTCCGCGTAGCCCAGCGTCACCGCCTCCCGGACCGCCTGCGAGAAGGCCTTGCCCTCCGACACCGACGAGAGCACGTAGCCGAGGGTGCCGCTGAGGCAGCCCTCGACGCGAAGCACGCGGTCGCCGCTGTCGACGAGCTTGCGGTGGGTGTCGAGGATGGGCATGCCCGCACCCACCGTGGCCTCGAAGCGCAGCCGGCGGCCGGAGCGCTCCACCGCCGCCATCAGCCGCGCGTAATCCTCGAAGGGGCCGGCGAGGGGCTTCTTGTTCGCGAGCACGAGGTCGAAGCCCTGGCCCGCGGCCTTCAGGAGGAGGTCGCCCGTGTCCTCCGCGGTCACGTCCACGACCACCGGCCGCGACACCGCGTGATTGGCGATGTGGGCGAGGGTGGCGTCCGCGCCGGCCTTCACGCCTCCCAGATTCGCGACGAGCGCGCCGCGATCCTTGCCGCGGGCGAGCCTGAGCAGGCGTGAACGGGAGAGCCCCCGCGGGTCGAACACGTAGCCGGAGCGGTCGAGCAGCCCGACCACCTTCACGCCGGCGTGGCCGTTGCGCGCGGCGAGGGCGTCGGCGAGCGCGCGGCCGACGCGCCCGAAGCCGAGGAGGACGACGTCCGTGCGGGCGAGCGGCGGGGTCTTGCCGCCTCCGATCTTCGAGAGCTGGAAGGCGGAATGGATCCGGCGGGCCGCCTCCGGAAGCTGCGCGCGGTCGACGACGAACGTGATGTTCCGCTCGGAGGAGCCCTGGGCGATGGCCACGACGTTGACGCCGCCGGCGCCGAGGGCGGCGAACACGCGCGCGGCAATGCCCGGCGTCCCCGCCATGCCTTCCCCGACGACCGCCACCACCCCCACGCCGAGGCGCGCGGTCACGCCGTCGATGAGGCCCGAAGTGATCTCGTCCTCGAAGGCGCGGCGCAAGGCGCCCACCGCCCGCGTCGCTTCGACCTCGGGCAGCGTGAAGCCGATCGAGTTCTCGGAGGACGCCTGGAAGATCGTCGAGACCGAGAGGCCCTCGCCGTGGATGGCGCCGAACGTGCGCGCGGCGATGCCGGGGACGCCCATCATGCCCTTGCCCGCGACCGTGACGAGGGCCTGCGAGGACTCGACGGCCAGGCCCTTCACCGGGTAGCGCGACAGCGTCCGCCGTGAAGACACCTCGGTACCCGCGGCGTCGGGGTCGAGGAAGGAACGCACGTGGAGGCGGACGCGGCTCCCGTCGAGCGGGATCAGCGCGCGCGGGTGGAGGACCTTGGCGCCGAAGTACGCGACCTCGGCCGCCTCGCGGTAGTGGAGCTGCGGGATGAGGCGGGCGTCGGCGACGTGGCCGGGATCCGCGGTCAGGATGCCGGGCACGTCCTTCCACAGGACCACCCGCGAGGCCCCGAGGACGCGGCCGAGCAGCGTCGCGGTCAGGTCCGTGCCGCCGCGCCCCAGGGTGGCGACGGTGCCGTCGGGGGCGCGGCCGAAGAAGCCCGGAACGATCGGCGTCACGCCCTTTCGCAGGAGGGGCGACAGGGCCTTGCGGGCCCGCCGGCGGGTCGCGGCGAGGTCGGGCGCCGCGCCGCCATGACGTCCGTCCGTGGCGACGACGTCGAGCGCGTCGATACGCGCCGCCCGCCGGCCGGCCGCGGTGATCGTCGCGGCCACGATCGCCGCCGCCACGCGCTCGCCGCGGGAGACGAGGACGTCGCTCGTGCGGGGCGAAAGGTGTCCCAGGGCCGCCACCGCCCGGCAGATCTCGCGGTACTCGCGGGCGGCGCGGTCCGCCTCGGCCAGGAGGCGCCGCCGGTCGGGCCCGGGAGGCACCAGCTCGAGGACGAGCGCGCGGTGCCGGCGCAGGAAGGCTGCGGCCTGGGCGCTGGCGGCCGCGACGTCGCCCGTGGCGGAGCGGTGGGCGCCCTCGAGCAGACCGTCGGTCACGCCCTTGAGGGCGGAGACGACCACCACGAGATCGCCCGCGTGCCGCTGCACGAGCCCCGCCACGCGGCGCACCGCGGGCGCGTCGGCGACGGACGCGCCGCCGAGCTTCCACACCTCGAGGGCCGAGCGGGCGGGTGCAGGTCGCGCGAAAGGCCGCGCCGGCCGGCCCGACCGCGCGGAGCGGGCGACCGCGCGCCCTCTAAGCCGCCGAGCCATGCTTGTTCCAGAACGCCTCGAAGTCCGCGAGGCGGCCGTCGATCACGGCGGCGAAGGGCGGGCTGCCTTGCAGCGCCTCGACCGTCTTCATGCCCTGGCCGCTGATCTGCAGGACCACCGGCTCGCCGTCCGCGAAGGCGCCGGCCTGCGCGAGCCGCCGGGCCGAGGCGACCACGGTCCCGCCCGCCGTTTCCGCGAAGAGGCCCTCGGTCTCGGCGAGGAGCCGCATGCCGTCCACGACCTCGGCGTCGCTCGGGTCTTCGGCCCGCCCTTCGGTCCGGCGTATGACGGCCAGCGCGGCGGCGCCGTCGGCGGGATCGCCGATGGCCAGGCTACGGACGATCGTGTCCGGCTTCACCGGCCGTGGCTGCGCGAGCCCCGCCTTCCAGGCGCCCGAGATGGGCGCGCAACCCGCCGGCTGAGCGCCGTGGAGGCGGACCGGGCGGTCCTCCACCAGGCCCAGCTCGACGAGCTGGCGGAAGGCCCGGTCGATCTTGGTCAGCATGCTGCCGCCGGCCATGGGCACGACGACGTGCCCCGGCAGCTTCCATCCCCGCTGCTCGGCGATCTCGAACCCCACGGTCTTGGAGCCTTCGGCGTAGTAGGCGCGCAGGTTGACGTTGACGATGCCCCAGCCGTGGCGGTCGGAGATCTCGGCGCACAGCCGGTTCACGCGGTCGTAGTTGCCGCGCACGCCCACGAGCGTCGCCCCGTAGACGGCGGAGCCCACGAGCTTGGCGGCCTCGAGGTCCTCGGGGACGAGGATGACCGCGCGCAGGCCCGACGCCGCCGCGCCCGCCGCCACCGCGTTGGCGAGGTTGCCGGTCGAGGCGCAGCCGACCGTGTCCATGCCGAACTCCCGAGCCTTGCTGAGCGCCACCGCCACCAGCCGGTCCTTGAACGACAGGGTCGGGTGGCACGCGGCGTCGTACTTCACCCAGAGGTCGGCGATGCCGAGGCGCTGGCCGAGGCGGGGGGCGGGGAGGAGGGGGGTGAAGCCGGTGCCGTGGCCGACGGTGGGCTCGCCGTCGAGCGGGAGCAGCTCACGGTACCGCCAGAGGTCGCGCGGCCGCGAAGCGATCGTCTCCGGCGTGAAGCTGCGGCGAACCTCGTCGAGGTCGTAGAGCGGCTCGAGGCCGCCCCAGCACTCGGCGCAGGCCGCCACCGGGTCCTTGGCCTGCTCCTTCCCGCACTCCTTGCATCGCAGCCCGATCACTCGGCTCATCGCTTGCCCCGCCTTCATCCTCCGCCGCGGTCCAAAAAAAAACCCCCAGCACCGTCGCCGGGGGCCGTCCCGCCGCGCTGGCTACCCTAGCGCGCGGGCCACCCCCGCCGGCTAATGGTCATTCGCCGCGCGGATGGCTTGGGGCGGCTGATCATCGAGAAGCGCACGAACGAAAGAATAGTCCCCGCGCGGAGGGTGGTCAAGGCCACTCGGCGCACGTTGTGCGTCATAGGAGCGGATTTCATTCCCGGGGCATCGCCGCGCCGGATGCCGTGGCGCATAATGGAAACATGGCGGATCATCGGCCACCGCCGCTCGCCGGCGTGCGAATCCTCATCGTGGACGACGATGACGACACTCGCGAGCTCTTCACGCGAGTCCTGGAGGGGTGCGGAGCGGAGGTGATGGCCGCCGCGTCGGCGCACGAGGCGTGGGCCGCGTTCGAGCGGTCCCTCCCGGATGCCCTGCTCGTCGACATCGCCATGCCCGTCGAGGACGGGTACTCGTTCCTCCGCCGGGTGCGGGCCTGTCCGCCCGACAAGGGCGGCCGCGTCCCCGCCGCCGCCCTGACCGCTCGGGTCATCGTTTCGGACCGGCTCGATTCGCTGCGCGCGGGCTTCCAGAGTCACATGGCCAAGCCCGTGGACCCCGAGGAGCTGGTGCAGGTGATGGTTCGCCTGGCGGGAAGGGCCTAGAGCGTCTCGACGTCCTTCTCCGCGATCAGCATCCGGTCTATCCCGCGGGCGCGCCCGCTCTCCGGATCCACGTCCACCACCACTGCCGCGAGCCGCGGATCGCCCTTGGCCGTCTCGAACCGGCCCGGCATGGCGGTCAGGAAGCGCTGGATGATCGCGTCCTTCTCGACGCCGATCACCGAGTCGTACGGCCCGGTCATCCCGAGGTCGGTGCAGTAGGCCGTCCCCTTCGGCAGCAGGCGGTGGTCGCAGGTCGGGACGTGGGTGTGGGTGCCCACCACCGCCGTCACCTTCCCGTCGAGGTAGCACCCCATCGCCACCTTCTCCGAGGTCGCCTCGGCGTGCATGTCCACGATGATGACCGCCGCCTCCCTGCGCAGCCGCTCCACCTCGGCCAGCCCTTTCGTGAAGGGATCGTCCATGGCTCCGTTCATGAAGACGCGGCCGCTCAGGTTCAGTGTCGCCACCGCCACCCGCGAGTCCTTCGCCCGGCCGACGTGCGAGCCCCGGCCGGGCTGGCCGGCCGGGTAGTTGAGGGGCCGCAGCAGCTGCGGGAGCTGATCCACGACGGGGATGATCTCGCGCTTGTCCCAGATGTGGTTCCCGGAGGTCATGCAGTCCACGCCCATGGCCAGGATCTCGTCACAGATCTCGCGCGTTACCCCGAAGCCCCCCGCCGCGTTCTCGACGTTGGCGATGCAGTAGTCGACGTCGTACTTGCGGAACACGCCGGGCAGGGCCTTCTTCATGATGGCCCGCCCGGGGTTACCGAC
>Ga0070707_100007226_pt1 | contig 10307 bp, 10 predicted proteins | sample KBSK5502metaG_FD_65468 | JGI IMG/M metagenome (GOLD analysis project Ga0070707, IMG submission 65468) | Corn, switchgrass and miscanthus rhizosphere microbial communities from Kellogg Biological Station, Michigan, USA - KBS K5-50-2 metaG | ecosystem: Host-associated > Plants > Roots >... | reverse complement strand
AGTCGGCCTCGGGCTCTTCACGGCCCAGGTACCCCCGGGCTCCGGGCGGTCGGCCGCCCAGGAGTACGCCGACATCCTGGGCCTGACCCAGGACGCCGAAGCCGCGGGCTTCGACTCCGTCTGGGTCTCCGAGCATCACGGCGCGGCGGACGGCTACCTGCCGGCGCTGCCCGTGCTCCAGGCCGCGATGGCGGCGGGCACCAGCCGCGTCGAGCTGGGCCAGGGCGTGGTACTCGGCCCCTTCCAGCACCCGCTGCGCTTCGCGGAGGACTGCGCGGTGGCCGACAACATCTCCGGCGGCCGCCTGATCGTGGGCCTGGCGCCGGGCTGGCGCGAGGAGGAGTTCCGGGCCTTCGGCATCCCGATGCGTGAGCGCGTCGGGCGCAACGCCGAGCTGGTGAGGATCTGCCGGCTGGCCTGGACCGGCGAGCGCTTCAGCTTCGAGGGCAGGTACTTCCATTACGAGCAGGTGCGGGTGACGCCGCCGCCCGCCCGCCCGCTGCCGATCCTGATGGGCGGCTTCGTGGAGAAAGCCGCCGAGCGCGCCGGCCGCCTGGGCGACGGCTTCCTGGGCTCGCGCGCCGAGCTGGGCTGGTTCCGGCGCCTGCTCGCCGCCTTCGAGCGCGGGGCCCGGGAGGCGGGCAATGACCCCGAGGCCATGCCGATCGGGTTCCTGCAAAACGCGTGGGTCAGCCGCGACGGCGAGATTCCCGACTACGTGATCGAGGGCGCCTGGCACCAGCTCGGCACCTACGCCGCCTGGCGGGTCCCCACCGACACCCCCGAGGCGACCTACCAGCTGGCCCCCGTGAAGCGGGAGGCGGTGGTCGAGCCGATGGCCGCCGGCAACCCCGAACAGGTCGTCGAAGGCATGCGGCCGTGGCTGGAGGCATTCGGCAAGCGCGACCTGACCATCGTCTTCCGCCTCCACTACCCGGGCATGACGCGCGCGCAGGCGCAGCCCGCGGTGGAGCTGTTCGCGAGCGAGGTCATCCCCCAGCTGAAACGCCTGGCTTGACCGTCCTGACGGACGGCGCGTGAGCTATCCGGGCACCGATACACTCCGGTTCGATGGGTAAGCGGCGAGTCCAGGGCGGCAAGCAGGTCAGGCGCCAGGTCCGGCAGGTCAAGCCCAAGCTGCCCGCCCAGGCCACGCCCGCCCAGCAGAGGCGCCAGCGCGAGCGCTATGTGCAGTCGGGCGGCATGCTCCAGGGCTACTCCCCAGAGTTCGTGGAGCGGTTGGGGCTCTATGCGGCGGGCGCGGCGGTGGGCTGCATCGTGCTCGGCGCGCTGATCGCGCTGGTCCTGCCCTACGGGCTGCCGGTCAAGGTGGCGGCGGGCGTGGCCTGGATCGTGCCCATCGTCTTCCTGGCCACCTTCATCATCCCGGGCTGGCGGCTGGCGCGGAAGGACCGGCGCCAGGAGCCCCGGCTGGTGCAGGGGCAGCTGATGGGCGCCAGCAGCATGAGCACCTCGTTGGGCCTGGGCATGCTGATGGTGCAGACGCGGGGCGGCACCGAGCAGTACCTGGTCGAGCCCGCCAAGCTGACCAAGGTCCCCGGCAACCAGGTGCCGGTGGTGCTGACCGTGAGCCCGAACCTCCGCTACGTGAGGTCGGTGGGGGTGATGGGGCAGCGCATGGTGCCGCGGCCCGAACCGCCGGTCCCGGACGTCGTCAAGCGCCTGCGGGTGCTGCCCCTGGCCACGCCGGCCGCACTGGCCCTGGCCGCGATCCTGGGCGATGACGTAACCGCCCTGCTGCCGATCCACCCGGACGTCGTGCATACCGCCGCCGCCGTGGTGGTGGGCATCCTGCTCGGCCTGGCGGTCTACGGGGTGTCGTTCCTGTTCCAGCGCCGCCTCTACGGCGAGGTCCAGAAGCTGGTGCCGGGCGGCGTCTAGGGCCTCAGCCTAGGTGGATTCTCCTTCCCGCTCGGGAGCGGTCGGAGTGGCAGGAGCCGTAGGAGCCGCAGGAGCGGGAGGTGGCGGGCCGACCGAAGGTGGCGCGACCGCCTTCTTGGCGCCGAACCCCGGGTACAGCGCCAGCAAGAGCAGCAGGGAAGCGCCTCCGAAGATGATCGGCGCCAGGGACACCGACTTGCCGTTGGAGGGGTTGGTCAGCTCCCGAACTATGAGCAGCAGCGCGTAGAGCATCGCCAGGTGCACCCACAACCGGTTTGCGCCCGGGTTGACCGCGGCCCAGCACAACCCCAGCCCGAACACGGCGCCGACCACCGACCCCTCGGTCCCCACGTAGTGGTCCAGAGGGCGGAAGGTGTCCGGCACCAGCGCGCCCGGCAAGATCACGGTGAGGGCGCCGCCGATCAGCGCCAGCCCGATCACGAACATCACCAGCGAGAGCCCGGCTCGTCTCACGGCGGGCAGTGTATTCAGAACTAGACTCATTGGCCATGGCAGCCGACATCCCGATCACGCCCGATGGCCTGGCCGGCGTCAAAAGCGAGCTGGAAAAGCTCGTGAAACACCGGCGGCCCGAGATCGTGGCCAAGATCAAGGCCGCCCGCGAGCACGGCGACCTCTCCGAGAACTTCGAGTACCACGCCGCCCGCAACGAGCAGTCCTTCGTTGAGGGCCGGATCCAGGAGCTGGAGTCGATCATCCGCCACCACAAGCTGATCAAGCCGGTGACCGTCCACTTCAGCGAGGACGGCGGCCCCGAGGAGGCCTACCAGCTGGTCGGTCCCGCGGACGCCGACCCCAAGGCGGGCCGCATTAGCGCGGAGTCGGCCATGGGCAGGGCCCTGCTCCAGGGCAAGGTCGGCGAAGAAGTCGAGGTGGTGACCGACAACGGCTACAGCTACCGGGTCAAGATCACCGCGATTGATTAACCGAGAACCCCACAAAATCTCCGATTTTGCGGGGACCCCTCTTTCCAGACTTAGGACCTGGCTGGACGAGCAGGGCGCCGACGCCGCCTACGTCAGCGACCCGGTCTCGATCGCTTACGTGACCGGCTTCTACACCGATCCCCACGAGCGCCTGATGGGCCTGGGGGTGACCGACGCCCGGGCGCTCCTGGTCGTGCCCGGGCTGGAGCGCGAGAGCGCCGAAGCCGCCGCCCGCGACGTGGAGGTGCTGAGTTGGCGGGACGGCGAGGATCCCTTCCAGCTGGTCGGGGAGGCCATAGGCCGGCCGCGGCTGCTGGCGGTCGAGAAGCGCCACCTGACCCTGGCGGTCGCCGAGCGCCTGGAGGCGGGCAGGCTGGTCGACGTCGGCGACGCACTGCGCCGGTTCCGCCTCCTCAAGTCCGAGGACGAGGTGGCGAAGCTGGCGCGTGCGGCCGAGATCACGGACCTGGTCACCGAGCGCATCGGGGTGGCCATGCGCCCCGGCCAGACCGAGATCGAGGTGGGCATGACGCTGGCCACGCTGATGGGAGCCGAGGGCGCCAAGCCGGCCTTCGAGTCGATCGTGCAGTCGGGCCCCAACTCGGCCCAGCCCCACCTGCGACCCACAGGGCGCCGGCTGCAGCGCGGCGACCTGGTGCTGCTCGACTTCGGCGCCGCCTGGGAGGGCTACCGGGCCGACACCACTCGGATGGCGGTGGTCGGCGAGCCGGACGCCCGCCAGCTCGAGCTGCACCGATTGGTGCTGGACGCGCACGACGCGGCGATCGCGCGGGTGCGGCCCGGCGTGACCACCGGCGAGGTCGACGCCGCCGCCCGCCAGGTCATCGAAGGGGCTGGGCAGGGCGCCTACTTCATCCACCGCATCGGCCACGGGCTGGGGCTCGAGGTGCACGAGGATCCCAGCCTCGACCCCGGCTCGAAGCTGCCGCTCGAGGCGGGCATGGTCTTCACGGTCGAACCGGGCGTCTACCTCCCGGGCTGGGGCGGCATCCGGATCGAGGACGACCTGGTGGTGGAGGCGGACGGAGCGCGGCTTTTGACCTCGGCCGACCGCTCCCTGAGAGTTGTCCCCGGATGAGCACAGCCACCGCGCCCCTGGCCAAGGGCATGCGCCACACGCGCCAGCGCCAGGCGGTCTGGGAGGCGGTGCTCCGGCTGGGCGGCCACTGCACCGCCGAGGAGATCGCCGCCGAGCTCGACAAGACCGCGCGCGGCTTCCCGCGCAGCACCGTCTACCGGGCGCTCGACGCGCTGACCAGCTCGGGCGCCCTGCATGCGGTGCGCCTGGGCGAGGGGCCCGTTCACTACGAGCTGGCCACCGGCGAGCACCAGCATGCGGTGTGCCAGGTCTGCAACGGGATACTGCACATCGAGCACGGCCTGGTGCGGGAGCTGGAAGACCAGCTCGAGAGCCTCCACCGCTTCCACACGGTGCGCACGGAGGTGCTCGTGGTGGGGGTCTGCGACACCTGTGCCCGAGCTCGTGGCCACTCTCGTGGAGGCCGGCACCGACCTCTATAGGGCTGGTCTTGTGACACTGGAGGTGTCACAATGTCCCACAGGGGACATGCGGGAGGACACCTTGGTGAGCGCGAGCTCCGCTACGCGGCTCTCGGCCGACGGCGCCTGGTGGTGGGATGGCGCCCGCTGGCAGGCCGCGTTTTCCAGCGACGGCCTCTGGCGCTGGGACGGCGAGCGCTGGACGCTGGTCGTCGAGATCGAACCGGTGGACCCGGCGGCGGTCTCGGCGCACTTCGACCGCCTCGCCGACGCGCGCTTCGCCGGCGCTGGCCGCCTGCTGGCGGCCAGGCGGGCCGAGTGGGAGGCTCCGAGCCAGGAGGTCGCGGACCTGGTGGCGAGGGTAGCGCCCGTGGTGGACCGCACGGCCGGGCAGACCAGCCTGTCAGCCTGGCTCGGACGCCTCGCCGGAGACGATCCGGAGGAGGCGCACCCGCAGCTGGCGCTGCTGGGCCGGATGGCGCCCCAGCCCAGCCTGCCGGAGGCCGACGAGCTGCTGGCCTCGGCGCGTGCCCTCGAGGAGCGCGCGCTGGAGCTCCAGAAGGCGCGCGCGGCGCTCGAAGAGCGCGAAGCGGAGCACCGGCGCGGGATCGAGGCAGCCGCGCAGCAGGTCGCCGAGGCCACAGCCGCCCGGGAGGCGGCCCTAGCGGAGACCGAAGCCCGGGTACGGGCGGCCGAGCTGGAGCAGGAACAGGCGGTGGAGGACATCGCCCGGGCGCTGCGCGGGCTGCGCATGCCGGGGGCCGGCGGCGAGGTCGCGCGCCTCCAGGACGCCGTGCTCCATACCAACTGGATCGACACCGCGGACGGCCGGGGCCCGGTCGACGGAGCCGAGGCCCACGTGGGCACCGCGCCCGAGCTCTGGAAGCGCCACCGGGATGTGCTGGCCGAGCTGCTGCGGCTGGAGAGCGCAGCGGCCGGTCGCTTCCACGAGTCGCTGGTGGTGGGCGGCGATGAAGGCTATGCCCTGGTCGTCACCCGCCACGTGCGGTCGATCGTCCCCTTCCCCCCGGGCGAGGCCGCGGACGCCGACGCCTTCGCGCGCAAGCTGGGGGAGTCGGCCGCGGCGTATGGCGAGCAGCGCCGGGAGTGGGAGGAGCAGGTCCGGGCGGCCGAGGAGGCGCTGGTGGTGGCGATCGGCGACTCCTCGCGCGTGGACAAGGCGCGGGCCGACCTCGAGCAGGGGATGGCCGATCCCGACCTGGACGCGCCTGCCCGCGCAGCCGAGCGCCGCCTGCGCGCGGCCGAAAGGCCCCCGGCCGACCTGGAAGCGGCTCGGGCCCGCGTCCGGGAGGCCGCGGAGGCGCTCCTCAAGCCCCCGCCGCCCCTGCGGCCGGCGAGGGACTGATCGATGAACCCGCTCGAAGAGCAGCTGTCCCGCTGGCGGGGCGCCGGCCTCCTCACCCCCTCCCAGGCCGACTCCATCCGCGAGTACGAAAAACTGCGCGGCGAGGAGCCCGCGCCGGCGCCGGCACCTCCGCCGCCGCCCCCCTCCAACCTCCCCTCACCGCCCCCCTCCAACCTCCCCCCGCCCCGCGGGGGGAGGCAAGGTGGGGGGGTTGCCATCGACGGCCGGCTGCTGGGCGGGATCCTCGCCGCGCTGGCGCTGCTGGCGATGGTCGGCGCTGTGTTCGCCCTCGCCACCGACGTGGTGGTGGCGCCCACCCACCGCTGGGTCACCGACTTCGAGGACGTCATCCACGCCGTGGCCGCCACGCTGGGGCTGGTGGGTGGCCTGCGCATGGCCGGCGGCAGCGCGGCCGGCCGCCGCCCGGTCCTGGTCAGTCTCGGCCTGAACCTGGCCGCCACCGTGCTCTTCTCAACCTCGCACCTGCTGGAGGCCACAACCCTGCTCCCGGCGCTGGTCTGGTCGACCCTGGCGGCGCTCACCTGGTACGCGAGCTTCCCGCACGCGCCTGTTGCGACTCGATCGCAAGTCGGGTAAGGTGTGCGCCAGCGAGATGGCGCTCATCCGCATCCCGAGCTCGCTGCGCGAGCACTGCGGCGGCCAATCCGAGATCCGCGTCGAAGCGGACGACCTGGGCGCAGCGCTGGCCACCCTCGAAGCCCGCTACCCGGGCTGCCGCGCCCGCATCGAAGACCCTTCGGGCCGGCTGCGCGAGTTCGTGCGCCTGTTCCTCAACGACCACGAGGTCCAGCTCGACCGCGAGCATCCGCTGCACCTGCGGGAGTCCGACGCGGTGAGCATCGTGCCCGCGGTGTGCGGGGGCTAGAGCAGCCGGCCGAGTTCGCCCGCGGCAGCGATCAACCCCCATCCCGTAACCTGAGACGGGTTCGCAAATGCTGGGAATGAAGCAGGCCTTCGATCCTGCGGAGAGGCGCCGCCTGGGCGGCTTCGGCCTCGCCATCGCCGCCATCCACCTGGCCGGCGTGGGCGCCCTCCTGACCTATGGCGCCGGGCACCCCGCGTTCCTGGCGCTGGGCGGCCTCGCCTACACCTTCGGGCTGCGGCACGCCTTCGACGCCGACCACATCTCGGCCATCGACAACACGACCCGCAAGCTCCTCCAGCAGGGCCGCAAGCCGGTCGGGGTCGGCTTCTTCTTCTCCCTCGGCCACTCGACGGTCGTCTTCCTGATCGCGCTCCTGCTGGGGCTGGCCGTGAAGTCGTTCGTCGACAGCGTGGTCACCGGCAACGGCCAGCTGCAGAGCATCGGCAGCCTGATCGGGACCAGCGTCTCGGGCGTCTTCCTGGTCCTGATCGGGATCCTGAACCTGGGGATCCTGCTCGACATCCTGGGCGTCTACCGCCGGATGCGCACCGGGAGATACGACCGCGAAGCGCTTCGCCACGAGCTCCAGGCGGGCGGCCTCATGAGCCGGATCTTCGGCCGCCTGTTCAAGCTCGTCAGCCAGAGCTGGCACCTGTACCCGATCGGCTTCCTGTTCGGCCTCGGCTTCGACACCGCGTCGGAGGTCGCGCTGCTGGCGATCTCGGCCGGGGCCGCCGCCCAGCACCTGCCGTTTTTGGCCGTGGTTTCGCTGCCGCTGATCTTCGCCGCCGGGATGTCGCTGGCCGACACCGCCGACGGCGCCTTCATGGCCAAGGCCTACGCCTGGGCCTTCTCCAACCCGGTCCGCAAGGTCTTCTACAACCTCTCCGTCACCGGGCTCTCCGTGTTCGTGGCGCTCTTCGTGGGCGTGGTCGAGCTGCTCCAGGTCCTGATCGGACAGCTGCGCCTGGAGGGCGAGCCCTGGGACGCCATCGGCGGCCTGAACTTCGCCAACATGGGCCTTATCATCGTCGGCGCCTTCGCCGTGGCCTGGGTCGGCGGCTTCGTCCTCTACAAGGTGCGCCGGGTCGAAGAACGGTGGGGTGCTGACCTAGCCGCGTAACCAGGAGGCGAGACCCGTGGAGCACAAGATCGTCGGCACCCTGTTGCCGGCCCTCGAGATCACCCTCAACCCGAACGAGCAGGTTTTCGCGGAGTCCGGCGAGCTGGGGTGGATCTCAGCCTCCATCCAGATGCAGACCTCGACCAGCGCCGGCGGCCAGCAGGGCGGCTTCATGGCCGTGCTGGGCAGGGCGGTGGCGGGCGGCACGCTCTTCATGACCGACTACACGGCCGTCGGCGGACCCGGCCTGGTGGCCTTCACCTCCAAGCTGCCCGGCCAGATCATGCCGCTCGAGATCACGGCGCAGCAAAGCTACATGGTCCACCGCCACGGTTTCATGTGCGCCACCCCCGGCGTGCAGTTCTCGGTGGGCTTCAACCAGCGCCTGGGCGCCGGCATCTTCGGCGGCACCGGCTTTCGCATGCAGCGCGTCGCCGGTCAAGGGCTGGCCTTCATCGAGATGCACGGCGAGGTGGTGGTCTACGACCTCCAGCCCGGCAACACGCTGCGCGTGCACCCCGGGCACGTCGCCATGTTCCAGGAAGGCGTGCAGTTCAACGTGACCACCATGCCCGGGATCAAGAACGCGCTCTTCGGGGGCGATGGCATCTTCCTGGCCACGCTCACCGGCCCGGGCCGGGTCTGGCTGCAGTCGATGACGCTCTCGCGCCTCGCGCACGCCATATACGAGTACCTGCCCCATCCCAGCGAGGCCGGCGGCGGGCTCGTGGGAGGCCTCCTCCGCGGGAGCTGACTCCGGAGCGCCCCCAATGCCTGATATCCCGGGATATCAGGGATAAATCCGGCCACGGATGCCCGATATCCCGGGACATCACGAAATTTTGGCGGTCAGCCGATGATCGCGAACTGCGTCTCGTAGAGCTCCGAGTACAGCCCGCCCCGCCCCAGCAGCTCCTCGTGCCGGCCCCGCTCCACGATGCGGCCCTCGTTCACGACCAGGATCTGGTCGGCCGCGCGGATCGTCGACAACCGGTGGGCGATCACGAACGAGGTGCGGCCCCGAAACGCCGCGCTCAGCGCTTCCTTGACCAGCGTCTCGGTCTCGGAGTCGAGGTGCGAGGTCGCCTCGTCCAGGATCATCACAGCGGGCGCCTTGAGGATCAGGCGGGCGATGGCCAGCCGCTGCTTCTCGCCGCCCGAGAAGCGGTAGCCGCGCTCGCCGGCCATGGTCTCGTAGCCATCGGGCAGGGTGCTGATGAGGTCGTGGATGCGGGCCGCGCGGCAGGCCGCGACCACCTCCTCGTCGGTGGCCTCCGGCCGCGCGTAGCGCAGGTTCGCCAGCACGGTGTCGTGGAAGAGGTGCGGGTCCTGGGGCACCATGCCCACGGCGCCGGCCAGGCTCTCCAGGGTGAGGTCGCGCACGTCGTGCCCGTCCACCAGCACGCGCCCGCGCGTCACGTCGTACAGGCGTGGGACCAGGTTGCAGAGCGTGGTCTTGCCGGCGCCCGAGTGCCCGACCAGCGCGGTCATGGTGCCGGGCTCGGCGCGCAGCGAGACCCCGCGCAGGATCCAGTCGGAAGGCTCGGCCGGCAGGTGCCCGTCCTTGCCCTCGTCGCCGGGCCTTTCGGCCTCGAGCGAGGCGATCGAGTAGGTGGCGGGCGCCGGGTAGCGGAACCAGACCTCGTCCAGCACCACCTCGCCGCGCGGTCCGGCCAACGTCACGGCGTCCGGCCGGTCGCGGATCAGCTGCGGAGCGTCCAGCACCTCGAACACCCGCTCGAAGGACACCAGCCCGGCCGCCAGGCTGATGCGCGTGCTGGCCAGGTCGACCGCGGGCGCGTACACGCGCTGGGCCAGGGTGGCGAGGGCCACGATGGTGCCCAGGGTCAGCCCGCCCGAGATCACGCTGCGGCCGCCGATCCAGTAGATGGCGACCACCGCCAGGGAGCCCGCCAGCCCCAGCGAGCTGCCGAACAGGGTGCCCAGCATCTCGGTCTGGATGGCGGTGTTGCGGATCTTGGTGACTTTCTCGGCAAAGGCGCGCAGCTCGCGGTCGTAGCGCCCGAACAGCTTCACCAGCAGCGCCCCCGACACGTTGAAGCGCTCGGCGGTGGTGGAGTTCATCTCTCCCCAGCGCTTCATCTGCTCGCGGTTCAGCCGGCGCGAGCGGCGGGCCACCAGCTCGGCCGGCACCAGCAGAACCGGGATCAGCACCAGCACGGCGACGGTCACCGGCAGGCTCAGCGCCGCCATGGCGGCCAGGGTGAACCCGATGCTCAGGAGGTCGGTCACGGTCGAGCTGGCGGTCTGAGTGAAGAGGGAGTTGACCTCGCCCACGTCGTTGTTGAGGCGGCTCTGGAGCATGCCGGTCTGGGTGCGCGTGAAGAAGGCCAGGGGCATCCGCTGCAGGTGGTCGAAGAGGTCCAGCCGCAGCCTGAGGATGATGCCCAGCGCGATCCGCTCGCCCAGGTAGGCCGCGCCCATGTTGAGCCCGGTACCGGTGATGTACAGGCCCGCCAGCCCCGCGGCCAGCCAGCCCAGCTCGCCTACGTCGCGCGCCGGCAGCGCGTGGTCGATCAGCTCCTTGATGGCCAGGGCGGG
>Ga0070707_100007225_pt1 | contig 10307 bp, 9 predicted proteins | sample KBSK5502metaG_FD_65468 | JGI IMG/M metagenome (GOLD analysis project Ga0070707, IMG submission 65468) | Corn, switchgrass and miscanthus rhizosphere microbial communities from Kellogg Biological Station, Michigan, USA - KBS K5-50-2 metaG | ecosystem: Host-associated > Plants > Roots >... | reverse complement strand
CCTACTCCCCGCGCCTTCCCAGCCTCATGGCCAGTGGCATTCGCGGGTTTCGTCCCCGATTACAGTGACGGGGTCGCGGCGGGTTCGCACCGCCTTCCCTGGGGCCCCCTAAGGGCGACCCGGGCACAACCAGCGCCCAGACCATAACAACGCTTGGGAGGGAACGCAACCCCTGTGAGCCCTCGCGCTCCCGTCCGCCCGTGGACAGGATAATCCCGCCTCCTCCTCGGTCTGCTGGATCTCGTATTTTGGCGCTTGAGACTGAGGCCGGGTTCGTCGCCTGGAACGACGACCTATCGGATGCGGTCGACCTCGAGGATCAGGTTGTTCGATTTCGGCGATTGCGGGCCCCCGCAACCAACAGATTGCGCGAACGGTCTCCCGCTCAGCGAAAGCTCACCGAGGAGACCGTACCGCTTGAAGCTTCCCCCGGACATCCCCACGTTACCGAGCGCGCGTGTGCTCGGCCGCTACCATAGCCCGCGCGCCGAGGAACGGTTCCTTCTCTTCGTCGACATCTCCGGCTCGACACCGCTCGCTGAGCGGATCGGTCCTGCCGCGGCCATCGCTTCCTGGGCCGGATGTTTCAAGTCGCCTCGGAGCCCATCAACGATTATCGCGGCGAGATCTACCAGTACGTCGGCGAGGAGATCGTGATCACTTGGACGGCGTCCGAGGGAAGACGCTCGCCCGCTCGCCTGCTTCTTCGAGATCGAGCAGGCGCTCACGAGGGCGGCCCAGGATTTCGACCGCGACTTCGGCGTTGCCCATCGGTTGCGCGCGGGCGTTCCACGCGGGGCCGGTCATCACCGGGGAGGTAGGCGAGAGCCGGCGCGCCATCGTCTTCCACGGGGACGTGATGAATGACACGGCGCGCATCGAGGGAGCGACCTGCGACCTCGAGCGTCAGTTCCTCGTGTCGGCAGATGCGAAGACCTCGGCCTCCAGCAGCTCCGTGGCCGCGCCGAGCCGGTGCGCGTGTACTCGGTCGCCGCCCAACAGTGAGCTCATGATCGAACGCTGCGATCGTCTGCGCCGGGTTTGCGGGCTCCTCGCGCGGCGTGTCAGCCGAGCTTGCCCGGGGCCAATTCACTAGGACTGCTTGATTTGGCCGTGTTCTGGGGCGTGAACCGTCCACAAAGTCAGTCGACCTCACCAAATCCAAGCGCGTCCGATCTCAGGTACGGTATTGGGTTTTCTTTGTAGCCTTATGCGCGAAGTTGGTTTCTGAACGGGACTCATAGCCCACAGGTGGTCGGTTCAAATCCGGTCCCCGTAACGACCGAAATCGCACTGACCGAGATCATCGCCAAGGTGTTTTCGGCGACGACACTTGTGTTGAGGCACCGAAATACAGTACCCGGGCTTGGACGTCCTCTGCCCGTCCTTCGGTCTGGAAAGCGCACGGGGATTCCGATTCCGGAAGAGTGGGTCAAGGCTCGAGAACTAGCCCGGATGGGGCGTTCTCCAGACTACTGACGCACTCTTAATCAGCGGGCCAAGGTTCGAGTCCTTGACGGCCCACCAATCAAAGCGGGCGCCCCCAGAGCACCGGAAGCGCCCGTCGGATTTCTAGCCCGTTCCTGGGGTCAAGTACGCCGCTATGTTCTTGATCATGTTGACCTGCGGCCAACCCTGGCAGCATACGCCACCCAACGCGGGCTCGGTCACGTTCTGGTCACGTCGGACCCGCTGGCAGTGGAGGTGGACCCGAAAAATCGACGGCTCGTAGCATAGACGTACTCGGTGACGATAGGGCCGGCCGCCCGACACGCGCGAACCTGACGCGCTTCGCCACCGAGTTCCTTCAGGGCGCTCCACAGGAGAGCTGACGTGACAAATCGAGCAACGAAGCCCGCGAAAGACCACTGGCGGGCGTCCTGGGAAGCAAGGGAGCCCGCTGTCGGTGCGCCGAGCGCGGCGACGGCAACCAAGGTCTGGGAGATGCTGGCCCCGGCCCTCGCCCGCAAGCCGGCGGAGCTGCTACCGGCCTTCCTGAGCTACTGCGACCTGACCCCCGACGAGGAGGTCGAGCTGGCGCAGACCGCTCAGCAGGCCCTCGTGGTAGCGCTCGATGTCTTCGTCCGCGCCGCCCAGGACCGGCAGCCCGTCTCCCTCATCCGCGTCTTCGACGCCTTGGCGGCCCGGTGGAGCGCCCAGTTCCGCGCCGCCCAGGCCGGTTGCCCCGGCCTCCAGTCGGCGCGCGACATGACCCTTGAGACGGTGAATGGCGTCCGTGAGGATCTCCTGTACACCGGCATCAACTTCGAGGCCATCTGGAAGATCGTGGCCGACGGGTGGTCCGCAGAATCCGGCCCGAACCCGCTCTACGCCATCATCGGCAAGATCCCGCAGGTCGGCTTGCGCGTCTGGGTCCGCTCCCCCGAAGCCATCAACCGCTTTGAATCCATCATTGCGGGCGACCCCGGCTACGTCCGTCCGCCCGAGCGCCGCCGGGCGCTGCTGTTCGCGTCCGATCCGATCCCCGAGCGGCAGACCCGCCAGAAGTTCGCAGGCGAGCAGCCGTACGACGTGGTCGAGGTGGGCGCGCGTGCAAAGGAGACGTTGGACCGCCTGGAGCAGACGACGCTCGTCTTCAACGTGTCCGCCTTCAAGGCCGACTACCAGCGCTATCTCCGAGTTGAGCAATGGCGACGCCTGCCGTGGAAGCACCGCGAGAAGTACCCGCTTCGGCGCAGGCGAGCCGCGAGGGCCAAGAAGTACGTTGAGCGGTTCGCGCGGGTGTGGGAACAGGTAAAGGTCATCGACAGCGACACCGTGCGGATTCACTCTGGGTTCTTCCGCGCCGTCAACCGGCGGTTCCACGCACGCCACTTCTGGGTCGAGCACGTCAGCGGGAAGCCGGATCGGCGTGGCACCTCTCAGCGTGAGCGGTGGTTCGCGTTCAAGCAAAACGGCGTACACGTCCCGATGCGTGGGTACGACGTGTCGGCCTCGCAGACTCAGATCCTGGCGGTCCTCCTCGGGCTGCGTGATCTTGAACAGCTCGCCTCTAATCCCGACAAGCCCTTCAAGCGCTACCTTGCCGAGCAGGCATGGCAGGCCCACCTCGATGGACGCCTCCCACTTCGTGCGGGCTACGAGAAGGCGAGGGATCTCGTGCCGCTCGTCAAGGAACTGTGGACCCGACATTTGTACGGGAGCAAGGTCCGGCGGATCGTCAAGGAGAACCACGGCTGGATCGCCACGGCCATCCCACCATACAAGCCACTTTCAAAGACGCCGACCCGCGAACAGAAGGCCGCGCACGGGCGGCGGAAGAATGCCTACAACAGGGCCATCAAGGAAGCGACCAAGCACGTTGAGGACTTCTTGGCGTCGCTCCCTTGGTACGGCAAGCCTGGAGAGGGCAAACTGTCGGACTGGTTCCGCGCCTGTAGGCGGATCGCCCAGGTCTGCCAGCACGCGCACCCGTACCGTGGGGCGGAGTTCATCGACCCCTACGACCGGAAGCCGGTTCGTTTCAATCCCGTCCGGCGCGCCACGTACCGGGTTCGCCTCGGCCGCCAGATCCTTTACATCTCACTGCCCGGGTACTGGAAGGATAAGGCGCACACCGACTTCCGAGATGCGGAACAAGATCCTGCCACCGGCGATTACCCGGTCAGGGGCGTGAAGCTCGGCAGCACATTAGCGCCGTCATTGGTCCACATGATGGACGCCGCCCTGAGCGCCCATCTGCTCGACTATCTCCCTCACCTTGGACTCCACCGGGGCACCATTGCCACCGGCTCAACCCCGGTCTTCAACAACTTCGTCGCCCTGCACGACTGCTGGCTGATTCCTGAAACGACAGAGTTGTCGGGCAGTCTTTGGTTGCGCCGGAACAACCTCACGATGCTCTCGCAGATGATCCAGAACGCCACCGTGGAGTGGTTCCTGGGCCTGGAGATCGTCTACGACCGGCTGGTGGACGCCCTTGGGCGCGACCCAGAATACGGGCCGTTCCTCCGGCAGATCCGCGAGCAGTGGGTAAATCGAAAGAATGCCAACGATTACCCGCACTTCGCGGTGTCGAGCGTCCACTCCCCGGAATAACAGTCATATAAGGAGAGACGGTCGAACACCCAACACCTAACACGGAGGCCCCGATGGTCCAGCAAGTCAAGGTCAGCGAGATTCTGAGCATCGCGGAGGCGGCCAAGCGCCTGCCGCACAGCGAGCCGGCCTTGCGGGCGCTGTACCACGCCTGCCGGCTGAGCGCCTTCAAGATCGCCGGCAAGCTGGTTGTCACCGAGGCCGAACTGAAGGCCCGGTTCGGCGCGCAGTACCGATCCCCCGCCATGTAATCCAGTAGCGGCGGCGGCCCGATTCGCCCGCAGTTGTAGGCCCCGCGCGGCGCCATACCCCCACCCACGCAGTTGTTCGCTCCGCTGTCCAAATCTCACCGCACGAACGGAGACCTTGCTATGGCACCCGATCCTCGTCCCGTCTTGACCGTTCGCTCCGCGCATCTGGCTACGTGGCTCCGCCTGAACCACGTCGAACCCATCGGCGTCGAGCGCGACCCCCGCACGGCTGAACTTCGCTACCAGTGGTACTACGAGCGGACGCCCGCCGTCGAACAGCTCTTCTCGATCTGGCGGAAGACCCTCAATGAGTTTATGCACCAGACGAGCGTTCCTGGGGGCGCGCGGTGAACACCGAGATTGCCCCCACACCGCCGAAGCCCACCCCCATCAATTACACGTTCGACAAGATCCCGCTCTACTTCCGTGCGCGCACGCAGTGGGTCTGCTGGCGCTACGAGCTGAAGCAGAACGGCAAGGGTGAGCAGAAGTGGACGAAGGTGCCGAAGCAGACTCGCGCGTTGGGTGTCTCGGCCTCCACCACGAGCCCCGCCACATGGGCGACATTCGACGAAGCCGTCGCGGCCTATCAGAATCCCGAGGCGCAATACGACGGGATCGGCTACGCCATTGACGCCGAGACCGAGCAGATCGTGGGCGTGGACATCGACCACTGCCTCGGGGACGATGCCGCACCCGGCATGGCCGAGCGGGCGAAGGACATCCTCATCACGTTGAACAGCTACGCCGAGAAGTCGGTGTCGGGCACCGGCCTGCACATCTACGCCTTCGGCCCACTCCCAGCGGGCGCGCGCAAGAAGGGCGGCATTGAGATGTATGCGTGGGGGCGCTACCTCACCTTCACGGGATGCCGCTTCAAGGGATACGAGACGGTCGAGTCGCGGCCTGCAGCGATCGCGGCGATCCATGCGAAACATCTCGGTGTCGAACCCACGAAAGTGCAGCCTCCAGTTCCGGCCGGCCCTGCCGCGGCAGAGGAGGCGCACACCGACGATGAGGTGCTGGCGAAGGCCCGTGAGCCGTGGAAGAACCACGACCGCTTCCTGGCGCTCTACGACCGAGGCGATCACCGCGGATACGCCTCACAGTCAGAGGCTGATCTGGCCCTCTGCGGGATGCTCGCGTTCTGGGCCGGCCCGCACCCTGAGCAGATCGACCGCCTGTTCCGGGCGTCGATGCTGATGCGGGAGAAGTGGACGACGAAGCGCGGACCCTCGACGTACGGCCTCGACACCATCGCCACGGCGCTCGCGGGACGCACGGAGTTCTACTCGTGGCCGTGTGCCGGGCCGACCGTCTGCGGCGACGAGGGCGCGCGTGACGCAGGCGGCGAGCGGTTCACGGATCGAGAACACGCTCGCCTGTTCGAGGTGTTCAGTGCCGGCGAGGTGCGCCACGCGGATGAGATGGGCGAGAAATGGTATCAGATCACGCCATTGCGGTGGTCGCTGGACTTCAAGACGGCCATCGTGCCCTACGTGCAGAGGATCGTGAATCACTTCTTCGCGTGCAGCGACCAGGAGCGCGATGTCGCCGACGAGCGGCGGGAGCAGTTACCAACCAACAAGAGCAAGAAAGGCGCGGCAGCATGAGCGACAAGGAGCTGACTCCAGAGCAAATCGAGCGGATCGAGAAAGAGATCGAAGACCACGAAGAGCGCGCTGATCGGTACTACAAAGCTGCACTCCGCCTGGAGAGCCGAGATGGCATCAACGCCTGCCTCGAACTGGCGAAGTCGATGCCGGGCATCCGGTGCTCGGTGAAGGACTTCGACGCCCACCCGCTCTGGTTGAACACGCAGACGTGCACCCTGGACCTCGACACAGGCGAGACCTGGCCTCATCGTCCGTCGGACCTGCTGACTAAGGTCACGGACGCGGGCTACGACCCCACAGCTACCGCGCCCACTTGGGACGCCTTCCTCGAACAGGTCGTGCCTGATGTCGCCACCCAGCGGTTCCTGCAGCGGAGCGTTGGCTACTGCCTGAGCGACCTGATGTCGGAGCAGTGCATGTGGTTCCTGTACGGGCTCGGGCGGAACGGCAAGACCACCTTCATCAACGCCATCCGCCGGACGCTGGGCGAGTACGCCATGACGACCAAGGCCTCGACGCTGATGGTCAAGCAACACGGGGACGACCGAAGGAGCGACGTGGCCGTCCTGAAGGGCGCGCGGTTCGTCTCCGCGACCGAGGCCGAGGACGGACAGCACCTGGCCGAGTCCCTCCTCAAGGAGATCACGGGCGAAGATCCCATCACGGCCCGCCTGCTCTACGCTGAGTTCTTCACCTTCGAGCCGACCTTCAAGATCTGGCTCGCGGCCAACCACAAGCCGATCATCCGGGGCACCGACCTGGCGATCTGGCGTCGCATCCATATGGTGCCGTTCCAAGAAACCATCCCAGCGGAGGTGGTGGACCGCGAGCTGCCGGCCAAGCTCTACGCCGAGCGGGACGGCATCCTGAACTGGGCGCTGGATGGGTGGCGGGACTACCGCCAGCACGGCCTTCAGGTGCCGCCCATGGTCGTTCAGGCGACGGCCAGCTACCGGGCGGAGATGGACCCGCTCACGGACTTTCTGGAGGAGTCCTGCCGGGTCGAGGACGGGGCCTCCTGCACAGCCGGCGATCTCTACCAGACCTACCGGGCCTGGGCCGACGGGGCTGGGGTCCGCTTCCCCATGAAGCAGAAGAGCCTGGGGATGCAGCTCCAAGAGCGTGGGTTCAAGCCGTATCGGACCGCGCACGAGCGCGGGTGGCGCGGGCTCCGTCCGCTCACGCCGCCGGCTCCCTTCTGAGGGGTCCATGACACACATGACGTTTCCGCCTTCCTTCTCTCGGGTGAAAGGTCTGTTGAAGTCCATACAGCGTGGACAGGAGGGAACAAATGGGAAAGCGTCATGTATGTCATTCCCAGAGTCTCCGTAGAAGGAGCGTGTCCCGCGATCGGAGCAATCCGGTAGTCCCCAGCACGTAAGCCAGCTCGTTAACAGCTCGCTCCAGCTCGTTATCTACTTCGACCTGACCACAGAAAGGGGAAACGTATGTTTGACGATGCCTTGCACGATGCAGCGCGTGCCGGGGCCGTACAGCCGACCGGAATCTACGGATCGGCAGGCGGAGCCGGGTCCGCCGTTCAGCCGCGGAGGATGCCGAGTGACCGGATCAAGCCCGGCTCGACGCCTCAACAGCTCCCCCTGGCTGACGCAGCCCAGCGCCTCCGTGGTCGCCCTGGCAGGCCCAGGAAGCGCCCCGAGCGCAGTCACGTTGCAGTCACGCTGCCCGCGGAAGTTCGTGCCGTACAGCGCGCCCAGGCCAGCGCCTCGGATGCCACATCCAACGTGCTTCCCCGGCTGCTAGGTATCGAGGCCGCCGGATGCTACCTGGGCGTCTCGACCTGGACGGTGCGTGATCTGGTGGCCGCCGGCCAGCTCAAGCCGGTGCGGTTGTCCCTGCCGTCAGGGAAGGCGGTGCGGCGCCTGCTCTTCGACCGGGTGCAGCTCGATCTCCTAGTCGAAGCCAACGCGCGCTGACGGCTGAGGCCCACTGGCCGGCCGGTGGGCCGTCGAAGGTAGCTTCCCCACTAGTCGTGCCACCCTATGCCGCCTTGAAAATCCCAAGCCGCGAGTGTGGGGAGCCCGGTAGCCGAAGTGCCCCTGGTCCCAAGCCGACGACCTGAACCCCCTGCGTCATTCGCGCATGGGGCCCCACGTCCCGATCCCCTCGCAGATAGCAGCACCACCTCACACAGCCCGCTGCCGGCGGGCGGAAGGACGAACCGATGGAAGAGAAGCTGTGTCGATCACTCACGAAGACGGGAGCCCCGTGCCAGATGCGCCCCCTGCCCTCGGGTTTCTGCTGGAACCACGAAGAGGGGAACGCCCAGGCGCGGCAGACCGCCCGCCGGAAGGGCGGCAGCTTAACGCAGGCCCGGAAGGCGTTGGCAAAGGCGAAGGCTGACGCCGTCGCCAAGTTCGGTCTTGAAGAGCCGTTGCCCGACCTTGCCGACGTTCAGGCCTGCCGGCGGTTCTTGGTCGGTGTCGCGGGGAAGGTGCTCCAGCAGCAGATCAGCCCGGCGGCCGCGAACGCCCTGACCGGCATTGTGCGGGCATCGAAGGAACTGTTGAGTCTTGAAGTTGACATCAAGCTGGCCGAGCAGCTCGACGCGCTCGACGCCAAGGACCGTCGGCCATGAGCGGCCGGCGGGAGCAAGTCGCCCGCGTCATCCGCCGAAAGCTACAGCAGCAGCGTGCGCCGGTAATCATCGTGCTGCCGACATGGACCTGCAAGGACGGTGAGCCGCTGGTGACCTGGTCACTCGACCACCGCGCGCCGACCGAGGCCGAGCTGGTCACCGCCATCGTGAACGCGGGCTACACGGAAGCAGTCGCCGCGACAGCGGCCGCAAAGATCGTAGCCGCCCGCGAGAAGACCAGGTCCGACTCGTAGCGGCCACCGCGCGCCGTCACGTCGGCGGCGTGAACACATCAGGAAGACGGTCCCCGGCGGCGACCCTAGATACCAGAGTTGGGAAACGATGGATCACCGAAGCGCCCGACGCAGCGACCGTCGAACCATCCTTGACCCCTCCCGTCCCCCAGACTAAGCTCTCGCCACCTGTCTGACCGTTCCCGGCTCACCGCTGGGAGGCCTCCCTATGCAGTGTCCCCGGTGTCTGCAGGAGAACCCCACCAGCCACAAGTTCTGCCGGGAGTGTGGTACGCCCCTCAGGCGCAGCAACGTGGCGGGCTCGCCAGTGGTGCCGTATGCGGAGCTGGAGCTCGCCCTGATCGCGGCTCACGCTCAGGTTACTGAGGCCCTGGAGCAGCAGACCGCGACCCGCGAGATCCTCCGCGTGATCAGCAGCTCGCCGACCGACGTCGAGCCGGTTTTTCAGACGATCCTGAGCACTACCAATCGCTTGTGCGAGGCCAGCTTCTCCGTCCTCTGGCTCTGGGACGGCGAGGCGCTCATCTCGGCGGCTCACGCCAATGTGTCACCGGAGTTGGCCGAGCGCCTGAGGACGTCCCGTGCGCGCCCGCGCCGGGGCGGAAGCCCCGTGGCCCTCGCGGCGCTGGAGCAGGCCGTCATCCACGTGCCGGATGTCCTCGATGACCCGCGGTTCTCTCCAGCTGATGTGCCGTCGTATCAACTGGAGGGAGCCCGTAGCATCTTGGCGGTGCCGATGCTCCGTGAAGGAACCCTGGTGGGCGTGATCAACACGTGGCGCCGGGAGCCCAGGGCTTTTACCGACAGGCAGGTCGAGCTTCTCAAGAGCTTCGCCGACCAGGCGGTCATCGCGATTGAGAACGCCCGCCTGTTCAAGGAGCTGGAGGCCCGCAACCGCGACCTCACCGAGGCCGTGGAGCAGCAGACGGCGACGAGCGAAGTCCTGAAGGTGATCAGTCGCTCGACGTACGATCTTCAGCCGGTTCTGGAAACCCTTATCGAGAATGCGACGAAGCTGTGTGACGCCGGCTATGGAAACATCTTGAGGTTCGACGGCGACGTCTTTCGCATGGGGGCGTTCTACGGCGTCTCGCAGGAATTCATAGAGGCCCGGCAGCGCGTAGACGAGCTTCGCCCCGGGCGTGGATCTGTCGTGGGGAGGGTCGCCCTCGAGCACCGGACAATTCACATCCCCGATGTCCTCGCCGATCCCGAGTATCAACTGTTTGAGCTCCAGCGGATCGGGGGTTGGCGGACCAGCTTGGGCGTCCCGATGCTCAGAAAGGGCACACTCATCGGTGCCATCTTCATGTGGCGCACTGAGGTTCGGGCCTTCACCGACAAGCAGATCGCGCTGGTCCAGACCTTCGCCGACCAAGCCGTCATCGCCATCGAGAACGTCCGCCTGTTCAAGGAACTGGAGGCGCGGAACCACGACCTGACCGAGGCGCTAGAGCAGCAGACGGCGACGAGCGAGATCCTCCAGGTGATCAGTAGCTCTCCGACGGACGTCCAACCTACCTTCGAG
>Ga0070707_100007223_pt1 | contig 10308 bp, 7 predicted proteins | sample KBSK5502metaG_FD_65468 | JGI IMG/M metagenome (GOLD analysis project Ga0070707, IMG submission 65468) | Corn, switchgrass and miscanthus rhizosphere microbial communities from Kellogg Biological Station, Michigan, USA - KBS K5-50-2 metaG | ecosystem: Host-associated > Plants > Roots >... | reverse complement strand
ACCGCGATTCGCAGCTGCCCAGAATCCGCCAAACGAGTATCTTTCATTCCGTTTATTTCTGGAATTGATTAGGCACGTTGAGGACTTGCCGATTGAGAGCATGTAGAGCCAGTTCCACCACGCTGGTCGGTTCGATTGGCTTATATAAGCAAGCGTACGGTTCGAGCTGGGAGATATCGATCGACCTCGCGTCCGATTCGCTGAGCAGAAATATGATCTTCGTATGCGGTGAGGTTTCTCGAGTCTGCCGGATCAAATCGATCATTTCGCCAGCGGACCCGCTCCCGAAGTCCAAGAGCAAGACCGCAATGGAGGTGGTCATTCGCGCATTTGCTTCTGCACACGAACCAGCCTGGATAACGCTCCATCCCGCTGTCCTCAGATGAGCCGCATGCGATTCGCGACTTGATCGGTCGCGTTCAATCAACAAGACAGCAGGACCACTTGCTACATCGCCGTTGCTGCGAGAGTCGTTCCAAGAAAGGGCCGGTTTGTTTCCATTTACACCGATCGTTTCGGCAATCGGCATCAGTTTCGTATTCCCGAGGCTTTCATGCACATTCCACTCCGCAAGCAATCCAAGCAGAACCGCGATCAGACCTCCAACCATCAGCGTCAGCGGAGCTGTGTTGAAAACTGCCGTTACGTTTACTGGCAGCGGAAGCAAAACGAGCAGAAACGCGAGCAAGAAACCAATAGCAATCATCGCGACCGCGATACTTCCGAAGAAGTGAAATGGGCGATGCCGGAAATTCTGCAGAAAACTCACGGTCCACATGTCGAGAAAACCGCGCAAGAAACGTTTGAAGCCGTATTTGCTCCGGCCATAAATGCGTGGGTGATGTTTCACCGGAATTTCGACGGTTCGATACCCATGAATGGTAGCTAGCGAAGGCACCATGCGGTGCATTTCGCCGTACATCGGAATCGCTTCGACTACTTCGCGGCGATAGCATTTGAAGCCGCAATTGTGGTCATGCAGGTCGACTTTGTTGACCTTGCTCAGCATCAAATTGAAGACACGGCTCGGTAATACCTTGTGCCATGGATCCAACCGTCGCCGTTTCCAACCGGTCACGATGTCGCACCCTTCTTGCATCTTTTCGAGGAAGCGAGGTATCTCCTCCGGATCGTCCTGCAAATCGGCGTCCATCGTGAATACGAAATCGCCGGTGCACTCTTTCCAGCCGGTAGCCAATGCATCAGCTTTGCCCATATTTCGGCGAAACCGGATGGCTTTTACATTATCCGGATTTTCGATAGCTAAGCGCTGAATAACAGACCAGCCACCGTCGACACTTCCATCATCTACGAAGATGACCTCCCAGCGAGGGGTTATCTTCGAAACCTGATCGCCGATGGCTCGAAAGAGCTTTTCCAGCGTTTCTTCTTCGTCTTTAAACGGGATGACAAACGAGACTAAGCTCTCCTGAAGCGGTACAAAAGCGGTGTCCATCACTCAAATTTCCCTTCTTTCTTCCCTAATTGTTGACTGCAAGTCCCGAAACGCAGGCGGTTCCCTCTTCTGCTTTTGTAGGCGATTTAACGCTACGATCGCCCTTCGGACAGCGGCGAGTAAACGCAGTTTCGAAAACTTCTAAAGCCAAATTCCTGGACTCGGTCCAGCGCATTTCTATTAGCTACTGTAATCGTCACCATACTAGTTAGATCTGATGGCTACGACTTCGTTACTCTTTTGAACCCTGTTGTCAATAGGCCGAAGTAACTATGCACTTGGCCCAGATTCTTCATCATGAGCGCAAAAACGCAGCGAAGTCTTTTGTTTAACCTGTTAGATCGAATCGCTTACAAACGAACCGACAGAAGACTTCGCTAATCACAGAATGTAGTGAGTTAGGTTTGAATTGCCAGGATTTCTGTGGGAGAAAAGTTGAGGGAGGAAACGTCAGCAGCGACGGTGGGTTGACTCTGCCGTTCCCCCACAGAGGATCGCTAATAAACGGGAGATCGCCAGTGACGGACGCCTACACGACAGCGTTCATCACGCGTGCGCAAGTATTCTTTGGAATAGTCTCCCACGTAGACACGTCATACTTCGCTTCAAAGAACTAGCTTCGTCTACGGCGAGTATGGCTTTACGAAGCAGTTCTCCCTTTTCGGATCCGATCAATCCAAACGGCCCGAACAATCAGCGACTTCTTCGATCATTCGCCGTAAGGAACCCAGATGTTTTTGACCTGGGTGGCATGTCGCAGATATTCCCTTCCCTGGGCCTGCCGGTCATCGAACCAATTGCGGGTTTTTCCAAAATTGACCCAGGTCGATTTTAAGTTCCCGCAGGAGTCGCGCTCGATATTCTCACTCTGTGCTTTCGAGCCAACACACCACAAGGCAGCGACATCATCGTGTTGAGCCAGTACCCGCCCAAGTTCATTCGGGTCGCCGGTCACTAGATTGATCACGCCACCTGGGACGTCACTGGTGTCCAGCACTTGATAGAAGTCGGTAATAACGAGCGGATATCGCCAGGAAGGAACAACAACCAACCGGTTGCCTAACGCGAAAGCGGGCGCCGCTAACGAGATGAAGCTAAGTAGCGGGTTCTCTGCCGGGCAGACTATGCCGAGAGTGCCCCATGGTTCCGGCATCGCGAGGGTGACGTTCCGGAATGGCACTGGGTGCACCTGGCCATCGTACTTATCAGCCCAAGCAGCGTAATAAAAGAGGCGCTCGATTGACTTGGTAACCTCGCGCTCTGCCTGCTCGTGCGAATGTCCCGGACTAACGGCCAGCCTGTCGACAAATTCCTCTGCCCGCGTCGCCAGATTTTCTGCCAGATAGTAGAGAATCTGAGCGCGCAGATGAGCGGTAGTACGTGACCAACTCGCGGCTTTGTGCGCAGCTTCTACGGCATTGCGGATATCCTTGCGATTTCCCAATCCCACTTCACCGCAATAGTTTCCCGAACCGTCTTTAACCGCGAAGCTATATCCGCTGTCCGGCCTTACCTGTTTTCCACCAATATACAATTTCGGACTTCGATCGATACCCGGTTCCAAAGAATCGACACCTAAATCTGCTGACGGTCCCGGAATCAGTTCTATGCCGTTCACAGTGCTGCCGGCGTTCCCGGCGCTGTCGGCGTTTACATCCCGTTCCCAGCTAGGCACCAAATATTCGTACATCCCTTCCTTACCTCCCTCGCGGCCAAACCCGCTTTCCCGATAGCCGCCAAAACCGGATGCCGCATCGAACATGTTAGTCGAGTTCACCCAGACAACTCCGGCTTTCAGCTTCGGCGCCACATCGAGCGCCAGGTTCACGTTCTCGGTCCAAACCGATGCCGCTAGGCCATAGACCGTATTGTTCGCCAGTTCAATTGCCTCGGAGGGCGTCCGAAAAGTCATGCTCACCAGGACTGGACCAAAGATTTCAATTTGCGCGATCTGCGAGGCCGGTTCGACATTGGTAAATAGCGTTGGCGGATAAAAGTACCCTTCCTGAGGAACCGCCCAGCTCGGCTGCCAGCAAGTTGCTCCCTCGGACTTTCCTTGCTCAACTAACTTCTCGATTCTTTGCAACTGGACCGGGGCGACGATCGCACCGATGTCGATCGCTTTATCGAGAGGATCACCCACTCGCAAAGTTTCCATTCGGGCGCGTAGCTTTTGTTCGAGGCGTTGCGCGATACCTTCCTGCACCAACAGACGACTACCGGCACAGCAAACCTCACCTTGGTTAAACCAGATCGCGTCAACTACGCCCTCAACTACACTGTCCAGATCGGCGTCGTCGAAGACGATAAAGGCCGATTTGCCGCCTAACTCCAGTGATAGTTTCTTGCCCGTTCCGGCCGTCGCCTGGCGGATGATGCGTCCCACCTCAGTAGATCCAGTGAAAGCTAATTTCTGAATTCCTGGATGCTTTACCAACAGTTCGCCGGTTGAGCCGTCGCCGGTAATAATATTAACCACTCCGGCCGGCAAATGTATTTGCTGGAGAACCTCGGCAAAAAGCAGAGCGGTCAGTGAAGTAAATTCGGCCGGCTTCAGTACCACGGTGTTACCCGCCGCTAACGCCGGCGCTATTTTCCAGGCCAACATCAATAGAGGAAAGTTCCAAGGAATAATTTGGCCACAGACCCCAATTGGCTCGTATCCAGGAAACTCGTCCGCCAATAGCTGGGCCCAGCCGGCGTGATGGTAAAAATGACGAACGACTAATGGTATATCGATGTCACGCGATTCGCGGATTGGCTTTCCGTTGTCGAGCGTTTCCAACACAGCGAATAGCCGAGAATGCTTCTGAATTTGTCGAGCGATAGCGTAAAGGTAGCGGGCTCGAACATAGCCACTGAGAGCGGACCATTCAGGAAATGCGGCGGCGGCGGCGGCAACCGCAACATCTACCTCAGCTTTGCCGCATTGGGTAATTGTCGCTATCGGCTGGCCATTGCGCGGGTTAATACTTGCAAACGTCTGCGCGTTTAGCGCGTCTTTAAAACGGCCTCCAATGAATGGATGAAACCTATTCTGATGTTTTTTTAGCCACCCCAAAGCTAGATCAGGCGCCTCTGGGGCGGGACCGTATTCCATGGTTTCGAAAATTTCGCGGACAGTGCTCATATCTTTATAACGCCGGCAGCGCCGTGATCGCCGGGAACGACAGCGACTGGTTGTTTAGCGGCCTTAGGCGGATTCGATCCCCGGAGGGGAGTCGCTTGCGACTCCCATGCATAGCCCAAGACGTTGATGACGTTCTTACCGTTCCCGGCGTTCATGGCATTGTCGGCGGTATCGGCGTTCATAACTAGGCCATCGGGTGTCGGTGCGCCGCCGAATAGCGGCCAGTTACGAAATGCTCGAGCTGTCGTTCGATGTCCGTAAGTAACGTCGAAGCACCAAATCGGAACAGCTCAGGCTCGAGCCATTGGCGGCCCAATTCTTCCTTCATCAAGATTAGCCAGGCGAGCCCATCTTTAGCGTTGCGAATGCCGCCAGCCGGCTTAAAGCCTACCTTGTACTCGGTGCGCTCCTGATACGCTCGAATCGCCCGCACCATGGTCAAACTAACCGGTAGGGTAGCATTTTCGGCCTCTTTTCCGGTCGACGTCTTAATGAAATCGGCCCCGGCCATCATCGCCACCAAACTGGCTCGGTAAACATTCCGCAACGTCCCAAGCTCACCCGTGGCCAGAATCGCTTTCAGATGCGCTTCGCCACAAGTCTTTCGGAATTGCAGCACTTCATCGTATAACGCCTGCCAATTGCTGGTCAGCACATGTTCCCGGGTAATAACAATGTCGATCTCAGCAGCACCCTCAGCTACCGCATACCGTATCTCTTCCAATCGCAGACGCATCGGACTGAGGCCGCTGGGAAATCCGGTTGCGACCGAGGCAACCGGAATGTTTGAACCAAGCAACGCCTGCACTGCGGCCGGTACCATAGTCGGATAAACGCAGACCGCTCCGACGGTAAGACCGAGGTCGGCCACGCCCATAGCCTCCAGCAAATCCGGCCGAATCGGTTGCCGAGCTTTGGCACAAAGCCGTCGCACCTTCCCGACGGTGTCGTCCCCAGCCAGAGTAGTTAGGTCGATACAGCTCACCGCCTTCAACAGCCACGCTGCCTGCCACTGTTTCTTGACTGTCCGCCGACCGGTCAGACTGGTTGACCGGCGCTCCACCGCGCTCAGGTTCACCTTGGCATCTTTTACCCAGTCCAGATCCAAAGGCATGCCCCGGTTGCGTTCATGGGACGGGACACGGATCGCTGGATGAGGCTCGAGTATGGTAGCGGACGTTTTCGTTACATCTCCAGTGGACAAAGAACTCGCCGGTCGATAGGTCTCGTTCATTTCTTCAGAAGAAAGCTAGCCGTTTGTTCATCGGTCACCAACACGTTGTAATATCGAGCGATCAAGCCAGCCCGAACCGCCGCGTGTTTGGATTTGCCGCCAGCGACACAAATCGAGCATTCTTTGTCCCGAAGTTCTTTTGGATCGAGCCCGATGGTTCGAGCATTAATGGCTTCATCAGCAATCCTTCCGTCGCGATCAATAAAGCGGCCCAGGATATCGCCTACGGCGCCTTTTCGCCGGAGCTGAGCTACCTCTATTGTCGTCAATTGCCCAGACTCCACATGAACTGACTGCTGGGTAAGCGCGCCTACCGTAAAACAAGCGACTGGCGTTTGCTGTGCGGCCTGGAGGACACTGGAGATAGTAGGATCTTGTTCGAGTGCTTCTTTGGTGCTGCGAAGACCCAAAATTGCTGGGACCGGCATGATGGTGGCAAATCCGTCCGCGGAAGCAGCCATTCTGACGGCTACATCGACCGGCTGGTTGGGCGAGCTAGTCCGGCCGATGCCACCATTCAAAACGACCACATGCAACCCTCGATTCCAATGGTGCGGCATCCATCTGACCATTGCCGCCATCGTTCGTCCCCAGGATATGCCAAGAGTCTTCGGCCGTGGATTCAACGACGCTAGATAACGCGCACCGGCCTGTGCCACCGCATCCAGAATGAAGCCATCGTTCTCTACCGTCACTGGCACAACCACTGCTTCACGGAGACCAAATCGGCGTTGGAGGGCGCTCTCCTGATCCGGTCGTCGGGGCGAGCGCGGAGCGATATCGATGCGAACAACATCCAGTTCCCTGGCTTCGTGCAGCAATCTTCCCACCTGCCAGCGAGTCAGTCCCAGCTGCTTGGCTATCTCACTCTGGGTCCGATCAAGGTCGTAATACAGTTTCGCCGCTTGCACCATTAGATGTTCGCGCTGCTCTTCCGAAGAAACCCGGGGAGCGCTCCCCCGAGATCGCGTTTTTCGCTTCGTCACCATTCAGGTCGGCCGGTCATTCCTTTCGCGCACCTTGTCATAGTCGCATCATCGGAGCAACCAACAAATGTTGAAAAATCCTACACATGTGCAGGCCAAGACACGGATGAGGAAGAGGGATCTCACGCCAAGAGGCCCAGGAAGGAAGAAAGGATTGCCTTCGGTAGCGGCGACTGTCCCGCTGGGCTCCTTGTGCGGTCAAACCAGAACCCTTGCCCGGAGCTTTCGGTATATCCCGACCGTGAACCGCAGTCGCCATCCATGCCAAGACCCCTGGCGACTGAGCTTCACGACCGGGTTTGGCCAATAGCTCCGCGAGTCGCTCAGAAGCGGATTTCGGGGCTTGGCCCAGCGGGACAGTCGCCGCTACCGAATGCAGTCGGTATCTGAAAGTTTGTGTCATGTTCGTTCTTTCCTTTGCGTCTTTGCGTCTTGGCGTGAGATCTTTTGTCCATCCGCGTCTTGGCGTGAGATCCCTCTTCCTCATCCGCGTCTTGGTGTGAGATCTTTTGTCCACTTTGGCTTCTTCGTGTGAGCGGCTTGGCGTGTTCCAACAAAAGTTGTAATTTACAACAGTTGAGCGATGGGCTTAAATGCCCCATAGAGTCGATTCGTTCCGGCAGAGGATTATGGTCGCCGGTCCCGGTCGCTCCTCACGTTCCGCCTTAAAAGGATGGTTCCCCCCAACATATGAAACCCAGACTCTTCCCGATGTGGCTTGCTTTGCTGGCCACCAGCGCTGGCACCAGCTTCGCTCAGCTGCCTCACTTCGATAATGTCACCGTTACTGTCATCGGCGATGCCGGGCAGAACATGGAAACACTCAACCGGTACAAGGACGATTTTACTCAAGCCGGTATCACGATCAAACAGGTCGGAGCAACGTTTACCGGCCTCTATGATAAGCTCAAAACGAACTTCGTCGCGGGATCGAACGAGTACGACATGGTGATTTTTTATCCCTCCTACATTGGCGACTTTGCCGGCAACGGTTATCTGGCGTCCCTCGACGAATACATGAAGAAAACGCCAGCTTCGACTTGGGACCCGAACCTGGCCGAAGTGGAGCCGCCTTTTCGGGAAATCTACTGCAAGTGGGCCGGGAAAACTTATGCGCTGCCCTACGATGGAGACGTGCTGTTGTTGTACTACCGCAAGGATCTTTTTGAGAACCCGGAGGAAAAAGCGGCCTTTCAGAAGAAATACAATCGCGAACTGGCTCCACCTACGACTTGGAAAGAATGGTTACAGACAGCGGAATTCTTTACCCGAAAACAGGGTGATACGTTGGCCGGACAAAAACTGGATCATCCTTTCTACGGCGCCGGTGAATACGGTGCCCGAGGGTTCAGCTATGGTTGGTTTCTAGCGCGGTTCGCTGGCACCGGCGGAATTTACTTTGATGAAGACATGAATCCGCAGATCAATACGCCGGCGGCTGTCGAAGGCCTGCAAAACATGGTCGATAGTCTGAAATTCTGTCCTCCCGACGTCTTGAGCTACGGGTATGAAGAACTCAAGAATGCCTTCCTTAACGGTGATCTGGCGATGGTTGTGCAGTGGTCGGACGTCGGCAAAAAGACCGCGGATCCGCAACTGAGCAAGATCGTTGGGAAAGCCGGATTCGCATTGGTTCCCGGCACCGAAGTAAACGGGCAAGTTCAACATAAGGCGCCGATGCCGGTAGGACGCGTTTTAGCGATACCGGCCAATTCGAAGAACAAGGAAGCTGCCTATTGGGTGGCAAAACATCTTTCCCTGGACAAAAGTTCCATCACCGTTGGTGCTAATTGGAACGGTCAAGATCCATACCGAATCAGCCATTTCACCGATACCTCACACTACAAGTTCCCGGACGAAGCGTCCGTGAAAAGTTATCTCGCCGCGGTCGAAGCGAATCTGAAAAACGGATTTCCCGATTTGAATATTCCAGGTGCGGCCCAGTACATCGACGCCTTGGATGTCGCCGTTACTAAAGCGCTTTCTGGAGAAGCCGACCCGAAGACTGCATTAGATGGTGTTGCCGCGGATTGGAAAGGAATCACCGATCGACTTGGAGCGGACAACCAGAAGAAGTTTTGGAACGATGCGCTGACCAGTTACCGCGCAGCGGGATTGCTGAAGTGAGAATAGCCGATAACCGAGCGAAAGCTGAGCTGGATCGAAGCCTGTGCGGAGGACTTATGGCCCAGCCCCGAAAGCTTTCGGGGCTGGGTATGGATCGATCAGAGGGTTCCGTCCCCTCAGGGACGATCGAAAGGGCTATTCACCAAACGCGCGGCTTTTCAAGATGCCTGGTTTCTAAATAGCAATGACCTGCGAATTGGGGACAGATACCTACTGGGAACAAAGACGCGTCTCTATCGTCCCTGACGGGACGGGCGTCTCTCTCGAAACCAACCCAGCACTAAAGTACTGGGCTATTTTCACTGTATCCCTGCGGGATCAATCCATTCTTCGCCCGAATGTCTCGCAATTAGGCCCTATGTTGACCGATACGGGCGGCTACCGGACACGCCCTCCTGCGCGAAGCGATCCCCCGTCCGCCTATTTCGATGACGCAGACGACGAGAACGAGTACGAGCGCTGAAGCGGAGCAGAAGCTCGGTAGAGGCCGCGAACAGCGAACTAAACTGGGAAGCACGAACGACCAACGGTTTGCCCGTACGATGGTGGCACCGGCGGTGGCCGTGCTTTTCCTGGTTACGATCGCACCTCTGCTCTTTTCCCTTGTGGTTTCATTTACGAATCTCCAATTCAGCAGCCCGCAACCGATGCGCTGGATCGGAATCGATAACTACATCGCATTGGTGACGAAGGATGCTCGTTTCCAGAGCGCGTTGGTGCGGACGTTGTTGTTGGTTGCGGCAGGGGTTTTCACCCAGACTGTTATCGGATATATCATTGCTTCCCTGCTTTCCCGGATCCGCCGAAGTCGAGCGCTGCTGTTAAGCCCGATTCTCATTCCGGCGGTGATCTCGCCGGTTGTCGCCGGGTGGCAAGGAAGAATGATCTTCAACGCCTCCTATGGTCCACTAAACGCTATTTTGGCTCGGTTCGGGATCCAGGGACCGGCTTGGCTGGCTTCTCCCCAGACATCGTTGGTCTCAGTCTTTCTAACTGATACCTGGCAATGGACCCCCTTTCTTGCCTTGGTCATCCTCGCGGCCATCGAAAGTCAACCCCAAGAATTGATTGAGGCAGCGCGTCTCGATGGTGCCCATGGCTGGTCCATGTTTCGCCGGATTACATTACCACTGATCCTGCCGGTCACTGGAATTGGTATTCTGTTGCGCGGCGTCGATCTATTCAAAACGTTCGATCTCGTCTATATCCTGACTCAGGGCGGCCCGGGTAATTCCAGCGAGACTCTCACCTTCTTCACTTACCTGGTCGGCTTCAAATTTTTTAACCCCAGTTATGCCTCTGCCATGTCGTTCGTCCAGTTGCTGGTTATAACGGTGGTGGCCAAGGTCTTTTTGGGGGTTATGCAGAGACGGGA
>Ga0070707_100007221_pt1 | contig 10309 bp, 10 predicted proteins | sample KBSK5502metaG_FD_65468 | JGI IMG/M metagenome (GOLD analysis project Ga0070707, IMG submission 65468) | Corn, switchgrass and miscanthus rhizosphere microbial communities from Kellogg Biological Station, Michigan, USA - KBS K5-50-2 metaG | ecosystem: Host-associated > Plants > Roots >... | reverse complement strand
CATGGAAGCGCCACTATGCGGGCAGAGCAGAAGTAGCACAAGCGTCACGCTTGTGTCTAAGGGGGGGCCGCAAGCCAGAGGCTTGCGCTACCTTGGGATCCTTCGCTATGTTCAGGATTACAACATGCCAAAGCTAGTCATCAGCGGAATCACACATGAACTCGTCGAAGATTTGATCACGATCGGACGCGCTCCGGATAACATGATTGTTATTGCCGATCCGTCGATCTCGAGTCATCACGCGCAGTTGCAGCTTGCCGGTGAAACTTACCGGTTGAAAGATCTCGATTCGACCAATGGCACACGCGTCAACGGCGTCCCGGCCACGGAAACGGCGCTGCGCTTCGACGACCGAATTCGCTTCGGAGGCGTCGAAGCGCGCTACGAACCGGATACGCGCGAATCGCAACCGCTGCCTGAGCTTGAGGAAATTGAAGCTAAGCCCGCGGACCTGAGCGCGGCGCCAGTTGATTTTGCCAACGCATCCCCTTTCCCGCGCCGGAAAGAGCAGGAGGACCCAACTCGCACTGCAATTTTTGTCGGCTCGGCAATCGTGCTACTCGTATTTCTAGGGAGCATGACCGCCATACTTATGATGCATGCGCCCCCACTTTAACTGTCGCGGCGGTCTATGACCGACTAATCCCCCGTTCAATTGCACGTTTGCCCAAGCACAGTAAGAGATGCCTTGACCTATTCGGCTTCGCTCCCGCCACGGCGGGCAGGCAAGGGCAGTATTTTCACTCGACATGACAAAACCGCACAAGCGCCTGGTGCTTTTCGACATCGATGGCACGCTCATCCATTCGGGCGGCGCGGGTATGCACGCGCTGAAATTGACCCTCGCCGAGCGCTTCGATATCGCCGATGACTTGCACGACATCGAAATCGCGGGCATGACCGATTCCGGCATCGTCGTCAGCATCCTAAAGAAGCATAAGATTCCCGCAACGAATGAAAACGTCAGCGCGTTTTTGGACAGCTACGTGCATTTTCTCTCGCTCGAATTGCCGCGGCGTGAGGGCAAACTACTCCCGGGCGTACTCGAGCTGCTCAAGAAGCTGAAATCGCGGCCGCACCTCGTGCTCGGGCTTCTCACTGGGAATGTCTCGCGCGGAGCGCAACTAAAGCTCGAACACTATGGTGTCTGGCATTTTTTTGAGTTCGGCGCGTTTGCCGACGATCATCAAGATCGAAACCGGCTCGGACCATTCGCTCGCGCGCGCGCAAAGGAAAAGCATGGACGCGAATTCTCCGCGTCCGAAATCGACGTGATCGGCGATACCCCGCGGGATATCGCCTGCGGCAAAGCGTTCGGTGCGCGTACTATCGCCGTCGCGACCGGCACGTGGAGTCGCGAACAGCTCGCAAAATATCGGCCCGATTTTCTGATCGATGATCTTTCGAATGTAGATGCTATTATCGATACGCTCGGATGGTAATCGATTGACGATTGAAGGGTTGAATGAAAAAATCCGTTTCCCCAACGTTTCCGATGCCTCGTAAAGACCGTCCCAATGTGCTGCCCCTCGAAGGCGAGATCGATCTGCACGTCTCGCCTACCGTCACGGCGTCACTCAACATTATGATCGAGAAAAAACCGAAACAGCTCGTTGTCGATCTTTCCCGGGTGACTTACATCGATAGCGCGGGTCTGGCGGCACTTATCGAAGGAATGCAAAAGGTCGAAGCCTACGGCGGCAAGTTCGCGCTGGCCAGTTTGCAGGAAACCGTGCGCTCGATTTTCGAAATTTCTCGGCTCGATCAAGTATTTCGAATTTTCCCGGACGTGGACGCGGCGCTGGCCGCAGCTTGAACCAGAATTTCCAGAGTCCGCGCAACGTTTTTTGAGATGTCGAACTGCGCTGCGCGCTGCATGTTTGTCGATCTCACCACAGCGCGGCGTGCTGGATCTGACCAAAATCGGATGGCGTTGCGCAAACCCACCGTGTCGTTCGCGCAATCGACAATTGATCCGTGCACCCCATCCTCAATGATTTCATTGAAACCATTATCATGAGTCGTGATCACCGGAAGGCCGCAAGCCAATGCTTCCAAACAGGCGTTGGAAAACGGATCGTAAATCGTAGGGAGAATGAAAATGTCCGCCGCCGCGTAAACCCGCGGAAGATCGACAACCGTTCCAAGAAATTGAGCGCGTGAGGACTTGTAGCGGCCGCGATTGCCGCGCCCGGCAACAAACAATCGCAGCTTCGAGTCGGGGCAGGCCTCGATGGCCTTGATCGCGAACCGCAAACCTTTTCGCTCCCAACCTGAACCCGCGAAGAGAACCGCGATCTCATCCGCGGCCAGCGCAAACGCCGCACGATACTGCTCGCGCCCCGCGGCTGCTTCGCGAAATTCGGAAATAGGAACGCCGTTACGGACGATGTCGATTTTCTCCGCGGGATACTTGTAAAGAGCCAAAATCTCGTTTTTGACCATTTGTGAATTGACAATGACCCGCCCGCCACGCCGATCGCGCAGAAGCGATTCTTCCAGACGGAGAATGTGGTTGTGTTTAAGATTGAAGCGGCGAAAAAAATTTGAGAATGGCGATGCAAGATTTTGGCGGCGATTAAGCCAGGCGCGATGAACACCGTCACCAGCGCGATACACGTCGCAATTCCACACGCGATCGAGGCTCATCACGACATCGCAGGGAATGCGCGGCCGCGCTTGTTCCAACTCATTGGCGAACGCAATAGCCGATTGACCCGGAACGGGATGGAGCGTTCCAAAGGGCCACTCGTTTTGCGGCCAATCCTTCGTTGTAACAAGTTGCGCGTTATGTCCGGCATCCAAAACTCCGCGCCCGAGTCGTTTCAAATACGCTTCCGCGCCGCCGGTTTGGGAATAGCCGCGGCGAACAAAAAGGATCGTCAGTGGTTTGTCAGGTATCACGAGCGAGTTACAACTTTACTTGCTCCGCGTTCGCCAGAATAGTTGTAACCCAATGCCGGGTGAAACTTTAAACGCCCCCCCTCGAGCACGCTCCGCATCATCACCAGCGCGACTGTTGCCGAGGAATTTGCTCTACTCGATTTTTGCCCGCATCGGCGGCTCAGGTCTGGACACGGATGCATTTGAAAGCCTGCGTGCATCGTATCGGGGGGGATTTCTGGGACGAGCAATCGCCTATGACAACCGGCAGAATGAAATTCCCGCATCGCTAATCCATTCTTTACGCTGGCATCCTGTGCGCCTCATCTCCTTTTTCGATCGGCCTTACTATTACGGCGCGAAAAAGAAATATCTTGATTGGATCGCCTCGCACCATCTGGCGACCGGACGCTACGACTTGTTTCACAGCTGGTCTGGAGACTGTTTGCGCTCGCTTCAGGTAGCGAAACAGCGCCATATCCCGTCAATTGTTGAGATTCCAACCTGGCATCGCGACGGCGGGAAAGCGAAAGCCGGCCGGCAGGACGTTCCCGAATCGACAAGCAATGCCCGTGGGTTTCAAAGATGGAAAGCGGGATTGTTGCTCGAGCGCAAGCGCTTCGTCGAAGAGTACAAACTCGCTGATCTGCTGCTTGTCTTATCAGAGACAGCGGCCGACACCTTTCGCGCGCGAGGTTTCCCGGAGGAAAAACTTTTTTACCTGCCGCGCGGTGTAGATGTCGAGCGTTTCAAGCCCAGCCACCGTCCGGCAAGATTTCGCACAGTTTTTTCGGGCGCTTTGATTAAGCGAAAGGGCATTCACCATTTGCTCGAGGCCTGGTATCGCCTCAATCTGACGGAAGCCGAGTTATGGCTTGTCGGCTCTATACATGACGAAGCGAAGCCGTATCTCAAGCAATTCTGGCGCGACAACATTCGCGTTGTGGGATTTGTGCACGATCCGGAAAATTATCTTAGCCAAAGCACGGTTCATGTTTTCCCCTCGCAATGGGAAGGTAGCGCCAAAGTCACCTATGAGGCGGCCGCCTGCGCGTTGCCGCAAATCACCACACGCGAAGCTGGCGATGTCGTGCGCGACGGCGTCGAGGGAATCATTGTGCGACCGGGAGACGTCGAGGCGATCGCGGCAGCGCTCGAGCATTTACATCGCCATCCCGAAGTGGTGGAACGCATGGGGAGCGCCGCCCGGCAACGGGTCGTTGAAAATTTTACTTGGGATCATTTTCGCGCGCGATTGCTGGACGCTTACGAAATCGCGATGCAGAAGGTGGCGTAACTACCCCGTAGCGGCGGTTTAGGACCCCGACGGGAACACAAAAGAATGCGACGTCCATAGAGCGCCGCTACAATAGCTCAGTTCTTGAATATCCTGCTCCTTCAACTCAAACGGGTCGGCGATCTGATTTTGACGATGCCCGCTGTAGCAGCTTTGCGCGAAAAGTTTCCTGACGCGCGGATAATGCTCGTCGTTTCCAGCGAATGCGCCGATTTGTTCCCAGCCATGCCGAATATCGATCGCATTTTAATCACACGGCGTAACCTGAGAGATATAGCTGTGTTCCTTGCCTTGGCGCGCGAGAGATTTGATTACTGCATCGACTTCACACGAAATGATCGTTCGGCCTTTCTTGCCTTTTTATCCGGCGCGCGGAGACGGGTCGTGTCTTACCGTGTCCGCGACCAATCAAAAACCCGGGCACGAATCTACAACCAGTTCGTTGACAATCGTATGCGGGATATGCACACAGTTGATTATAATCTCGCCTTGGTGGAACCACTCGGAGTTCGCAACGCTTCCCGGGCGGTTCATCTGGAGTTTCCGGAGCTAGCCCGTGAAAAAGCGAATAAGCTTCGACGCGATTCAAAGATCGGCGGTCATTTCATCATCTTTCATCCCGGTTCGGCTCGCGTCGAGAAATTCTGGGATCCGGCGCGTTGGGCGCAAGTTATTAATCACACCGGCCAAAATACCGATGTCGATCTTGTTTTGACGAGCGGAGCTTCGCGCCTCGAGCAGGCCCACGTTACCGAGATCAAGGCGAAAACGCGGCCGCGAATCGTCGACCTTTCCGGAAGAACGGATCTAATAAGCTTGGCGGCGCTCATTGCGCAGGCGCGCCTTCTTGTCACAGTGGACTCCGCCCCGATGCACCTTGCGGCGGCAGCGCAGACGCCGCAAGTGGTGCTATTCGGTCCAACCAATCCGTTTCACTGGCGACCGCGGGAGAGTCCCGCGCTGATCCTACAAGGAAAATCAGCCATTCCATTGACCGAATTCACAGCTGTTCAGCCGCGGTTCCCGATGAGCCAAATCTCGACGGAAGCGGTGATCGGTGCTATGAATTCACTCCTGTTGTCTCCAACGACGCAAATTTCATGAAGACTCGCAAAGCCCCAAAGAAGAGACCCTCATTTTGGCAGACTCTTAAAGCAGCATCGGGTCCGTACCGCCGGCTCTATGGTTACGTCAAGCCCTATAAGGCGCGTTTTATACTTGGCCTGTCGTTGGGCGTTGCCTTCGGTATGGTCAATTCGCTTCTTCCGGTCGTCGTTGCCCGGGTGACAAGCACTATCTTCCACGGAGCCGCTCCCAACCCAATGGCCTTGCGCTCGAATCTGGAAATTCTGAACGCCAGCCCAAAAATCAATTCGATCGTTCTTATTTGCCTCGCCATTCCGGCCATTATGACCGTGCGCAGCCTCTGCTCGTACGGAAATTCTTACTACATGAATTGGGTGAGCAACAAGGTCGTCACCGATATTCGGGGCCAGCTTTTCGGCAAGATGGTTCGCCATTCGATGGATTTCTTTAACAAGATGCGCTCGGGTTTTTTAATGTCGCGTATCACCAACGACACACGCGCAATGCAAATGGCTTTGACCAGCGTCAGCAGCGATCTGTTTAAGCAGCCAATCGCGGTTATTGGGGGAATTAGCGTCCTTCTCGTGATGGATTGGAAATTCACCGTGGTCACTCTAATTCTTTTTCCGACCTGTTTGTTGCCGCTTCGTATTTATGGCCGCCGCGCCCGAAAGGCCGTGCAAAGTGGACAGGAAGGCATGGGAGAAATGGTCGTGACCATGCAGGAAACCTTTGCTGGTATCCGAGTGATCAAATCGTTTGCGCGTGAGACGCATCAGGAAAAATCCTTCAAACGCAGCAACCAATTGCAGTTCTCACAAATGATGCGCCTGATCAGGTCGATGGAAGCGGTCGGGCCGCTGGTGGAAACAATCGCGGCAATCGGGGTGGGCATGGCGCTGCTTTACGTTTACGCCGCGAATCTGAGCGCCGGCCGGTTTTTTGGGCTGATCACTGGAATTTTCATCCTCTACGACCCAATCAAAACGCTCAGCAAGATCCATATCGTTATGCAGCAATCGATCGCTGCGACCACCGAAATTTTTTCAATTCTTGACTCCGAGCCGACAGTGCAAGATGCGCCAAACGCTATTGAGCTGACCGCCTCCGAAGGCCGCATTGATTTTGAGAACGTAACATTTCGTTATGCAAATACCGTCACTGACGCGGTCAGTAATCTGAATTTGCGCATCGAGCCCGGCAAAACCTACGCGCTCGTCGGTGCGAGCGGCGCCGGTAAAAGCACGATTCTCTCGCTGATCCTGCGCTTGTACGATCCGGCTTCCGGAACCGTCAAGATCGATGGCCGCGATTTGCGCTCGGTCACCCAAAAATCCTTGCGCGAACAGATCGGTCTCGTGACCCAGGAGACATTTTTATTTCATGATACGATTTTAAAAAACATCCAGTTCGGACGACTTGATGCCACACCGGAGGAAGTTTATGAAGCGGCACATACTGCCTTCGCCCACGATTTCATAATGGCGCAACGAAACGGCTACGAAACAATCATTGGTGACAAAGGCTGTCTTCTCTCCGGCGGACAGCAACAGCGTCTCGCCATTGCGCGCGCCGTCCTGAAAAATGCGCCCGTTCTTCTGCTTGATGAAGCCACATCGTCGCTCGATTCCGAATCGGAACAGCAAATTCAAAAGGCGCTCGAAAAGCTCACTGCCGGACGCACTGTCATCGCAATTGCCCATCGGCTCTCCACGGTTTTGTCGGCCGATCAAATCGTCGTGATGGATTATGGCCGCATCAAGGAGATCGGCACCCACGCCGAGCTATTAGACAAATCCGGCTACTACCGCCGACTTTACGACCACCAATTCAATCGCCTTCAAACAGAAAGCGGGGCCGAACAGGGCATTCTTGTTGAAGAGCTTGTTTAGGTTACTGTAGCAACCGGTTCGTTAACGGCATCCCGCGCCCTGGTTACAACCATTTTCAACGCTTTCCATGTCGCGCACCGCAAACTAGCCCTAGGAAATGCCGTTCAATATCGACCTGCACACGCATTCGTTCTTTTCCGGGGACGGAGTTTCCAGCCCGGAAGATATGATCGCCGCGGCGCGCGCAAAAGGTTTGCACGGCATCGCCATTACCGACCACAACACGTGCGATGCTGTCAGTTACCTGCTCGATCAAGGCTCGATGCGGCTCGACGGTCTTCCGGTCGATGATTTCCTGATTCTACCCGGCGTCGAAGTAACCACAGCCGACGGCCATCTTCTTTGTATCGGCGCAACGCTCCCCTATCTCAAAGGAAAACCCGCCCGCGAGGTCTGTGACATGATTCATGAACGCGGCGGCCTCGCGATCCCGCCGCATCCCTACGATTTGTTTCGTGCGGGAATCCGTTTTTCAACATTGGAAACGCTGCCGATCGATGCAATTGAGGTTTTCAACGCCGCGACTACGCTGCGTCGCTACAATCGCTACGCCTTCAAGTACGCGCAGATTCGTGGTTTGCCCATGATCGCCGCGAGCGATGCGCATCATGCCGCCACCGTCGGCACCGCGTACACAATCGTGAACACTGATGATTTTTCCGTGAAAGGAATCCTCGCCCAGATCGTAAAGAGCAACGAGCTCAACCAAAAATACCTGACCCCGCGCGACAGCCTCCGCAAAACCTGGAATAACTGGCTGCGACTGCGGCGCCGGAAAAAAATTCCAGAGTTGGCGGCAAAAGACAGCCAGAACGGACACTGACTTTTAACTTCTTAATTCTTCCCTTTTATCTCTCCCTTCCGAAGATGTCTGCTTACGTGATCGTTGAAATCGACATTGTCGATCCAACTGGCTACGAGGAATACAAGAAACTCGCTAGCGCGACCGTGGAAAAGTATGGCGGCAAATACGTCGTACGCGGCGGCGCGGCCGAAACGCTTGAAGGCGATTGGAAACCAAAACGCATCGTAGTGCTGCAATTCAAATCTACGCAACGCGCCAAAGAATGGCTGAATTGCGAGGAGTACCGCGAACCGCGCAAAATGCGCCATCGCACTGCCAAAGCAAAAATGATCGTCGTTGAAGGCGTTTAGCTGTAGCACGCTTTGTATCAAATGCCGAAATCCTGCTGGGTCGAGACTCTGTCAGCCCCGGAAAGGCGGTGAGGAATTGGAGGGATGACCTCCGTGTCGTCCCATTATCTGGGCGGGATTGCCAGCGATTAGGCGTTCTGGGCGAATGGCATTTGTATGCCGTTGCACAAAACACCTAAACCCACCTGGCCTCGCGTCCTTGTTTGTTCAATCGCGTGCTTGCCAGACGAGCGTCACATTCCCGGCCCGCGTTGCAGTACTGGCATTGTGGATAAGGATCGTGTCTGAGAGGTGCACCTGGATGTCCACCTGGTGAAGGGTGTCGATGTACACGATGTGGTCGTCTCCGCCAAAGCGTCCACTGGTGATGGTCACCCCGCCCCCGGACCCGTTGGCCGATTCCAAGCCGACCCATGCGATGCCGGTGCCGGTGCCGGGGATATGGAACAGACTCACCTGACCTACTGATTCAGCACCAGACGTAGTGCAGCAGCCCATGACCAGCACCGATCGGCTGGTGGCCGGCGTAATCACTGCGCTGTTCGCGCCCGTCGCAAGGCTGTATGAGATAAAGGCTGCGTTCGGCCTTATCCAGCGATTTGCGATTTGTCCTTCGGAACGCGAAAGCCAACATATGGAGAAGTTTAAGAGATATAGTGATGCGAAGGAAAGGGAATCGTATCTAGATATGCAACGTTTCGCATGTCTTGCATAATCCAGCGCGGTCTTCGCACGCAGTTATTTCGACAGCAGTTCGGCAAGTTGCTTCGGATCGGTCACCGGCGGCCCTATCTTCTGGGACTTTGCGTTCAATCTGTGCCGATCTTTAGCTGAAACTTCTTCGTCTTTCTTAGCTCAAATGCTATGAACTCTCCGAAGCACTGATGAAACCGCCTGAACCAGATGCCGCTTTCGAAATCTCGCTGCGGCCCCCGGAGTTCAGCGAGTTCACCGGCCAAATAAAAGTGCGCGAGCGGCTGGAACTGATGGTGGAAGCCGCCAAGAAACGTGGCGACGTGCTCGAGCACATTCTGCTGAGCGGCCCGTCAGGCCTCGGCAAGACCACGCTCGCTTACATCATTGCGAACGCGATGAGCGTGAACATCAAAAATACGAGCGGACCTGTGATTGAAAAAGCGGGCGAGCTTGCCGGACTTCTCACCAGTCTTGAAAAAGGCGATGTCCTTTTCATCGACGAAATCCATCGGCTTCAACCGACGATTGAGGAATATCTTTACCCGGCAATGGAAGATTACCGGCTCGACATCATTATCGATCAGGGGCCACAGGCGCGCAGTCTCCGCCTCAATTTACCAAAGTTCACGCTCATTGGCGCGACCACGCGCGCCGGAATGGTGAGCGCGCCGCTCCGGTCGCGCTTCGGGATGACCGCGCGGCTCGATTATTATAATGCCGAGGAAATGCAGAAGATCATCCTGCGCAGCGCGCGATTGCTCGGGGTCGAGATTGATCCTGCGGGCGCTGCGGAGATCGCCACGCGCACGCGCGGCACACCTCGCACCGCTAACAATCTGCTGCGCTGGGTACGCGATTATGTGCAAGTGAAAGCTGAAGGAAAAATCACCGCCGAGTTGGCCGATCGTGCGCTCACCATGCTCGAAATCGATCGCGACGGCTTCGATCAGTGGGACAAGCGCATCATCGAAACTTTGATCCACAAATTCAACGGCGGACCGGTTGGTTTGAATTCGCTCGCCGTCGCGATCGGCGAAGAAGCTGGCACACTCGAAGAAGTGAACGAGCCGTATCTAATCATGGAAGGTTACATCAAACGCACACCGCAAGGCCGAGTCGCAACATCAAACGCGTATCGCAAGCTGGGCTTGAAACCGCCCGCAGGTGCGCAAGCGGAATTGCTGTAGAGGCGCTTGGCACAAGCGCCGCTCTAGCTTGATGCAAACGGAATGCTGCGGCGACTTCGCTAGGTCCGTCCGACCCGCAAGAACGAGTTCGAATTGAGCAGAAACTCGAAGTC
>Ga0070707_100007219_pt1 | contig 10309 bp, 13 predicted proteins | sample KBSK5502metaG_FD_65468 | JGI IMG/M metagenome (GOLD analysis project Ga0070707, IMG submission 65468) | Corn, switchgrass and miscanthus rhizosphere microbial communities from Kellogg Biological Station, Michigan, USA - KBS K5-50-2 metaG | ecosystem: Host-associated > Plants > Roots >... | reverse complement strand
TCACACGCCGTTGACGACGTGCAGGCGCTCGCCGCGGGCGAAGGCCTCGACCGTGGCGATGGCGATGCGCAGCATGTTCGAGCCGGCCTCGCGCGTGTTGTAGCCGATGTGCGGCGTGATGAGCACGTTGGGGAGGGTGCGGAAGACGTAGTCCGGGGGCGGCGGCTCGGCCTCGTGCACGTCGAGCGCCGCGCCCCGCAGGCGGCCACTGCGCAGCAGGTCGGCCAGGGCGTCGTTGTCGACGAGCCTGGCGCGCGCGGTGTTCACGAACCACGCGCCCGGCTTCATGCGCTCGAGCAACGCGCGCGTGATCAGGCCATGCGACTCGGGCGTGTAGGCCAGGTGCAGCGTCACCACGTCGGCGACGGCGAACAGCTCGTCGAGCGCGACGAGCGTGACGCCGTGGCGCGCGCGCTCCGGCGAGGCGCGGCGCGTCCAGCCGAGCAGACGCATGCCGAGGCCCGCGCCGAGCCGGGCCATCTCCATCCCGATCGGACCCAGGCCGACGATGCCGAGCGTCTTGCCGTGAAGCTCCATGCCCTGGAACCGACCGGGCTCCCAGCGCCCCTCCCGCACGCTCACGAAGGCGGGGCCGATGTGCCGCGTGAGGGCGAGGATCATGGCCAGCGCGTGCTCGGCCACCGAGACGGCGCCGTAGTCCGGCGTGTAGGCGACGGCGATGCCCCGGCGCGTCGCCTCCGCCACGTCGATGCAGGTGCCGTAGCCGATGCCGAGGAAGCTGATGAAGCGGAGATGGTCGCAGGCGCGCAGCACCTCGGCGTCCATCACGGAGTAGTCGAGGATCACGGCCTCCGCCGGGCGCAGGCGCTCGATCAGCTCCGCCCGGTTCGCCGGCACGCCCTCGTAGAAGTCGACTGGGCCGAGCTTGCGCAGCGGCTCCAGGTCCGCCGGGTCCTGCACGCACCCGGCGCCGTCGGGAAAGACGATTCGCATGCCGCAGATGTTGTACCGTACTTCCCGTCGTGTCCAGCGACGTACACGGCCGCCAAGATGTATAGAAGTCAAAGTCTGACCCCGCTCGCCGCCTTTCACGTCCGCAGCTTCCGCTTCCAGTGGCCCGCGGATCTCCTCATGTCGTGGGCCGTCGAGATGGAGGCGATCATCCTCGGCTGGTACGTGATGGTGCAGACCGGCTCGGTGCTGTGGCTCACGGCCTTCGGCTCGATGCAGTTCTTCGGCACGCTGGCGGCGCCCATGTTCGGGGTGCTGGGCGACCGGCTCGGGGGCCGCTTCATGCTGTGTGTGATGCGCGCGACCTATGCCGCGCTCGCCGCGTGCCTGATGGTGCTGGCCCTGGCCGGGCTCCTCACACCCGCGTGGGTGCTCGTCATCGCGGCCTTCGGTGGGGTCGTCCGACCCAACGACCAGGTGATGCGCACTGCGCTCATCGCCGAGACGATCCCGCGCGAGCACTTGATGGGCGCCCTCGGCCTGTCCCGCGCCAGCATGGATTCGGCGCGCGTCGCTGGCGCTCTCGCCGGCGCGGGGCTCTCGACTCTGCTCGGCATCGGCTACACCTACGTCTTCGTCACGAGCTTCTATGCCGCGAGCCTCGCGCTGACCTTCGGCATCTCGCGACGGCCGCTGATGCCCGATCCGGCCGCGCCGCCGCGCGGGACGTTTCCGGGCGACGTCTCCCTCGGCCCGCCCCGTTCCTCGCGCTGGCGCGAGCTCAAGGACGGCCTCGTCCACGTGGTGACGACGCCGGCGCTGTCCGGGCTGATGCTGCTGGCGTTCCTCATCAACCTGACGGCGTACCCGGCCTCCACCGGGCTCCTGCCATACATCGCCGACCGCGTGTACCGCGTCGACGCCACGGGCCTGGGATGGCTCGTTGCCAGCTTCTCGCTGGGCGGGCTCCTGGCCTCGATCGCCACGGTGCTCAGCGGCGGATCGCGCCAGCCCGAGCGCTCCACGCTCGTCTGCACCGCGATCTGGTACGGTCTGTTGCTCGTCTTCGGCCAGGTGCGGAGCCTCGGCTCCGGGCTCTTCATCCTGCTGATCGCCGGGTTCGTCCAGAACGTGGCGATGCTCTCGATGAGCGCCACGCTGATCGCCGCCGCGGGCGATGGGTTCCGGGGACGGGTCATGGGCGTCCGGACGCTCGCCGTTTACGGCATGCCGCTGGGGCTCATGGCCTCCGGCGTGCTGATCGAGCGCCTCGGCTATGCGCTGACGGTCACCCTCGCCGCCGGCCTCGGCCTGGTCTTCACGCTGCTCATCGGGATCCGCTGGCGCGCCAGCATGTGGCTGAGGCGCGTCGCGGGACCGATGTCGGCGGTGAGGTCGTAGGGCGGGGCGGCGGGGGACGAGCCCCCGCCCTACGAGGCGCGGTTCGCGCGGTCGAGCCAGCGGAGATCGCGCGGCGAGGCACGGCGCTCGAGCCGCCGGCGCACGAGGCGAGTGGCGTCGTCGTAACGCTCGAGCCGCAGATAGCAGTCGACCATCGTCTCCTCGAACAGCTCCCACTGCGCGTGGCTGCCCCCGATGCGATGAATCTCGCCCTCCACGGGCTCGAGATGGGCGAGCGCGCCCGCGTGATCATCCGCCGTGTATGCGGCGATCCCGAGCACGAGCGGCAGCGCGACGGCGCCGGCGATCGGATGCCCCTTCGCGTCGAGCGCCCGGAGGCCGTCGATCAGCTTCGCGAGCGCCGTCTCGTCGCCGCAGGAGGCGTACGCCACCGCGGCGTGCATCTCGCCGAACACGAAGCCGGGGCGGGAGACCCGCTCGGCGAGGTCGGCGAGCCGCCGCCACGCCTGGGGCTCGTCGGGCTCGCCATCGAGCCGGAACCTCCACAGGAGCGCCGAGCCGTCGATCATGGCCAATCGCGGATTCACGGCGCCGAGGATGTCCCGCTCGAAGACCTCGCGGGCGCGCGCGTAACGGCCCCGGTGCAGCTCGAACATCGCCAGATGCCAGGCGAGGTGGCAATGAAACGACGCGCGGGGATCGTAGCCCACGAGCCAGTCTTCCATGAACGCCGCCCCCGCGTCGTTGTCGGCGGCCTCGAAGTACACGTGGGCGATGTTGTGGCTCGCGTTGGCGTTGCCCGGATACTGCGCGAGCGAGCGCTCCGACAGCCGCCGCGCCTCCTCGAAGCGATCGACCTCGTGATAGGTGAAGGCCAGCGCCGACTGGAACCACCAGTCGTCGCCGTATGCCGGGGCCAGGCGCTCGAGGAAGGTCAGGCGCTGCTCCTCGCGCCGGCTGCCGCCGGCGAACCCGATGGCGCTGCTCGTCTGGTTGACGAGCAGGGCGTCGCGCGGGAACTCCGCCACGTGCTCGTCGACCAGCGCGAGCCCCCGCGCCGTCTCGCCGGCGATGAGGGCGCTCAGCGCCTCGACGTGCCGCTGCTCGCGCCGGGTCGCCCCGCCGACCGTCCGCCGCGCCCGCTCCGCGGCGGCGCGCGCCGTCGCCGCATCGCCCTGGGCCACGGCGAGCAGCGCGACGCCCGCGTGGGCCACCGCGAGCCCCTCGTCGGCCTGCACCGCCGCCGCGAAGCTCTCGTCGGCGCCGGCGCCGAACGACAGGAGCCGGTCCATGCCGTCCCCGAAATGCCGGGCCGCGAGGGGAGAGGACGTCGTGATCGGCAAGCCGTACCGGTCGGTGATGGCCATGGGGATCGTCCTCACGGACGCCGGAGCTTCAGATCCTCGTACGGCGACACGATGATGGCATGCGTCGAGTCTACCTCAGCGCCCGGCATGCTAAGGTGGGCGTGTGCCATCGCTGCCGACCACCGTCGTGGGCAGCTATCCTCAGCCCGACTGGCTGATCGATCGCGCGTTGCTGGCGAAGGGCGTGCCGCGCGTCCGGCTGCGAGCGATCTGGCGGGTGCCGGAGCCGTACCTGCAGGAGGCGCAGGACGACGCGACGATCATCGCCATCCGCGACATGGAGCGCGCCGGGATCGACATCATCACCGACGGCGAGATCCGCCGCGAGAGCTACTCCAACCGGTTCGCGACCGCGCTCGACGGTGTCGACGTGGAGCATCCCGGCGTGATCACGAACCGCGTCGGGCAGGAGACCGTCGTGCCGCGCGTCGTCGGCCGCATCCAGCGCACGCGTGCGGTCGAGGTGCGCGACATGGAGTTTCTTCGACGCCACACCGAGCGGCCGGCCAAGATCACGCTGCCCGGCCCGTTCACGATGGCCCAGCAGGCCAAGAACGAGTTCTACCGTGACGAGGTCGAGATGGCCATGGACTTCGCCGCCGCCGTCAACGCCGAGGCGCGCGAGCTGCAGGCGGCGGGGGCCGACGTCATCCAGCTCGACGAGCCCTGGCTCCGGAACGATCCCGACGCCGCCCGGCGCTACGCCGTGCCCGCGATCAACCGCGCGCTCGCCGGGATCACCGTGCCGACGGCGCTGCACCTGTGCTTCGGCTACGCCGCGGTGGTCAAGCATCAGAAACCGACCGGCTACGCCTTCCTGCCTCAGCTGGCCGAGACCATCGCCGCGCAGATCTCCATCGAGGCGGCACAGCCAAAGCTCGACCTGGGAGTCCTCGCCGATCTCGCCGGCAAGACCATCATCCTCGGCGTGATCGACCTCGGCGATCCCGCCGTCGAGACGCCGGATCGGGTGGCGGAACGGCTTCGCTCCGGGCTCGAGCGCGTGGCCCCGGAACGACTCATCGCCGCGCCCGACTGCGGGATGAAATATCTCTCGCGCGACGTCGCGTTCGGCAAGCTGTGCGCGCTGACCGCCGGCGCGCGTCTCGTCACATCGTAGGCGACCAGGAGAGCGACCATGCGACACCTCGTTCTCGCGTTCATCGTCCTCGCCGCGACCGGCTGCGCGGCTCGCACGGGACCGCCGTACGTCTGGGCCTGCACCCCGGTGAACTACTTCGCGGGGAGCAACACCAATGCGACGGTGTTCGTCTACAACGGCAGCGCGGCGGCCGCCAATGTCGCCGTGAAGATCCTGAACAAGGACGGAACGAATCTCGCCGGCGTGCAGGTGCCGGGAGCAGCGCCGGGCACCCTCTATCCGGGGCAAACGGGAACCACCACGGTCCCCGTGGCGCCCGACAACACGTTGGTCGTGGGCTGGCTGATGGCCCAGGGCAACCCCGCCCAGGGCGGCAACGTCGCGGTCAGCGCGCGCATCGTCTCCGACCAGCCCATCGTCGTCGGCTCCAACGTCGAGTTCAGCGGCTTCCATCCGACCGTCTGCGCCCACATGCACCCGTGATGAGGGTGATTCACGGCGCGTAACGCAGCAGCCGCTGCTTCTGGCGGCGCGTCATCGCCTTGATCCGCGCCTCGAGCTGGAGCGCCGGGCCGCGCGTCGGCCAGGCGCCGAGCGTGCACGCGAGCCGCACGGGCAGGCGACTCCGGGTGTACTTGCTGGCCTTCCCGGCGCGGTGCTGATCGAGCCGGCGCGTCAGATCGTTCGTGACGCCCGTGTAGTACGAGCCGTCGCCGCACTCGAGGACGTACACCGACCAGCCCGTCATCGCGTCAACCAGGATACGATGAGGGTCACACCCAGACGTCAAACTCTCAGAGGAGTGCCTGGAACATGGCAGAGCCCGTGTCCGAGGACCGGCAGAAGGCGTACTTCGAGAAGGCGCGCAAGGGCGTGCTCACGTGGCTCGCGCAGCAACCAGGCGCCGCCGCCACGCTCGGCGACATGCACGAGCACAGCTCGGGGACGTTCCTGGTCGCCCACCAGGGCTTCTCGAAGATGATGGAGAGCTTCGTGGCCGAGGGGCTGGTCGACTACGACGAGTCGACGAGGATCGCGACGCTCACCGACGCCGGCCGGCGGTTCATCGCGTAGCCGGCGGGGCGCTCAGCCTCGGCGCAGCGTCTCCGCGGCCTGGGCGATGACGCCGAGCTTCCCCTCGGCGACGCGCGCCGACGTGATCGGGTTGTCGGCGAAGGTGGCGAAGCCGCAGTCCGGGGTGAGCAGAACGCGCTCCGCCCCGAAGATCTCGATCGCGCGCCGGGCCCGCCCGACGACTTCCTCCACGGTCTCGACGCGATCGTCCTTCTGATTGACGACTCCGACGCCCAGCCGGCACTCGGCCGGCAGATCCCGTAGCACGTCCATCTCGCCCGCCCGCGAGGTACAGAGCTCCAGGAAGAACGTCCCGACGTCGAGGCCCTGGAGCGTCGGCAGCAGAGGCCGGTAGTCGCCGGCGAGCGCCGCGCGCTCGTCCCGGGTCCAGTTGCCACGGCAGACGTGAAGGCCCAGGCGCGACCGCGGCGACCCGGCGACCACGCGATTGATGAGCGTCCGCGCGAACGCGAGCTCGTCCCGCGCCTCGCCCTTCTCGCTCAGCGCCCCGCACATGAAGCTGCGCGTGTTCTTGGCGCCCGTGAACACGACCTCGGCCAGCACCGGCTCGTCGAGCTGGACGAGCGCGGCTCCGCGGGCGAGCAGGAAGTGGAGCTCTTCGCGGAGGACCCGCACGATGTCCTCGGCCAGGTGCTCGCGCGAGCGATAGGCGCGGTCGGAGATGCACTCCATCCACATGATCCGCGTGAGCAGATAGGGGCCGGGCAGGGCCACCTTGATCGGCCGGTCGGTCAGCGTCTCGACCCAGTCAAATTCGTGGACGGCGAGGGGACGGCTGCGACCGAGCGCTCCGAACACCGCCGGGTGTCGCACCTCGGAGGCCGGCACGTCGAGCGAGCGCATCTCACGCTCGAACTCCTCGGGATGGTCGACGAGCGGCAGCAGGTCCGTCAGGGGAATGAGCTGACAGTTGTCGAGCCGGCCGCCCACGAAGCTCGCGTAGTTGTCGCGGCGCTGCTCGCCGTCGGTCACCACGTCGACGCCGCTGCGGAGCTGGGCGTCGACGGCGAGCCGGACCGCGTCCTGCGCCGTGGCCTCGAAGTCGTCATCGCCGAGGCGACCCTCGACGTGGTCGTGGATCGCCTGGAGCATCCAGCGGGGCCGCGGCCAGCTGCCGATGCCCATGACCGCGAGGGGAGCGATCGGAGGGGCCGGCGCGGGCGCCGGCAACCGGGACGGGATCGTCACGGACACCACCGGCCGCGTGATGGGGGCGGCGGGCCGAGCCTGCGCCGACGCTGCGCGTCGCTCGGCCAGCGCCCCCTTGCAGACGAGGAAGCTGCGTTCCCGGCCGCGCTTGACGAACGAGACGAGCTCGTTGCCCGTCATCCGGCACCACGCCGGGAAGTCTTCGTCGACGGAGATCTCCGTCGATCTGAACTCGAGGAGTTGGCCGCGCCCCAGCGGATCCAGGTGCTGGCGGATCAGCAGGAGCAGGCCGTTGCCGCAGTCCAGATCGCCCCCATCGAAGCTGACGTCGGCCTCGAAGGGGTGCCGATCGACGACGTTCATGCGGGCGTGACCGGGATCAGTAGCTGACGCAGGGGCTCCCGTCGGAGAGGAACTCCACGAGCTTGGCCCCGCCGACGATCGCCGCGCCCGCCACCAGGTTGTTCTCGTCGAGCTTCCGCTTCTTGAAGCAGGGCGAGCACACGTACATGGTGCCGCCGCCCTTGGCGAAGTTGTCCATCAGCTCGCGCAGCGGCGCGAACCCTTCCTCGCGGATGTCGTCGGCGAAGCCCTTCTGCGAGAGACGGACGGCCTCGACGCTCAGGAACACCAGCGTCTCCTTGCCCGAACCGAGCGCGGCGTTGGCGACGACGAACGCGACCGTCGCCTTGTCGGCATTGTCCTTGGCGTGCGTGAGGCTGACGCAGAACTTGTTGGCCATGGGGCTAGCTCTCCCTTCGTCGGATCAGGTACACGGGATGCGCGCTCGACACCAGCGTGTGGCCGGTCATCCGGCACCACGCGGGAAGATCGGCGGGCGCGCCGCGGTCGAGCGCGACGAGCTTCATGACCTGCCCCGCTTGCATCCGGGCCAGTCGCGACCTGAGCTCGAGGACGAGCTCGCCGCAGCCGAGCTCGCCGGCGTCCCAGGTCTCGTCCGCCTCGATGTGTGTGGTCATGACGGTGTCGAGGTCGAAGCTCGAGTCTAGCGCGGATCGCCGCGAACACCAATCGACTCCGGGGCCGCGCGATCGACTCTGCCGATTGCGACCCGAGGGAATGCCTATTACTATTCAGGCGGCTCGACCAACGGAGGACATGATGACGCAGCGGTTTGGTATTCTCGGCGGTGTGGCGATGACGGCGGTGGTGCGCAAGCTGACATACCGGGAGCCGTGAGTCCTCTCACCGATGCGCGCGCGAGGTGGAGGCAGAGCGGCTCTCGCCGTGACGATGGTGCTCGCGCTGGCCGGAGCCCTGGGCGCTCCGGCCGAGCGCGCGACCGCCGCGCCGCCCGACCCGCCCGCGAGCCTGCTCGTCCAGCCGTTCGCCGATCCGGTACCGCTGCCCGCCGTCGCCTTGACCGATCTCGAAGGCCGCACGCTGGGGGCGGCCGAGCTCCGCGGCAAGCTCGTGCTCCTGAATTTCTGGGCGACCTGGTGCGTGCCCTGCCGGGCGGAGATGCCGGCGCTGGACGTGCTCTATCGCGCGAATCGCGAGCGCGGATTCGTCGTGCTCGCGGTGAACTTCAAGGAGTCCGCGCCGGACGTCCGCCGCTTCGTGCAGGCCGCGAACGTGAGCTTCCCGATCGCGCTCGATCTCGACGGCTCGGCGAGCGGAGCGCTCGGGGTGCGCGGCCTGCCGGTGAGCTTTCTCCTCGACGCCGAGGGAAAGCTCCTGTGGAAGGCGATCGGGTCGCGCGCGTGGGCCGGCCCCGACGCGCAGGTCTACCTGGATCGGCTGCTGCCCCGACCGAGACCGTGACGCGGTAAGCTCTTGCCATGACGCCTGAGCGCTTCGCCAAGGGCATGACGTTCGACGAGTACGTGACGTTCATCGGCTCGGCGGAGAACCTGCGCCGCGAGGGGTTCGACATCCGGCGGTTCAGCCTCGTGCGCCCGCGCGTGGACTGGAGCGCGTTCCTCCGCGAGCGCCACGCGAAGGCCCGCCTCGATGAGGCGCAGGTCGCGGCCATCCGGTGGCTGGCCGGGCAGCCCGGCGGGCCCGCGAAGGTGCTGGTGATCTCCGAGGACTGGTCGTCCGACTGTCGCCGCGACGTGCCGTACCTGGCGCGCCTGGCCGAGGCGGGCGGGCTCGAGCTCCGCATCTTCGCGCGCGATGGCGACACGATGCACATGAAGGGCCTGCCCGATCCCGCCGCCGGCGGCAACGCCGACCTCGTCAACGCCTACGCCAACGAGAAGAACGGCGAGAAGTTCGCCACCGTCCCCGTCGCGGTCTTCTTCACGAAGGACTTCGTCGAGCTGTACCGCTACATCGAGTTCCCCGCCATCTACCACAAGGCACGCGTGATCGGTCATCTGCGCGCGCCCCGCGCGGGCGAGTCGGAGGATCAGGCGAAGGCGCGCGGGGGCCGCGACATCGGCGCCATGCTCGAGTCCCCGTTCTTCGACGTGTGGGCGCAGGCCGGCATCGCCGAGATCCTCAGCGCGCTCCACGAGCGTCTGGTGACGACCGCGCGATCGTGACGTCGCAGGCGCTCGCCAGCGCGGCGAAGGGGGCGGTCCAGCCCACGATGGCGCCCTGGGCGCGAATCATCTCCAGCGTGGCCCGCTTGAACTCCGGAACGTAACTCTCGGTCGCGTCCTCGATCAGCAGGCAGTCGTACCCGCGGTCGTTCGCCTCGCGCATGGTGGTCTGCACGCAGACCTCGGTGGTGACGCCGCAGACGAGCAGGTGCGTGACCGCGTGCGAGTGCAACAGCTCGTGGAGCCCGGTGGCCCAGAAGGCGCCCTTGCCGGGCTTCACGATCACGGGCTCGCCGGCGAGCGGCGCCAGCTCGGGGACGATGTCGTTGCCCGGCTCGCCGTCGACGAGGATCCTCCCCATGGGGCCGGCGGCCCCGATGCGCAATCTGGGGTCGCCGCGTCTCAGCTTGGCCGGGGGGCAATCCGCGAGGTCGGGGCGATGCCCTTCGCGCGTGTGCAGCACGCGCACGCCGCGCGCCCGGCACCAGGCCATGAGCGCGCTCACGGTCGGCACGATGGCGCGGAGCCGGCTCACGTCGTTGCCGAGCGCCTCGCCGAAGCCGCCAGGCTCGATGAAATCGCGCTGCATGTCGATCACGAGCAGCGCCGTGTGGCGTGGATCGAAGGCATAGGCGTACGGCCGGGCGTCGACCTCAAGCATGCGCGGCAAGGTGATGCCCGGCCATGCTCGGGCCGATCACGCCGATGTCGGCGGCGGCGGTGGGCGTCTCGTGCACGACGCGGCCGCCGAACATCACCGCGATCCGGTCGGACAGCGTGAGGAGCTCGTCGAGGTCCTCGCTGACGAGCAG
>Ga0070707_100007218_pt1 | contig 10309 bp, 7 predicted proteins | sample KBSK5502metaG_FD_65468 | JGI IMG/M metagenome (GOLD analysis project Ga0070707, IMG submission 65468) | Corn, switchgrass and miscanthus rhizosphere microbial communities from Kellogg Biological Station, Michigan, USA - KBS K5-50-2 metaG | ecosystem: Host-associated > Plants > Roots >... | reverse complement strand
TCGTGGCTGGACACCGACGGTGACGGCTACGGCGACCTGAACGGCGTGATCGCGGGGCTGGACTACCTGTCCTGGCTCGGCGTGGACGGCGTCTGGCTGTCGCCGACCATGCCCTCGCCGGACCAGGACTGGGGCTACGACGTCTCCGACTACCTGAGCGTGCATCACGAGCTGGGCACGCTGGACGACCTCGACCGGCTCGTCGCCGAGGCGGGCGCGAGGGGGATGCGGGTGCTCCTCGACCTGGTGCCCAATCACACCAGCAGCGCTCACCCCTGGTTCGTCGACGCCGCGGGCGGCCGGGACGCCGCGCATCGCGACTACTACGTGTGGGCCGATCCCGCCCCGGGCGGCGGCCCGCCGAACAACTGGCTGGACTCGACCGGCCACCCCGCCTGGGCCTGGCACGAGCCGACCGGCCAGTACTACCTGCACAATTTCCTGGACAGCCAGCCCGACCTGAACTGGTGGGAGCCCGCGGTGCACGCCGAGTTCCGCGAGATCCTCCGGTTCTGGTTCGAACGGGGGGTCGCCGGGTTCCGCATCGACGTGGCGCAGGGCCTGTACAAGGACGCTGACCTGCGCGACAACCCGCCTGCGGAGGCCACGGGCCCGCTCGTGGGCCGCTTCGGCCAGCGGCCGGTCTACAACGAGAACCGGCCGGAGAGCCACGCCGTCTTCCGGGACTGGCGCCGGATCGCCGAGGCCTACCGGCCGCCGCGGCTGCTGCTCGGCGAGACCTGGGTGGGTCTCACCGCTCTCGCCGGGTTCTACGGGCACGACGACGAGCTGCAGCTGGGCTTCAACTTCCCGTTCGTCTTCGCCCGGTTTGGCGCGCGCGAGCTGTCGGCCGTGGTCGGCGACACGCTCGGGATCCTGCCCGCCGGGGCCACCCCGGTGTGGACGGCGTCGAATCACGATGTCGGCCGCTTCGCCACGCGCTGGTGCGAGGGCGACGAGCGCAAGATCCGGCTGGCGCTGCTGGTGCTCACCACCCTGCCGGGCACGACGGTGCTCTACTACGGCGACGAGATCGGCATGACCGACGTCGCGGTCCCGTCCGAGCTCCGGCGGGACAAGATGACGCGCGACGTCAGCGGGCGGTGGAACCGCGACCGCGGCCGGACCCCGATGCAGTGGGAGGACTCGCCGTCCGGCGGGTTCACGGCCGACGGCGTGAAGCCGTGGCTGCCGGTCGGCGACGCCGCGGCGCGCAACGTCGCGGATCAGCGCCAGGACCCGGCCTCGGTTCTCGCGTTCTGCCGTAGCCTGCTCGCCCTGCGCCGCGCCGAGCTCGGCGGGCGGGCGGCCGGCTACCAGCTCGTGCCGTCGGCCGAGGGGCTGTGGGCCTACCGCGTCGGCGGGCTCACCGTCGCGGCCAACTTCTCCGCCGCGCCCGTCGCCGCGCCCGACTCCCTCGCCGGAGAGGTCCTGCTCTCCACCGCGTCGGGAGCGCCGACCGCCACCGCGGTCATCGGGGCGTGGCAGGGGACAATTATTCGTAACGCAACCGCTTCGTGACGCCGCAAGGCTGCGACACGATCGGCGTTCTGTGGCAACCACGTGCTGGATGGAGACCGATGTGGGCACGGTGGCCGCACCCCCGACGGTTACCGAGCTACTGCTGGCCCAGGCCGGCAACTCGGGGCCGGGGCTGCTGTTCGAGGAACGGCGGTGGAGCTGGCGTGAGCACGTCGGCGAGTGCGCGCGCTACGCGGCCGCGCTCCGGGCGCGGCGCAGGCCCGGCGCGCCGTTCCACGTCGGCGTGCTGGCCGACAACGTCCCGGAGTTCTCGTTCCTGCTCGGCGGGTGCGCGCTCGCGGGCGCGGTGCTGGTCGGGCTGAACCCGGTGCGCCGCGGCGATGCGCTGGCGCAGGACGTGGCGCGGACCGACTGCCAGTACGTGCTCGCCGAGCCGCGGTACGCCGGGCTGCTGCCAGCGATGGACGTCCCGGTGCTGCCGCTCGATGCCCTGGAACTGCCCGGGCACGCCCCGCCGGACCCAGCGCCCGCGGGGCCCGGCGACCTGCTCATGCTGATCTTCACGTCCGGGACCAGCGGCGAGCCGAAGGCCGTCAGGTGCACCCACGGGAAGATCGCCGGTCCCGGGCGTTCGCTTGCCGGCCGGCTCGGGCTCGGCGCCGCGGACACGGTGTACGTGTCGATGCCGATGTTCCACTCCAACGCGATCATGGTGGGCTGGGCGGTAGGCCTGGCCGCGGGCGCGGCGATCGCCCTGCGCCGCAGGTTCTCGGCGTCCGGGTTCCTGGCCGACGTACGGGCCTTCGGCGTGACCTACGCCAACTACGTGGGCAAGCCGCTCAGCTACGTGCTCGCCACCCCGGCCCGCGCGGACGACGCCGACAACCCGCTGCGGATCGCGTTCGGCAACGAGGGCGCGCCCGGTGACCTGGCCAGGTTCGCCGAGCGCTTCGGCTGCCAGGTCATCGACGGGTTCGGGTCGACCGAAGGCGGTGTGGCGGTCAGCCGCACCCCGGACACCCCGCCGGGCGCGCTCGGCAGGCTGGCCGACGGGGTGGCGCTGCTGGACCCGGAGACCGGGCGCCCGTGCCCGCCCGCCAGGTTCGGCCCCGGCGGGGAGCTGCTCAACCCCGCCGAAGCCGTCGGCGAGTTCGTGAACACGCTGGGCGCCGGCCAGTTCGCCGGCTATTACAACGACACGCAGGCCGACGCCAGCCGGATGCGTGACGGCATGTACTGGAGCGGCGACCTGGGCTACGCGGACTCCCGCGGGTTCTGCTGGTTCGCCGGGCGGGCGGGCGAGTGGCTCCGGGTCGACGGCGAGAACCTCGGCACCGCGCCCGTGGAACGGGTGCTGCGCCGCCACCCGGCGATCGCGGAGGCGGCGGTGTACGGGGTGCCTGACCCCGTGGCCGGCGACCAGATCATGGCCTGCATCGTGCTGCGCGACGGGGCGGCCCTGACTCCCGCGGAGCTGGGTGCCTTCCTGGCCGGGCAGGGTGATCTCGGGCCCAGGCAGTATCCGCGGTTCGTCCGCGTGGCGAGCGACATGCCGCGGACCGCCACGTTCAAGGTGCTGACCCGCGTGCTCGCGGCCGACCGGTGGAACACGAGTGACCCGGTGTGGTGGCGCCCGTACGTGCGCGGCCATTCCACGGCGTATGTCCTGCTCCACGCGGAGCAGGCGGCCGCCCTCGATGGCGAAAAGTGAGTAGTCATTGCTCAGGCGTGCACGGCGCCCGGGGAGGAATCGTCGCGGTAGGAGAACTTTCCTCACTATGAAGGAGACCTGCCATGACGATCACCGCCGATATGCGCGAGACCGCTGCCGCCGAGCCGCCCGCCTCCGCTGACGGAGAGGGGGTCAATCTCTATCAGGCGATTGGCGGGCGCCCCGCCCTGGTCGCCGCGGTCGACGGCCTGTACGGGCGGCTGCTCGCCGACCCCGAGCTCGCCCCGCTCTTCCCCCGCGGGGTCGGTGAACGGCACCGCCGCTACGTGGTGACGTTCCTCGCGGAGGCGCTGGGCGGCCCGCACCCCTACCGTGGCCCCGGCCTCCCCGAGAGTCACCGTGGCCTGGGCATCACCGGCGGCCATTTTGACCGCACCGCCGCCCACCTCGCCGCGACCCTGGACGAGCTTGGCGTCCCGGCCGGCCTGGCCGGCCAGATCGTGGCGGCCGTGGCCGGGCTGCGGCCGGCCATCGTGACCGCCTGAATGGTGGCCGCCCGGCCCCTGTATCCGGCCCCTGATCCCGGCCGTGCCCGGTCCCCGGCCGTCGGCGATTGTTTGCCCTGCAACGGGCTGTCATGCTGGCCCGTGTGACGATCACAGCGCAGCGGTGGCCGATCGTCGGGCGGCGGCCGGAGCTGGAGGCGTTCGAGCGGGCCCTGGGCTCGGCCGAGCACGCCGGGCTGGTGATTCACGGCCGGGCTGGGGTCGGGAAAACGCGGCTGGCCGACGAGTGCCGCCAGCAGGCCGCCGCTGCCGGTCACCCCACAGAGCGGGTGACCGGCAGCCGGACCACGGCGCTGCTGCCGCTCGGTGCCGTGGCCGGGCTGCTTGCCGGCGGGCTCGGCCGCCCGGGCCCCGACGGGAACGTCGACACGGTGGCGCTGTTCGAGCAGACCCGCCGGGCCCTGCACCAGCGCCACGGCGGCCGTCGCCTGGTGACCGTCGCCGATGACGTGTCGCTGCTCGATGCCGCGTCGCTCGCTCTGCTCGGGTACCTGGCCGCCCGGGGGGCCATCTTCATGATCGCCACTGTGCGCACCGGCGAGCCGGTCCCGGACCTGGTGACCGGCTTGTGGCGAGAGGGTCGGCTGGAGCGGGTCGAGCTGGCGGACCTCAGCCGCACCCATCTCGACACGCTGCTGCACCTGGCTCTCGGCGGCCCGATCGAGGCCGGCGCGGCGCGGGAGTTCTGGGAGGTCACCAGGGGCAACCCGCTGTACGTGCGAGAGTTCGCGCTGGACGCCATGGAATCGGGGGCGCTGGTCGAACGCTCGGGGGTGTGGCACCTGGAGGACCACGTGCCAGGCACGACCCGGCTGCTGGATCTGGTCGAGCACCGGATCGGCCAGCTGCCCGCCGAGGCCCGCTGGGTCGTGGAGCTGCTCGCCCTGTGCGAGCCGCTGGAGCTCGGGTACCTGGAGTCAGCCGTCCCCTTAGAGGTGCTGGAGTCGCTGGAACGAGCCGGACTGGTGACCATTGCCGTCGCCGACGGCGAGGTGCACCTGGCCCATCCGTTGCACGCCAGGGTCGTTCGCGGCGCCATGCCCAGGTCGCGGGCGCGGGCGGTGCTGCTGGCCCAGGCCGACCGGCTGGAAGCCGCGAGCCCCGCGCCCGGCCCGGCGGCGCTGCGGATCGCGACGTGGCGGCTTGACGCCGGCGGGCGGCCCGACCCGGCCGTCCTGGTCCGCGGCGCCCACCTGGCCCGTTACGCGCACGAGTTCCGGGTGGTGCGGCGGCTGATGGAGGCGGTGCCAGGCGAGCATCTCGACGGGCTCGGGGCGCTGCTGCTCGGCGAGGCGTTGTACGAGCTCGGTGTGTTCGACGCCGCCGAGCGAGTCCTCGCCCGCGGTCAGCAGCTGCCCGGCAGCGAGCAGGTCGCGCTCCGCCTGGTGGTCACCCGGGTCAAGAACGCCAACTGGGGCCTGTGCCAGCCCGACGCAGCGCTCGCGATCAACTCTGCGGCCCGGGCCGTCGTCACCTCCCGCCCGCTGGTGGAGGAGCTCGACGCCGACGAGGCCTCGGTGCTCGTGTTCTCCGGCCACCCCCGGCGGGCGCTCGAGGTGCTCGAGCGCATCAAGGGCACCGACCGGCGGACCCGGACCGTGCGGGCCATAGCCGGGTCCGTCGCCCTGGCCACGACCGGCCGGACGGCCGAGGCGGTGAAGGTCGCCGAGGCCGGTTTCACCGACCATGCCGCGCTCGGCGACGAGCTGGCCATAGCCCACCCGGCTACGCACGTCATCAACCAGGTGTTCGCCCTGACGGAGGCGGGCCGGCTCGCCGAGGCCGGGCAGCTCGCCCGGGCCGGCGCGGACATCGTCGCCTCCCAGCGCGTGCCCATCGCGCAGATCTGGTTCGCCGCCAACCTCGGGCGGGTGGCCACCCTCCAGGGCCGGCTCGCGACCGCCCGCCGGTATTACGCCGAGGCGGCCGGCCTGGCCGAGGCCCACCGTTTCGCTGGTCCGCGGTGTCTCGCCCTGTCGGGCCTGGCCCTGGCGCTCGCCATGCTGGGGGACGCGGACGGCGCCGCCCAGGCGCTGGCAGCCCGATCCAGCGGGCCGGCGTTCGGTTTCCTCGCGCCGGAGCAGCAGCTGGCCGACGCGTGGACCGCCCATGCGTCGCGGCGGCCGGCGGAGGCGGCGCAGCGGTTCCGGGATGCCGCCGCGCGGGCCGACTCCAGCGGGCACCGGATCGCCGAGTCGTGGCTGCTGCACGACCTCATGCGCACCAGCGGAGAAGACACATCCGCCCGGCTGCGCGACCTGGCCGACGAGTGCGACTCGGCGCTGGTGTCCGCCCGGGCCCGGCACGCCGTTGCCGCCCGGGCCCGAGACGCCCGCGAGCTGGCCGCCGCCGCCGACGACTTCGAGGCCCTGGAGGCCACGCTGCTCGCGGCCGAGGCCGCGGCGGGCGCGGCCGAGGCGTTCGGCCGGGCCGGCGACCAGCGGGCGGCGACGGCCGCGCGGCGCCACTCGAGCTCCCTCGCCGCCGCCTGCGAGGGCGCCGCCACCCCCGGCCTGTTCCGCGCGGCGGCGGTGGAGCCGCTCTCCGGGCGCGAGCGCGAGATCGCGATGCTCGCCGCCTCCGGCATGGCCAGCAGGGACATCGCGGAACGCCTGTTCCTGTCGGTGCGGACGGTGAACAATCACCTCCAGCACGCCTATACCAAGCTCGGCGTCAGCAGCCGGGCCGACCTGGCCGAAGCCATGGGGGGCAGCACATGACGCCGGAGCAGATAAGCCTGGTGCAGTCGTCGTTCGAGCGGCTCGGCCCGCAGCTGCCGGTCATGGCGGCCCGGTTCTACCAGGAACTGTTCCGCCGGGACCCGGCCCTGCGCCCGCTGTTCGCCACCGACCTGACCGAGCAGCAGGCCAGGTTCGCCGTGAAGCTCGCCGAGATCGTGCGGGCCATACCGCGCCTCGACGAGCTGCTCAGCCACACCCGCGCCCTCGGAGCCCGGCACGCAGGCTACGGCGTGCGGCCGGCCGACTACCAGACGGTGGGCAACGCGCTGCTCGACGCGCTCGCCGCCGTCCTCGGCGACGGCTTCGACGGCCGGACCCGCCAGGCCTGGGCGCTGGCGTACAACCTGATGGCCGAGACCATGCTCGAAGGGGCGGCGTCGGCCCGCCCCATCGGGAGCTGAGCGCCCCCGTTGCGCGGGCGCCCGGGCCCGGCCTGGCAGGCCGGGCACGGGCGCCGGATCGCCGGCCGGTCAGGAGCCGAGCGGGCCGCCGTTCTGAATGGCGAGGCAGAAGGGCAGCAGCTGCGCCAGCCGCGGCGGGGCCGCCCGCCGTCGGGTCGATGGCCGCCCGCTATGCGGCTTTTCGCCGTATCCTGCGCACGCTGGCTATGTGGTCGACGGGCCACGGACCCCGTAGAGCGTGGTCGATGATGGGCCATCGACCACATTCAGCGTCAGGCGGCGAGCAGCTTGGTGCGCAGCGACGCGAGGTCGGCCGGGGCGAATCCGTGGTCGGAGAGCCACAGCAGCACGCCTCCGTAGCGGCCGTCGACCTCCTCAAGGAACGCCGTCATGGTCTCGGCCCGCGGCATGTGGTCGTCGTCGGGGGCCTTGTCGAGGTCGGTCGCGTACGTCGTGGAGGCGCGCAGCCGGCCGAGGACCGCGGGCATGCGCTCGGCGGTCGCGGTGTAGTCGGCGACCACAGCCTCGCGCCGCACCCCTATGGCGCTGAGCGCCAGCGCGACGACCACGCCGGTCCGGTCCTTGCCGGCGGCGCAGTGCACCAGCGCGGCGCCGGGCGCATCGGCGATGCTGCGCACCGCGGCCACCACGTGGTCCGGCCGGTCCTCGAGGTAGCCGAGGTAGTAGCCGGCCCGGATGTCACCGGGATAACGCGAGCGGGCCCCGTCGCGCCGCATCGTGAGCGCGTCGGCGGCGACATCGGTGGCCGTGCCGCGCTCAGGCAGGACCGAGAGGTACGCGTGACGGACCGACTCGACCCGGGTCATCGGGCCGGGCCCCTCAGCCGCCACCTCCGCGGGGCTGCGCAGGTCGACCACCGTGGTCACGCCGATGTCCTGCACCAGCCGCCGCACGTCGGAAGGCGACAGATCCTGCAGGTTGTCGCCGCGCAGCAGCCGGCCTGCCACCGTGCTCTGGCCGTCACCGGTGGGCAGCGCGCCCAGGTCGCGGACGTTGACCGCGCCGTCGAGATCGATCCATGCCACCGGTCCATCCTCGCGGCAGGGGGCTCAGCGGGCCAACGGTACCCCCCCGGCTTTTCGGGAGTTGTCCCCCTTCCCGTTGCGCCCCGTTCAGGCGGCCGTTGTTCGACGCCCGTGCTGCTGCGGCCCATGCGCATGGCCCTTCCGCTGCCCTTGACCGCCCGCGCGGGCCTGTCCGCGCTGGCGGTTGCATGCCGCGGGTGCCTGGCGTGGCGTAGATGGCGGAGGTGGCCTGGATGCCCGGTGGTGGCCGGGAGTGCGGGGGCGGGTTCCGAGACCGTTGCCTGCGCAGGCTGGCCTCCAGAAAAGCGTGGATCGCCGGGGTGGTGAGCCGGGCGCGCGGCACGCAGGCCGGAGGTGGAAGTGGTGGTGGTCATGGCGGCCTGGCCCCTGGTCAGCACGAATGTGCTCTGCGGCGTGGGCCCGTGCCCTCCGCGCGCGGGCGCCAGATCCGGGGGCAGCGAGGGCGACCCGGGCCCGGCCGTCAGCCTGGCCCCGGCCGCCAAGCCGACCGCCGCCAGGCCGCCGAAGAAGACCACGGCGCCCGCGCCGACCAGCGCCGCGCGCACCGTTGCGGGAGCTGGAAGCCACCTCCGGCCGTGACCCCGCCGGGGACGCCGGGGCTTCCGCGGGGGGAGCAGGGGCAGACGTTCCCCCGCGGCCGCACCGGTGCCGCCGCGCTTGCCGACGTTCACACCCATGAGACGCATGCCCAAATGGATGCGTTGCATGCCGGAGAGAGGTTTTGTCGCCGCTTTTGGGCGGGCGATGCCTTGCCGGGGTCCTCCGAGTGCCGAAACTGTCGCTGGAGCAGCAGTTTGCGCACCCGGTCCGGCTCACCGCCGAGCTATCAGCCGCCGGGCGGATCGGGGCGGGCCGCTACGCTGTGCGGGTGCTCAGCAGGATCGACTTGCGCGGGGAGAACGCCGCCAGCCTCGGTAGGCGGCGGCTGGACGGCACGCTGCCCCGGGCGCGGCTCGACGTCGGCGCCGCGCTCGAGGCGGTGCGGCCGGTCTGCGAGGACGTGCGCCTCCGGGGCGCGGCGGCCGTCCGGGACCAGACGAGGCGATTCGACGGGGTCGACCTGGCCACCACCCTGGTTCCGCCGTCCGCGCTGCGGGACGCGCTCGACGAGCTGCGCGGCGAGGTCCGGGCGGCGCTGGAGGAGGCGGCGCGGCGGGCGCGGCTGGTCCACGAGGCGCAGCTGCCACGTGACACGGTCACCACGGTCGCCGACGGCGCGACCGTCACCGAGCGCTATGTGCCGGTGGGCCGGGCCGGCGTCTACGTGCCCGGCGGGCTGGTCGCCTACCCCTCGTCGGTGGTCATGAACGTGATCCCGGCGCAGGTGGCGGGCGTCGGCCAGATAGCGGTCGCCTCCCCGCCGCGTCCCGAGCGCGGCGGCCTGCCGCATCCCGCGGTGCTGGCCGCGTGCGCGCTGCTCGGGGCGACCGAGGTGCACGCGGTCGGCGGCGCCCAGGCGATAGCGATGTTCGGCTACGGCACCGCCGACTGCGCGCCCGCGGACATCGTCAGCGGCCCGGGCAATGTCTACGTGGCCGCGGCCAAGCGGCTGCTGCAGGGCAGGATCGGGACGGACGCGGAGGCCGGGCCGACCGAGATCGCCATCATCGCGGATCACACCGCGGATCCGGTGCTGGTCGCCGCCGACCTGGTCGCGCAGGCCGAGCATGACTCGCTGGCCGCGTGCCTGCTGATCACCACCGATCCCGGGCTCGCCGATCGCACCGACGCGGAACTCGCCACCCAGGTCGCCGGAGCGCGGCACCGGGAGCGAGTCGAGGCGGCCCTGGCCGGGCAGTCCGCCTGCGTGCTGGTGGACCACGTCGACGCCGCCCTGGCCGTCGCGGACGCCTGGGCCCCGGAACACCTGGAAATCCAGGCGGAACGCGCCGCCGAGCTCGCCCGGAAGGTCCGCAACGCGGGCGCGGTGTTCGTCGGCCCGTTCGCCCCGGTGTCGCTCGGCGATTACCTGGCGGGCTCCAACCACGTGCTGCCTACCGGCGGTACGGCCCGGCATTCCGCGGGGCTGTCGGTGCTCACGTTCCTGCGCGGCATTCACGTGGTCGAGTACGGGGCGGCGGCGCTCGCTGAGGTCGCGCCCTATATCGACGCGCTCGGCGGGGCCGAGGACCTGGCCGCGCACGTGAACGCGGTTCGCGTCCGGCGGTGCTGACCCGGGGACGACCCCAGGGACCCCCGAGGCGCCGTAGCAGAGATGTCACCGACAGTTATTCGTCTCGTCATCACGTAGAGGCCGATTCCGGACACGCCTCGTTCACCGTGTGATCGTGCGGATCGCGATAATCACCGAGTCGTTCCCGCCCGACGTGAACGGCGTTGCTCATTGCGTGCTACGCGTGGCCGAGCACCTGGTGCGGCT
>Ga0070707_100007215_pt1 | contig 10310 bp, 11 predicted proteins | sample KBSK5502metaG_FD_65468 | JGI IMG/M metagenome (GOLD analysis project Ga0070707, IMG submission 65468) | Corn, switchgrass and miscanthus rhizosphere microbial communities from Kellogg Biological Station, Michigan, USA - KBS K5-50-2 metaG | ecosystem: Host-associated > Plants > Roots >... | reverse complement strand
GCCAGATATCCGCAGCCGGAAGTCTCGACCGCCAGTACGGTCCAGATCTCAGGCGCAAACACGCCGAGGTTGCTCGCGACCTCGGCCAAACCATCACTGGAAAGTGCCAACGCGGTTCCTTGAAATGGGAGTGGTGGCATGGTCAAGCTCCTTTCGGTCAATGGTTGTGCGACGCAAAGTGAGAAATGAGCATTCCAATAAGCATGCACCGCATGCCTTACTTAAATGCCTGCGCCAATCGCGATATGTCTACGGACAGCCCTAGCCGAGCTTCCGAGTCTGTCTGATTAATCTGGGCAATTCGGTTCGCATACCGATACACGACCGGAAGATCGATGCCCGAGGCAAGAGGAATGCTTAGCTTGGACTCGAACGTATATTGCGGTTTCTGACTTGTCAGCCATTTCGCTTCACCGCTGAAAGTTAATCGAATAGGAGTTTTTCCCCACGCTGAATCGGACTTCGTGAGATCTCCCTGGAAACTGGTTGCGAACCTTCCCCCTTTTGAGTCAAGTGCCGATTTGCGGTCTGTATAGTCGGCACTCGCGTTAACTGTCCAGTTGATACGTGGGCTGAGCCCGTAGTCAAAGATGAACTCGGCCCGATGATCGTTGTTGCCCTTGGCGTCGCGAATGTCAGCCGTATAGGCGACCGACATCTGCATTCCCTTGCTGATTTTATCGTAGGCATTCTGAAGGCTTGACCGGAGAGCGGAAAACGGAACAATAGAGCCTTCAATTACGTCTTGAATTTGCTTCCTTGCATCGGCGGGAAGAGCAGCGATGGTGTTAGCGATGTTCTTGTCGATCAGCGCCGTACTTTGAAAGGTCCCAAACTTCCCCTTATCAAAAGACCCGTCCTTGCCCATACAATCAGGTGATAGAGCAGCGCACATGATCTCCATAATTTTTCGCGTTAACACCGCTGAGGCGGCAGTAGCCGTGGACAACGTATTCTGCACTTTGGCGATATCGGCTTTGTTTTCCTCCCTGTACAGCTCTCGGTGGTTGATTAGGAGAACCTTCGTTCCATAGACGGCGGCTGGTGTGTCGGTATTGTCAGTCGCTTGCTTGGAGGCAGCCGTACCGACGGTGAAAAAAAAACGGCGCGCATTTACGTGATCCTTGTAGAAGGTCGGGTCGGTGGGGCCTACCTTATTGAGGCCTGCCAACAAAGCGTAGAGGCTCGCAGTCGCGGTGGTAGATCCGGCCGCACTCGGGCTGCTCGATGTCGAACCGGTGGAGGTTATGACCTGTGATAAGCCCGGTGTTACCGGAATGACATTCGCGGCGACGCTGAAGAAATCGGACGCCGAACTCTGGTCAACCAGTGACGTCGATCTCGGATCCGCAGATGGTGATTCTCTCTGTCTCTCACTGCCTTTCCCATTTTGACCTACCTCTTGCTTGCACAATACGGCAGACACTTGGGAGAGTATCCACGCGTCGAAGTTATTGGTCTGTGGGTTGGCACAGGCATCTTGCGCCTGTGGTTGTGGGCACAGCGTCAAAAAAAGAGCGGCAACAAGGACTCGAGAGCGCATCATACGATCCCCACCGTGAAAGACTCATTTGCGGTGTCTGTAGGCGCCCCGGTGTAATCGATTTGCATGACTTTACTCACAACACCCGCCGCGTTGCATAGCTGCACCGTGTATGTGTAGTTTGTGTTTGTCAGGAAAAGTAGCCCCAGGACCAACACTTCCTGCTGCTGAACGTCAGACGGGTTGTTCAGATGGTCCCACTCATACTGACCCTTGGGGTGCCCGGGGATATCTGCCGCCTGGTAAAGAATTCCTTTGACATCGCTGGCAAAACTAAAGATCGGGATAGGCCCGCCAGCGTCTATGATAAAATGCAAAAACTGACCGGTACTTATTGTCACTGGCACAACACGCGGGTTATTTATTGTGGGCGTGCGAGTAACTGCCATAAATCCTCCATGTACGAGCCACAGACCTTTACCGCATGCACCGTTCGTCTACGAGGCCTTCTTGGCCTGCGTGTTCAGTGCATTGTTGACCCCCATCATTCCCTTTAGAACATCGTTCGAGAATGGCGCTCCTAAGGAAACCAGGAGCCACATCAATACCAATCCTGTCGTCGTGTCGAACCATCCACTGCCTCCGTTCCAGTCCTCGGCTAACTTCGGCCAGAACCAACTAAAGGAATTCTTCTTCTTTGGGTCGGACTGAGCCCACCTCACCAGGATTGGATACTGGTTCACCAGTTCCTTGACGCAGTCCCTCGTGTGCTTGTAGTCCTGTTCCGGATTTGTTGACGAGGTTGGTTGTGAACAGCTACCCTTTTTCTTCGAATTTGTGTTTCCCTGTTGACTGCCTGCAGCATCCGAGCTTTGCTGCGATGGCTGAGGGGCACCGGCTTGCGATCCCTCTTGCTTCTGCCCGAGTCCATCGTAAGGCTGAGCTTTCCGGGGCGGCGCGTTCTTCTGAGCAGGATGAGTCGCACCGCTGCCAGTCGATGGCGGCTTCCTCTCCGGCTGCGCGTTCGTGCCGTCCTGATTCTGTGTGGTCGTTCGCCCTGAACCTCCCGACCCTTCCTTGCCTTGGCTGTGAACAAGCTTGTCGGCCGTGTCAGCGATTTTCCGCGACATTGCTTGGTCGGCCGCGACTTCCCGATGCAGGAAGATCAGATTTGCGTTCAACACCAGCACGACGACAGCGCTGAATATGAGGACCCATATTTTGTTGTGCTTCGTGTACGACGCCTGAAACTTAGCCCGGGCGGCGTCATAAGCCGCGGCGATGTTGTTTTTGTTCTGTTCGAAGGTTGCTTGCGCATCGGCAATGACGCCCTGTAGCGGCCGTTCCAGTCCCGGAATGCCATCCAGCAGGTGTCGAAAATCGTCCTTGTTGAAGTGTTCGAGGGCGGTTATATCTAGTCCACGTGTCTGCAAGGCACCTCGAACCTGGTTGAGGGTCAGATGCGCGCCCATGAACTCGGTGATGGTTTTTTCCATCGTCTTGGCTTTGGAACTGAATATCTGCTTGAAGGCTTCCTGCACCGCTTGGACGATTACGCACAGCACGTAAATCAAGACCACCAGCGCCAACAACGTCTGAAATGTGCTCATGCAAACCTCCTTGCGCTTAGTCCTGCGCCACTTCGCGGCATGTGGCGGGGAGCTTCGGTCGGTATGGCCGAACTGGCGGCACTCAACATCAAGAATAGAAAAACCATGCTGATGGCCAGCTCCAGCATCGTCGTGTACATGGCGCAGCCCTCCTCTCGCTATCATCGACGCACGTCGAGGCGTGATGCTCAGGGTCAGAACGAGGCCTAAAGAGCTCGGAAGCCGCCCTTCTTACCTACTTCTGTCAACGACGCTAACTTTCGGGTCTGCCTACGCCGGATCGGTAGAATGCTACTCGTGAAGTGTCACGATCCGGATTTCACGGAACTCCAGAACGCCAATAACCCTCGAACTTCTCCAGCAATGACCGTAATTTATGATGGTGGGTTGAAAAACTCCGGCGTAAGCGCCGCCACGTTAGGTAGGAAAGGTCTACCTGTCAAGCAGAAAGCTAGTGTTGTTCCACAATCAGAACAGCTCTGTCGATGCTGTCACAAGAACAGAACCCCTTTAAAATACTTAATCCTCTGGGTATAAAGGACTTGACGGTACCAGGTAGCGGCCGTCGTGATCGGGCGATTAGGGAGGATTAGAATACGGGGGAGTTTAAGCGAATCGTTTCTTTTGTTCCGTTTTCGTAACAGGACCGCTGCCGTCATTCAAGGGCATGAGTCGAGCGTACCCTGCTCCCGCCGAAATGGCAGGCCAGGACCTGAGAAGGGAGCGGATTTGTTTCGGTTTCGGTACCACAAGGAACTGTAGAGCTGGCACTATCCTGCTGTGTGTGAGGATCCCCTTCTCCAAATTTCCTCTCGGAAGCCCCACGCCAGGAGCGAGTCACCATTTATCTTGTCGACCATTAATCTCGATGGGTTGTCAACGAGGTAAGTGGCGGATTCGCCCACATACTGCAAATCGGGCAGAGACTCCGTCGCTACTTCCGCCGTATCCTGAACACGCCTAGATCTTTTCTAGGCCATAGCATGGTAGAGACAACACGTGCCGAATTCCAACCTTGGTGTTTCGAGGTCAGCGGGATGTGCGAAAACTATTCAGGAACAGTTCTCGCAAATCTCGACCATGTTTATCGAGCCTAACGTTCAAGGAAAACCTGGTCATCCAGATCATCCAGCGCATTCCGAACTCGTGCCGTCTTGAAGCCGTCTGGCAAGCTATCGATGTTGAGCGGATCGTGCGCTTGTTCGACAAGATTTTGCAGCGTCGCGACTACGGGCAGGATATTGTTACCGACAGCAATTCTGCCGCCGTCCCGAAGCAGGCGCGGGCCTTCATCGGCCGCTAGATTCTCAACTTCGTCCAAGATGTCCTCAAGGAACATTGGAGGCAGGGTGGCAAATTGAAGGAGGAGCGTTTGCCGCTCCGATGGCCCGATGAAAACCGAATCGAGTGCGAAGCGTACTTCATTGACCGTCTCCGCAATCACAGAGAACTGGGGCGAGATCAGAACGAGCTGCGTCCCAAAGAAAGCTTGGCTGCCCGGTACAAGCGTAAAGAAGGCTTGGTTGCTGAGCCAGCTCTGCAACAGAGAAGTCATGTAGTCGGAGATGACGCGGAAATTAGTGATGTCCTGCTCATCCTCGAATCGAATTGGAGAACGGATTATCTGTGAAAGACACCCCGTATGTATCTCTGAGCGAGCCGAGCGTTCCCTTGACTTTGTCTAGGTCAAACGTCACTGGCAGCTGATTTTGTCCGAGCAGAATTTGAAAGTAGGTGTTGACGCGGAGGACGGATGGGCCACTCAAGGCTCCCAGTTCTTTGATGATCTCACTCATCTGGCTTCTGGCCATCTCCCGCAACGCTTTCACGTACTCCTGGTCGGCTTCCGGATCCAGCGGATACAGGCCGTCCAGTAATGGTAGACACTGCTCGAGAGCGTCCTTGGCACGTGTGTAGAGGCCGGCCTGGGCACCCGTAATTCCACCACCGAGGTCCTGACAGCTCGTGAGCTCTCTGCGTGCGAGGTCAATATTCACAGGATGCCCGACCGCTTTTTCTGCACTAGCGGCGGCCGCGAGCGCTTCCTCAAGCCATCCCGCCACGTCTTCGATGCAATCGCCCAGTCTGTCCACCAGGGCCACCTCATCGCGCGGCGGCTTGTCCCCAAAGGTAAGTCGAAGCTCGGAACAGGTATCACGCAATTTCCCGAGTTGGGCACCCCGCCCCCGCAAGGCAGTTCGAACTAATAATCATGGTCGAAGTTATGGCCGAATAGATGGCGGGTCGGACCGAGTTCCACGCGCCCAGATTAGTAGCGAGTCTTGGTCGGCGATGACAAGTTTTTTCCCGCTAGAGCGAAATGGCGCTCTTCTCCGAGTGCATGCGGTAGGGCGCCCAAACAAGCCCTTGACAGAGCCGACGCCTTCATCGATGACCCACTACCCCTTCCGTTTGCCCGCCTGCCTCCCGTCATTTATACTCGTCGGTTACTCTAGGGTGATTTATCGAACCAGGAGCAGCTATTTTTCATGCCCAAGCGCACATTCCAACCCAACCGGCGTCACCGCTCGAAAACCCACGGGTTTCGTACGCGCATGAAGACCAAGAGCGGACGCGCGGTCATCTCGCGCCGGCGGGCCAAGGGTCGCAAGCGGGTCTCGGTGAAGCCCGGGTTCCGCGAGTAAACTTCCTCTTTTCAAGCATAACGAGTGTTCGTAAACTGTGTTTGGAACGTGAGTTACAGTGAGCGCCATCGCTCCGAAGGGAGACACTAGCCCGTCTGCGCCCGGCGCGCCGAAGGGAAACGGGGGGCGATTTCCCCGCAGTGCTCGCCTGTTGCGGCACGCTGATTTCGAGCGTGTTTACAAGGGGCGTCGCCACTTCTCGCCCCATATGACGGTGTTTTATCTGCGGCGTGATCAGGGCGAGGGGCCACGGGTAGGATTTACGGTGGGCCGAGGCCAGGGAGGCGCGGTGGAGCGAAATCGGATGAAGCGGCGACTCCGCGAGGCGGTTCGTCAGCGACGGCAAGCTTGCAGCGTCCCGGTGGACGTGGTGATCAACCCGAAGAAGTCGCTGCTGACGGCTGAATTCAGCCAACTGTTGGAAGAAGTCGGGCGCGCTTTCGAGGTGATCCAGCAGAAGTTAACCGAGAAACCGCGTGGTCAAGGATGATTACTGGATATTGTCATTGCCATGGATCACTTAGGCTGGGTGGGACTCAAGAGATTCGTATCAGAAATTCGGCTTTACTCGTGTCAAACGCAGCGATTTCAATTCTGTCGTTGCGGACGGCAGATGCCGGCGAGCAATCTGCCGTTGACGGGAAAAACTGATTTCACGAACATGAACCGGATCCTCGACACGCTCGCGCTGCAACTGCTTCGCGGATACAAGTGGGCCATCTCGCCAATTTTCCCGCCCGCTTGCCGCTACGTGCCCACCTGCTCGGAGTACGCGATGGAAGCAGTGGATCGCTACGGAGCTCTTCGCGGGAGCTTGATGGCTGGCTGGCGACTGCTGCGATGCCATCCATTTTCCAAAGGCGGTTACGATCCGGTAGTGCGGTGTAGTCAGACGAACGCCGCAGCTGGACCGGTGCGCAGGACCCAAGGGTGCATTCACTTGAACGGCTGAGGAAATGTTTGTTTTAGGGGACCTCAGGGCCTAAAGGCCTTTTCAATTTGAAAGCGCTTACCGCAGGGCAAGAAGCCCTGCGCCACCCAAAACAGGAGTTTTTTGCAGGTTGATAGACGGTACGTAAATTTGCCCGACTTTCAAAATCCTCAACAAGAACCGGGAATGGAGCGGCGGCTGCTGCTGGTATTTGCGCTCACATTCCTCATCATCCTGGCGTTTCAGCCGCTGCTTAAAAAATACGGCCCTCAACCTCCCGTGTCCAAACCCCAGACTCAGACACCATCGCCACAGCCAGCGCCAACTGCTTCGGCTCCGAATCCCGCTCCGAAAGCACAACAGGTGTCCCTGCCCTCCGGTCCTGGTAAGCAGGCTGTATCGGAGACTGAGACCGTCATCAAAAACGATCTTTATGAGATTCGCTTTACGAATCGCGGCGGACAGGTCAAGTCATGGATCCTCACAAAGTGTGATGTACCAAAAACACCGGTAGGCTGTGCAAAGTATGCATATTCTGACGATAAGGGCGGGCCTCTCGAATTGGTCAACGCGGCTGCCGCCGAAAAATACGGTTTCCCGCTTTCGCTGTGGACCTACGACGAGTCGCTGCGAAATAAGCTAAATTCGGCGCTGTTCGTCGCCTCAAAGACGGGTCCACTGTCTGTACCCGCCGACATCACCTTCGAATACTCTGATCGGGAGCTGGCGGTCCGCAAGACCTTCCGGTTCGATCACAGCTATGTAGTCCATATAGAGACATCCGTCCGCTACAAGGGCAGTGAGCTCGCGGCATTCCCCATGTGGCCGGCCGGCTTCGGCGATGACACGACTCCATCTTCGTACGCGTCCAGCCGCATCGAGTACCAATACGATAAGAATGTCGAGCGACTGGCGATCAAAAAGATCAGTGGAGGGAACACGCAACTAGGACCCTTCCATTGGGCCGGAGTGGTGGATCAGTATTTTGCCGCAGTGTTTCTGCCCGACGATCCGCAGAACGCGGAGATGGTCACACTGCGCAATTCGATCGATGTCCCTCGCGATGTGCAGAAGCCCAACCCCAACGAAACAGTAAAGGTGGAAGTTCTTGGCGCTGCAGTCGGTAATTTTAAGGGGTCGACGATCGAGCGCATGTACGTGGGCCCGAAGTCGCTCCCGGTACTCGAGTCAGTGCAGGTGCCGAGCATCAGTGGCGCGGCTCAGGACCTGCGGGCGCTTGTTAATTTCGGCTTCTTCGGGATTATCGCGCGGCCACTCTTCCTGTGGCTGAAGTGGACAACCACATGGGTACCGAACTGGGGCTGGGCGATTATGATCCAGACCCTGGTTATCAACGTCGCGCTGCTGCCGTTGCGCATCTCGCAAATGAAGTCGATGCTGAAGATGCAACGCGTCGCGCCGCAGATCAAATCCGTCCAGGAAAAATATAAAAAATACAGCCTGCGTGATCCCCGCAAGCAGGCGATGAATGAAGAAATTGCCGCGTTGTACAAGAAAGAGGGTGTCAACCCAGCGGGCGGCTGTCTGCCACTCATTATCCAGATGCCCTTCCTGTTCGCCTACTACAGCATGCTGGGTGTGGCAATCGATCTTCGGCATGCCAATTGGCTCTGGGTCCGCGATTTATCATCGCCCGACCCATGGCATATCCTGCCCATCGCGATTATTATCACCATGCTGTTCATGCAGCGCATGACGCCACAGGCGGGCATGGACCCGGCCCAGCAGAAAATGATGAACCTGATGATGCCGGTCATGCTGGGCGTGATCAGTTGGAATTTGGCGGCCGGGCTGTGCCTGTACTGGTCGGTAGGAAACCTCGTCGCTATCGTGCAACAATCGATCATGAACCGCACTGAGCTCGGCCGCGAAATGCGCGAGATGATGGAGAAACGAGCGAGGAAATCAACGAAGTAGCTGTCAGTTCTTAGCTGTCAGCTTGGGGTTGACCTGACGTTTGGCAGTGACAAATACGGAATTTTTCGGGGATCAAGTTTTAATTGCCCACTATTAAGTGCTAGAGCTAACAGCTTGCGTATGCCCATACCCGACAAGGTCGCCGCCGCTAACAAGATCAACGAATTCCTTCGCGGAGTGGTCACACACGGCGGGTTGCGCTTGAAATACCGCATTACCGTAGATCCACCGCTGCCCGACGAGCGGGACTGGGAGCGGCCCGAGATTCTGGTGGAACTCGCCGGGCCGGATTCACCGCTGCTGTTAGAACGTGGCGCCGAACTACTGCGCTCTCTCGAGCTGCTTGCGCTCGAAATACTTCGTCTGCCCGCAAACGAACACGAAAAGATCTGCTTCGACTGCATGAACCATCGCGCGCTGCGCCTGGAAGAGCTCCGAATGGCCGCCAGCGTCGCAGCCGAAAGAGTTCGGAAGACCGGGGCGCCATATGAGTTTGCGCCGATGTCGTCGCGGGAGCGCCGTATCGTGCACCTAGCCCTGCGCGATCATCCGGACCTCCGCACCGAGAGCCAGGACGAGGGGGGACGGCGGCGCGTCGTGGTGTATCCGAAGGATTACAAAGCGGCGAGCAAACTGGCGTCTCGAACCATCCGATAGCGTCAAACTCGGCTGGGCAGCATGAGGACCCGTTTTTTTTCATAGCTGGTAGTCGAGGTCGCCGGTACTCGCGACCTGGTACGTTTCTCACTGTCCCTCCCAACCGTTGGCCAAGTTCGTGCTTGCAGGCGGCGTAAGGCATATCTATCTCTTAACACAGTCAACTTTCTCTACACAGTCGAACTTTTGCACTACTCGCGTTGCAGTTATAAGTTCAATACTTGACAGGAACTTTGTTTCGGGTTCTGAATTGTGCAGTCTGAAAAAAATCTACCCTGAAGATTTCCACAAATCAAAAAAATTTGTGCTAGTATGCCGGTCGGCTCTCACTTTCAAATTTTTTTCATCACGACAACCGCCCTGCGAAAACAGGGCCGTTCTGCAGCAAACAATTTCAACCGCTGTAGATGATCCGGCTGGCCCCCAGCGGCCAGCCAGTGGCGAACATTTTATGTCTGCTCCAAGCACAACAGTCCTCCCTAATCCGTGGCTCCAGATTCTGGATGCGCTGGAAAAAAAGATTAATCGTCACTCCTACGACACTTGGCTGAAACCGACGCGATACAGTCACGCAAGCGGAGGCATTCTATTCGTGCGCGTGCCGACGGTGGAATTCCGTCATGTCGGTGACAGGTACGCCGACCTGATCCAGGAGGCCATCGATAATCTTGGCCTGGAGTATCAGGACGTGAAGTTCGTAACTCCGGAGGATGACCCCGCGGCGACGCCGGTGCGTCACGATGGCGGGCTTTCCGGACCAGTTGCGGTTTCCGCACCCGGACACCCTTCCCAGGCTCGGTTCGATTGGGATGGGGCAGCACAACTGAATGCGCGGTACACGTTTGATGCCTTCGTGATCGGCAGCGGCAATCAGTTCGCGCACGCGGCATGCCAAGCTGTGGCAGAGCGTCCTTCCAAGGCCTACAACCCGCTCTTCCTGTATGGCGGCGTCGGAATGGGCAAGACCCACCTGATGCAGGCCATTGGGCACGAGATCAGGCGGCGTCAACCACAAGCGGCCATCTGTTACGTCTCCAGTGAAAAGT
>Ga0070707_100007214_pt1 | contig 10311 bp, 9 predicted proteins | sample KBSK5502metaG_FD_65468 | JGI IMG/M metagenome (GOLD analysis project Ga0070707, IMG submission 65468) | Corn, switchgrass and miscanthus rhizosphere microbial communities from Kellogg Biological Station, Michigan, USA - KBS K5-50-2 metaG | ecosystem: Host-associated > Plants > Roots >... | reverse complement strand
CGCCGCCAGCCGTACGCCATCGCCGTGCCAAGACCGAAGCCCAGAAATAGTCGCTTCATCGCCACTCCTCCCGCGTCGTCGTCGAGCTCGACCCTACCCGGCCTCGCGGCGAGGTCAAAGAACCTACCGGCATGGACGGCCGCTCTTCGGTTCGCCCGCCGGAGAACAGAGAGTCAGTCGCCCCAGTCGAAATCGCGGGACTTCGTCCAGAGGCTCTCGTCGCCCTCCGGGGCGGTGTGCTCCTCGGTCTCTTCTCCGGGCCAGGCCAGCACGGTGGGCTCGGAGGCGACGAGGGGCTCCCCGCCGTCGATCGTCTCCTCGAGCCGCGCCTGCTCCTCGGTCTTGAAGAGCGGGTGGTTGTCGAACGGATCCTCGTGCTTGTAGTTCCCGAGCGGCATGGCCTCCTCGAGCTTGGCGTTGCGCTCTTTGAGTTCGAGATGGTCTTGAATCACCTGCGCGAACGACGACGGACTCTCAACCGGCATACGGCCTCCTGGAATCGGGATTGGGGCGGCTGTGCCGCGCGGGATTCTAGTCCTTGGAGGGGCCTTTCCACAGAAAAGCGTAGAACCGGTTACGGACGGCTGACGGGCTCGCCCGCGGCCGCGACCCGGTTCTTGCCGGTCCGCTTGGCTTCGTAGAGCGCCCCGTCTGCCGCCGCGAGCAGACCTTCGGCGGGACCCGAGTCCGGGAAGGCGGCGACCCCGAAGCTGGAGGTGACTGCGACCGGCTGGCCGTCGCCGGCGAGGATCACCCTCTCCGCGAGGGCGGTTCGGATCCGCTCGGCCACATGGGCGGCGCCGGAGAGGTCGGTTCCCGGGAGGACGAGCACGAACTCCTCGCCGCCCCAGCGTCCGGCGAGATCGACGTTGCGGATGCCCTCCTCCAGCGTTTGGGCGAACTCCCGCAGGACCACGTCCCCGGCGGGATGGCCGAAGCGGTCGTTGATGTCTTTGAAATTGTCGAGGTCGGCGATCACGACCGCAAGCGGCCCGCCGAAGCGCTGGACGCGGGCGAGCTCCGACGCGAGCTGGTCCTCGCACCGACGCCGGTTCGCGAGTCCGGTCAGCCCGTCGAGGCGAGCCTGCCGCTCGACGATCCGGTGCAGCCGCGCGTTGTCGAGCGCGACCACGGCCTGTGCGGCCAAGGACGCAGCGGTCAGCCGGTCGTCGTCCTCGAATGCGTCTCCGAACAAGACCAGCGACCCGAAGCTGATCCGACCGGCGTGGAGCGGCACCTCGAATCGATCCTTCCCCTTTTCCGGGTGGCCCGCCTGGACGATGTCGCCTGCCTTGCCGACGAGGGCGCCGCCGACAGCGCCGGTGGCTTCCACGGCAGTCTCGACGATCACGCGCCGGAGCTGGTCGAGGTCGTGGGTCGCACCGAGGACGTCGCCGAAGCGGGAGATCGCCTGGCGCAGGCGCGCCCGCTCGGCGTCGAGCTCGTCGAGACGGGTCTGGAGCTGGCTCGCCATCTGGTTGAAGGTGCGGCCCAGCAGTGCGAGCTCGTCGCGCCCCTGCACCTGCACGCGCTCGTGCAGGTCGCCGCGGGCGATCGCCCGGGCGGCGTCGACGAGCCGGCGGACCGTCCGGACGATAGCGCGGCCCTCGAAGTAGGCGAGGATCGCGACGAGGAGGAGCGATGCGAGTAGCCCCAAGAGGAGACGCCGCTCGACCGCCCAGTTGGCGGCGTCGATCTTGGACTGTGGACTGGCGACTCCCAGCGTCGCCGAGCGCTGTTCCTGGAGCGTGCCTGCGAGCAGGACGCGGTAGCGCGTGCCGCCGATCCTGGCCGTGCGGGGATTGCCGGCCGGCACGTGCACGGTGCCGTGCGTGACGGGGAGCCCGGCCACGACGAGGCCATTCACGACCAGGACCACGTGGTCGTCGGGATCGAGACCCGATCGCGCCTGGAGGCGCCGGACGAGGATCGCGTTCAACGGCACGGAGGCGACCACCGCGCCGCGCGCGCCGGCTGGGCCGACGACCGAGACTTCCCGGGTCGCGGCACCGGGGATGCGCGCGCCGACGTCGAAGGCGCCGCCGACGACGACTCTGAGCTTCGGCCGTCCGAGCAGCAGGCGTTCGAGCGCCGTCCGGTCCCGGGCGACAAGGGCCCGCTCGAAGGCGGGCTTGCGCGCAAGCGCCTCGGCCGCGGCGTCCGCGTTGGCGAGCTCCTCCTCATAGGCCGCGACCGTCGCCCGCAGGCCCGCCTGGAGCCGGGCGTCCACGCGTCGAGTCTCTGCACGAGCTGCCACGGTCGAGAACCCCCAGAACGCAGCGGCCAGCGGCAGGAGCGAGAGCAGCAGGAAGTAGGCGACCAGCTTGACCTTGAAACTCCCCATCAGACCTCCTTCAGCTCCGCGCCCCCCGTGCCGATACATCCCTCGAAGGGTTGTCGGCTACTGAGGGGAGAAACATGAGGGTCTGCGCACGCGCCCTAGCCGCTGCGCTCATGACGGGAGCCATCGCCGCCCTGCTCGCCCTGCCCGCCGTGGTCGGCCAGGATCGAGAGGAACATCAGGCATTGACGGCGCCGCCGCCGTCGCAGCACCGATGGGTTCGCCTGCCGGCGCTGCCGGCTTCGGCTCGTCGCGTATCCCACACCGCCGTCATTCGCCACGGAGTCGCTCGGCACGCGCCCCCGACGGCGCTGATCAGCCTCCTCGTGGCGCCACGGCTTTCGATCGGCGTCTCCAAGGGACCGGCAGACGGGCCGAGGCCCACGCCGGCAGCGCCCGCACCGCCTGCAGCGCCCGCACCGCCGCCGGCGTCAGCTCCGACCGCGGCGCCACCGCCACAGGAGCCCGCGCCCACGCGCGAGCTCGCTTCCGAGCAGCCACCCACGCCTGTCGCTCCGGCCCCGGCGCCTGAGGCGGACGACTCGCAGGAGCCGGACCAGCCATGCCAGTCCGGGTCCGACGAGGGGCACGGGAACGGTCATGCCTACGGACACGACAAGCAGGATCGCGATTCCTCGTCGGACGACGTCGGACCCGGAAGCGGACACGCGAACGGACACGACGAGTAAGCGGCCTGTGCGAGGATACGGCGGTGCCCCCGATCCGTACGCTCGGCCGTCGCGCCGGCCCACTTGGTCTCGCGCTGACGGCGTGGGATCTGTGGCGCCGCCTTCCGCCCAAGCAGCGGAAGCAGCTGATCGCCCTGGCCCGGAAGCACGGCCCGAAGGTCGCGGCACGGGTCATGAAGGCCCGGGCCGCGTACCGAGAGCGAAAGCCCCGGTGCTGAGCGCTAAGCCCTCAGCCCTGCCCTAGCCGCTCAAGGCAGTGCGCACGATCCGGTCTTGCTCGACCAGATGGGCGGTCGGATATCCCTCGCTGGGGCTCGCACGCCAAGAGCGACCGACGTAGCGAAGCGGGACGCGCGGTTCTTCGAGGCGGTGCCGGATCGTCCGCCAGGCGCCCATGTTTTGCGGCTCCTCCTGCGCCCAGACGATCTCCCTGAGCGACGGATACGACGCGATCAGGCGCGCGTATGCCTCGACCGGGAACGGGTAGAGCTGCTCGAGCCGAGCGACCGCGACCGATCGCGCCTTCGGCCGCTCCTCGTGGCCGACGACGTCGTAGTAGAGCTTCCCCGAGCAGATCACGAGCCGCGTCACCTCGTCACGCGCCGCGGCAGGATCGTCGATCACCGGCGCGAAGGCCCCATCCGCGAGCTCGGCCAGCGTGGACGACGCCTGCTTCAAGCGGAGCAGGCCCTTCGGGGTCATGATGACGAGTGGACGGCCGACGGGATCGAGCGCCTGGCGCCGTACGAGGTGGAAGTACTGCCCCGACGTCGAGGGGTTCGCGACGCGGATGTTCTCCTGCGCCGCGAGCTGGAGGAACCGTTCCAGCCTCGCGCTCGAATGCTCCGGGCCGTTTCCCTCGTAGCCGTGCGGGAGGAGGAGCGTCAGGCGTGTCATCTCGCGCCACTTCGCCATCCCCGCCACGATGAACTGGTCGATCACGATCTGCGCGCCGTTGACGAAGTCTCCGAACTGCGCTTCCCAGAGCACGAGGGCTTCGGAAGCGGCTACGGAGTAGCCGTACTCGAACCCGAGGCAGGCGTACTCCGACAAGGGCGAGTTGTAGATCTCCATCGACGCGGTGGCGTCGTCGAGATGCTGCAGCGGCGCGTACGTCTCGCCGGTGTAGGCGTCGTGGAGAACCGCGTGGCGGTGGGAGAAGGTTCCGCGCTCGGTGTCCTGGCCGGTGAGCCGGATCGGAATCCCCTCGACCAGGAGTGCCGCGAAGGCGAGCGCCTCGGCCTGGCCCCAGTCGATCCCGCCGTCCTCGATCGTCCGTAGGCGGCGCTCGAGCTGGCCCTTCAGCTTCGGATGCACCTCGAAACCCTCGGGCACCCGGAGGAGCTCCTCGTTCAGCCCGCGCAGCTGTCCGGCGGGAACAGCGGTGACAACCTCGTCCGCGGTCGACGCAGGGATGCGCTCTTCCCCGCCCGCCCGAGGCGCGCCGAGCGTCGCCTTCAGCGCCTCGTGGGCGCGGCGCAGCTCGTCCGTCACCTCCTTGACCATCGACCCCGCTTCGTCTTGCGTGACAAAGCCTTCGGCGGCGAGCTGCTGTGCGAAGAGCTCGCGTACGGTCGGATGCTCCGCGATCTGCGTCGCCATCAGCGGTTGCGTGTACGCGGCTTCGTCCTGTTCGTTGTGGCCGTGACGCCGGTAGCCGACGATGTCGACGACGACGTCGCTCTCGAACCGGCGACGGAACGCGAGCGCCAGGCGGACAGCGGAGATCGCCGCTTCCGGATCGTCGGCGTTGACGTGGATGATCGGGATGTCGAAGCCCTTGGCGAGATCGCTCGAGTAGCGAGTCGACCGTCCCTCCATCGGATCGGTCGTGAAACCGACTTGGTTGTTGGCGATCAGGTGCAGGGTCCCCCCGACCGAATAGCCGTCGAGGCCTGCAAGATTGAGCGTCTCGGCGACGCCCCCCTGCCCCGGGAACGATGCGTCCCCGTGAATCAGCACCGGCAACGCGACAGAGGGATCGTGCAGACCCATCCGGGTCGAGCGGTCGGTCTGCTCTGCGCGCGCACGTCCCTCGACGACAGGCGCCACGGCCTCGAGATGGCTCGGGTTCGCTGCGAGTGTGACGGTGATGTCGCCCGCCGCCGTCGCGCGCGTGCCTTCGGCGCCGAGGTGGTACTTGACGTCGCCGGTGCCGCCCTCCTCGGTGGCGACGACGGCCTCGATCGTCCGCTCGCCTTCGAACTCGCGGATGATCGAGTCGTACCCGAGCCCGAGCGTATGCGCCAGGACGTTCAGGCGGCCGCGGTGCGCCATCCCCATCACGACCTCGTGGGCGCCCGCTTCTGCGGCAAGCTTGATCGTCTCGTCGAGCATCGGGACCAGCACGTCGAGACCCTCGATCGAGAACTGCTTCTGGCCGAGGAAGGCGCGCCGGAGATACTGCTCGAACGCTTCCACGCGTGACAGCTGGGCGAGCAGCTCCTTCTTCTCGCCGGCCGAAAGCGGCGTCCGATACCTCCCGGACTCGATCGCCTGACGCAGCCAGACGCGCTTCTCGTGGTCCGAGATGTGCTCGATCTCGTAGGCGCTCGTCCCCGAGTAGGTCTCCTGCAGCCGCGGCAGCGCTTCGGCCAGCGTCTCGCCCGGGACGTAGAGGCGAAGCACTGAGGTCGGGATACGCGCCTGCAGCTCGGGCGTCAGCTTAGGGACCAGCCGCTCGGGCTCGAGCGCGGGGTCGCCCGGCGGTTCCGACCCGAGGGGATCGAGATGCGCCGCGAGATGCCCGTGCATTCGCTGCGCCTTGACGAGCGCCATCGCAGCGGCGACCCCGCCGAGGAGGTCGTCGCGGACCTCCTCTGCCGCCTCCGCAGGGGGCGCAGCCGGCTCGGCCGGGGCGGGCGCAGCATCGGTTTGCCCGTTCCCACGCGCCTCGAGCGTCTGGAGCAGCCGCACGAGCCCGGGATGCGTCGCGACGAGATCGCTCTCGCCGCTTTCGAACAGGTGCCGCCACTCCGACGGGACCGCGTCCGGGTTTTCGAGGTAGTCCTCGAGCAGGTCGCTGGCGTACCCGGCGTTGAGGCCGTCGACGTCCATCACCTCTGTTGTAGCAAGGCAACTACCAGAGCGGATGGCTCGTGACCACGGCGAGCGCCAAGCCGACCGCGAAGCAGGCCGCGCCGACGAAGACCGCAGCCGTCGCGAGGCGAAGGTTGTGCCCGCCAATCCCGGCCGAGATCAGCGCGAGCAGGATCGCGAACGGGATCAGGCGTAGCGGCCGATAGGCAAGGCCGACCAGACTGACGAAGATCGCCGCCGACGAGAGGAATCCCGCCAACGTGTCAGACGCGCTCGCAGGCACGCGCTCGGGCAGGAGACCGAAGACGAGCATTCCGAGACCCAGCGCGAGATGGAGGATGTCGTCGTTGCGGTCGAGCGGGATGAAGTTCGCGCCTGAGTTCTCGACCGTGAGCTGTCCGTAGGCGAACAGCACAAGATAGATCGCGCCACCGCCGACGAGGAAGGCACGCGCACCCTCGCGCGTGCGCGCGAGCACGAGCGCGGCCGCACCGAAGAGCAGGTGGACGAGGTTGAGCAGGATGCTGACCTGGAAGACCCCGAACAGCTTTGCTCTCGAGCCGTGGCCTGCGAACGACAGGTCACCGTAGTGGGTCGTGATCCCCGGGATGAAGCCGGCAATCCCGGCAACCAGGAACCCGAGCCCCACGAGCAGCGTGAGCTCTTGAATCGGCGCGCGGTGCCCAGCCGCGTCGAAGCGCACGTCGCCCTCCATGACCGCGGATTATCGCCTGGCGTACGTGGCGGCGACGCGCCTGCTGCGCGCGTAGCGGCGCGAAGGGCCTCCGTGCGGGCGGATCGGCCGGACCGGGCCCCTGCGACGCGGCAGCCGCGGCGGCGTCGGCCAGGCGGGAACCCGGACGAGCGCGGTTTCCGGCTCTTCCGGCTTCGGCTCTGCCTTGATCGCCCAGTAGACGACCCAGCACAGGTAGACGATGGGGATCTTCAGGATCACCATCAAGAAGATCAGCTCCCACACGGTCCGGGGAGTGTAACTCCTCCTCAGCCCGCCACCTGAGCGACCAGCCTGCCTCGTGAGAGGACGTGGGCCCTGGCCCCGTACTGCGTCACGAAGAACGTCGCTCGCGCTCCGTTGTACTCGACGCCCCGCGTGCTTGCGATCCGGACAGGAAGTCCCACGGCCGTCGGGTAGAGCTCGGTGTAGGAGCCTTGATCGACACCGACCCAGCGTGCTCGCGGCAGTGGGTTCACCCAGGCGGCCGCAACGTGTCGGCCGCGTCGATCGACGCAAAGGATGTCGAGCCGAGGATCGGGCAGGCGTCCGTTCCGCAGGATGCCGGCGCTGGCACCGCACCACTCGTGACCCTCGAATGAGGCGCCGGTCTTGTCGCACCCGAACACCTGCTGGGATCCGATTCGCGCGATGGTCAGGCTTCGCGTCACAACACCGCTTCGCTCGACCAGGAGGACACGGCCTTCGCGAAGCATCGTCAGACGGAGGCAACGTCCGATCGATCCCTTCGCGGGCAGCGCGAGACGAAAGACGCGGACGCGGTCGATCACTGCGCGCCGCGGCAGCCCCGGAAGGGCTCGCCCCATTGCAGCGTGCTCGCCGCTGCCGCACGCGACTGCGGCGAGCACTGCTGCTCCGCAGAGAAGCACCGACGCGATCAGCCGGTCCACCCGATACGGCGAACGCCGCCGTACGCGGACTGAGAACGGTACGACTCGGAGAAGATGTCCGTCCCACAGGCCTCGCACTTCGCTTCGATGACCTGGTCCCAGCCGCCGGAGCCCCGGAAGAAGATCATGCCCACGTGCCAGTCGCTGGCAAAGCCGTCCATGACGCCGGCGTACGGCTTGTAGATCGTCCCGTTCGGGGCACCGCTGCCGGACTTGAACGCGCTGGCGGTGTACGGCCCGTGAACGTTTCGGAGCCGATGCCAGTAGTAGTGCCAGCTGTCACCGGTGTTCGAGGACTCCTGCCAGGTCTTGAACGTCAGGCCCGAGCAATCGCCTCCTTCGCCGCCGGTGTACTGGCCAGGCGGATCGTACGGCGCTTCGTCGATGTCATTGTTGTTCCAGCAACCCCCACCCCACTGGTATCCCTCGCGCGCGGCGGCCAGCGAGTAGGTCTGAGACCAGTCGCGCGTGAGATTCGCCGTCGGTTGCGCGGCGGCCGTATTGCAGTTTGCGGACTGAAACGTGTGCGTCCGCGCAGCGGTCACGCCCGACAGCACGAGCGCAACGACGAACGTGACGAGAAAAGCGGCCAGCGGCTTCATCGCGCACCCTCCAAGTCGTAGCGATCGACGAACGCTCCTTCCGGCGCCGACCCGAGTTGGTAGAGAGACGAACCGACGAGGCGGAAGTGTGCGAGCGGTGCGGCGTCTGCCCACTCCGACGACGCGACGCTGAACTGCTTGACGGCACCCCGCCCGTCGAGCACGAGCACCTGGAACTCGTCCTGCCTTTCCGTGTACGCCTTGACGACGAGGACGATGCGGTTTCCCGAGCGCTGGGCGAGCTGCACCTCCCCGAGCGCCGTCGCGCTCACGATCCACCAGCTCTGGCGAACCGCGCCGTTGACCACGCGTGCAAGCCGAACCTCGCCGATACCTGCACGCAGCACGATGAGCTGCGAGCCGTCGGCGAGCGGACGCCCGGGCTTCCCGCCACGGGCCTGCTCGACGCGGTCGAGCGGCGCCGTTCCGTCCTTGGCAGGCATCCACTGCTCGGACGGAGCCTGCTGGACGACCGGTCCGCGTGGGCCGACGCCCAGCTGGGCCCACGTGCGTTCCGCGATGTGCCGCGCGTCCCTGAGCGTGCCGTCCGGCGCAAACGTGCGCAAGAGCGGTGTGGATCCTCCCGAGCTGCGACCGTCCAGGACGTAGATCGAGCGGTCCGGGCCAAGGGCCATGTCGTCGGCGGCCTCCGGGACGTCGACAGAGAGCGTCGTACCAACGGTGCCGTCGCGCCAACGCTGCACGCGATGGTTGATCTCGTCGAGGAGCGTGACACTCCCGTCCGGCGCGACGTCGAACGACGACGGCCCCATCCGGGCGGACGTGCGTCCTCCGGACAAGCCGACCTCCGCGATGCCGCTCCCCCAGTGGGCCTCGACGACGCGGGCATTCGCGCTGCGCGTCGCCCCGAAGGCATGCCTCCCGAGCTCGACCACGACCGGGGCTCGGAGCGGATAGCTCTCTTGCGGCGCCTCTGCGCCGCCCGCGGGACGTCATCGCGGCGCCGTGCGCTCGATCGCGGAGGACGGCGTAATACGAAAAGCCGTCGGGGGACGACGAGATCCTCGCCGGCACGTCCGCGAAGTACCGACCATCGGCGGAATCCGTCCCGCGGACGAGCGCCAGCCTCTCGAACGGACCGGAATGGCCGGCGCGGATGTAGACGTCACCCACAGCGTCGCAGAGCTCACCCGAGCCGGGATCGTCGCCCGGCGACGGGCAGACGATCGCGTACCTCAGCGTCACACGCTCCCCGGAAACCGTGAGCAGCGGCGGCAGGTGGCCCGCCGTGATGAACGAGTCGCCGGCGCCGCGCGCCCCTCCGCTCGCCCCACCCGCGAGCAACGCGATCGCCGCGACTCCGCCAGCGACGCCGCAGGCGAGGCCCGAAAGCCCGCCCGCGAGCGTCCGCCAGCGCTGTCTGAAACGTGGCATCAGCAGCCTCCTGGGTCGACTGCTTTCGACGGTACGGTGCCGAGAAGCTCGGGTGGGATACGCCTCTGTGTCACAAGTGCAACTCTCCCGCAAGGCCGCGCGACGGCACCAGATGGCCGCTTCAGACGGGGTGTTAACCTCGTGGCGGAGTTGGGGATATGCGTTCCATGGCCGTCGAAGAAGGTCTACAGCGGTTGCTCGAGCAAGGGGACGAGGCCGGCTGCCTCAACCTCTCCGCCGTCAACGAGTTCCTCCAGCAGGCCGATCTCGACGAGGAGCAGGTCGAGGGCTTCTTCGAGCAGCTCGAAGAGCGGCACATCCCCCTCACGGACGACTGCGCGCGCCCGGACGCCGACACCGACGCTGTCTACGTCAACGGCGACCTGGCCGTCCAGACGACCGACGCACTCCAGCTCTTTCTCAACGAAGCCGGCCGCTACAAGCTGCTGACCGCGCAGGAAGAGGTCGAGCTCGCGAAGCGGATCGAGCGCGGCGACAAGGCTGCGAAGGATCTGATGATCAACTCGAACCTCCGCCTGGTCGTCTCGATCGCGAAGAAGTACCAGGGGCACGGGCTGTCGCTGCTCGACCTGATCCAGGA
>Ga0070707_100007212_pt1 | contig 10311 bp, 8 predicted proteins | sample KBSK5502metaG_FD_65468 | JGI IMG/M metagenome (GOLD analysis project Ga0070707, IMG submission 65468) | Corn, switchgrass and miscanthus rhizosphere microbial communities from Kellogg Biological Station, Michigan, USA - KBS K5-50-2 metaG | ecosystem: Host-associated > Plants > Roots >... | reverse complement strand
CAAGCAAGGTACTATTGAGTAAGTTACTCGTGAGTAGCACCAGAGACCGATGGTGCAACAGGTGACCAGCGGCCCAGGGGAGTGGCAATGGCGCACTTCAAGAGCAACCTCAGGGACATTGAGTTCAACCTCTTCGAGGTCTTGAACCGCCAAGAACTCCTCGGCGCTGCGCCGTTCGCGGATGTGGACGAAGAAACAGCCCGCGGAATTCTGGATGAGGTCAAGCGCCTCGCCGAGGGCCCGGTCGCCGAGTCATTCGCCGACGCCGACCGGAACCCGCCAGTCTTCGACCCGGCCACTCACTCCGTGACGATGCCCGAGTCGTTCAAGCGCTCGTACAACGCCTTCGTGGACGCCGAGTGGTTCCGCCTCGAGCTCCCGGCCGAGCTGGGCGGCACCACGGTGCCGCGCACGATTGCGTGGTCGGTCGCCGAGCTGGTGCTCGGCGCGAACCCGGCCGTGTGGATGTACGCCAGCCTCGGCTCGTTCTCGCACGCCTTGTGGCTGATGGGCACCCCAGCGCAGAAGAAGATCGCCGAGCAGGCGGTCGAGGGTCGCTGGGGCTACACCATGGTGCTAACCGAGCCTGATGCAGGCTCGGACGTCGGCGCCGGCCGGACCAAGGCCGTTCAGCAGCCCGACGGGACCTGGCACATCGAGGGCGTGAAGCGCTTCATCACCAGCGCCGAGCATGACCTGTCCGAGAACATCCTGCACATCGTCCTCGCAAGGCCGGAAGGCGCCGGCCCGGGTACCAAGGGACTGTCGATGTTCCTCGTGCCGAAGTTCAGAGTGAATGACGACGGCTCGCTCGGCGAGCGCAATGGCGTCTACGTCACCAACGTCGAGCACAAGATGGGCCTGAAGGCGTCGACAACGTGCGAGGTGACCTTCGGCGCCGAGAACCCGGCCGTCGCAACGCTGGTCGGCGACGTGCACGACGGGATCCGGCAGATGTTCATGATCATCGAGTTCGCCCGGATGATGGTGGGCACGAAGGCCATCGCGGCGCTGTCGACCGGCTACCTGAACGCGCTCGACTACGCAAAGACGCGCGTCCAAGGCGCGGACTTGACGCAGATGATGGACAAGGCCGCGCCGCGGGTCACGATCATGAAGCACCCCGATGTCCGTCGCAGCCTGCTGCTGCAGAAGGCGTACGCGGAAGGCATGCGGGCGCTTGTCTTGTACACCGCGAGCCAGCAGGACGCCGTTCAGGTCGCGGTGGCGCAGGGCGAGCGCAATGAGCTCGCCACCGCGGTGAACGACCTGCTGCTACCGATCGTGAAGGGCGTCGGCTCGGAACGAGGCTATGAGCAGCTGGCCCAGTCCCTGCAGACGCTCGGCGGCTCGGGCTACCTGCAGGATTACCCGATCGAGCAGTACATCCGGGATGCCAAGATCGACAGCCTGTATGAGGGCACGACCGCGATCCAGGGCCTCGACCTGTACTTCCGCAAGATCGTCCGGAACCAGGGCGCGGCCTTCACCTACCTGCTTGAGCAGGTACGCCAGTTCGCGGCGGCCGACAACGGCAACGGCCGGCTCAAGAAGGAGCGAGCTGCGCTGGCCAAGGCGGCGGACACCGTCGAAGGCATCGTGACCGCGATGAACGGGTTCCTCAGCACCAGCGTGGAGCAGGCGCCGGAGATCTATCGCGTCGGGCTGAACACGACAAGGCTGCTGCTGGCGCTGGGCGATCTGGTGATCGGCTGGCTGCTTGGCAGGCAGGCCGAAGTGGCGCTGACCAAGCTCGACCAAGGCGGGCTTAGCGCGAGCGACGCGGCGTTCTACCAGGGCAAAGTCGCGGCGGCCGGGTTCTTCGCGGCGACCGTACTGCCGCGTCTCGCCGCTGAGCGCGAGATCACCGAGGCGACCTCGCTCGAGCCGATGGACCTGGCCGAAGAGGCGTTCTAGCTAGCCCGCAAGACCAGCGTTGGCCGTCCGCGCCCCTCCCCCAGCGGGCGGCCGCGCTGTTGCTCCTGGCCCCCCGCCGATCCGCGGCGACCGCCAGCCGATCAGATCTCGTACTGAACAGCGGCGCGCGACCTAGTGTTCGGACCGCTGAACCGCCGGATGATGTCCTTGTGCTCGGCGTTGTCGCGGTACCCGAGATAGCTGTCGACGTCGTCGAAGTCAGCGACCACGGCGAAGTCGAAGTTGCCCTCGTTGATCCCGGCATCGGGGCCGGCGTGATACGCGTGCACCCCCGGCAGCGTAGGCGCGAGCGCGGTCAGCTCCGCCGCGAACTGCTGCTCCATCGCATCGGTCATGCCATCGGTCCACGTGAACAGCACGACGTGCCTGATCATCAGGCTCCCTCCGCGGCGGGTGTGCTTCGGTCCTGTCGCGCCAACCCTAGGTTCACGACCAGGCGAGCATCGTCAGCGGGTCGGTCAGCATCGCGCCCACGTCACGCAGGACGGCGGATCCGAGATCCCCGTCGACAAGCCGGTGGTCGAACGAGAGCGAGAGCGTGCATACCTTGCGCACGGCTAGCTGGCCGTCGATGACCCACGGCGCGTCCTTGACCTGGCCGAACGCCAGGATCGCGGCTTCCCCCGGAGACAAGATCGGGGTCCCGGCGTCCACACCGAAGACGCCGACATTCGTGATCGTGATGGTGCCGTGCGACAGGTCGGCGGGAGTGGACTTGCCCGCCCGCGCGGTCTCAGACAAGCGCGCCAGCGCCCTCGCGAGCTCAGGGAGCGACAGCGCGTGCGCGTCCTTCACGTTCGGCACGACAAGTCCGCGCTCGGTCGCGGCGGCGATGCCCAGGTTCACGTAGTGCTTGACCACGATCTCCTGCGCGGTCTCGTCCCAGCTTGAGTTGATCATCGGGTGCCGCGCTACGGCCACGATGAGCGCTCGCGCCACCAGCAGGAGCGGTGACACCTTGACGTCGGCGAACTCCGGCACCGTCCGCAGCCGCGCCGTCGCCTTCATGGTCTCGGTCATGTCGATCTGAAGGAACTCGGTGACGTGCGGCGCCGTGAACGCGCTCGCGGCCACCGCCGCCGCGGTGTGCTTGCGGACACCACGGATCGCGATCCGCTCCTCGCGCGCGACCGCCGTGACCGTCGGCACGCTTTGGAGGGGAACGGGGCCGACGGCAGCACCTGTCGCTGCCTGCTCGACGTCGTCCCTGGTAATCGACCCGTTCGGCCCGGTCCCCGTGAGCCCCGCGAGGTCCACGCCGAGATCCCTCGCCATCTTGCGGACTGGCGGCTTTGCCAGCGCGGTCGCCGGCTGTCCCGGCCCGCTATTCGCCGCGGCCGGTCCAGAACCGTTGGCGTTTGACCGCGTCGCGCTCGGCACAGCCTGCGCAGTCGCGGGGGCCGGTCCCGGCGACTGCCGTCCGCCGGCGCCAGCCGACCGCGCCGCCGTCGTCTTGCGCGCGCGGCGGCTCGTCGTGCCGAGCTTGACTCCGTAGCCGACGAGTACCGCTTGCCGCTCGGCCTTCGGCGCCGGACTGCCATGCATGCCGGGCTCTACAGCACCCTCGATCGGCGGCGCCGGCACGAGATCTTCGGTCTCGCTGATAGCGCGCTGTTCAATCGCCTCCGCGGGCACTTCCTCGGCCGTCGCGTTCGCCGCCGTCGCGTCCGCGCCGACCTGCACCGCGATGATCGGCGTGCCGACGTCGGCGGTCTGGCCCTCGGGGACCAGCAGGCGCGCAACGACGCCCTCGTACGGACTCGGCAGTTCGACGACCGCCTTGGCCGTTTCGATCTCGACGATGATCTGGTTCACGATGACCTGGTCACCAGGCTTGACGTGCCACCTGACGATGTCGGCCTCGGTCAGGCCTTCGCCCACGTCAGGGAGCTTAAACTCCTTGAGTTCTGACATGTGGCCCTCTCAGTAGGCGAAGGTGCGGTCGACAGCATCCAGGATCCGGTCCAGGTCAGGCAGGTAGTGATCTTCCAGCCTGGATGGCGGATACGGGGTGGTGTACGCGCCCACCCGCAAAACCGGGGCCTCAAGACTGTAGAAGCATTCCTGCGTCACCTGCGCCGCGATCTCGGCGCCGATACCCCCGGTCACGACGGCCTCATGCACGACGACGCACCGACCCGTCTTGCGGACCGAGGCAAAGATCGTCTCGGTGTCGAGCGGTGCCAGTGAACGCAGGTCGATGACCTCGAGCGACTTGCCGTCGCCGGACGCTGCCACGGCCGCCTCGGCGCAGGTCCGCACCATCGGGCCGTAGCACAGCACGGTGACGTCGGTGCCCGGTACGAGCACGCGGGCCGAGTCCATCGGCAGCGCTCTGGCCAGGCCGCTATCGGTGTCGACCTCGGCCTTGTCCCAGTACCGGCGCTTTGGCTCGAAGAACAGGACGGGGTCGTCGCACGCGGCCGCCTGCTGGATCATCGTGTACGCGTCAGCCGGGTCGCCGCACGAGACGACGCGCAAGCCAGGCGTGTGCGCAAAGAGGGCCTCGGGCGACTCGCTGTGATGCTCGACCGCGCCGATGCCGCCGCCGAACGGGATCCTGATGGTGACGGGGAGCCGGACGGTCCCGAGCGACCGGTAGCGCATCTTTGCCAGCTGGGTGACGATCTGGTCGAACGCCGGGAAGACGAAGCCGTCGAACTGGATCTCGCAGATCGGCCGGTAGCCGCGCAACGCGAGCCCGATCGCGGTGCCGATGATGCCCGACTCGGCGAGCGGAGTGTCGATGACCCTCGCCTCACCGAAATCCTTCTGCAGGCCGTCGGTTACCCGGAACACGCCGCCGAGCTTGCCGACGTCCTCGCCCATGATGAGCGCCTTCGGGTCGTTCTCCAGCGCCTTGCGCAGGCCTTCGTTCAGCGCCTTCGAGAGCGTCAGCGTGGTCATCGCGCGGTCTCCTCGGCGAGGAACGAGTCAAGGTAGGCAGCGAACTCAGCGCGCTCGGCGGCGAGCTGCGGCGTCTCCGACGTCAGCACGTTGTCGAACATGGAGTCCGGCGTCGGGTCAGGCATCTGCTGGCAGCCGGCCCGGATCCTCGATCCCACCGCGGCGGCTTCCGCGTCGACCTCGTCGAAGAAACTCATCTCGGCCTGCTCGGCGCGGATGAGGTACTGCTTCACGCGTTCGATCGGATCCTTCAGCTTCCACGCTTCGAGCTCAGCCGACAGGCGGTACCTGGTCGGGTCGTCGGTTGTCGTGTGGGCGCCCATGCGGTAGGTGAACGCTTCGATCAGCGTCGGTCCCTGGCCGTCGCGCGCGGCTTGCAGCGCCTTGCGCGTGACGGCCAGGCAGGCCAGCACGTCGTTGCCGTCGACGCGGACACCGGGGAAGCCGAAACCCTGCGCCCGCATGTACAGCGGGGTGCGGCTCTGGCGCTCCAGCGGCTCGGAGATGGCCCACTGGTTGTTCTGGCAGAAGAACACGATCGGCGCATTGCTGACCGATGCCCAGATGAACGCCTCGTTGACGTCGCCCTGGCTGGTGGCGCCATCTCCGAAGAACGCGATCACCGCTTCGCCGCCCTCGCCGACGGCGCCGTCGCGCTGGATGCCCATGGCGTATCCCGTCGCGTGCAGCGTCTGGCTGCCGATGACGATCGTGTACAGGTGGAAGTTGTGCGCGGTCGGATCCCAGCCGCCGTGGCTGACCCCGCGGAATAGCTCGAGGAGCTTCATCGGGTCGAGGCCGCGGCACCAGGCCACGCCGTGCTCGCGGTATGTCGGAAACGCCATGTCGCGCGCGCCGAGCGCACGGCCGGCGCCGACCTGGGCGGCCTCCTGGCCCAGCAGGGACGCCCAGATCCCGAGCTCGCCCTGCCGCTGAAGCGCGATCGCCTCGAAGTCGATCCGGCGGACGATGACCAGGTCTCGGTAGAGCGCCTTGACCTCGTCGGCAGAAATCTCGAGCGGGTAGTCCGGGTGCTCGACTCGCTCCCCCTCGGGAGTGAGGAGCTGGATCAGCTGAGCCGGGTCCGCCTGTCGTTCTGGCTCACGGGCGCGAGCCCGATTGGCAGAGCGGGCGGCGCGTCCGGCGTCTTTGACGGCCACGTGCCACTCCTTGCATCCTCTTGTCCGGCCAGGGGGGCTAGCCCCGACCGTCCTGTCGACCCTTCAGTGACGGTGCGACAGTACTATCGCGGCGCCTGGGACGGTCAAGCGCTGTGAGCCACAGGGAACCGATGGTGACGCACGTCACGAATCGGGTCACGGTAGCCACCTTCAAGGCTACTGCCAGGCGGCCCCGATCCCTACCCGCTGTCAGGGATCAAGCTCGCGTACTGTTCGGGATGTGCCGAGATTCGTGATCAACGTCATGCTGAAACCCGAGATTCACGACCCGCAGGGAGAGGCGATCGCGAGCGCCTGCCGCCGCCTCGGCTTCGGCCAGGTGGCCGGCGTCCGTCAGGGCAAAAGGTTCGAGATCGACCTGGCCGAGCCGGTCGAGCGGGATCGGATGGCCGAGCTCGCGGGCGAACTGCTCGCAAACCCCGTCATCGAGGTGTTCTCCATCCATCCCGCTTAAGCGTCGCCTTACTGATTAGCCCGAAAGCCGGCGCATTACTGCGGCGTTACCGAGACTCGGGATAAAAGGTATCGGGGGCGGAGACAGCACCATTTCTTTGCGCCCGCGCGGGTGCGCCCCTGGCGGTCCTGTCGTGGCCGTCATCCACCGTCGTGCTTACCTGATTGTTATTTTCGCGTAGCTTACGCAGTGCGCCGCGACTGTGCGTGCGCGATCTATCGCAGCGCGTGTTTCCGCAGTTCAGCGGCTCGTAAGCACAACCGGATGCCGACAGGTGGTAGCGCACTGTTCGTCCAGAGATCGCCTGAGTTCAGGATTACCGGGCTCCGTCCGGGGAAGCCTTCACAATGTGAACTGACTGTCACGGTAGGGGCGAGGAGCGAATGCGATCTCGGGTGTTCCATTCTGGGGAACCAGCCGCAGACGTGGAGTTCTGCCTGGTCTTCCCCCGGGAATCGCTGAGCGTCCCGGTGATGCGCCGAGTACTGGGCGACACTCTCACCCGCCTTGGCGTGGACGAGAGCTGCATCAACGACATCCTGCTTGCAGTCACAGAAGCGTGCACGAACGTGCTGCGGCACGCCGGTCCTGGCCGGCGGTACGAGGTGGTCGCGCACATCAGCAGCAAGCGATGCCTGCTTGAGGTGCTCGACAGTGGCCGTGGGTTCGACCCCGCCACCGTCAGCCGCAGGCGGGCAGGTATCCGGCACTCGGTCCGCCCGGTCGGCGGGCTGCGCAGGCACCCGCCCGCGCACGCTTCGACCGCTCCTGGCTCGCCGACCACGCTGCGCAGCCGGATCGCCCGGTCGAGGCGGCTGGCCAGGGAACGGGCCATTGCCGAGCTACCCGAGTCGGGGCGCGGCCTCGCCATCATGCAAGCCTGCGTGGACGACGTGACCATGCGCAGCAAGCCAGGCCAGGGGACCGTGGTGTCCCTGAACAAGCGGATCGAGTGGCGCACCGACGCGCCGCTCGCGCGCCTGCCGGCTTCACAGCTCAGGGACGCCGGCTGACCGGGTAGCCTGCCTCCATGCGCCGCCCCCGAGGACGCCAATGACGGCCCGGATCGGAGTCGTCACCTTTCCAGGTTCCCTAGATGATCGTGACGCGCAGCGCGCGGTCGAGCGCGCGGGCGCAACGCCCGTCCAGCTGTGGCACGGCGATCCCAGCCTGCACCAGGTCGATGCTGTCATCCTGCCTGGCGGCTTCTCCTACGGCGACTATCTACGCTGCGGTGCCATCGCACGATTTGCGCCGGTAATGGCGGAGATAGTCGTCGCGACGGCGCACGGCCTGCCGGTGCTCGGCATCTGCAATGGCTTCCAGATCTTGTGCGAGGCGCACCTCCTGCCCGGCGCGCTGACCCGCAATCAAGGCCGCCGGTTCATCAATCGGGACGTACGGATCAGGATCGACAACAACACCTCGGCGTGGACCAGCGGGTACGACGCCGGCGCCGAAATCACCGTCGTGCTGAAGAGCGGCGAGGGGGCCTACATCGCCGACGATCGAACACTGGCCGAGCTTGACGCGCGCGGTCAGATTCTCGGCCGGTACGTCGACGGGAACCCGAACGGATCGGTCGCCGCTATCGCCGGCGTCGTCAGCGAGTCCGGCAACGTCGCCGGGCTCATGCCGCATCCTGAGCACGCCATCGACGACCTCACCGGGCCCGCGACAGACGGCCTCCCGTTCTTTACCTCGGTCCTGCAGGCGGTTGCTGTCGCATGAGCAGGGCCGCGTGAACACGACACCGGCGACCACCGTTGCGGCGCAGGACACCGTCGCCGCGGCGGCAGCGACGCCCGGCCGCCCGCAGCCGTTCGCCGCTCTCGGACTGACCGCGGACGAGTTCGCCCGGATCGTCTCCGTCCTCGGGCGGCGGCCTACCGACGCCGAGCTAGCCATCTACTCAGTGATGTGGAGCGAGCACTGCTCCTACAAGTCATCACGCAAGCACCTGCGGCAGTTCGCCGACAAGGCACCGGCCACCGAAGTGCTGCTCGCGGGCATCGGGCAGAACGCGGGCGTTGTCGACATCGGCCAGGGTTACGCGGTGACGTTCAAGATCGAGTCGCACAACCATCCGTCTTACGTGGAACCGTTCCAGGGAGCCGCGACCGGTGTCGGCGGCATCGTCAGGGACATCCTCGCCATGGGCGCGCGGCCGGTCGCCGTGATGGACGCGCTGCGGTTCGGGCCGGCCGACGCGCCTGACACGCACCGCGTGCTCCCGGGCGTCGTGGGCGGCATCTCCTTCTACGGCAACTGCCTCGGGCTGCCCAACATCGGCGGTGAGCTTGCCTTCGATCCGTGTTACCTCGGCAACCCGCTGGTGAACGCGCTCTGTGTCGGCGTGCTGAGGCATGAGGACCTGAAGCTGGCAGCCGCCACCGGGCCGGGCAACCAGGTGATCCTCTTCGGCTCGCGCACCGGGCCGGATGGCATCGGCGGCGCGTCCGTCCTGGCCAGCGCGTCGTTCGGCGGTGCCGGCGAAGGCGCGAAGCGACCGAGTGTCCAGGTCGGCGACCCGTTCATGGAGAAACTCCTCGTCGAGTGCTGCCTCGAGCTGTACCGGGCCGGACTCGTGGTCGGGATTCAGGACCTCGGCGCGGCCGGCGTCGCGTGCGCCACCACCGAACTCGCGGCCGGAGGCGGCACCGGCATGCGCGTCTGGCTCGATCAGGTGCCGCTGCGCGACGCCTCACTGGGCCCGGCCGAGATCCTCATGAGCGAGTCGCAAGAGCGCATGATGGCCATCGTCACGCCCGAGCACGTCTCGGCGTTCATGGCAGTCTGCGCGAGGTGGGACGTCCAGGCGACCGTCATCGGCGAGGTGACGAACTCCGGCCGGCTGGAGATGTCGTGGCACGGCGCTCAGGTGGTCGACATCCCGCCGGGCAGCGCGGCCGACCAGGGCCCGGTGTACGACCGGCCCATACGTCGCCCGGACACCCAGGACGCGCTCAACGCCGACGACGCGGGGCGGCTGGCCCGGCCCGCCCCCGGCAGCGGCGGACTCGGCGCTACCGTGCGGGCCGACCTTTTGCTGCTGTTGGGATCGCCGGAGGGTGGCGACAAGACGTGGGTGACCGAGCAATATGACCGGTACGTACGCGGTGACACCGTGCTGGCGACGCCGCACGACGCCGGGCTACTGCGCGTGGACGAGTCGACCGGGCTTGGTGTCGCCCTCGCGACGGACGGCAACGGCCGGTACTGCCAGCTCGATCCGTACACCGGCACCCAGCTTGCCCTCGCCGAGGCATACCGGAACGTGGCCATGTCCGGCGCGCGGCCACTGGCAGTAACGAACTGCCTGAACTTCGGCTCGCCGGAAGACCCGGCGGTCATGTGGCAATTCACCGAGGCTGTCCGCGGCCTGGCGGACGGCTGCCAGCAGCTCGGCGTGCCGGTGACCGGCGGCAATGTCAGCTTCTATAACCAGACCGGCAGCGCTCCCATCCAGCCGACGCCCGTGATCGGCGTGCTGGGTGTCCACCCCGACGTGCGCCGCCGGGTTGGATCCGGCTTCACCGAGACCGGCGCGCAAATCGTCTTGCTAGGCGAGACGCGCGCCGAGTTCGGTGGCTCGCTGTGGGCGTGGCTCAGGCACGGTCACCTCGGCGGCATGCCGCCCGCAGTCGATCTGGAGGCCGAGCGCGCGCTGGCGCACGTCCTCGTCGCCGCGGCCGCCCGTGGACTGCTTGCAGCGGCCCATGATCTATCCGACGGCGGCCTCGCCATCGCGCTGGCAGAGGCATGCCTGTCCGGCGGGACCGGCTGTGCGATCGCACTGCCAGCCGATCCGGCCACGTTCCTGTTCAGTGA